>Ga0209061_1001908_pt1 | contig 30255 bp, 19 predicted proteins | sample Coa_R1_10_FD_187157 | JGI IMG/M metagenome (GOLD analysis project Ga0209061, IMG submission 187157) | Surface soil microbial communities from Centralia Pennsylvania, which are recovering from an underground coalmine fire - Coalmine... | ecosystem: Environmental > Terrestrial > Soil >... | reverse complement strand
CCCTTCTCTCAACACCTTCTCAAAGGTGGTGTTAACCGAGCCGACCGGGCTGGAGGGATGCCAACCCGGAAAGAGCACGTTCACGTCAATCGCGTGCTCTCGGTTCACCCGGATCGCTCGTTCGATAATATAGTCGACCGGATTTCCCTCAATACCGCCGTTGAGAAATTGATAGTGTTCAAAATGCTCATTGAGCAGATCAACCCAGGTGGGGCTGCCCATCCCGAAGACCACGCTATCACCCCAGATCGCCACCAGTTTTTTCCCGGGCTCCGGCTCGGGCCCCTTCAGGCCCCAAGAATTCGTCTCAAACCATTTGCGCCCCGCCACCACCACAATCAAATTCGGGGTCAGTCCTATCCTCCGGTCCTTGATATAAAAGGACTGCATGGTTGCGTGCGGTTCATTTGCGGAAAACTCAATGACTTCCTTCATGGAAGACCTCATGCCAGCGGGTAAGTTAAAATCCGTTCGTCGGTATTCTCTGCAACCGAAAGGGCGCTGATCCGACGGACGTAGATCTTGCGCAAAATCGGCTCGGCCGCGGCCAAACCGCCGAAAATGACGGCAAGAACAAGCAAAATTACGGGGATCATCATGTCACCTCAATCCATGCGGCATGACCGTCATGCCTTTCGCTTTTGCGCAAGAAAAACAAAGAACCCGGGGTAATATTTGCCCTGATTTAAGGCGAGAGTTCCCAACTTTTCCAAATTACGCTCCCCCCTCTCCAAATCCTGGTAATCCGTAACTGGAGTATAACCATTAATGGAGGTCGCTCGCAACTCCATACGGCAACGCTCGAGCAGCGGAAGCAGCTCGGTTAGGGTGTGCTGCGTCTCGTGCGGATGCAGCACTTGGTCGCGGAACCAAGAACGCGCAAAGGTATCGTCCTTCAGCTCCGGGTGCAACCGCCGGTACTCGGCAAACATCGCCTCCTCCGATGCCCCTGCGGCTTTCATTCGGGCGAAATGGTCAAGGAACGGGCGCCGTCCATAGGCATGATACAGGCCGACGAAAACGTATCCACCCGGCTTTACGAAAGAGTTGCATAGACGTTCGAGCGCACCGTGGCAGTCATTGGTGTGGTGCAGCACCCCCATGGAGACGACAATGTCAACCGGCTCGGCGAGTTCGAAACGAAACAAATCGGCGACTTCAAAGACGATCCCCTGGCGAAGTTTTAGCAGGCTCGCGATCTCGCGGGCGCGCTCAATCACGACCGGGTTGAAGTCAATCGCCAAAACATTGGCCCGATGATGCAAAGCAAGCGAGAGTGCCAGCCAGCCTACCCCGCAACCCACTTCCAGCACGCGAATTTCGGGACTCAGCAACGGCAAAAGGACGGGATATTCCTGCACCCAGTCCCGGCCTCGGACCATGTCCGCTTGGGCTGCCGCGGAGCCGTGATAGTTGAACGGAAGGCTCTTGTAAAATTCCAAGACATCAGGGTTCGCCGCCGTCGGGCCAGATCCGATGTTGTAAGCCGGCGCGCGCGGCGACGACCCAATGAGCTGGCGGAAAAACCCGCCACCGGAAAAACTTCTGCTCATCTCACGCCTCACGTAGGCTTCTGTTCCACCAAAAAGTTTTCGACCGCGAGACAGTCGATCCCCGAAGCGTAGAAGGTTTTCAGAGCATCGGAAGGGCTGCTCACAATCGGTTCGCCTTTGAGGTTGAACGAGGTGTTGATGATGACCGGCACACCGGTAAGCTTTCGGAACTCATCAATAATGTCATAGAGATAGGCATTCTGCTCGCGCGAGACCGTCTGCACCCGGCTGGTTTGGTCCACATGCGTGACCGCTGCAGTTTTCTCGGGCTGTAGCGACTTGTGGGTATAGAGCATATGCGGGGAGGAAGACATGCCGAGCGTTTCGAAATATTCGGCGTAATGCTCTTCCAGAACCACCGGCGCGAAGGGGCGAAACTCTTCGCGGAACTTAATTTTGCGGTTGAGATGATCCTTCATCTCCGGCGCGCGGGGGTCGGCCAAAATGCTGCGCGCCCCGAGTGCACGCGGGCCCCATTCGTCGCGGCCGTGGAGAATGGCCACAATTTCGCCCGCAGCGAGCTTTGCGGCGATTTCGGCCGCCACGTTGTTGCTTCTTCGGAATGGGATGTTGTTGGTTGTGAAGGTAATCTCGGCGGTTGCCTCGCTATACTGCACGCCGAGATACGGCGAAAACGGAAACCGCACCACGCCGTTGGGCGGAGCGGCCCGCACCGCCGCATCCAAGGCCGCGCCGAGCGCGCCGCCGGCATCGCCGGCCGCCGGGTGGATATGCGAGCGAATGCCGAATTCGCGGATGAGATCCGCATTGGCGGTGCAGTTCAGGGCCACACCGCCGGCAAAGCAGAAATCCTTGATTTTGTATTCGGCGATCAGCGCCCGCACCATGTTGCGCAGCGCCGCTTCCAGCGCACGCTGCATGGAGGCGGCGAGATCCATGTAAGCTTCCGTCATCGGCCCGCCGGGCGCGCGCGGGGGCATGCCAAGATGCCGAACAAGGCGGGGATGGTAATGTCTCGCGCGGTCACTGAAGGTGAAGAAGGAACGATTGAGCGTAAACGAGCCGTCTTCCGAAAGCCTGAGAATCGGCCCCAAAATGCGGTCAAGGTATTTGGGCTGACCGTAGGGTGCGAGCCCCATGACCTTGTATTCGCCTTCATTCACTTCGAAGCCGAGATATTGCGTGAACACCGAATACAGCAGACCGAGCGAGTGCGGAAAGTGAATGGATTTGAGTTTGCGCAGACTGTTGCCTTCGCCCAAATGCACCGCCACCGTTTCGTACTCGCCGATTCCATCGAGGGTGACCACAAGCGCGCGCTCGAACGGCGAGGTATAAAAGGCCGATGCCGCATGCGAGCGATGATGCTCGTTGAACGTCACCGGGCCTTTGTAAGTGTAATGCTCGCGGATCTTTTGCTCGACCGGGCGCCGCTGATGCCAGAAATAGGGCGCGTGCGTGGTATAAAGCTCTTTCGAATTCGGCCAATCGTGCAGGATCTGAAACCAGATGCGGTCGAATTTTAAATCGGGGTTTTCGTAGAATGCGATTTGATCCACCCCTTCCCAATCCCCGGCCACGGCCAGCGCCTTGGAAAGCGCTTTGGCAGGAAACCGTGAATCGTTTTTGCGCCGGCTGAGCCGTTCTTCCTGGATGGCAAATTTGATCTCCTGCCCTTCTACAAAAGCGACGGCGGAATCATGATAAAAACAGGAGATGCCGATCACGCGCTCGGCCGGTGCTCCGTTCGGCTGGATTGCAGGCCGGGGCGAGGGATATTGCCAGCCGCTTTTCCGATCCGTCACGCGGCGGAGCATTGCGGCCGGGCCCAGCAGCCAGTAGCCGGCATCAAGCGTATCCATTGGAAACCTCCCTCGGCATCAACGTGAACTCATTTTCAGACAGGGTTTTCATGCGCTTTCCCATTACCAGGTTTCCGGCACTTCGCGTTCCAATTCGGCAAGCCAGACGCGGGCATTGCCGTCGGACGGCGCGCGCCAATCTCCGCGCGGGGAAAGCGCACCGCCCGCCGTGACTTTCGGCCCGTTCGGCACGGCCGAGCGCTTGAACTGGCTCAGCGCGAAAAACCGCCGCAGGAAGACCGAAAGCCAGTGGCGGATCTCGCCCAAGGTGTAGGAGCGGCGGCGTTCCGGCGGAAAGCCCGGGGGCCAGCTGCCGCGGGCGGCATCACCCCAAGCGTGCATGGCCAGAAACGCGATGCGCGAGGGGCGGAAACCGTAACGGAGGACATAATACAGGTTGAAATCTTGCAGCTCGTATGGCCCGACTTGCTGTTCCGTGCTTTGTGGGCGTTCGCCCTCCGCGACCGGGACCAATTCGGGCGAAATCTCGGTCTCCAGAATGGCCTGCAGAGTTTCCGAAACCTCCGCGCTGAACTGCTCGGACTGAATGACCCAGCGGATGAGGTGTTGAATCAACGTCTTCGGCACGCCGGCATTGACATTGTAATGCGACATGTGATCGCCCACGCCGTAGGTGCACCAGCCCAGCGCCAATTCGGAAAGATCGCCGGTGCCGATCACCAAGCCGTTGTGCCGGTTGGCCAAGCGGAACAAATAATCCGTGCGCAAGCCGGCCTGCACGTTCTCGAAGGTGATGTCATAGACCGGCTCGCCGCGCGCGAAGGGATGCCCGAGATCCTCGAGCATGCGGCGGGCTGCCGGGCGAATGTCGAGCTCGCGATACGTCACGCCCAGCGCGCGCATCAGCCGCATCGCGTTGTTCTTGGTGGCGGCGCTGGTGGCAAAGCCGGGCATGGTGTAGGCCAGGATGTCGGTGCGGCTGCGGCCCAGCAAATCGAACGCCTTGGCGGTGACGATCAGCGCCTGGGTGGAATCGAGCCCGCCGGAAATGCCGAGCACGGCGCGCGGAATGCCGCTGGCGCGCAGGCGTTGGATCAGGCCCGCCGTTTGGATGTTGTAGGCCTCGTAGCAGTCCTGCGCCAGGCGCTCCGGGTTTTCCGGCACGAAGGGAAAGCGCGCGACCCGGCGTTCCAGCCCGAGATCTTGCAAGGGCGGCTCCAGGCGAAAGGCGATGCGGCGCCAGTCCTGGCCGGCGGAAGGGGCGCGGCGGCGGTTGTCTTCGAAGGTGCCCATGCGCATGCGCTCCTGCCGGAGCAAGACGAGATCGATATCCGCAACCGCCATTTCCGCACCGGCCGGAAAGCGCTCCGTGGCCGCCAGCAGCGCGCCGTTTTCGAACACCTCGGCTTGGCCGTCCCAAGCGAGATCCGTGGTGGATTCGCCCGCGCCCGCCGCGGCATAGACATAGGCGGCCAGGCAGCGCGCCGATTGCGATTGGCAAAGCAGCCGGCGGAATTCGGCCTTGCCGATGGTAATGTTGCTGGCCGAAAGATTGGCAAGCACGGTGGCCCCGGCAAGCGCGGCCTCGGTGCTCGGCGGCAAAGGAACCCAGATATCCTCGCAGATTTCCGCATGCACGATAAGGCCCGGCAGATCTTCGGCTTCAAACAACAAATCGGTGCCGAAGGGGGCAAGAAAGCCGCCGACGCCGATCTGTTGGCCCACAATTCCATCGCCCGAGGCGAAATGACGGCGCTCGTAGAACTCGCGGTAGTTCGGCAGATGGATTTTCGGCACCACGCCTAACAGGCGGCCTCGGTGCACGGCCAAAGCAGTGTTGAACAGCGCGCCCCGATAGCGCAGCGGCGCCCCGATCAACAGCAGGGGAAAAAGCTGCCGGGATTCAAAGATGATTTTCTTGACGGCGTCTTCGACGGCATCGAGCAGCGCATCCTGCTGCAGGAGATCGCTGATGGCGTAACTCGAAAGGCCAAGCTCGGGGAAGACGGCAAGCGCCACGGCGCGATCATGACATTCCCGCGCAACGGCGAGGATGGCGTTGGCATTGGCTTCCGGGTCGGCCAGGTTTGTCGGCGTGGTACAGGCGGCGACGCGCGCAAAGCCGTGCCGGTAGATCGATCGGAACGCCGCGGATGCGGGGGCTGCGGAAGAGTGATTCACCGCGGAAGGAACTCCTTTCTGCCTTGCTCATCCGCCTGCGGCCGGGCGCCGCAAAAGCCTTGCGATTTTCGTGCACACCCGATCCGCCCCGAGGGGTGGAACGGTTTCGGAAAAGCGAGGGTAGCGATTTTCTTCAGCGTATCGGGCATTTTGATCCTAAAAAGGAACATAGCATTGAAACGTGCAGAAGCCGAGTCGGCATTGTTCGTGATGAGCGGCACGGCCGAACGCATTTATGCCGCACCATTCCGAACGACGAGGCCGAGTTCGAAGAGACGCCGACGATAGCGCGCAACCAACTTCTCCATGGAATAGAGGGTTCGCATGCGCTCTGCCCCCTGTGCGGCGCGCCGCCTCGCTTCGGCCGGATCGGCCACCACTTCGCGCATGCGCTCGGCAAGATGCTTCTCATCGATCTCTGCCCAAAAGCTGCCTTCGGGGCAAAACAGAAACTGCCCTTCTTCAATGGGCGAAGGCGACCAACGCACGGGATAGGCGGTCTCTTCATCGCAAAAGTCTCGGGTGCCGGAGTAGTCCGTGCCAATCACCGGCCGAGAGAGGGCCAGGGCGTAGGCGGGGAAGTAGCCGAAACCCTCGGCCCGATGCGGCGAGACGAGGCAGTCACACGTGGCAATGAGCGCCAGCAGGGTTTCAAACCTTACGGTTTCCGCAATAATGCGGATGCGTTCGTCAAATTGCGCTATTTTGCGGATCTCGCGGAGCTGCGCTTCGCAATCCCCCCATTCAATCTTTGCGTAGTCGGTGGTTTTAATGATCAGGTTCACACGTTCGTGTGCAGACGGAAATGCCGCCTGAAACGCCCGCACGGCGGCCAAGAAATTCTTTCTGGCCAGGCCCGCGCCGAGATCGCAGCAGAGGAGAAAGCAAAAACTGTCTTCCGCGATCCCCAATCGCGCCCGTTCCAACGGCGTTACCGAATCCGGCAGTTCGATGCCCTTTCCCATATTCAAGACCGGGCACGTGCAGTGTTTTGCATAAGCCTCGCGGACGAATTCCGAGGGCACCCAAATTTCGTCAAGCAGCTCCACCCCGAGCATATGCGCTTGCGGAAGTTCCTCCAGTTCCCAAAGCAAAAAACCGATTTTGTATGAATCGGCAACGCGTTTGGAGCGAGTGGCCAAGAGCGCTTGCGGAATACTCTCCGCATTCAGGTGGAAGAGCGTGACATCACGCGTGAGAGAAAGCCCTTTCAACGAGACGGGAGATGCATAAGGCTTATCCCAGATGCGGCTTTCCACATCAAAGATGACGGGCGATATATCGAGCCTGGAAAACGCCCGCACGGACATCCGCAAGTTTTCGCCCAAACCCGCCACGGTTTGAGGAAAACCGGCAATCACCAGCGCCGGCGGATTGCTGATCTCCGCTTGCGGAGCAGGGTCCTGCAGAGAAGAAAATTCCGCAAACTCCGGATACTGCGCCGAGACCCGGTTTTTGAACCACTCCCGCACGGCGGGCGACTGCCACGCGCGGAGATCTTCCTTGCCGAGCTCCGCCGTTCCCACCGCGCCTGCCAGAAGAAACTCTAGCCTGCTTAGGTTCTGTTGGCGCGCGCCGATATGCTGCTTGAAATATTTCCTCATAGCATTGGAAATGAGAGGGCCGACGACGGGGTCCGTCAAATAGGTCAAAATTATTTCGAACCCGAACGCTATGCGATGCGCCGGGTTGGCGAGATCAAACCGTGCCCGGTAGCGCGGTTCGATGGCGGAAAGCCGCGCGAAAAATTCCGTAATCGGAATGCCGGTTTTTTGGCTCAGCGCATCGTTTACCATCAGCGATGCTTTTAAGTGATCCGGCACCAAACCCGTGGTTCGGCATCGCTTGCTTTGCAGGTATTCTATCCAGAGCAATCCGAGCTCCACGGGGTCTGCCAATTTTCGCGTGTTGACCGATACTTTGCCGTCAAACAGCACGCTGAACAAAAGCCGCGAGAGCGAAATCGGCGATAGCCAAGAATCGCATGCGGAGGAATTGAGATATAAACGCAGCTCGTTCGGAATCGGAAGCTCGCAGGAAACGAGCGAAGGAGCTTCAAACAAATACCACTTGATGAATTCGAACAAATTGGAGCTCTGCCGAAGATTCCATCGATGTGACGGGCGCAGCGCAAAATAAAGATGCAGCATAAAACGGCTGATCGGAACCGCCTTGCTGAGAGAAGGGGAGGATTCCAATCCGTTGAGAATTTGAAAGGCACGATGCGTGCCAAGCGCCGCCGGATTTAAAAATATATCATCCTCCGGCCACTTCGGTTCCGCTCTTCGGGTTTTCAAAGACAAAACCAGCGGATGACCCGAGAAATCGAATTCGGCCGCAACGGCGGAGAGCAATTCGAGATCGCGCGCCGTCTCGGCATCGTCATCGTCGGCATGCAGGGCTTGCGATGCTTGCTCCTTGGCAAGATCCGAGAGCAGCGCCCAGGTCAACCGCCGGTCGGACTCGATGCGAAACGCAAAGCCGAACGGCTCTTGGCCGAGATCGGCGAACCAAAAGACATTTTCGACCACGAGATCCAGCACGGCCACGTATCTGCCGGATTCGAGAGCGAATGTGGGCACCTCGATTTCGAACGGGGCGCTTTGATCCGTTGCCAGCCTCGTCGCCGCAACCGTGCCTCGCGCCCATGCCAGCGGCTCCTGGCCGAGCAAATCGCGAATTTCGCCGCTTTCCGCCACTTGATAGACTCTGGCGCCGAGCCGAACCTGATCATCGGCATCGGCCGCGAAATTCAGCACATTGGCGCCGACATTCGTGATCGTGCCTTGCAGAAGAAGGTAGCTTCCGGCTTCGATATCCGGATCATAATGCGCGAGATTCAAACGATAGCGGAATTTGGCTCGACCTCCGGTATCGGCGCAGCGAAAACGAAACCAATAGGGTTTCTGCCCCAAATCGGCAAACCAGAAGGCAAATTCGATAACCAGATCCAGCACCCCGACATACTCGCCGGGACCGAGCGCCGCGGTAGGGATCTGAATCTCGAACGGCGTCTGCTCATTGGCCAAGAGCAGAGGTTTTAGCACGCTCCCGCGGACGTCCAGAAGCGGTGAAGGTAGCGGTTCGGCACTGTCGCCGCTAACGGCATTGGCCGGATAGATGCGCGCACCGACGCGCACATCCTGTTCAGTGGCGAAATTCAATGCATTGCGGCCGGTGTTGGTGATCGTTCCGCGCAGGCGAAGGACACCGTCAACCTCGGCATCCAGATCAAACGGCGCGAGGTCGAGGCGATAGCGATATTGAGGCCAGACTTTCGGCGCGATACAGCGGAACCGAAACCAATAGGGTTTCTGGCCCAAATCGGCTAACCAGTAAGCGTGCTCGACAACCAGATCCAGCACGCCGATATACTCGCCCGGCTCGAGAAATGCTGTGGTAATCCGAATCTCGAACGAAGCTTGTTCTTCGGTCAGCAATAGGGGTTTTTGCACAACGCCGCGCGTGTCGATCAGCGGCGCCGTAGCCGGCACTACGCCGTCACCCTCGAGGGCACTCAGCGGATAGATCCGTACGCCGATGCGAAGATTGTGTTCCGCCGCAAAATTCAGGGCATTGCGACCGATATTGGTAATCGTGCCGTAGAGGTGACAAAAACCTCCGGCTTCCACCTCCGGGTCGAACCGCGCCAGCGTGAGGTGGTAGCGGTATTCCGTTTGTTCCTGAAGCGTCTCGCTCATCAATCTGGTTTAAACGTGCCCGTCAGTGTCAATAGCGGCGGACCTATTCGGCGTTAGCGCGCGCATCACGCTACAATCGAGAGTTGCAGCCGGATTTCCCAATGCACGCATACGATGGCGTTGTGCAGCCTGAACCTCCTGCATATGCAGCGCCACGCCCCTCCCCCGGTTGCACACTGCCCCTTCCGCCTTCTGCATGCCGCCTCACCTCTCACGCGTTATCCTCCCAACCGGCCCTTTGGCAGTTTTCTCAATTCAAAGCCCCGACATGATTATACGAAGAATTTTAGCAGTAATATATTAACAATAAGGTATATTTCCGTCAAACTGAATTCACAGGAATTTCATCGAGAGCGAGAGAGTTGACGATTTTCGTGAAAGAGTTTATAAAGGGTTTACAATTTCGTCAAGGTGTTCAGGAATGTGGGGGGTTCAACTGGAGTAAACACGCTTCGCTGAAACCACATTAACGACGTTCTTGCTCCAGAGATAACGAGAGTGAATGTCGAGCAGGGCCGACCCATAACATCGTCTCAAATCGTTCGTTACCCAATGCAGGAGAAGGAGATGTTCGAGAATTTTCTGCCGCGGTTGTCTGTGGTCGGGCTGGGAAAGCTTGGCGCGCCCATGGCGGCAGTGCTGGGTTCCAAGGGGTTTGAGGTCGTTGGGGTTGACCTGGAGCCGCGTCACGTCGAAGCCATCAATGCCGGGAAAGCCCCGGTGCTCGAGCCGCAGTTGGAGCAATACATTGCGGCGGCGGGACACCGATTGCGAGCCACGCACGACTATCGCGACGCCGTTCATAATTCCGATATTTCGTTCATTATTGTGCCCACTCCCACAGGCGCGGACGGGGCTTTTTCCAACCGTTTCGTTTTGTCCGCGGTGACGGAAATCGGCAAGGCGCTGCGCACCAAAGACGGGTTTCACAATGTTGTGATCACCTCGACGGTCATGCCGGGTTCCACCAACGGAGAGATCCGCAAAACGCTCGAAGAACACTCCGGCCGGAAAGTCGGTGTCGATGTCGGGCTCTGTTACAGCCCGGAATTCATCGCGCTTGGCAGTGTTATTCACGATATGTTGAACCCGGATTTCGTTTTGATCGGAGAATCCGATCCCGATAGCGGGGCGATGCTGGAGCGGGTCTATCGGGCGGTTTGTGAAAATGCTCCGCCGATCCGGCGCATGAACCTGGTGAACGCCGAGATTTGCAAAATTGCAGTGAACACCTTCATTACCACCAAGATCTCGTTTGCCAACATGCTGGCCGAGGTGTGCGAGCGGCTGGACGGCGCGGATGTCGATGTGGTGTGTGCCGCCGCCGGAACCGATAGCCGGATCGGCCGGAAATATTTCCGCGGAGCAATCGGCTATGGCGGGCCCTGTTTTCCACGCGACAACCGCGCCTTTGTGACGCTTGCCGAACGCCTCGGCGTCGTCTGCGACTTGCCCAAAGCCACCGATAAAACCAACGATCACCAAGTCACGCGTTTGCGCTTGGCGGTGGAGCAGCATGCCAAACCCGGCGATCGGGTCGTGGTGCTCGGGCTTTCCTATAAGCCGGAAACCAATGTGGTGGAGCAAAGCCAAGGTGTGGCGCTTGCCCGCCAATTGGCCGATAGCGGCCGGTTTGTCACGGTTTATGATCCGCTTGCCAACCAAACCGCCGAGGCGGTGCTGGGCGATCAAGTCGTCTACGCCGAAACGCTTGAGGAAGCGCTCGAAGCGGGCGAGGTGATCGCGATTACGACGGCGTGGAAGCAGTTCGCCAAGCTCGGCAATGAGATACTTTCCGACAAGCCGCTGCTCATTATTGATCCTTGGCGCGTGGTGGATCCCAAGAGTTTGAAGAGCGCGATGCAAGTGATTTATCCGGGGCGTGGTGGCCTGAACGCTGAAGCAGGCACAACCAAGCAAGCAGGGAGGGAAAATTGGTAATGGTGAAATTTTCCGAAGCGGTGTCGGCCAACGGAGAACCCGAAGCCGACATTGTTACGGTACAGATGTTTTGGGACAGGCGGCCATGCAACATCCGCCATTCCAACAAAGAAATCGGCAGTATTGAATATTTCAACGAAGTCGAAGCCAGAAAATATTTCGTTGAACCGCACATTCCCGAGTTTGCTCAATTTCCGCGCTGGCAAGGAAAGCGTGTACTCGAGGTGGGCTGCGGGATCGGCACGGATGCGGTGAACTTTGCGCGCGCCGGCGCCGATTATACCGGGATCGAACTATCCGAGGCGAGCCTTAATCTCACGCGTCGGCGTTTTGAGGTCTTCGGTCTCAAGGGGCGCCTGATTGCCGGGAATGCCGAAGAGGTCGACCGTTTGGTAGAGTCCGCCTCGTTCGACCTTGTTTATAGCTTTGGCGTGATTCACCACACACCGAACCCCGCCGCGGTCATTGCGGGCATTCGCAAAGTGATCAAGCCCGACGGGGAGTTGCGCATTATGTTATATGCCAAGAACTCTTGGAAGGCTGCCATGATTGCTGCTGGGTTCGATCAGCCGGAAGCGCAATCAGGCTGCCCGATCGCGCGCGTTTACAGCGATGACGAAGTCCGCGATCTGCTGAAAGGGTTCAAGATTGTTTCGATGACGCAAGATCATATTTTTCCTTACGTGGTAGAGTCCTACGTGAAATATGAGTATGAATTGCAGCCATGGTTCAAGCATATGCCGCACGCAATGTTTCGCGCGCTGGAGAAGGCTTTTGGTTGGCATAAGCTGATTGTCGCGAAGCCGGAATAAGGAATAAGGATTAAGAAAATTTTGAGAAGTGGCTTAGGCGAAAATCGTCGGCTTTGTCCGGCATGTCATTGATCAGCCTGGGGAGAGGATAACCATGGATCGTCGGTTAGCGCTGGTTTGCGGTGCGGGTGGCTTCATCGGATCGCACTTGGTCAAACGCTTAAAGCGCGAAGGCTTCTGGGTACGCGGCGTTGATCTTAAATACCCGGAATTCTCCGAAACGGAGGCGGATGATTTTATTATCGGCGATCTTCGAGATCCGTATCTTTGCCGCGATGTCGTTGATCGCAGTTTTCATGAGATTTACCAACTGGCGGCCGATATGGGCGGGGCCGGGTTTATTTTTACCGGCGAAAATGACGCGGAAATTATGCATAATTCCGCGACCATCAACCTTAATATTCTCGAGGCCGCCTATCGCCGAAATTGCCGGCGCATTTTCTACTCCTCTTCTGCTTGCATTTATCCCGCCTACAACCAGGAAGATCCGGACAATCCGATCTGTGTGGAATCCTCGGCCTACCCGGCCGCCCCCGACAGCGAATATGGTTGGGAAAAACTGTTCAGCGAGCGGCTTTATCTGAGCTATCAGCGCAACCGCGGCATTACGGTGCGCATCGCCCGCTATCATAATATTTTCGGTCCCGAGGGCACCTATGTGGGCGGGCGCGAGAAGGCTCCGGCAGCGCTTTGCCGGAAGGTTGCGGCAGCGCCTCCCGACGGCGAGATCGAGATTTGGGGCGATGGTCATCAAACGCGATCATTCCTCTATATCGATGAGTGCATCGAGGGCACGATCCGCTTGATGCGTTCCGATTTTACAGGCCCTGTCAATATCGGGTCGGAGGAAATGGTCACCATCGGCCAATTGGCAAAAATGATTATGCAAATTGCGGGGAAGCAACTCCGCATTCGCTATGTTCCAGGCCCCACGGGGGTGCGGGGCCGCAATTCCGATAACCGCCTGATTCGCGAAAAACTGGGCTGGGCACCGAGCCAACCGCTCATAGCCGGGCTGCAAATTACCTATGATTGGATCAACCAACGCGTGGGGTGGAAAAGCAATCAATTGGCGTATGCGTGAATAGCGAGTGGTTGCCGATACGTCGTTACGTCGTTCCGGAATTCGCGCCCTGGCCTAGGATGATGCGAAACTTGGGAGAACTGAGAACAATGATAGCGGTGCTCGGTTTCTTCGCAGAAAGAGCGATGGGGAATTTTGTGCGACTGCTGCCGGTGATCGTAACGGTTTTTGCGGCGTTTTTCTCCGGTGCTGCACAAGCACAGGAAGCCGTTGCGTTGACGGTTCGGAGTTGCATCCATCAACCTCAAGCTTGGTGCCTTGAAGCCGCAGCAGGAACCACGCGGCGCGAGTTTCAGCTCTCTCCAAACCGCGCGGCCCATGCCGTGCTCTGGGGCACCATCGGCAATCATTTCCCCGGATCTCTTCCTGCGGCCTACGTCTATTGGGAAACCGGAGCGCCCGAGGGCGGGGTTGCACCCTCGATCGCGCTGACGATCTTCGACCTCAACGGTGCCGGGCCTGTGGCACAAACCGTTGCGCCAGGTGCAAACCCATCGCGGAATTTTCGAGCCTACACAATCCATGATACGTATTTCGGGATTGTGCGGGGGCCGCAAGGGAAGCAATACCCATTTCTGGCACCCGGGCAGCGCCACTTGAACGAGCCTTTCTGGACGTATCTCTGCATCTTCGATCCTACCGCGATTAGCAGCCTCAACCCGTCGTGCGGGCGGGGATTTAAACCCTATAGCGCAACCTTCCCCAATGCAGAGAGGCTTGCCGGATTTCGGCATAACGGCGGATGGATCCAAGATACCAATAACGACGGATGGGACGACATAAATCTCCCGTTTCTACACGGATATATTCTCGTCATTGAAGGAAGAACCGGCGCACACATCGCCTTGAACCATATCGAGCCGGCGAAACCAGATCCCTATTATAAGATCCGTCCGGTTTTTGATTCGGGCCGTCTCTATGGAAGTTACACGCCCTTCACCTCGGTGGAAGGCAAGCAAGACGTGCTGATTGCTGCAGGCAATCCGGTCGGTACGTTTGACGATGTCGATTGCAATGTCAGCAGGTATTTTGCGGTCCTTGAGACGGAAGTGCCCAACGATCCGCAATCACGGCGTCTTAAATGGTCTGATTATATCTCGTTTATGAAGACCGTTTTCCAAAATCCCCCTCCACCAACAATGGCGGAAGCACGTATTGGGCGCCCGGGTGATTTCATCAACAAATGTGTGCATCGGGTGTCGGACTCCGTCTTTTATGCCGGACAACGCCCGATTACGATCTACAATTATTTTGTCGTAACTCCGTTGATTTCTCACGAGCCATGTCAACAGCTAAATTTGAAGTCATGGGAAGAGCATTTCCCTGTAAAGCTGCAGAAGGAATGGCGAACGTGCGCTGATAATGCGGGACTTTCGATGACCGGTATTTGGTCTGCGCAGGCTCTGGATCTCGAGAATGGCAGGGGGATAAATCAGTGGCCAAACGCTTACTTCTGGGATCGGGTCTATAATTTCGTCCCGGGGCAGCGTGAAGTTTTTCTGGTCGAGCCGATGCCGAACCCAGTGCGGTTCGACCAAAAAGGGTATAGCCCCCAACCGCTTATGGTCGCAGGGATCGATGCCAATTTTCGCTGGCAACGATTTGGCTCGTTCCCTGTTGCGGGGCGCCCACACATGACGCCTTCAACGCCCTATTGGATTCCGATCGGCATAGGAGTGGGAGCAAGCTGGCGGGGTGTGTGGAGTGCCGTCACCAGGCCACGCCCGGATGGTTTGGTGGATATTCAATTGCAGGATGGCCGCTGGATCGGTTATTCCAGCACACAACACACCTTCGTCGTGCAGCCTTAAATGAGATGCGAAATGGCGCGCGATTATCGCAACCCGAAATTGACGGTCTCCCTCGGCAACTTCCGCGAGCCATGATTTCCATCGTCCTCTACGGCCGTAACGATAGTTACGGTTATAATCTCCACAAGCGTGCGGCGCTTAGCCTAAACTGCATGGCGGAAGTGCTCACGCACAAGGACGATGAAATTTTGTTTGTTGATTACAACACACCGGACGATTTTCCGACTTTTCCCGAAGCCATTCAGGATACGCTGACCGATCGCGCCAAGCGTGTGCTAAGAGTGCTGCGCGTGCGCTCCCGGCAACATGAGCGCTTCCGCAACCGAACGCATTTGGTGGCTTTGGAACCGGTTGCGCGCAACGTGGCCGTTCGCCGGTCGAATCCCGCCAATCGCTGGATCTTGTCTACGAATACCGATATGATTTTTGTGCCGCGCAAGCGGCGCGGGCGCGCTTACAAGAGCTTGAGCGAAAGTGTGCAGCCCCTCGAGGATGGGTTCTATCACCTCCCACGCTTCGAAATCCCTGAATCGCTTTGGGAAATGTTTGACCGCCACGCTCCGGCTTCGGTTATCGAAACCGTTCGCGCTTGGGGTGAAGCGTTTCACCTCAATGAGGTTGTGCTTGGACCCGAGATGATAAGATACGACGCCCCCGGCGATTTTCAGCTGATGCTCCGCTCGGATCTTTTCGAGATGTGCGGGTTTGATGAACGAATGATTCTCGGTTGGCACGTCGATTCGAATATCGCCAAGCGCCTGTTCCTGCGCTACGGCCGGGTGGGCGACATTTTCTCGGAGTTCTTCGGCTATCATTGCGACCATACGAGGCAAGTTACCCCGGCACATCGACCCGGCGCGGTTGCAAACGACATCGATACGTTCGTTACTTCCGTTACCGACCCCAAGCTTTCGTTCCAAGCTGAAAGCTGGGGAATGCCGGAGGAACCGATTGAAGAAATCAGGCTCAAGGATTTTGGCAGCCTCTATACTTTCGCCCTGGCGTCGGCGATCGGCGAAAGCATGCGCGAACCGAGCGCGTTGCGCTTTACCCCGGATGCCTACGATCGCATCGATTACGATCCGAAGCATGTGCTGCCGTTCCTTACGGATATTTTCGTTAACTACCCTCGTAACACCAAACTCGGCTGGTTCGGAGCCCGGCGTGAGCTGCTCGACTTGTTCTGCATAACTTGGCAAACGCTCGGATACTCCGAACCGATTCTGCTCGATGAAAAAGCCGATTTGGGGAAGAAGCTCCCGACGATCGTAAAACGTGCGAATCGCCGGCACATCTCCGAAGCGGTGGATGTATTCGTTTTCGATTTCGGTTCTCCAGAAGAGACAGCACCCAAGCCCCAGGTGTCAGCCGATCTCGCCCCCGGTTTGGCCGTGGTTGTCTCAGGATTTCGTGCAATGATCAGAGCCGAGCGCCGCCGCTTGGCAAGCGGTTCGCCCCTGCCGCGCCGATTTATTACCATCAATGCCATTCATAACCGGTTCGAGCAGCTCGTGCGCGAAGCCATTGCAGCGGCGCAAGCGCCGATCGCTACGCGCATGCGCCAGGGATATTTGCTTCCCCCCATGCCGCGCAAACTGCTTGCCATGATGGCGGTGGGGGGAGCAGGGATTCGAGACGGTTCCGTGGTGCGCAGTGCTGCCAATACGCCGGGCTTCATGGTTTATGGGCCGCCTTTGAAGCTTCTCGGGGCGGGTCGTTATCGGCTGCGCGTGGAGATGGAGGTCAGCGATAACGGAAATACCGAACCGCCGATTATTAGGCTGGAAGTCCTCACCGGGCCATACTTGTTAGCCCATCACTTGATTAGTTTGGCGGAACAGCAAAGCGGTATCGCCGAGATGGTCTTTCGAATGGAAGAGCCGACCAACGACGAAGCGGAAGCCGCCACGGAATTTCGCGTGTTTACGGATGGTCAAGCACAAATTTGTCTCAAGGAAATATCTCTGGAACCCATTGCCTCGAACGCGCCGGGAGAGGATGCCAATGAATTTGATTGGCTGACGTTAATGAAACCCTCCAAGGCCGGTCAGCGCGTATTCGATGTTGCAAACAATCGGGTAAGGATTCGGACCAACCAAGGAAGCGTTGGTCATGTCGCCTTTGGCCCGCGCTACCCGTTTGTGCCTGGGGTCTATCGGTTGCGCTTCCAACTCGCCGCAACGGAGCCTGTTTCCCTTCCGGACGAGCAAGAACTTGGCCATGTGCAGGTTTTGATTGGCCAGACCGTGCTGAAGCGCGAGACGTTTGGGATGCGTGCGTTGCGCGCGGGCGAAATGAGCCTCGTTATCGAGGTTCCGGCCGTCGAACAGGCAGACCTCGCTTCCAAGCGGGTGGATATCCAAATTGTAACGAACGGTAAGGCAGGCTTCGAGATTGTTTTCCTTTTGGCAACCAAGATCGCGGCAAAGCCCCAGGTGCAAGCCGGAGCGATGGACGGCATTCCCACTCTCTCCGATCGAGCAAGTTCACCGCCCAAAGTTGGTCTTGTGTCGAAGTACGCTGCCCCAACCGATGTTGCTGCGCAGTGGTATCGCTATTGGACCAAACGATTGGAGTTGCCGGCGCATTCGGCAACCTCTTGGCAATATTGTTTCGTTATGCAGGTTTTGTCTGAGCGGGATTTTTTGCGGCCTGGCAAACGCGGGTTGCTCCTGGGTAAAAATGCGGAAAATCTCTTGAAATGGATCGAATCGGGCGGAACGCGGATGGACCGATTGAGCCTGGACCGGCTCGTCGCGCTTAGCGCCCACCTTCAAGACGATGCGCCTGAACCATCCCTCTTTTTGCCGCCGATCCCGAAAGAGGAGGAATGGGTTCAGGATTTCCGAAACAGGCTCGGCACGTATGATTTCGTAATTTCTGTTTCGGAACTCTCCCCCAGCTCCGTGACTGAGAATATGTTCGGGGCACTCACCACTTCCGCGCGATTCCTACACCAGGCCGGCGTCATGGTTCACACCTTGGCGTTCGCGTCGGGCAAAAATGGGCGCGAGAGACCTTCATCAAGCGTTTGGATCCCTGATCGCAAGCAATTGGAAATTCTTGCCGACCGGCTCAATGTGCTGGATGTCCGTTGCCGCGGGCTCGAGGTCGTTTCGGATGCAGCTTCTCTGGCGTTGCAGGGAAAGAGCAAAAAGCGCGACACGATGAGTGGTTCCCATAAACGGCGCAAAACAATGTCCGGTTTCCGGGCTTCTACCGGCCACGCCGGGAGGACTCTCTGGACGACGTTCGGGTTGGTTGCGGAGCGTGTGTGGTAAAAAAGAGGGACAAAAATCTTGCTGTCGAGATGGAAGTACTCTATGCAGAAGAACAAGAAGATAGACTGTGGCAGTAGCATCATAACAAGGAAGGGTAAGAACCATGCCTGAAGAAAAAACGCAATCCTCGCAAGACTGTAATTGGTCTTGGGGCTACTTCGTTTACAGGCTCGCCTGGGATATCGCTCGAGCAGAGGGAAAGGCGCTGAACCAAATGAAACGCTCTGAGTACCTCGCTCTTCTGCGAGAAATCGTGAGTGCCTTAGGGGGAGCCGAAAAAGGTTCGATAGAAGGATCCCGCTTCTCTCGATGAAGAACCGGGGATCGTGAAGGCGATCCTCGGTAAGATCCTGAGTAAAAGACAAGGAAGGACGGGCCAGGAATAATCGTCTTGTTGTGAGTTGGTGAAATTGTTACATCAAATTGTTATCAACGAGCAACAGGCTTAAACCTTCTGCGCAAAGCGCCAATAGTCGAAAATGGTGAGGGGAGGAGGGTATGCTCCTCCCTTTTTGTTTTCATAAAAGTTACGAGATTTTTGGTGGAAAGCTAAACGCGAAGTCTCAATACGGGGGTTAAAGAATGGTACGCGCTCGATGATAGGCTTTCGCCCCTTATCTGCCACGAACGCGACCATCGACACTTTAGTTTTTTATCATAGAAAACGCCCTGGATGTTGTCATGCCGGGCTATGAAAGCATCACGATCAGTCTTCTATAAGGCCAATCTAAGCAACCCCTTAGGAAGCAATCCAAATTGCTTGGATCACAGCGCGGGCCGGCAGGCCGCCCTCGGTCCAGTTATCGAAGATCAAAGTTCCACCCTTCGTTCCCGCGGGGATCACGAGGGATACATCCTGAAACTCGGGGGTAGGTTTTGCTGAAGTTCTCGTGATCCATGCAGAATTGTCTTCATTGACCCAACCAAGACCCAAGACGCCGGTCTCCACCTTCAACCGCACCTTTACGACTTGTTCGGTCTTGTCAATTTCGGGAAGCGGAAAACACGTCGATGCGGCGTACGCCCATTGCTGAGATGGAGTTTCCAGCACGATGGCCCCTTGTTTGACCCAAACAGCCGCATTGTTCATAGACTTTAGTTTCCAAATCGGTACAGCGCGTTGAGGGACTTCTTGTTGTTGATCCTCCGGTTCCGTTGGTTGGACACTTGCGAACTCCGTTGCGGTCAATGACGGGCCTTGATCGATGATAGCGATGGAACGAATAATCGCTTGGGAAAACGATGAATAGAGATTCTGAATGCAGAGGACGCCGCCACTAAATCTTGTGGGCAGATCAAGACGGACTTCCACCACATCCGAGCTCGGCAGCACTTCAATTTTCCTGGTCAGCATTGCTTTGTGACCAAAATCAAAGACATAAATACCCAACCTTCCCTGTTCGACTTGTATGGCAATCTTTATCGCAGGACGGTGTTTGGAAGGAAAGGAAGGTAGCGCAAGCGGCATTACCAAACCGACGCTATATAATTGCTCACTGGTTTTGAATTGCCAAGTGCTCCCGTTTCTCCGCAACGTACATCCTCGCTCGAGATATTTTTCACTGGCCCAATCGGGTAACGAAACAAGCAAGGGTGCTTCGGGCCAAGGCGGTGGCAGTGCTTGGAAAACCGCTTGATAATCGTCCTTAGCAGCCCAGGACTCAGGAGTTTTTTTGAGGGCAACAGCCGACGGAGGATTATCCGGCGAATAAAAGCGGGTCCGCTCGCGGTGAAGATTCAAGCGTTCACGGTAGCGCTCGGCAAGAGCCTGCATCTCCGGTGTCATCAAGCGACTATATCGCGCGGAAAAATCATCGCGAATAATCTCGTAAATCCGGACATCCAAACTGTTTCTCTTTCGGATAGCTTCGAGATCCGCTTCCTTAGGTTCAATCGTGTGATGATGGCGGCGGACATTTTTGTTGTTATAAAGACAGAGAGGCATACCTTCGGTTAAATGCAGATACACAACGAAACTGACAAAATCTTCTGTTAACCCGATAACGTGAAAGCGCTCCTGAAGACGTTCCTTGATTTCTGTATCGGTTAGTTCTTCGTGATTTGTGTTTAGCAATATTTTCGCTAAACGGTTGGGTTGGGAAGCATGACACGCGTAATCCAGCAAACGAGCATGATCACCAAACTGTTCGCGAGCCCGCAAATTTGTATTGGGATCGTCTAGAAAGTGGCAATATTCGGAGATCACGCGCTGTATCGGATCCCGAACGATGCTGATGTACCGCGCTTCCGGCTCTACCAACCGAAACATTTCGAGAAAATGACCTGCAATCACGCGCAGTTTGCGACGTTCGCTTTTAGGCATGCGCATAAGCTGTTCGAAGTCACGTTCGTATTCTCCCGGTTTATTGGAGACGATGAACCGTTCTTCAGCGGGAAATGCTGCTTCAAGACACTCTATAAATGTCGTCCCGGCGGTTTTCGGAATGTGCTCAAAAACAAGCATGGCTCTCTCCTCCTTCGGAATCAGAGGAATTATGTCGTAAAATAAATATCAAAGCAACATAAATGAAATTGGCGGAGGGGGGATCAGCATGCCCCGTGCTCCGCTCTCCTCTGCGCCTTCCCCACTTTCCAAACCAGCACGAATGGCGCATTTTCCGGCGGAACGCCTCCTACAAGGCGCGATCGGAGAAATTTCTGTCACTGGACCGCAATCGGAGGAACGCGATGCTCAACCCAGCCACACCGCTGCCACTCAAGGACCCCTCCCTGTTCCGGCAAGCGAATTACGTCGGCGGCAAGTGGATTCAAGCCGATTCCGGCCGCACGCTCACCGTGGTTAACCCGGCCACCGGGGAGGCTTTGGGCGAAGTGCCGGCGCTCGGCGCTGCGGAGACCCGCCGCGCGATTGAAGCCGCCTATGCCGCGCAACCCGCTTGGCGGGCGCTCACCGCCAAGGAACGCGCCGCCATCCTCCGCCGGCTCTACGAGCTGATGATGGCAAATCAAGAAGACCTCGCCGTTATCATGACCGCCGAGCAAGGCAAGCCGCTCGCGGAAAGCCGGGGCGAAATCGCCTATGCGGCAAGCTTCGTCGAATGGTTCGCCGAAGAGGGCAAGCGCGTCTACGGCGACGTGATCCCGCAAAACCAGAAAGGCCGGCGGATTATTGTGCTGAAGGAGCCGATCGGCGTGTTCGCCGCGGTCACGCCGTGGAATTTCCCCTCCGCCATGATCACCCGCAAAGCCGCGCCCGGATGGGCCGCGGGCTGCACCGGCGTGATTCGCCCGGCGAGCCAAACCCCCTTCTCGGCGCTTGCTCTGGCCGTGCTCGCCGAGCGCGCGGGTTTCCCGCCGGGGGTGTGCAACATCATCACCGGGCCTTCGGGCGAAATCGGGCCGGAGCTCACCGGCAATCCGCTGGTTCGCAAATTCTCCTTCACCGGCTCAACCGAGGTGGGGGCAAAGCTTCTCGCCCAATGCGCGCCCACCATCAAGAAAACCAGCATGGAGCTCGGCGGTAACGCGCCCTTCATCGTTTTCGACGATGCCGACCTCGACGCCGCCGTTGCCGGCGCGATGGCGAGCAAGTATCGCAACACGGGGCAAACCTGCGTCTGCGCCAACCGCCTGCTGGTGCAGGACGGCGTCTATGAGGCGTTTGCTCAGAAGCTGAAGGCCGCGGTCGAGCAAATGAAGGTCGGCAACGGCATGGAGCCGGGGGTGACCCAAGGCCCGTTGATCAATGCCGATGCGGTCAAAAAGGTTGAGGAGCACATCGCCGATGCTCTCGCGCGCGGCGCCCGGATTGTGACCGGCGGCAAACGGCATGCGCTCGGCGGCAATTTCTTCGAACCCACCATCCTCGCCGATGTGCCGCCGCAAGCGCGCATTTTCCACGAGGAAACCTTCGGGCCGGTGGCGCCCCTCTTCCGCTTCAAGACCGAGGAAGAGGCCATCCGCCAGGCCAATGATACCGAGTTCGGCCTTGCCGCCTATTTCTACGCCCGCGACGTGGGGCGCATTTTCCGCGTGGCAGAGGCGCTGGAATACGGCATCCTCGGCATCAACGAGGGCATTATTTCCACCGAGGTGGCGCCGTTCGGCGGCATGAAGCATTCCGGGCTCGGGCGCGAAGGCTCCAAATACGGCATTGAGGAGTATTTGGAGATTAAATACCTGGCCCTCGGCGGGATCGGAACCTAAACGCATTCCGCCTTTTGAGTTAGGAAACAGCGGGGGTGGTCTCCCCCGCTGTTTGCATATGAGGTGCTCCGTTGAGCGGATTTGATTTTGACTTGTTCGTAATCGGCGGCGGCTCGGCCGGGGTGCGCTGCGGGCGCATCGCCGCCGGGCTTGGGGCGCGTGTCGGCGTGGCGGAAGCGCGCTTTTGGGGGGGCACCTGCGTCAATGTCGGCTGCGTGCCGAAGAAGCTTCTGGTGCAGGCCGCCGAATACGGCGGGTTCGCCGCCGATGCGCGAGGCTTCGGCTGGCAGGGGCCGCTGCCTGAGCACCATTGGGCCAGCCTGATCGCCGCCAAAGATCGCGAAATCGCCCGCCTGAACGGGGTTTACAAGCGTTTGCTGGAGGCGGCCGGCGCCGAAATTTTCGAGGCCCGCGCCCGCTTTATTGACCCGCACACGCTGGAGGTGGGCGGGCGCCGCCTCACCGCTGCCCGGATTGTGATCGCCACGGGCGGGCATCCCGTCCGGCTTCCCATCCCGGGGGCCGAACACGCCCTTGTTTCCGACGACGTCTTCTTTCTCAAAGATATGCCGAAACGGCTTGCCATTATGGGCAGCGGCTACATCGCCATCGAGTTCGCCTGTATTTTTCGCGGGCTCGGCGCCGAGGTTTTTCTGATTTACCGCCAGCCGCAACCCCTGCGCGGGTTTGACGGGGATTTGCGCGCAGCCCTGGCCGAAGCACTGGCCGATGCCGGCATCCGCCTTTACCCGCAAACCGCCATCACCGAAATCAGCGCAGAGGGAGACGCCAAACGCATCAGGCTTTCCCATGGCGAGGAGCTTTCCGTCGATGCGGTGCTGCTGGCCACCGGCAGGGCACCCAACGTGGAAGGCTTGGGGCTTGCCGATGCCGGCGTTGAGGTCGGCGAAAACGGGGCGGTGCGGATCGATCGCGAATGGCGCACCAGTCAGCCGCACATCTATGCTATCGGGGATGTCACGGATCGGCTGAACCTGACCCCGGTTGCCACCGCCGAAGGGCACATGTTGGCCGAGCGGCTGTTCGGCCGGGGGGAGCGTGTCTGGAATTTCACCCAGGTGCCTACCGCCGTGTTCTCTATCCCGCCGCTGGCAACCGTGGGCCTGACCGAAGAGGAAGCAGCCGCGCGAGGCCCGACGGAGATTTTCCTCACCCGCTTCACGCCCATGCGGCATACGCTGTCCGGGCGCAAGCGCTTTACGCTCATGAAGCTGGTGGTAGATCATGAAAGCCAGCGCGTGCTCGGCGCGCATATGCTGGGCGAGGATGCGCCGGAGATTATGCAAGGGATTGCCGTTGCCCTCGGCATGGGCGCGCGGAAGGCGGATTTCGACCGGACGGTGGGTATCCATCCCACCGCGGCGGAGGAATTTGTTACTCTTCGCACGCGCACCCGCCTTGTCGGAATGAAGGAAGCGGCAGAGTAACAAGATGGTAAAAGTAAGGGCATGAGCAGAATCGCATCCGAAGCAGCTTGGAGCCCGGAATCCTGGCGCGCCAAGCCCGCCTGCCAACTTCCCTCCTACCCTGACGCCGCGCGCCTTGCGGAAGTGGAAGCAAGGCTTCGCCGCTATCCGCCGCTGGTGTTTGCAGGCGAGGCCCGGCGGTTGCGTGCCGCCTTGGCAAAAGCGGCGGAAGGCCGGGCCTTTGTGCTGCAAGGGGGGGATTGCGCGGAAAGCTTTGCCGATTTCACCGCCAACATCATTCGCGACACTTTTCGCGTGCTTTTGCAAATGGCTGTGGTGCTGACATTCGGCGCCCGCGTGCCGGTGGTGAAGCTTGGGCGGATGGCCGGGCAATTCGCCAAGCCCCGCTCGGCCGAGACGGAAACGCAAGACGGGGTCACGTTGCCGAGCTACCGCGGCGATATGATCAACGGACCGGAGTTTACCGAAGAAGCCCGCACCCCGGATCCGACGCGGATGGAAACGGGTTATTTCCAATCCGCCGGCACACTCAATCTGCTGCGCGCCTTTGCTTCCGGGGGTTACGCGGATTTGCACGAGGTTCACCGCTGGAACCTGGATTTCGTCTCCCGCTCGCCTTTGGTGGCGCGTTACCAGGATCTCGCCGCACGCATCGACGAAACCCTGGGCTTTATGGCCGCCTGCGGCATGACCAGCGAAACCACGCCGCAAATTCGCGAAACCGATTTCTACACCAGCCACGAAGCCTTGCTTTTGCCCTACGAGCAGGCGCTTACGCGCATCGATTCCACCACCGGTGACTGGTATGCGTGTTCCGCGCATTTCCTCTGGATCGGTGATCGGACGCGCCAGCCCGACGGCGCGCATGTGGAATTCCTGCGCGGGGTGAAGAACCCGATCGGCATCAAGCTTGGCCCGAGCACGGAAATCGATTCCCTACTGAGGTTGATGGATATTTTGAATCCGCAAGCCATTCCGGGGCGATTGACGTTGATCAGCCGTATGGGGGCGGAGCGCGTGTTAGAGAAACTGCCGCCGCTGGTGCGCGCGGTCAAACGCGACGGACGCCCCGTGGTTTGGGTGTGCGATCCCATGCACGGCAATACCATTACCACGAAAGCGCGCATCAAAACCCGCCGGTTCGATGCCATTCTTTCCGAAGTGCGCGGCTTCTTTGACGTGCATGCCGCCGAGGGCACCTGGGCGGGCGGTGTGCATGTGGAAATGACCGGGCGCAACGTGACCGAATGCATCGGCGGCGCATATCACCTGACGGAAGCGGACCTTTCCACCCGCTATGAAACCTTCTGCGACCCAAGGCTGAACGCCGAGCAATCTTTAGAGCTTGCTTTTCTTCTCGCTGAAGAGCTGAAAGCCAGACGCGCCAACGGCGAATTCAACATTATGGCTGCGCAATGACGGAACCTGCCGACCCGCTCCGCCAAATCCCTATCTGGACGGATTCGTATTTTAATCGAACGCGCGCTATTGTACGAAAATACGGCGATAAGCGGGTTACCTATGCGGTGTTTCTTCGTAGGCCTGTTATTTCTGCACCGAAATTTATGCTGGAATGGCTTGAGGCGGTTGGGCAAGCGCGGGAAACCCCTTTCACGCTCGATTTGATGTATCCGGAAGGAAGCTGGGTCGGCGCCGGTGAGCCGATTGTTTATATCAGCGGAAGCTTCGCGAACTTGGTTGATTTGGAAACATTGTTTTTGCAGAAAATCGGTGCGCCTTGCGTGGCCGCGCATAATGCCTATCAGATGTGCTTGGCTTTGCCGAAGGTTGCATTTCTGGCCATGGAAGCGCGCCACTGCGCCGGGCTTGAGATGCAACAGATGATGGCCTACGCCGCGGCGGTCGGCAGCGAGGCCGCAAAACGCGAGGGCGCGCGCGGCTTTATCGGCAATGCCAACGATGCCACCGCGCATTGGTTCGGCGCGCGCCAGGGTTACGGAACGATGCCGCATGCGTTGATCGGTTATGCGGGCTCGACGGTGCGTGCGGCCGAGATGTTTCACGAAACCTTTCCGGATGAAAATCTAACGGTTTTGGTCGATTATTTTGGTAAAGAAATTAGCGATTCGCTTGCCGTTTGCCGGCGTTTTCCCGAACTTGCCGCTGCCGGGCGCCTGGCCATGCGGCTTGATACGCATGGCGGACGCTTCATCGAGGGGCTTGATCCCGCCGAAAGCTATGCCGTGTTAGAGCGGCACGCGCCCGGCGCTATTCGACGCTATCGCAGCGAAACCGAGCTTCGTTATCTGGTTGGCACCGGGGTTTCCGCCGCTGCCGTCTGGCGACTTCGGGAAGCGTTGGACGAAGCGGGCTTCTCTCGCGTGCGCATTGTCGTCTCTTCCGGCTTTAATGTCGAAAAATGCCGGGTAATGGCGGATGCAAACGCCCCGATCGATGTGGTAGGCACCGGCAGCTTTCTGCCCGAAGCTTGGGCCGAGACTTACGCCACCGCCGATATTGTGGAATACGACGGCGTTCCCATGGTCAAGGTGGGGCGTGAGTTTCTCTTGCGCCGCAACGGCGCCCGGCGAAATAACGCCGGTGGCGAAAGAAAAACTAACCGCTAAGCGCGGCCCGGAGCGGATCCGCTTGCGGATTGCTGACCGTCCCTTTCGCGATTTCCGCAGCGGTCACCGGCTTGCCGTAATAGGACTGATCGAGATCCAAACGCTGCGAAACATCGCTGCCCGAAAGAGTGAGCCCGGCGAAAGCGCCTTCCGACTTCGACCAGATCACCACATCGGCACCTTCGAGCTCTGCCTGCGTGGCTTTGTTGAAATCGGCAAAAGTGAAGCCGCCTCCGGCTTTTAGCGTGAAGTTGCTCGTTTGCAACAGGCTATCGAGCGCGCGCTGCTTCATCACGATCATCACCACCGAGCTCTCCTCGAAGCCGAGCTGAACACCGAGGGAGACCGAGGTGGTTTCGTAAAACGCCGGATAGCTCCAGCCTTGCGGGCCGTGCACGAGCATCACGCCCTGGCCGCGCGAGCCTCCCAAAACCACGCCGCCCTTGAGAATGTCAGGAAAGATCACCACCGCTTTGGCCTTTTGCAGCAGCGCCGCTATCTTCGTGCCGCCGTGCCTCTTCATCACGCCAACCGTGGCGACGGCTTGGTTCACCAACGCGCGGTCATCGGCACGCATTTCTTTCCGGCTTTCCGCGCAACTGGCGAGCATGAGGCCGCCAAGCGCAGCACTGCTGAGAAGCAGGAAACGTCGGTTCATCTGTCACCTCTCTTGCGTATCGTTGTTAAATTTATTTTTAACCCGTGGCTTTTCATCGGCTGCGCTTCGCGCTTCAGGCAGCCAATTCATCGATCCCAATCTGCCCAAAACATCTTTTCCTGAGAGAGACCCGTTTGTCAAGAAAACGCAACCAGGCAACGCCATCGTCGCAAACACTCGAGCGTTTTCGGCTAACGTGTTAGGAGCTTCAACAAAGAAACGCAATATTTTTCCCGGTCGTCGACGAGCCGGCAGGTTGAAAAGCCTTTCCAGCCCAAGAACAAGAGCCGGCGCATTAACCCACTTGCAATGGTGCTCCTTCATACTCTTTGCGGCGGCGAATGAGGGCTGTCATGGACGGGGATTCGCTATCGTTACCGGCGCCGGAATTGCTCGAACGCGGCATGACACTGTTTGCCCGTGCCAATGCCGCAGCGATGGTAGGGAAAAAAGAAGCGGCGATTGCTTGTTATCGCCAGGTGCTTGCGCTGTTGCCCAATTGGGCGGAAGCGTGGATGAATTTCGGCATCGTGCTGGCGCAAACCGGCCAAATGGCCGCCGCGATCGCAGCTCAGCGCATGGCGCTCGCGCTGATGCCGGAACACCCGGAAGCGCTGAACAATCTGGGCAACGCTCTGCAAACGGCGGGACGGATGAACGAAGCCGTGGCCGCGTTCCGCCGGGCGCTCCGGGCGGCGCCACAACAGGCGGCATTGCATTTCAACCTCGGCAATGCCCTCGCCGCACAAGGAGAGCTCGGGGAGGCCGCCGAAGCGTATCGCCAGGCGATCCGGCTTGCGCCGCGGCTGGCGGCAGCGCACTTGGCGCTGGGCAACCTGCTGCACAAGCAAGGCCGGCACAGAGATGCCGCCCAAGCCTATGAAACCGCCATCCGCGTTTCCCCCGGCGTCGTAGCCGCCCATCTCCACTGCGGCAACGCCCGTCGCGCGATCGGTGATCTCCCTGGGGCTATGGCCGCCTATCGACAAGCTTTGACATTGCGGGGCGATTTTGCGCCCGCTTGGTGCAATCTCTCGGCGGTTTGTTATCAGCAAGGCCTCATGGAAACGGCGATCATTTGCGCGCGCCAAGCGATCGGACTTGCGCCCCGCTATGCCGATGCATTCTGCAACCTCGGCAATGCGCTTTTGGCGCAAGGCGCTTTTCGCCAGGCCGAAGCGGCATACCGGGCCGCCATCGCCGCCGCGCCCAAGCTTGCCGCTGCGCACGCCAATTTGGGCGCGGCCTTGCGCGACATGGGGCGGCTTGCGGAGGCCGAACATGCGCTGCGCACGGCGCTGGAACTTGCCCCGCAATCCGCCCCGGCCCACTTCAACCTGGGGCTCGTGCTGCTTTCTGCCGGAAAATGGGAGGAAGGCTGGTCCGAGCATGAGTGGCGCTGGCACACGGGAGCGATGCCGGCGCTTCGCTTCAGCGTTCCGCAGTGGGAGGGGGAAGATCCGCGCGGCCGCACCATCTTGCTGCACGCGGAACAAGGCCTCGGCGATACGTTGCAATTCGTCCGGTATGCGCCGCTTCTGGCCGCGCGCGGCGCGCGGGTTATTCTGCAGGTGCAGCGGCCCCTCGTGCGGCTGCTCAAGCACCTTCCGGGGCCTTCGCTCGTCATTGCAGAAGACGAGACGCCGCCGGAATTTGAGCTTCATTGCCCGTTGATGAGCCTGCCTTACGCATTTCGGACGACGCTTGCCACCATTCCGGCCGCTCCTTACGAAGGCGGCGGCTATCTTCGCGCCGATCCTTCCTGGATTGCCCGCTGGCAGGACCGCCTCCCGCCGCCTCGGGGGGCCTTGCGTGTCGGGCTGGTATGGGCGGGTGATCCTCGTGCCCGCGAGCCGCGCGCGCATTACGCCGACAAGCGCCGCTCGATCCCGCTGGCTGCGTTCGCCCCGCTCGGCAGTATCAAAGGCGTGGAATTTTTCAGCCTGCAATGGGGCAAAGCACGAGACGAGATCGCATCGTCCGGGCTTGCGCTGATCGATCTGATGGGCGAGGTCTCCGATTTTGCCGATACCGCCGCGCTGATCTCCGGGCTTGACCTTATAATTTCGGTGGATACCGCCGTGGCCCATCTCGCCGGCGCTTTGGGGAAGCCGGTGTGGCTGCTCTCTCGTTTCGATGGTTGCTGGCGCTGGCTCACGAAGCGGGAGGATTCGCCTTGGTATCCCAGCATGCGGTTGTTTCGTCAGGAGGCTCCCGGGAACTGGGCGCCGGTGATTGCCCGCGTGCGCGCCGCCTTATCGGCGCTCGTTCCCGCTTAACGCGACGGCATGGTTTTTTCTTCGCGGCGTCCGCTCGCCGTGGCACCATAGGCGCCATGCAGGAAGCTCCAGTATGGCGCGATGAGCGCACCGCCATGCGCAAGCTCCGCTCTGCTTCGGAAGAGGCGGCGCTTGCCCCGCTGCTCAGTTCGGCCGAATTGCCAGAGGCCGCTTTTACCCGTGCCCGCTGGCTGGTTCGGGCGGCGCGCCGCAGCTTGCGCCCGGGCATGGATGTCAGCTCCTTTCTGACGGAATTCGGGCTTGATACGCGCGAAGGGATCGCGCTGATGTGCCTTGCCGAGGCACTCCTGCGCATTCCCGATGCGGCGACCGCCGACCGCTTGATCGAAGACCGCATCGGCACCGCTGCGTGGGAAGAACATCTGGGCCATGCCACGAATTTTACCGTGAATGCTTCGGCTTTTGCATTCATGCTCACCGGCCGCGTGCTCTCACTGGAAGAAGCAAGCCATATGCCGAGGGCGATCGGCCGGCTGATCCGCCGGCTCGGCGAGCCGGTGATTCGCGCGGCCTTGCGCCAGGGCATGCGGTTTTTGGCGCGCCAATTCGTGGCCGGGCGCAGCATTGAAGAAGCGTTCGTGCGCCTGAGCGAAGGGGACGGCAAGCGCTGGCGCTACAGTTTCGACATGCTGGGAGAGGCCGCCAAAACCATGGCCGACGCCGCCCGCTACATGCGCGCGTATCAGGACGCTATTGCCTATATCGGCAAGGCAAGCAACGGGCGCGGCGTGATCGAAGGGCCGGGAATTTCGGTAAAGCTTTCCGCCCTTCACCCCCGCTACGAGCCGTTGCAAGCGGCGTGCTGCGTTCCGGCCTTGGTGGAAGCGCTGGGCACGCTTGCCGAGGCCGCCAAAGCTGCCGATATCGGGCTGACGATAGATGCCGAAGAGGCCGATCGGCTTGAGCTCAGCCTGGATATTTTCGCCGCGCTCCGCCGCAACCCCGC
>Ga0209061_1001907_pt1 | contig 30257 bp, 35 predicted proteins | sample Coa_R1_10_FD_187157 | JGI IMG/M metagenome (GOLD analysis project Ga0209061, IMG submission 187157) | Surface soil microbial communities from Centralia Pennsylvania, which are recovering from an underground coalmine fire - Coalmine... | ecosystem: Environmental > Terrestrial > Soil >... | reverse complement strand
CGGACACGCCATCACACCCGCGACCGCCCGGTTCCCCGCACCGGCAGACTTGATCGCTTTCCTTGCAGCCGAGGACGCCGAGCCGGCAACTCAGATCGAACCAGCGTGTTAAATACCTGCAAGCCCTAACTATCAGCCGAGCCGGGCGGGCAGCCGGGCAGAGCGGCTGCCGCCGCGCGTGGCGTGGCGGAGACTGTGGTCATGCGCTACCTGGACATCGACACGGTCAAGAAGATCTCCAAGATCGGCCTGGGCACCTGGCAGTTCGGTTCGCGGGAGTGGGGTTACGGCCCGGACTACGCGGGACGGGAGGCCGCGGCGATCGTCCGCCGCGCGCTCGAGCTGGGCGTCACCCTCTTCGATACCGCCGAGCTGTACGGCTTCGGCCGCAGCGAGCGGCTCCTCGGCGCCGCGCTGGGCAACGACAAGCAGGCGGCGTTCATCGCCACCAAGATCTTGCCGGTCCTGCCGGTGGCTCCCGTGGTGGAACAGCGCGCCGTGGCCAGCGCGGACCGGCTCGGCGTCGGGCTGCTCGATCTCTACCAGGTCCACCAGCCCAACCCGGTGGTCCGCGACGGCACGATCATGCGCGGCATGCGGGCCCTGCAGCGGGTGGGCCTGGTCGGCGAGGTCGGGGTCAGCAACTACTCGCTGCGGCGCTGGCGCGCCGCCGAGCAGGCGCTCGGCGGCCGGGTGCTGTCCAACCAGGTCCGGTACAACCTGGTGGACCGGGCCCCGGAGCGTGACCTGCTGCCGTTCGCGGCGGCGCACCGCCGCGTGGTGATCGCCTACAGCCCGCTGGCGCAGGGGCTGCTGTCCGGGCGGTACCAGCGCGCGAGCCGGCCCAGGAACAGCGTCCGCGCCGGCAATCCGCTGTTCCTGCCGGAGAACCTCGACAGGGCGGCCCCGCTGATCGCCGCGCTCCGCGAGGTCGCGGACGCCCACTCCGCGACCCCCGCCCAGATCGCCCTGGCCTGGGTCATCCGGCACCCCGCCGTGACCGCCATCCCCGGCGCCTCCAGCGTCGAGCAGCTTGAGCGCAACGCCGCCGCCGCCGAGATCGACCTGGCCGACGACGAGCACCAGGCGCTGCGCGCGGCCGCCGAGAGGTTCCGGCCCGTCACCGGCGCCGCCGCCTTCCCCCGCCTGATCCGCGCCCGCTTCGCCGGCCGCTCCTGAACAAGATGAAAACGCCGGTCGCGTCAGCGGCCGGGTTCCCCGGGCCAGCGAGTCCCGCCGTCGCCCGGCGTCCGCGACGGCGGGTAGGTGGGCGGCGGGTAGCTGCGCTCGTACCCGGGGCCGCCCCTGACCGGGCGGCGCACTGCCCGGTACGAGACGCTGTTGATCAGCGAGCCGATGGCGATGCCGAGGACCAGGTCGACGATCGCCGTGGCGACCTTCTGCGCGATCGGTGCCGTGGTGCTGAACGGGAACACGACCGCGATGATCGTCCCGAGCGCGATGATCCAGCCGAAGAAGACCTGCGGCCGCGGCGTGGCCAGCAGCAGCAGGTGCATGATCGCGGTGGCGGCGATCGCGGCCCCCGCGGACGCGGCCACGTAGGCGCCGGTGGACGCGTCACCCCACGCGCCGTCGCGGCTCGGCGCCAGGATGGGCACCTTGAACAGCCACCGGCTGACCAGGATGCCGACCAGCGCGATCAGGGCGGCGACCACCGCGGTGGCCGCTCCGCCGGCCCACAGCGGGCCCGGGTCGAGCCTGCTGCCCTTCCTGGGGCGCTCCGGGGCGGGCTCGTCGTTGCGCATCGGGATAGTCATCGGCACGCCTCCGTCCGCGCGGTGTCTCTCTTGAAGACTAACCCCCCACGGCGCGCCGAAACCCCGCAGGTGCTACGTGACGGTCACCGTGACCGCGGCATACCCGGTGGCCCCCGCTGGGCTCCCGCGGCGCTGCTGCTACGAATGACAGTCATGGACAGCCCGCCGGCCCCGGGATTGCGGCCGCACGACACCGTTGCCGGCGGCCGGCGGCCCGCGGGGCACCCGATGGCGCGGACGCCTGAGGCAGGCACCGCGGCACGGGCGGTGCTCGGCCTCGACCTGGGCACCAGCCGGGTCAAGGCGGTGGCGGCCGCGCCCGACGGGACGGTGCTGCGCGCCGGCTCGGCCGCCTACCGGGTCCGCTCGCCCCGCCCGGGCTGGGCGGAGACCGATCCCGGGGACTGGTGGCGGGCCACCCGCAGCGCGGTGCGTCGTGCTCTAGGGGGTCCCGCTCCGGCTGAGGTCGGCGCCATCGCGATCGCCGGACAGATGCACGGCCTCGTTCTCTGCACCGAACGAGCCGTGGCGCTTCGCCCCGCGATCGTCTGGCTGGACACCAGGGCGTCGGCCGAGGTGGCCGACTACCTCACGCTGCCGCAGGCCCTGCGCGACCGTCTCGGCAACGCGCCGGCGCCGGGCATGGCCGGCCCGCTGCTGCTGTGGCTGTCCCGGCACGAGCCGGACGCCTACCGGCAGGCGCGCTGGATGCTGCAGCCGAAGGACTGGCTGCGGCTGCGGCTGACCGGCCGGCCCGGCACCGACCCGACCGACGCCTCGGGCACGCTGCTGTTCCGCCTGGCCGCCGGGCACTGGGCCGCCGAGGTTGCCGTCGCGCTCGGCCTGCGCACCGACCTGCTGCCGCCCATCCTGGGGCCCGCGCACGTCGCCGGCGCCCTGCTTCCCGGCGCGGCGCACGAGCTTGGCCTGCGCCCCGGCCTGCCCGTGGCAACCGGAGCCGCCGACACCGCCGCGTCGCTGCTGGCGGCCGGGCTCCCCGACGGCTGGGCCCTGCTCACGCTCGGCACCGGCGGCCAGTGGATCGTCCCGGCGGCCGCGTCCGCGCGGATCGATCCCAGCGGCGCGACGAACCTGTTCCGCGCCGTCGGCGGCGGCGCCTACCGGCTGGCCGGCGCGCAGAACGTCGGCGCAGCCCTGGACTGGGTGCGCCGCACGCTCGGCGCGAGCTGGGACGAGCTGTACGCGACCGCGGCGCGCCCGTGGCGCGACGACGGCCCGGTGTTCCTGCCGTACCTGGCCGGCGAACGCGGGAACCCTGCCGCCCGGGGCGGCGCCTGGGCCAGGCTCGCGCTGGCGCACCGGCGGGATGACCTGCTGCGCTCCGCGCTGGAGGGCGTCGCGTTCGGCCTGCGCGCCAAGCTGGATGACCTGCGCGCGCTCGGCCTCGACCCGGCCGGGGTCATGCTGGCCGGCGGCGGCAGCCGCCACCAGGCCTGGCGCGAACTGCTCGCCGCCGCGCTCGGCGTGACCCTGCACCCGACGGAGCCCTCGGCCAGCGGCTGGCTGACCGCGCGCGGCGCCGCCATGCTGGCCGCCGCCGCGGCCGGGCTCGCTGCCGGCGGACCGGGAACCACCGGCCGTTCGGCTCAGATCTCACCGGCGGTCAGCGTGCGGTCCGAACCGGCCGAGCGGGGGTACCGCACGTTCCTGTCCTGGTCACGGCGGCGTGTCAGCCCTGCGTAGCGCTCCCGGCCTCGTCGCGGAGCCGACGCTCCCTGCGCCGGCGGCGGATGGTGTTGACCAGGTCGATGATCCCGAGGACCCGGAGGAAGCCGCCGCCTGCTCCTCCCGCGGGTTCCCCGCTCCCAGGTGACCGCGGTCCACACGACGTCGTCGGGGTGCTCCCGGGCGGCGCGCAGCAGTTCCCCGATCGCGGCCACCTACCTCAAACGCCTGAGGCGGGCGCCGCCGTGGCGGCCGGGGTAGTCTTCGCCTACCGGCGGAAGGACACCCGATGAGCGTGTTCACCGTGTACCTGGCCAACAGGCCCGGCGAGCTCGCCCGCCTCTGCGAGGCGCTCGCGGCCAGCGGCGTCAACATCGTGCTGTCCGCGACGACCCGCGGCGAAGACGGCACGGTCGTGTTCATCGCCGACGACGAGGCCGCCGCCGAGTCGGCGCTCACCGACGCCGGCATCGGCTACGCGAGGCGCCCGTCGCTGACCATCCGGCTGGAGAACCAGCCGGGCACCGGCGCGGCCACGTTCCGCAGGCTCGCCGATGCCGGCGTCAACGCCGACCTGCTGCTGCCGGTCCGGGTTTCCGACGAGCTGTTCTTCGCCGTCATCTGCGTCGACGACGCCGCCAAGGCCGCTCGCGCCCTCGGCCCGCAGGTGATCAGCGAGGGCGGCCTCGCCACCTGACCGGTCCGGCGGCCGCGGGGGACCTCGGCCGCGTGCCAGACACCGGTGAGCAGCACCGCTACGCGCAGGTGATGCTCACCGCGGTCACGCACGTAGGCAGCGAACCGCTCGTCGATGCCGGGCGCTGCGCTCCGTTTCGCTCGGCTCCTCCCCATGGGAACACGCCGCGTCCCCGCCCGCGGGTTGGCAGGAAGTCCCTGATCGTCCGGTAGCGCAGCAGATTGCCTGTTCTGATCGCCTCAGCCCGGTCGTGAGCTCAGAGAAGATCCGACCTGGTGATCGGCTCCCGGCGAGTCCTGGCCAAGCCCTGCCTGGACCGGAGCCAGCGACGTCCGCCCGGCTCCTTACCATGAAGGGACGGCGAGCGGAGGCGGAGCATGAGCGAGTACCCGGCAGTGATCACCCCGGTGAACCACGTCGAGCCGGTGCCGCGCCGCATCCGGGCGTACCTCGGCGGCGAGCAGGTGCTGGACACCACCCGGGCGCTGTACGTCTGGGAATGGCCCTACTACCCGCAGTACTACATCCCGCTGGCCGACGTGCGCGGCGACCTGCTGGTCCCGGAGGGGCACGGTCAGCAGACCGGCCGCGGCCGCGCGGAACTGCACGGGCTGAGGGCCGGCGACCTGCTCCGGCCGCGGGCCGCCCGGGTGATGGCCGAGTCTCCGCTGGCCGGGCTGGCCGGCACCGTCCGCTTCGACTGGGAGGCGCTGGATGCCTGGTTCGAGGAGGACGAGCAGGTATTCGTGCACCCGCGCAGCCCGTACACCAGGGTCGACGCGCTGCGGTCCAACCGCCCGGTGCGGGTCGAGCTCGGCGGGGTGGTGCTGGCCGACTCGCCGGCACCGGTGCTGGTGTTCGAGACCGGGCTGCCGACCCGCTACTACGTCAGCCGAACGAACGTGAACTTCCGCCACTTGGTCCCCAGCGACACGGTGACCGCGTGCCCGTACAAGGGCACGACGAGCGGCTACTGGTCGGTCCGTGTCGGCGGTGCCGTGCACAAGGACCTGGCGTGGGCCTACGACTTCCCGACCCGCCAGCTGCTGCCCATCGCCGGGATGGTCGCCTTCTACAACGAGAAGGTGGACATCGTCCTCGGCGGCCGGCTGCTCGACCGGCCACGGACCCATTTCTTCCCGGCGGGCGACGGCTTCCGCGAGCCGACCCGCACCCGGCGCGGCCGGGCCGGCAGCACGCCGCCCGGGTAACCGGCTGCTGTTCCGGCCGGCAGCCGGTCAGACGTGCACGAGGACCAGGTCCGGGTTGACCGCGGCAATGGCGGCGCCGTCCGAGGTGAGGACCGCGTGACCTCGCTCGGCGGTGCGCGGCAGGACCACCTGGACCGTGCCGCGCAGCACCTCGTCCAGGATGCCCAGGAGCAACGGGTCGGGCCGTCGCGGCGGCTCGGCTCCGGCTTGCGCGTCAGGAGGCCCGGCGGTAGGCGCGGACCGCGAGCGGCAGGAACACGATGAAGATCCCGGCCAGCCAGACCAGGCTCTTCCACAGGTTGGAGGCCACCGGCCCGCCGAGCGCCAGCGACCGCATCGTGTCGATCACGTAGGTGACCGGCTGGTTGTTGGCGAAGGCCTGCAGCCAGCCGGGCATGGAGGCGATCGGCACGAACGCCGACGACACGAACGTGAGCGGGAACAGCCAGATCATGCCGAACGCCTGGACCGATTCCTCGTCCCCGATGGCCAGCCCGGTCCAGGCCGCGACGCAGGCGATCGCCACGCCGAACACCACGGCCAGCGCGACCATCGCGACCGCGGGGCCGGCGCCGTTGGAGAACCGGAACCCGACCGCGTAGCCGACGCCGACGATGATCAGGATCGTGATGATCATCCGCAGCGTGTCCGCGACCAGCCGCCCGGTCAGCACCGCCGACCGCGCGATCGGCATCGACCGCAGCCGGTCGATCACGCCCTTCTTCAGCTCCTGCGCGAGCACGATCGCGGTGCCGAACGTCGCGAACGCCGCGGTCTGCCCGATGATCCCCGGCAGCAGGAAGTCGACATAGCCCCCGGGGACGTTCACCGGGATCGCGCCGCCGAACACGTAGCGGAACAGCAGCACGAACATCACCGGCTGGATCACGGTGAACACCAGGTAGGCGGGCACCCGCAGCCACACCAGCAGGCTGCGTTTCGTCAGGGTCAGCGTGTCGCTCACCGCCCAGCCGATCCGGGCGGTCACGCCTGGTGCGCCCGGCGCGCTCAGCCGCTCAGCAACCGCGGTCATGATGCCGTCCTCTCCATCTGCCTGCTGCCGTCCTGGCCGCCGCGCCGGCCGCCCCGGCCGCCCCGGCCCGCGCGGCGCCCGCGCCTGCGGCCCGCCGGCTGGCCGTCCTCCTCGGCGGCGTGCCCGGTCAGCGCCAGGAACACGTCGTCCAGCGAGGGTCGGCGCAGCGCGAGCCCGCGGGTCACCACGCCCGCGGCGTCCAGGCTGCGCACCGCCTCGATCAGCGCGTCGGACCCGCCGGACCCCACGCCGACGCCGACCACGCCGGTCTCCAGGTCGGCGTGCGGCTCCCCGCCCGCCTCCCCGGCCCACCTCGCTATCGGCGCGATCGCCTTGACCGCGTCGGCGACCCGGCTGCGGTCCGGCACCGTGAACTCGATCACGTCCCCGCCGACCCTGTTCTTCAGCTCCTCGGCGGTGCCGGCCGCGATGACCAGGCCGTGGTCGATGACCACGATCTCGTCGGCAAGCTCGTCGGCCTCGTCGAGGTACTGCGTGGTGAGCAGCAGCGTGGTTCCGTCGGCGACCAGCGACCGGATGATGTCCCACATGCCGAGCCGGGACCGCGGGTCAAGCCCGGTCGTCGGCTCGTCGAGGAACAGCACCTGCGGCCGCCCGACCAGGCTGGCGGCGAGGTCCAGGCGGCGCTGCATGCCGCCGGAGTACGTCTTGGCCGGCCGGTTCGCCGCATCGGCCAGCCCGAACTGCTCCAGCAGGGCGGCGGCGCGGCTGCGCGCGGCCGCGCGGCTGAGGTGGTACAGCCGCCCGATGATCTCCAGGTTCTCCCGGCCGGTCAGCTCCTCCTGGATCGCGGCGGACTGCCCGGCCAGCCCGATCGACCGGCGGACCGCGGCGGCCTCCCGCACCACGTCGTGGCCCTCCACGATCGCCCGCCCGCCGTCCGGGAGCAGCAGCGTGGTGAGGATGCGCACCGCGGTCGTCTTGCCGGCCCCGTTCGGGCCGAGCAGCCCGAGCACCGTCCCGCGCGGGACCGACAGGTCGATGCCGCGCAGCGCATGCACGTCGCCGAACGATTTGGTCAGTTCCTCCACGAGGATCGCGGGACCCCCGTTGTCTCCCGGCATTCTCGCCTCCGTCCTCCGTCTACCGGTCCGCGGCGCCGCGTCCGCCCGCGCCGCCGTCCAACAACACGATGTATCGCGTTCGGCACGGTGTCAAGCTATATCGCGAAATAGCCGTCCCGCGGCGAGCCCGCGAAGCGAACCTATGAGCTGCAACGCCGGCCGGCCAGTCATTTGATCCGCCGCACGGTATGACGATCCGGCCGTCGCCGGCTCATCGCAGGCGCACCCGGGTCTCGCGGCGGCGCGGCTCGTGCGAGGATGAGCCGGTGCCGACCGTGCTTGCCTTCCACGCCCATCCCGACGACGAGGTGCTGCTGACCGGCGGCACGCTGGCCAAGCTGGCGGACGAGGGCAACCGGGTGGTCATCGTGATGGCCACCGACGGGATGGTGGGGGAGGCCTGCGACCGGCGGCTGGCGGAACTGCGCGCGAGCGCGCGGGTGCTCGGCGCGGCCCGGGTCGTGCACCTCGGCTACGCCGACAGCGGACACGGGCCGGTGCTGCTGCCCGACCCGCCGGGACGCGTGCGGTTCGCCCGCGCCGACCCGGAGGAGGCGGCCGAGAAGCTCGCCGGGATCATCCGCGAGGAGCGGGCCGGGCTGGTGCTCAGCTACGATCCGGGCGGCGGCTACGGCCACCGCGACCACGTCCAGGTGCACCGGGTCGGCGCCCGCGCCGCCGAGCTGGCCGGCGGCGTCCGGGTGCTGGAGGCCACGCTGCCGCGTGAGGCGGTGGCGTGGCTGTACTGGCCGGCGCGGCTGCTCGGGCTGGTGAAACGCTTCGACGTCCGGGACGCACGCCAGGCCGGGAGCCCGCGCTCGGCCATCACCCACCGCGTCGACGTGCGGCGGTACGCCCGGCAGAAGCGAGCCGCGCTGGCGGCGCACGTCACGCCGCACACCGGCTCCGCCCGCTCCGCGCGGCTGATGCGGCTGCTGATCCGGCTGCCCGTCCCCGTCTTCGCCGCCGTCCTGGGCCGGGAGTGGTTTGCCGAAGCTGGACGGCGTCCTGTCCGCGGCCGGAGCAGCGAGCCCGGCCGTCTTTAGATACCGTTAGGTAACAAGGAGGCCCGGTACTCACCCCCCCGGTGCCGGGCCTCCGTCACGTTGCCGCTCCGGAGGTGGCCGCCGGCCCGCCGCGTCCGCCTCACCGAGCCCGCCGGGTCGCAGGGCCCACGGGACGCGACCGGGATAATGTGCGTCATGCTCGCACGTGGTTGGCATGCGGCGATCGCCGTGGTCGTCTTCGCGGCCATCGCGCTGCAGGTCGTGATCGCCGTCCGGGTCAGCGGGACCCCGCACCAGGTCTCGACCGGCCTGCTGCGGGGAGCCAGCCTGGCGGGCCGGATCATCCGGGTATTCAGCTTCTTCACCATCCAGAGCAACCTGCTGTGCGGCATCGTGTCCGCCCAGCTGGCCGCGCGGCCGGCCCGTGACGGCCCGGCGTGGCGGCCGGTGCGGCTGGCCGCGCTGTTCGGCATCACGGTCACCGGCATCGTGTACTCGACCGTGCTGGCCGCGATGCACCAGCCCAACGGCACCGCGGAGACGCTGGTGAACCTGGCCGTGCACTACATCGTGCCGGTTGCGGTGGTCGCGGGCTGGGTGGCGTTCGGGCCGCGGCCCCGCATCGACCGGCGCACCGTGGGCTGGTCGCTGCTGTTCCCGGCGCTGTGGATGGCCTACACTCTGGTGCGCGGGGCGATCTGGGGCTGGTACCCCTACCCGTTCGTCGACGCCGCCTCGCACGGGTACCTGCGGGTGGCGGTCAACGGCGTGCTGGTCACCCTGGTGCTGGGCGCGGTCGCGGCCGTGTTCGCCGCGGGCGACGGCCGGCTGCCCGCCGCTCCCCGGAAGCCGGCGATGGAAACGTCCGCCGTGCCGCGGTGAGCATCGGGCTGGATCCCGGCCCCCGGACCCCGGTTTGGACGCCGCTGGCGAAGGAACGCACCATGGAGGGGTGCGCGCGTTCCCCGCCCGCCTCGCCAGCACCCTGCGTCTGGGCGGACTGAGCCGGAGGCGTCGCGTTCTTTTCGCCGTCGTCGCGCTGCTGGCCGTGGCAGCAGCCGTCACCGGCGGCGTGATCGGGTCGATGCAGGGCGGCGCGGCCGTGCCGCCCGCCGCGGAGGGCCGCCCGGGCGACGTGCTGCTGGTGCCGGGCTACGGCGGCAGCACCGCCGCGCTGGACGGGCTGGCGGCCAGGATCAGGGCCGCCGGGCACGCCGCGATCGTGGTCCACCTCGCCGGGAACGGCACCGGCGACCTGCGCGTGCAGGCGAACGTGCTGAACGGGTACGTGAACCGGGCGCTGAGCGCCGGCCCGGTGACCGTGATCGGCTACTCCGCGGGCGGAGTGGTCGCCTGGCTGTGGGACGAGGAGTACGACGGCGTCGCCAAGGCCCGCCGGATCATCACGCTGGGCTCGCCGCTGCACGGCGCGAACCTGGCCGCCCTCGGCGCGGCCTTCGTCCCGGGCGAGTGCCCGGCCGCGTGCCAGGAACTGGTGCCGGGCAGCGCCCTGCTGACCGGCCTGCAGCAGACCGCGGCGGCCACCCGGCCGCCGTGGCTGTCGCTGTGGACCACCGACGACCAGGTGGTGCAGCCGCCCGACTCGGCCCGGCTGCCCGGCGCGGTCAACGTGCCGCTGCAGTCGGTCTGCCCCGGCGTGACCATCCAGCACGGCCAGCTGCCCACCGCCCCGCTGGTGGTCGGCATCGTGCTCCGCGAGCTCCGCGGGCCCGCCCTCGCCGCGCCCCGGCGCTCGCAGTGCCGGTCCCTGCTCGCGCTCGGCGCCGCAGGCCGCCCCGGCTCCTGACCTACGCGGTGACGTCCTTGGTGGTGAAGTTGGCCCAGGCGGCGCCGAGGAACACGACCACGTAGACCGCCTGGATGCCGAACCCCCGGTCGATGTTCCGCCAGAAGATGGGGTCGCGGAAGAAGTCGATCCAGGCCAGCCAGTACCGGGTGGGCAGGTAGGGCTGGACGGCGGTCGCCGCGTTCAGCGTCACCAGGATCTCGCTGGCGACCAGCGCGGCCAGCGCGCCCAGCGTCGCGCCGAGCGCCGAGCTGGTGACGGTGGACAGGAACAGCGCGATCGCGGCGACGCCGAGCATGGACACCGTGATGAAGGCGATCGCGCCCACGGTGCGCTCGGCAAGCTGCAGCAGGCTCAGCGGCGTCCCGGACAGCGAGGTGATGGCGCCGGCCCCGGGCGCCACCCCCGCGGTCGGTGCCCCGACGCCGGGCGCCGGCGTGCCGGCCACCGCGTGCGCGACCGCCCCGGCGCGGGACGGGCCGAGCAGCAGCACCCCGGTCGCGTAGGCGGTCACGGTCACCGCTATGACCACGAGCAGGACGTAGCTGGTCACCGAGATGAGCTTGGCCACCAGCAGCCTGGTGCGGCCCACCGGCCGGACCAGCAGGTAGCGCAGCGTGCCCGCGGCCGCCTCGCCCGCGATGGAGTCGCCGGCCACCACCGCCGTGGCCACCGGCAGGAACACCGGAAGCACCAGCGCGAGCGCCGCCGCCGGGTACAGCGCGCCGCTGGCCAGCACGGCGGAGAGGAACGCGCTGCCCTGGCCGGGCGGCGGGGCGAGGTGGGTGACCGCGATGAAGACAGCCACCACGAACGGCAGCGCGCAGGTCAGGACGAGGCTGACCCAGGTGCGCGGGCGGCGCACCAGCTTGACCAGCTCGACCCGGATCATCGGCGCCCGTCGACCTGGTCCGAGCCGGCGCCGGTGACCGACAGCACGACCTCCTCGAGCGTGCGCCGGTGCGGGCCGATCGAGCGCACCCGCAGCCCGGCGCCGACGAGGCGGGCGTTCAGCCGGGCCGGGTCCGTGCTCCTGATCAGCAGCCGCTGCCCGTCGCGCCGCTCGACCTGCCCGTCGAGCATCGCGCAGACCCGGTCGGCGTCGGGGCTGTCGAGCAGCACCCGGCCGGTCGGCGCGCGCAGCGCCGCCAGGTCCTGCTGCAGCACCAGCCGCCCGGAGTCGAGCACCCCGACCCTGGTGCACAGCTGCTCGACCTCCGCGAGCAGGTGGCTGGACAGGAACACGGTCACCCCGTCGTCGTTGAGGCCGATGAGCAGCTGCCGCAGGTCAGCGATGCCGCGCGGGTCCAGGCCGTTGCCCGGCTCGTCGAGGACGAGCAGCTGGGGCCTGCGGATCAGCGCGGCGGCCAGGCCGAGGCGCTGGCGCATGCCCAGCGAGTAGGCCTTCACCGGCCGGCGGCCCACCCCGGCCAGTCCCACCTGCTCCAGGGCCTCGTCGATCCGGCGGCTGCGGCTGCGCCGCCCGGCCAGCCCGTGCGGGCCGGCCGCGTCGAACAGCGCCAGGTTCGCCCGGGCCGACAGGTGCGGGTAGGCGGCCGGCTCCTCGATCAGCGCGCCGACGTGCTGCAGCACCTCGCGCGCATGCGCCGGCATCCGCCTGCCCATCACCTCGATCTCGCCGCTGGTGGCGTAGACCAGGCCGAGCAGCATGCGGACCAGCGTGGTCTTGCCCGAGCCGTTCGGCCCGAGCAGACCGTACCTGTCGCCCTCGCGGACATCGAGGTCCACGGCGCGCACCGCCTCGACCGCCCCGTAGCGCTTGGTGACAGCCCTGGTGGTGATCATCACTGCAGGCCGGGTTCCGCGAGCAGCGTGCCCGCCGCCCGCTCGAGCACGGACGAGCTGACCGTGCCCGCGAGCACGACGACGGTGGCGCCGTCGGGCGGCTGGGCCACGACCGCGTTGACCAGCGGCGCGCCGAGCAGCACCTCGGTCCCGCCGGAGGCCTGCAGCGGCGCGCCGCCGGCCGTCAGCGCGTCCCCGAGCACCTCCCCGGCCGCGGAGCCGCGCAGCCCGAGCACCACGAACGTGGCCAGCCCGCCGCCATAGACGCCGATCAGGTTGAACCCCGAGACGGGCAGTAGGTCGCGTCCGCCGAGCTGGCCGGGCAGCACGAGCGGGGCGAGGTTGTCCAGCGCGCCGGCCAGGCTCCGCGCGCTCGTCACCGTGAAGCCGGTACCGGGGCCGCGCTGCGGGGTGAGCACCGCGGCATCGGCTCGCCACGGGCTGACCTGGAAGAACTGGCTCTCCAGCGCCGGGGTCGCCGAACCGCGGCCGAAGACCTGCACCATCAGCGGCAGCCCGCTGCCGGGCTCCGCCCAGATGTCGATCCGCCCGATCGTGGACGCCGGGTCGGCGGGACTCACCTGCAGGCCGGCCGCGCTGCGGCCGGCCACCCGCAGCGGGGCGATCACCGAGAACCTCGCGTGCCGCCCGGCCTCGTCAAGCAGCCGCAGCGCCAGCGCCGGCGGCGTCAGGTCGGCGGCTCGCGGCAGCCGCAGCGAGGGCTGGCCGGCGACCTCGGTGAGCAGTTCCGCGCCGGAATCCCAGATGTAGGACCGGGAGCCGAGCCGGTAGGTGTCGCGCTCGCCGGCGTCCGACAGCACGTCGACCCGCCAGCGCTGCGGCGACGCCTGCCACACCCGCATCTTGGTCACGCCGTCGAGCAGCGACGTCACGTCGGCCAGGCCGGGCAGCGCCGGCAGGCCGAACGTCGCGTCGCTCTCCGCGTAGCCCGCGTACGACAGCCGCGCCGATGCGAGGATGCGCCCGCGGAGCTGGCCGGCCGTCAGCCTCGGCACGCTCGCGGGCAGCGCGCTGGCGACCACGGGCAGCGCGCACAGCAGCGCCGCGCCGGCGGCAACCGCCGCCCATCTGCGCGCGAGCTCCTTTTTCATCGGGATCCTCGCAGAGGATACGCGGATGGATCATGCCGGACAATACGCCCACGGGGCTCATGTCGCCCACGGCGCATAATGTAACGATAGAATAACCAGGTGATCTCGGGAAGGGAACGAGCCCGATCGGCAAAAGCCGGCATCTGCCTCTCGTCAGCCGCCTTAGCGCAGGTCTACGATCTGGAACTGTTAGCCGATGATCGCAGAACTCTGACGGTACGGCTGTGGCGGGACGGACCGGTGTGTCAGAGGTGACGAACAGTTAGGATTCGTCATGGCAAGAGATTCCGGTGCCCGGCGCATCGTCGTCGGCGTGGATGGCTCCGCGGAGTCCGTGGCTGCGCTCACGTGGGCGTGCAGGGAGGCCAGCCTGCGCGCCGCCGAAGTACACGCCGTGCTCGCCCTGGAGTCCGCGTGTCACCAGGTTGCCAGCTACGCGGTGCCGCCGCCGCGGCAGTCCGGCGGCAGCTGGGGCGCCGCCCGCGAGGCGCTGCGCCGGGCGGTCGGCGAGGCGGCCCGGCAGTTTCCCGGCGTCAGCATCCGCACCGAGATCACCGAGGGGCTCGCGGCGCGCGTGCTGCTCGACCAGGCGGCCGGCGCCGACATGCTGGTGCTCGGCCGCAACGCGCACGGCCAGGACCCGTACCGCGGCACCGGCCCGGTGATCCGGGTCTGCCTGCGGGCCGCCCGGTGCCCGGTGGTGACCGTCGGCGCCGCGGAGCCCGCGGGCGCACCGGGGGCGGCCAGCCGCGAGTCCGCTGCCGCGCCGGGGGCGGCCGGCCGCCTGCCGCGGCGGCGTGAGCTGGAGGCCTCCGCGGCACGCTAGGCACCGGCCGGTACCCTGGCCGTCATGGCGATCAGGGTGTGGCTGCCCGAGGCCCGCTCGGCCGCGGACATGGGCGGCCTGCCGGACCGCTTCGCCGCGGACGTCTGGGCCGGCGGCGAGCCGCTTCCCGGCTCCGCCGACGAGGTCGAGGTGATCGTGCTGCCGTTCGGCGTTGCGCCGTCCCGGATGCCGGTGCTGGCGAAGCTGCCGCGGCTGCGGCTGATCCAGCTGATGTCGGCCGGCGCCGAGCAGGTGATCCCGTTCCTGCCGCCCGGGGTGACGCTGTGCAACGCGCGCGGCGTGCACGACCCCGCGGTGGCCGAGTGGATCATGGCCGTGATCCTGGCTCAGCTGCGCGGGCTGCCCCGGTTCCTGGACGCGCAGCGGGCCGGCACCTGGGAGCCCGCCAGGGGCGAGCCGCTGGCCGGCCGGACGGTGCTGATCGTGGGCTACGGCTCCATCGGCGCGGCGGTCGAGCGCCTGCTGGCGCCGTTCGGCGTGACCGTGCGGCGGGTCGGCCGGCGGCCCCGGCCGGGCGTGTCGCCAGCCCGGGACCTGGAGGAACTGCTGCCGGAGGCGGACATCGTCATCGTGCTGGTCCCGCTCACCCCGGCCACCACCGGGCTGGTGGACGCGCGGTTCCTCGGCCGGATGCGCGACGGCGCCCTGCTGGTCAACGCGGCCCGCGGCCCGGTCGTCGACACCGGCGCGCTGCTGGACGCGCTGCGGTCCGGGCGGCTGCGCGCCGCGCTCGACGTCACCGACCCGGAACCGCTGCCCGCCGGCCACCCGCTGTGGTCCGCCCCCGGGCTGCTGCTCACGCCGCACGTGGCCGGCGCGATGACGACGGGCACGCACCGCGTGATGGCGATGGTGCGGGACCAGCTGGAGCGGTACGCCGCGGGCCTGCCGCTGCGCAACGTGGTCTCGCCCGCCGAGGGCTACTGATGCCGTCCCCGGTCGAGGTGTCCGCCGAGGTCGGTGCCGCGCTGGCGGCCGGCGCGCCCGTCGTCGCGCTGGAGTCGACGATCATCTCGCACGGCCTGCCCCGCCCGGCCAACGCCGCCGCCGCGCGCCGGTTCGAGGCCGCCCTGCGGGCGGCGGGCGTGACCCCGGCAACGGTCGCGATCATCGACGGGGCGCCGAAGGTGGGCCTGTCGCCCGCCGAGCTGGACAGGATCGCGGCCGACGAGTCGGTCGTCAAGGTCGGCAGCCGCGACATCGGCATCGCGGTGGCGCGCAAGGCGACCGGCGGCACCACGGTGGCCGCCACCTCGGTGCTGGCCGCCCGGGCCGGCGTCGCCGTGTTCGCGACCGGCGGGCTCGGCGGCGTGCACCGCGGCGCGGCCCGGACCTTCGACGAGTCGGCCGACCTCACCGTGCTGTCCCGGACGCCGATCACCGTCGTCGCGGCGGGGGTGAAGTCGATCCTGGACATCCCGGCGACGCTGGAGCGGCTGGAGACGCTGAGCGTGCCGGTCGTCGGGTACCGGACCTCCAGGTTCCCGGCGTTCTGGCTGTCCGACTCCGGCTGCGACCTGGACTGGCGCGCCGAGGGGCCGGGTGAGGTCGCCGACATCATGGCGGCCAGGCGGGCGCTCGGCGAGCGGTCCGCCCTGCTGGTGGCCAACCCGCTGCCGCCCGCCGACCAGCTTGACCCCGGCCTGCTGCAGGCCGCCGTCGACGGCGCGCTCGCGGCCGCCGCCGCGCGCGGCATCCGCGGCAAGGCGGTCAGCCCGTTCCTGCTCGACCGGATCCGGCAGGCCACCGGCGGCGCCAGCGTCGAGGTCAACCTGAAGATCGCGCTCGGCAACATCGACGTTGCCGGGAAGATCGCCCAGGCATTTGCCGAACGAGCCGCTGGTTCCCGGTGACGGCCAACAGCCGGGCCATCCTCGTCTGCGGCGACGTGATCAACGACGTGCTGGTCAGGCCGCTGGCCGCCGTTGCCCGCGGCAGCGACACCCCGGCGCAGATCCGGACCGGCCCGGGCGGGTCCGCCGCCAACCAGGCCGCGTGGCTGGCCCACCTCGGCGCGCGGGTCGCCTTCGCCGGGCGGGCCGGCGCCGGGGACGTCGGCTACCACCGGCGCGAACTTCGCCGGGCGGGCGTGCAGGCGCACCTCGTCGCCGACGCGGACGCGGACACCGGCTCGATCGTGATCATGGTGGAGCCCGGCGGGGAGCGGACGATGATCACCGACCGGGCCGCGAACCTGCGGCTGCGCCGGTCGGACATCCCGGACGCCCTGCTCGACGGCGCGGCGGTGCTGCACCTGACCGGCTACACGTTCTGCGAGCCGTCGCTGCTGGAGGTGGCGCTGTCGCTGCTGGCCGACGCCAGACGCCGCGGCATGGCCGTCACCATCGACCCGGGGTCGGCCGCCTTCCTCGCCGCGATGGCGCCGGGGGCGTTCCTGCGCTGGACCGAAGGCGCGGCGGTGTGCTTCCCCAACCGGGACGAGGCCGCGGTGCTCACCGGCCAGTCCGACCCGGCCGCGATGGCCGCCCGCCTCACCGGGCACTACGGCGCCGTGGTGCTGAAGCTCGGCGACCAGGGCTGCCTGGTAGCCACCCCGGGCGGCGCGCCGGTGCCCGTCGCGGCCCCCCGCGCCGACGCGCTGGACACCACCGGCGCGGGCGATGCGTTCTGCGGCGCGTTCCTGAGCAGGTGGCTCGCCGACCCCGCGGACCTGGCCGGAGCCGCCCGGTTCGCGGTACGGATCGCCGCCTTGGTCGTGACCCGCTTCGGCGCCCGCCCCCCGCTGGCTGCCGCCGGGCGGGCTGACTCTCGCGTCAGCGTGCCGCCGGCCGGCGGAATATAGCCGGCCGTCCTCGCGTTGCCGCGATTGGTGGCCTGCGGCACGGGGCCCGGCCGCCCGACGAGCCGCCGCGGGCGTCATGACCTGGCGCCCGTCACGACCCGCCGTTAACCAACGGTCAACGGTGTTGACGCCGTCATGAGCGGCGTCAAGGAGGTGCTCGAAGCATGAGACTCAGCTCCCGGTTCATCCTGAACAACCTGTTCCTGCTCGCCGCCGCGTGGGTGGTGGTCGCGTCGATGAAGTGGGGCGCCGGAACCGCTCACTGGACGGCGTTCGGCGTGTCGGTCGGCATCGCGATCCTCGCCGCGGCCAGCGCGGCGCTGTCGCGGCGCGCGGGCAGGAAGGTGGGCCACGGCGCAGTCGGCCTGTTCGCGCTATGGTCGCTCATCGCCGCCCTGATCTTCTCGGGACCGGTGCTGACCTGGCTGATGTTCGCCGACGCGATCGCGGTCGGCGTGCTGGCACTGGCCGACCTGACCGCGCACGAGGTGACCACCGAGAAGGTCGTGCACCAGCTTGTCGTGCACGAGGGCGCGCAGGAGATTCCCGCGGAGACCGCCGACAGGCGGGTGGCCGCCTGACAATGCCGTCAGGCGGGTGACGCCCGCCTGACGAGGCAGCGAGCCGGGGCGGATCGCCCGATCCGCCCCGGCCGTCGCATGCCGGGCGGCGTCACCCGCCGGACTCGACCACGTCGCCGGCGCACCGGCGCGCGTCAGGCACCGTGCGTGCCGCGGCGACGTCGCCCGGCCGGGGGCGCGCGAGGAACAGGGTGAGGCCGAGCAGGGCGATCATCGGCGTCCACCAGGCCCAGGGGTTGCGCCACGGCACCTGGGAGAAGAACGTGAGCGCGACCGCGGTGCCGCACACCGGGATGAGGCGGCGCCAGGCCGCCGAGGCCGCGGCCAGCGCCGCCGCCAGCGGCGGCCACAGGTAATAGGCCACCATCACCGGCTCGAACGCCGAGCGCAGCGCGAGCGCCGCCGCGGTCCACCACAGCGGGTCCGCCAGCGCGCCGGTGCCCCATCGCGGCTGCCGCCACCGCCGCCGGACGGCGAGCGCGCACCCGCAGGCCACCGCGATCGCCGCCGCCCTGGCGGGCCCGGCCGCAACCGACCCGCCCGCCAGGTGCGGGGCGAGGTAGATCCACGGCGTCGGGTGGTCGACCGTGGGCGCGTTGGGCTGGCTGGCCACCGCGTTGATGGTGGCGGTCCAGTTGGCCGCGGCGGCCGCGCCGAGCAGCAGCACGCTCGGCGCGGCCGCCCTGGCCAGCAGGCCAGGCAGCCGCCGTGGCGCGACGGCGGCCGCCAGCACGGGAACCGCGAGCAGCACCAGCGGCTGCACGGCGACCGCCGCGCCGGCCAGCCACCCCGCCCGGCCGGCCCGCGTCCCGGCCGCCGCCAGCACCGCATACAGCAGCAGCCCTGTCGCCACCGCGTCCTCCGGATGGCCCCAGCGCACCGCGACGCTCCACAGCGCGGTCGCGCCGGCGGCGGCGAGCAGGAAGCGCTTGGGCCGTGACGCGCCGAGCCGCTCGGCGGCCGCGTCGGCGGCGAACAGCGCCACCGCCGCGAGCGCGGTCTCGCACGGCCCGGCGAGCAGCCACACCACGGGATGGGCGCCCTGGGAGCCGGCGTGCCGCAGCGACAGCCCGGCGGCCTCCATGATCGCGGCGGCCGGCACCAGGATCACCGCCGTGCCGGGCAGGCTGATCAGGTTGGTCGGCGGGGTGTACAGGCCGGCCAGGTCCAGGTGCAGCAGCCGCTGCGCCGCCACCAGCGTGGCCCACAGGTCGTCGGGGACGGCCCAGGCCGACTTCCCGTAGAAGCGCGGCCCCCAGATCGTGCCCGCCATCCCCGCGGCGATCAGCCCGGCCGTGGCAAGCAGCGGGAACAGCCGCCTGCCCAGCCACCCGGTCACGCGTCACCCAGCCGCAACGCGATGCCGCTGCCAGCGCGGGGAGCAGGCCATGGTAGCGATGATAGGGACGATCAGGCACAGCAATCCACGTGCCCGCCCGCGGCCTCCGCGCGCACGAGAGCCGTGGCGACGGCTGTTACCCGTGGTAATCGATGGACCCCGGAATGTCGCGATGCGCCTGCTCCGCGTGCTGGCCGACGCCCGCCCCGCGGACCTGTGCGTCGTGCCCGAGCCTGCCCTCCAGCTCGGCCCGCAGACCGAGTTCGACCCGGATCTCATCGTGGACCCGGACCTTGCCCGGCCGGAGCTGACCGTCTTCGAGCTGCGGGACGGCCGTTACGCCGCCGAGGCGCAGACGGCGGCGCCGTTGACCGTCACCCGGCCCTTCGCCGTGACCATCATCCCGGCACGACTGACCGCCGGGATCCGCCGCTGACCGGCTCAGGCGTCGCGCAGGCACAGCGCCGCCCCGCCAAGCAGCAGCGCGCCGGCCGCCCAGGCGGCAAGCACGCCCAGGCCCTGCCGCGGGGCCAGCGGCAGCGACCGCAGGTCCGTGGTGGCCTGGACGTACATCCCGGCGGTCATCGGGCTGATCTGGTCCAGGTGCCGCTTCCAGGCGGGATCGCCGACGAAGGCCGCGATGACCGGGAACAGGTACAGCAGCCCGAGCACCACCCCGATCGACACCGCGGAGTCCCGGATCGCGGCGGCGACGCCGAGGCCGAGCAGCGCGATCAGCGCCAGGTACAGCACCGACCCGGCCGCGGCGCGCAGCACCGAGCCGTTTCCCAGCGACAGGGCCTGGTAGCCGTGCGCCGGGGTGATGCCGTGCCGGGACAGCAGCACGCCCCCGGCCAGCACCGAGGCCAGCACCGCGACCGCCCCCGTGGCCAGGGCCGCGGCGCCGGCCACGGCGGCCTTGGCGGCCAGCACCAGCCACCGGCGCGGGGTCGCGGTCAGCGTGAGCTTGATCATCCCGGTGCTGTACTCGCCGCTGACCGCCGTCACCGCCACGATCGCGACGATCGCCTGGCCGAGATAGATCCCGGTGAGGCTCACCTTGGCCGGGTCGACCTGGCAGCCCCCGCCCGGGCAGGTCACCCCGTTGGCGGCGGCCGCGCCGACACCCGCCGTCAGCGCGGCCGCGGCCAGCAGCAGCCAGCCGGGCCCGGCGACCGTGCGCAGCTTGGTCCACTCCGCGTGCAGCGCGTCCCCCGCCCCGGCCCGCCATGCCGCCGCGGCGTCCCCGCGGGCCGGCACCGTGCTCATTTCGCGCGCCTCCGGCACGGCGGTCACACGTCTCTCCGGCGCAGCGGGAACATGGCCAGGGCGAGCGCCAGCGCCGCCCAGCCGCACAGCACCGCGAACCCGGCCCACGGCGCCAGCGGGAAGTACCCGTCGCCGGGCGTGTAGGCGGCGGTGACCTGCGGGTACGCGGGTATGCTCTGCTGGATCGCGAACGCGGCCGCCGGGGTGACCCGGACCAGCCACTGCTCGGCGCCGGACGGCAGCACGCCGGGGACGATCGCGAGCAGGTAGGGCAGCACGACGCCGGCGATCACGGCGGTGACCGCCGCGGCGCTGCGCCGCAGCAGCGTGCCCACCGCCAGGGCCAGCACCCCGGCGACGGCGAGCAGCGCCGCGGTGCCGGCCACGATCCGCACCAGGGTGAGCGCCGAGACCGGGTCGATCGGGTTGCCGTTGGCGCGCAGCAGGTGCTCGCCGACCGGGACCGCGATGACGGCCGCGACAAGCCCCGCGACGAACGTGACCGCGGCGATCACGACCGCCTTGGCGGCCAGCACCCGGCCGCGGCGCGGGCTGGCGGCGAACGTGGTGCGGATGAGCCCGCGCCGGTACTCCGCGGTCATGAACATGACGCCGATCACCACCGCCGCGATCAGCCCGGCGAATGCCCCGGCGAGCGTGTGCTCGACGGGCTGGCCCGTGTCGCTGCTGCCGGCCGGGGCGATGTCGCCGGATCCGGACACGGTGAACCGGCCGCCGGCCTGTGCGAACCCCTGCACCGACGCGGGAAGCGCGTTGTCGGCGGCCCCCTGGATGTCCTGGCCGGCCCAACGGCCGGCGGGCCAGCTGCCCTGCCGGCTCACCTGGTCGAAGACGCCGGTGGCCAAGGCGGGGCCGCCCTTGGCCGACGCGGTGCCGAGCCCGTTCGAGGTCACCGTGTACCCGGGCGAGGCGGCGAACATCCCGGCCTGCGCGACCCGCGGCAGCCCGGCCAGCGTCGCGGTGCCGACCAGGGTCCAGTGCACCCCGTCGGCGGAGTCGTACCCGCGGATCGCGTCCCCGGCCCGGGTCAGCCGCAGCCAGCGCGGCGACGCCGCGGACACCTTCCCGGCCATCCCGGCCACGTCGCCGGTGAAGTCCCACTGCATCCGCACGCCGTGGCTGCCGGTGACCATCATCGCCGCGTATGCGGACCCCTGGCGGGTGCTCGCCGTGATGATGATCCCGGCCTTGGACCACGGCTGCACGCCGGGCGTCATGCCCGCCAGCGGATTCTGGCCCGCGGCCATGCCGCCTTGGGTGGAGTACAGCCCGGTCAGCGAGGTGACCCGGACGGTGAGGCTGCCATCGGAACCCAGCGGCTGGCGCACGAAGTAGAAGGCGTCGGTCACCCACTGCCCGCCCGGCCCGGTCGGCGGCGCCGGGCAGGCCTGCACGGGGCGGCCGGGCGCCTGCATGCTGCACTGGCTGCCCGACCCGGTGAGCACGCCGATCCCTATCACCAGCAGCACCGCCACCAGCAGGCCGATGACCCAGCCGCGCACGGTGCGGAACTTGGTCCACTCCGCCCGCAGCAGCGAGCCGAACCCGTCACGCCCGGCCGCCAGCGGCGACCGGTAGGGCGTGATCACGCTCATCGCGCCGCCTCCTCCGACGCGCGGAACTCGACCGAGTCCCTGGTCAGCTCCATGTACGCCTCCTCCAGGGAAGCCCGGTGCGCCGACACCTCCGCGAACGGCACGGCGTTGCCGGACAGCAGCACCACGATTCGTTCGGATGAAAGGCCACAGACGGTGAGCGTGTCGGGACCGGTGGCAGCGACCTCGGCCCCGGCGCGGGCCAGCATGGTCATCGCCTGATCGCGGGCGGCGGTGCGGACGGTCACCCGGCCGGCGGAGGCGGCGGCGATCAGCTCGGCGACGCCGGCGTCGGCGATCACCAGGCCGCGGCCGGCCACGACCAGGTGGTCGGCGGTGTCCTCGAGCTCGCTCATCAGGTGGCTGGAGACCAGCACCGCGCGGCCCTCGGCGGCCAGCGTCCGCAGGAAGCCGCGCATCCACGCGATGCCCTCGGGGTCCATGCCGTTGAACGGCTCGTCGAACATCAGCACCGGCGGGTCGCCGAGCAGCGCGGCGGCGATGCCGAGCCGCTGCCGCATGCCCAGCGAGTACCCGCCGGCCCTGCGCCGGGCCGCGGACCCCAGGCCGACCAGGTCCAGCACCTCGTCCACGCGGCGCGCGCCGAGGCCCTGCGAGTGCGCCAGCCACAGCAGGTGGTTGCGGGCGGAGCGGCTCGGCTGCAGCGCGGCGGCGTCCAGCAGCGAGCCGACGTGGCTGAGCGGGCGGCGCAGGCTCGGGTACGGGCGCCCGCCGACCAGCGCGGTGCCCGCGTCGGCCGCGTCCAGGCCGAGGATCACCCGCATCGTGGTGGACTTGCCCGCGCCGTTCGGGCCGACGAAGCCGGTCACCTGGCCGGGGACGACCATGAACGTCATCCCGTCAAGGGCCGTGACCGGCCCGAAACGCTTGCGGAGCCCGGTCACTTCGATGGTTGCTTCCATGCCGGTAACGCTAGGGAAGCGGCGCGCCGCGGTCGTCACGCTGCGGTGCGGTCTTGGCGGCCGCCTGCCTCCCCCGGGCGGGGGACGCCGGACCACCGGCCGGAGCGATGCGCCGGCGCTGAGCAGCGGCGACAATGGGCACATGGAGCTACGCCAGGCGGCGGCCGGCGCGGTGCTCGGGCTGGCCGCGGTGGCCGAGCTGGGCACCCGGCTGACCGCCGGAACGACCGTGCGCGCCGGGCTGGCGGCCGCCGCGGGGACGCATACCGGGGTGAGCGTGCAGACCGCGCTGCTGATGGCCGCGTTCTGCCTGCTGGCCACCGTGCCCGCGTGCGTGCTGCGGCCGGTCCCCGCTGCGGTGGTGACCTGGGTGGCGGCGGTGCTGTTGCTGACCATATTCGGGCTGGTGACGGCCGGCGAGGCGGCGGCGCTGGTGCTGGCCTGCTACCGGCTGGCGCACTCGGGGTCCCGGGTGCTGGCGGTCGCGCTGGCGGTGCCGTTCCTCGTGGTCGCGCTGGCGGGGGTGGCGGCGGGCACGTCCGGGCTGGCGGGCGCGGCCGGCTGGACCCGGGCGCTGGCGGTGCTGCTCACCGCGGGGATCCCGGTCGCGGCGCTGGCCGCGACCGCGCGGCGGCTGCGGGAGGAGGGCCGCACGCACGGCGCGGTGCGGGAGTTCACCGAGGGCGTGCTTGCCGAGCACCTGGCCCGCGGCGAGCGGGCGCGGATCGCCCGCGAGCTGCATGACGTGGTCGCGCACCACATCTCGATGATCGCGGTGCAGGCGGAGACCGCCCGGCTGACCACGCCGGGGCTGACCGACGCGGGCGCGCAGCGGTTCGTCGCGATCGGCGATACCGCGCGGGCCGGGCTGACCGAGATGAGGCGGCTGCTCGGCGTGCTCCGCGAGGACGCGCAGGCGGCCGGCGGCGGCCGTGAGCCCGGCGGCGGCCGTGAGCCCGCCGGCGGCAGGCAGGCCGCGGATGGCGACGCCGCCGGGCGGCGGGCGGCCAGGCATCCCCAGCCGGGGCTGCCGCAGCTCGGCGACCTGGTGGACGAGGCGCGGCAGGCGTCGGGCAGCGCGGCCAGGCTCATCGTGTCCGGCCCGGTGACCCGGCTGGACCCCGGCGTGGAGCTGGCCGCCTACCGGATCGTGCAGGAGGCGCTCACCAACGCCCGCCGGCATGCGGCAGGCGCCGCCGTCGACGTGGAGCTGCGCTACGCCGGCGACGTGCTGCGGCTGCGGATCCGCGACAACGGGCCCGGTCCCGCGGCGGAAGCGCGGACCGGGCCGCCGGCCGGGCACGGGCTGCTGGGCATGCGCGAGCGCGCCGCGGCCGCCGGCGGGTTCCTGCGCACCGGGCAGGCGCCCGGCGGCGGGTTCTGCGTCGAGGCCGAGCTGCCGGCCAGGGCGCCGGGCGCCATGACGGGAGCGGCGTGACCGTCGGCATCGTGGTCGCCGACGACCACGAGGTGGTGCGCGCCGGGTTCGCTGCGATGCTGGACACCCAGCCCGACTTCACCGTGCTCGGCACCGCCGCCGACGGCGCCGAGGCGGTGCGGACCTGCCGCGAGCTGCGTCCCGACGTGGTGCTGATGGACGTCCGGATGCCGGGCACGGACGGCATCGACGCGACCAGGCAGCTGACAAGCGCCGATCCCGCGCCGCGCGTGCTCATCCTGACCACGTTCGACCTGGACGAGTACGTCTACGACGCGCTGCGGGCCGGCGCCAGCGGGTTCCTGCTCAAGGACGTCACCGCGGAGCGGCTGTTCGACGCGGTGCGCGTGATCGCAGCGGGGGAGGCCCTGCTCGCGCCGTCGGTGACCCGCAGGCTCATCGCCGAGTTCGCCGGCCGGCGGCCCCGGCCGGGAAACGCCGCCGTCCCGGGGGCCGCCGCTGTGGGGGCCGCCGTCCCAGGGGCCGCCGCTGTGGTGGCAGGCGTCCCAGGGGCCGCAGCCGCCGGGCACCCGCCCGCGCTCGGCGGGCTCACCCCGCGGGAGACCGAGGTGATGCGGCTGATCGCGGAGGGCCTGTCCAACACCGAGATCGCCAGGCGGCTGGTGGTCACCGAGGAGACGGTCAAGACGCACGTGAGCCGCATCCTGGCCAAGCTGGGCCTGCGCGACCGAACGCAGGCGGTGGTGCTCGCCTACGAATCCGGCCTGGTGGTGCCCGGCAGCCCGGGAACCCCGTTACCCGAGGCCGGTGGCCTGCAGGAACGCGCGGGCGATGACCGCGTACCCGGCCCGGTTCGCGTGCTGGTTCGGGCCCCGCGGCGGGTTCGCGCACTCCCAGGTCAGCCGGCAGACCATGGCGACGTTGCGCGGCAGCGTGCCGCCGCCCGCCGCCGGCACCGGGTCACCGAAGTTCGGCGTGTCGAACGCCCCGAACACGTCCGCGACCCGGGCGCCATGGGACGCGTAGACGCGGTCGAGCAGGCCGTTGTAGCCCGCGGCCAGCCGCTCGACGAGCCAGGCGGCCGCCCGGCCGGCGAGGCCGTCGCGCCACAGCGCCAGCGCGGGCAGGTAGTAGGTCATGCCGGCGATCCTGACACCCGGCCCCGCCGCGGCGCGGATGCCCGCCATTATCGTGGCCAGGTTGCGCAGCGCCCCCGGGACGTCGGCCCGGAAGCAGGAGGTGACCTGGCTGAGGCTCTGCCCGGCGCCGCAGTCCTCGGTGTCGTTGGCGCCGATGTCGATGGTGACGAGGAACACGTGCCCGCGATGGGCGCGCAGGAAGGCCGCGGCGGCGGCAAGCTGCGAACCGCCGGGGTAGCCGCAGATCCCGCCGTGCATCATCGTGGCGGTCGTCTCGCCCGGACAGCCGAGCTTCACCAGCCGCAGCGCCGGGCGAGCCGGGCGCAGCGCCGCGTACAGCTGGTCGGCATACCCCTGCCCGGTCTCGACGCTGACCCCCGCCGCGTCCGGCTGGACGCCCTGGGACAGCGAGTCGCCGAGCGCCAGGTAGTAGCTGGCCTGCCGCGGCGCGGCCGCCCGGCCCGGCGCGCCCGTCGCCGTGCCCGGCCCCGAGCACGCCGCGACCGCCGCCACGGCAGCCGCGGCCGCGATGCGTACCGGACCCATGGCCACCTTCCCGAGATCGACTATAAGGCGATCCCGCGATAAGGTGATCCCGCCGCGCTCGGCCGGGGGCCGGGAACCGGCGGCTCGTTCGGCTCAGTTGCCAGCGGCGGGATGCGGGGCAGCGGGAACGCTGTCAGCGGCGGTGTGCCGGGCCTGCGTGCTGGCCGACGTCGTTGTCCAGTTCCCGGCGCAGCTCGGCCGGGTCGGTGGTGATGACCGCGACCAGCCCGGAAGCGCAGCCGGGCCGGTACCGTTCTATCCGCGGGCCGCCGTGGCAGCGGCGGACGCTGAACAGCCACCCGGGGAAGTCCGCTCGGAGCTGGCTGGCCACCGCGGCCAGCGACCCGGCTGCGGGGCGGTTCACGGTGCAGCCCTCGGGGAAGCCGGGCGCTGGAGCACCAGATCCTGGCCACGGTCATCGAGGTCGTCTCAGGTCCGGGCGGGGTGGCGTCGTTGCTGCGGCGGAACCTGCTGGGCAAGCCGCTGGGCGGCCCGTCCCTCCCCTCCCAGGCCGGGATACAGGTAATGTCGCCGGCCACCTTCGCGCCCGGCTTTTCCGCGGCGAAGTCGCGGTTGCCGAGGTCCGGGATCGGCCCGGCCTGCCCGTCCTGCCCGTCCTGCTCGGTCAGCGAGCGCCGCCAGGGCCCCGGCTGGCAGCCACCGGGCCAGCGCCGGGACCGGCACCCGCCGCCGGGCCGAGTTCAGCATGACCATCGAACTCGCGTAGATGAGCCCGTCCACCGTGAGCGGGATGAGCCTTGCCGTCCAGCCCACCTCCCCGTGCGCCCGCACCAAGGCGTAGGCATGCTCATACGACACCACCGCCGCGATCATGGCCACGCCGAGCACCGCCCCGGCGGTCGACCACCGGATCACCCGGTCCGCCGCCGTCATCGGGCACCACCATCAGGCACAAACTCCGCTGTCAGCAGGCATTGGCTTTTTGTGCACTCAGGCTTCAGGCACGCTTTCGAAAAGATTCGACTGAAATGCCATAGGGACCTAAATCGCCGAAAAGTTGCCCCGCTGCCCGTGTCGTTCGGCGTTGGCCGGACGGGTGCATGGCCAGCCAGGTCAACGGCGCTATCGCCGCGACGCACGTCTGTCTCAGATGACCGGCGGGAACTGGCAGCCGGATCGGCGCCTCGATGCTCGCGTTGCCTGGTTAGATGTCGACGATCACTTCAGCGAGCCCTGGGCTGATGGCGAGGATGTCGTCACGGTCAGACGTGACCACCGCGGCTGCCTGTGCATCCGCCACGAGCGCGACGTGGACGTCGACGACATCGGGGTGACCGCATTCGCCGATCATGATGCCGATCCGTTTCGCCGCGTCTGTGTCAAGGGCAACCTTGGCGCACGACTCGGGCTTGAGGCCAAGCAGGGCCGCGATCCGGGCCTGCCTGCCTGCCCCGCCGCGCCACACTTGCGCCAGCACCGCATCCGGCACGATCACGCGTGCGGCGCCGGCGCGTACGTCCATGAGCAAGCGGGTCATCAGCGGCGACGCTTTCTCCAGGGCGATCAGCGCGCCGCTGTCGAGGACATACCTGACGGCAGGCGGAGCCGGGCTCACGCGGCCTGCTCGCCGTGCCGGGCCTGCAATGCCTTCCGGGCTTTAGCCATCGCATCCCGCGCCCAGGCCTCAGCCCGCTCGTCAGGCTCACCGGTCTCTGCGATCATGCTGGCGATGAGCAGATCGAGCGGGTCGAAATCGCGCATGCTCTCCGCAGCCCGGGTGACGAAGGCGGATACCGACTCAAACTCTCCGGCCGCTACCTGCTCTTTGATATAGGCGGCCAGGTCCTCAGGCACGGTGACCGTTATCTTCGTCGTTGCCATACCAGCTATCATACTCCAAGCCTTACATCTGATGAGAGCTGGGCCGCTGCGATCGTTCTAGTGGCCGAACTGCGTGAAAAGGGAGACCTCGGCTCTCCTCGCCGGAAGGACGCAGAACACCTGGCCTGGGCAAGCACTACGGTGCACGGCACCTCCAGAAGGGTGTTGGGTTCGCCCTCGCCGAGATGGTGGAGGCCGCCGCCCGAACAGCAGCCACGGACGTCGCGAGAGAGACGATGCTCCGGCTGTGCCAGCGTACCCGGCTCGCCGGCACCGACTGCGCGCTCGGCGTGGAGGCCCGCTCTCGGGCGCCGATGAGCGACGATACGGCTGCCGAGCCCTTCTACCGGGAGGCAGTCGAACGGCTGGAGCGGACCCGGATGAAGCTTGAACTCGCTCGCACGCAGCTCGCCTACGGGGAGTGGCTGCGCCGGGGCCATCGGCCAGGCGACGCCCGGCAGCAGCTACGCGCCGCCTATGAGACCTTCGACGCCGCAGGCGCGTCGTTCCTGGCGGCCAGGGCGCGCCGCGAAGTGCTCGCCACCGGCGGCACGCTGCCACGAGCCAAGGACCGCCTCGTCGTCGAGCTCACCGCGCAAGAGACCGTCGTAACCCGTCTTGCGAGCGAAGGGCGAACCAACCGGGAGATCGCCACCCAGCTGTTCCTCAGCCCCCACACGGTCGATTTCCACCTGCGTAAGGTGCACCGGAAACTCGACGTCAGAAGCCGAGGGCAGCTCACCCGCTCCCTGATTGACCGTGTCAGCGGCCCAGCGCCTGAATGATCTGAGCGGCCCGGACCCCAGTGGGGTTCTGCCGGCGGCCCCGGATCACCGCAGCCAGCGGCCGGAGGACATGGCCAGGTAGGGTGCCCAGGTGCCAGGCCAGGTCGGTGACGGTCATCCGGGCGTGGCTCGCGTAGACGGCGGCGGTTATGACGGTTCGGCATGTCTACCGTGCGGCCGGCCGGAGGGAGGCCCTGTAGCGCTACAGGCTGAGTTGTTCCAGCGCGGCGAGCCAGGCCTCGGTGTAGGTGGGGTACTGGGCGACCTGGTCCAGGAGAGTGTCGATCGGGATCTGCGCGCGGATCGCCAGGGCGGCGTAGTGGATCCACTCGCCGGCCAGCGGCGCGACGGCCCACGCGCCGACAAGGACGCGCCGGTCGCGGTCGGCGAGCAGGCCGGCGACGCCGCGCGGGTCCCGCTCGTAGGTCCAGGACCGGTCGGCTGAGTCGGCGACGCTGATCTCGGCGGCGGCGGTGGCGATGCCGCGGGCGGCGGCCTGGGTGGCGGTCAGCCCGACGGCAGCGATCTCGGGGTCGCCGAACACTACCCGCGGGATCCCCTCGTAGGATGCGGGGTGGTCGCGGCCCAGGATGTTGTCGGCGACGACCCGGCCCTGGTACTTGGCCAGGTGGGTGAACAGGGCGACCCCGGTGACGTCCCCGACCGCCCACAGCCCAGGCCCGGCCTGGCACTGCTTGTCGACGGCGATCCCGCCGCGGCCGGTCAGCTCAACCCCGGTGGTCTCCAGGCCGAAGCCCGCGGTTCTCGGGGTGCGGCCGGAGCCGAGGATCACCACGTCGGTCTCGACCTGGCTGCCGTCGCTGAGGGTCAGGAGCGTGCCGCCGGCGGCGGGCTGGGCACGCGTGACGGTGCGGCCCGTGTGGATGGTGACCCCGGTGGCCGCCAGCGCCTCGGCGGCCAGCTCGCCGACGCGGGGTTCCTCCCGTTCCATCAGCCGGTCTCCGCGCTGGACGATGGTCGTCTATGCCCCCATCCGGGCGTAGAAGGTGCCAAGCTCCACGCCGACCGCGCTGCCGCCGATCAGCAGCACCCGGGACGGGATGTCGCGTACGTTGGTGGCTTCCCGGTTGGTCCACACCGGCACCTGGTCGAGGCCCTCGACCGCCGGGCGGACCGGCTGTGACCCGGTGGCGATCACCACGTGATCGGCTTCCAGCAGCTGCCCGCCGGCCTCGACCCGGCCGGGCCCGGCGAGCCGGGCGGGGGCCTTGATGACTGTCGCGCCGGTCTTCTCGTAGCTTTCGATGAGCGCGGCGACCACCCGGCCGACGGCGGCGACCAGCCAGGACGGCAGCGGGGACAGTAGACCTGCTCGATCGTGCCTGTCTGGATCTCGGCCAGCAGCCGCCAGAACAGCTTGACCGACTGCATGTAGAAGAACCCGAACGGGACGAACGGGACGACGAGCGGGTCATCCCTGCGTCAGGTGCCGGCGCGGGACTCGTGATCGCGGTCATCGCGGCGACAGCCCCCCTTCGCGCCGCGCCCGGCGCACCGTGTACAGGTAGGCAGCCCAGCCGAGGCCGCCCAGGACCAGGACGTGAACCAGCAGCCACGGCAGGGTCAGGTCGCACCATGCGGCGCCCAGCCCGCGGCCGGACAGCGTGGTGTTCAGCGGCATCGAGCTGATGATCGGCGGCCTGGACGGCACAGACGGCGAGCCAGCCTGCTGATGCCGGCCTGAGCTGCCAGAGCGGGCCATCGGCAGCGGGCCGCCTCCGGCCGCGCCGCCGAGCGGTAACCCCACGCCAGCCCGCCAGGCCAGCGCGGGTCAGCGCTAATCGTGCACAAAGTCGTAAGGGCTTGCAGGTATTTAACACGCTGGTTCGATCTGAGTTGCCGGCTCGGCGTCCTCGGCTGCAAGGAAAGCGATCAAGTCTGCCGGTGCGGGGAACCGGGCGGTCGCGGGTGTGATGGCGTGTCCG
>Ga0209061_1001906_pt1 | contig 30267 bp, 16 predicted proteins | sample Coa_R1_10_FD_187157 | JGI IMG/M metagenome (GOLD analysis project Ga0209061, IMG submission 187157) | Surface soil microbial communities from Centralia Pennsylvania, which are recovering from an underground coalmine fire - Coalmine... | ecosystem: Environmental > Terrestrial > Soil >... | reverse complement strand
GAGGGGCGGGAGCCCCCCATGCCGGGAGGCGGTCCCCCGGGGGGAACAGCGCCGAACTGGTCCGAGCCGGCTCCCGTCACGTCCAGCACGATCTCCTCAAGGCTGCGCCGCTGCACCACCAGTGACCGGACCGGCACGCCGGCCCCCACGAGCCGGGCGTTCAGCGCCGCCGGGTCGGGGGACCGGACCACCAGGTCCGCGCCGTCCCGGCGTTCGACGAGGCCGTCCAGAGTCGCGACCGCCCGTTCGGGATCATCGGTCGAGACCAGGACGCGCCCGGTCGGCTGCTGCAAGGACGCGAGCTGGTCTTGCAGCACCAGCCTGCCGGAGTCGAGCACGCCGATCCTGGTGCACAGCGCCGAAACCTCCGGCAGCAGGTGGCTGGACAGGAAGATGGTCACGCCGGAGGCGTTCAATCCGATCAGCAGGTCGCGGATGTCCCTGATGCCGCGCGGGTCGAGGCCGTTGGTGGGCTCGTCGAGGATGAGCAGCCGGGGGCGGCGCACCAGCGCGGCGGCCAGGCCCAGCCGCTGCCGCATCCCGAGCGAGTAGGCGCGGACCGGCCGCCGGTCGATGCCGGCCAGCCCGACCTGCTCAAGCGCCTCATCGACGCGGCGGCGCCGGGTCCGCCGTGGCCCGCGCGGTCCCGCCGCGTCGAGCAGCCGCAGGTTGGCGCGCCCGGACAGGTGCGGGTACGCCGCGGGCTCCTCGATCAGCGCGCCGATCTCGGGGAGGACGCGGTGTGCGTGCCTGGGGATGCGCTGCCCCAGCACGAAGATCTCCCCGCTCGTCGCGTACACCAGGCCGAGCAGCATGCGGACGAGGGTGGACTTGCCGCTGCCGTTCGGGCCGAGCAGGCCGTACCTGTCGCCCTCGCGGACGTCGAGGCTGACCTCGCGGACCGCTTCGACATGGCCGAAGCGCTTCGTCAGGTTCCGTGTCGTGATCATTGGTCCTGATCCGGTTTGGCGGCCAGTGCCGCGGCTGCCTGCTCAAGGGCGGTCTTGCTGACCAGGCCGACCAGCAGGAATGTGTCTGGCGACGCGTAGGGGTGGACGAGGACCAGGTTGACGAGCGGGGCGCTGGCGACCGCCCCCACGCCGTCGCCGAACGTCAGTTGCGCCGCGCCCGCGTCCAGCGCGTCGCTGAGCAGCTGCCCGCCGATGCCGCGGCGGAAGGTGAGCACCGCGAACGCGGTCAGCCCGCTGCCGTACACGCCGATCCTGGCGACCGGTGACCGCTGGCGGGCGAACCCGGCAAGGCGGCCGGGGAGCACTTCGTCGTCCAGGTTGTTCAGCACGCCGGAGAAGTCGCCGGGCGTGGTGGCGGTGAACCCGGTGCCCGGCCCGCGCTGCGGGGTCAGCACGCCGGGGTCGGGCGTCCACGGGCCGGCCTGGAGGAACTGCGTTTCCAGCGCCGGCTGCGCGAAGCCGCGGCTGAAAACCTCCACGAGCAGCGGCAGCCCGGTCCGGGGCGACGCCCAGATGTCGGCCCGCGCGATCGTGGACTGCGGGCTGGCCGGCGTGATCGCCAGCCCCGCCGCGCTCTGCCCGGCCACCCGCCGTGGCGGCAGCGGGCTCAGCTTCGCTCCCGGTCCCGCCTCCTCGATCAGCCGGATGGCCAGGGCCGACGGCACGAGGTCAGCGGCCCTGGGCAGCCGGAGGACCTGGGGGCCGTAGATCCCGGTGAGCAGTTGCTCGCCCGAGTCCCAGACGAAGGTGTTGCCGCGGATCTGGTACGTGTCGTTCTCGCCGGTGTCGGAGAGCGTGTCCACCCGCCAGCGATCCGGCGAGGCTTGCCAGACCCGCATCCGGGTGACCCCGTCTAGCAGGGGCGTCACGCTGGAGAAGGCGGGCAGCGGCGGGAGCCCGAACGTCGCGTCGCTCTCGGCGTAGCCAGAGAACGACAGGTGCTGCGAGCCGAGGATCTGGTTCTCCAACTGCCGCGGTGCGCGCGCGGGCACGCTCGCCGGAAGCGCGCTGGCCAGGACCGGCAGGCAGCAGAGCGCGGCGACGCCGGTCAGCACGGCGATCCAGCGCCATCCGATGTGCCACGCGTGCCTCGGGCGCACTCCCATAACGATACGGTAACTGCCTTCGGGGGCGGGCGGCGACGGCGCGCCGGGACCGGGCCGTGGCCTTCTTCCGCCGGCGCGGCTGGCGGGAGCGCGGCTGGCGCTGGCGCGGCTGGCGCCGCGGCACGCGGTGCGTGAACCGGCGGTCGCGTGGCCCGGCGGTCGCGTGGCCCGGCGCCGCGGGCTTGACTTTCCAGCGGCTGGAAGGTGCACAGTCGAGCGCATGAGCACCGCCGAGGAGCTGTTCACGATCGGGCAGCTGGCCCGCCGCACGGGCGTGCCGGCCCGGACGATCCGGTTCTGGTCCGACGCCGGGCTCATCCCGCCCGCCGCCAGGTCGGCCAGCGGCTACCGGCTCTACGACGCCGAGGCCGTCGCCCGGCTGGAGCTGATCAGCACCCTGCGTCAGCTCGGCCTCGGCCTGGAGGTGGTGACAGCCGTGCTGTCCCGGACGCGGACCCTCGCCGAGGTGGCGGCCGCCCACGTGACAGCGCTGGACACGGAGATCCGGACGCTGCGGCTGCGCAGGGCGGTGCTCAGCACGGTAGCCAGCCGCGGCGCTGCGATGGAGGAGGCACACCTGATGCACAAGCTGGCCACGCTGTCCGCGCGGGAGCGGCAGCGGATAATCGACGACTTCGTGGCGGAGGTCTTCCAGGGGGTCGACCCCGGGTCGCCCGCCATGGGCATCGCGCGCGGCATGCGGCAGATGCCGGCCGAACTGCCGGACGACCCCGCGCCGGAGCAGGTGGACGCGTGGATCGAGCTCGGCGAGCTAGTCGCCGACGAGAGCTTCCGGCAGCGCGCCCGCGCCATGGCGGTCGCCGGCGCGCAGGGCGGCGTTCAGGGCGGCGTCCAGGGCGGCGCCCAGGGCGGCGTCCAGGGCGGCGGGCTGTCCGGCGGGGAGGCCGCCGGACAACCCGGCCACCAGCTGATCGCGGAGCATGCCGGGCGGGCGGCGGCCGAGGGAATCGATCCCGGCTCGGCCGAGGGCAAGGCGGTCCTCGACCGCATCGTCCCGCCGGATACCCCGCCCGCCGAGCGGGAAAGGCTGCTGGCGGCCCTGGAGACGTTCACCGACGCGCGCGTCGAGCGCTACTGGCAGCTGCTCGCGGTCGTCAACGGCCGCCCGGCGCCGCCGTCGGTGGTCCCGGCCTTCGAGTGGCTGATCGCTGCCCTGCGCGCCGACGCTGCTCCCGCCGCGCGCTAGCCATCGCTTCGCCGGCCTCGTGCCCGCGCGCCGGACAGGGACGACCTGCGGGCGGGCGCGAGGCCCCGGCGGCGGCTGTCCGGGCTTTGCCGCCCCGCTGCCAGGGATACCGGGGATAATGGCCTGATGCGCGAGCGGGAGATGACGGTCCGCCCCGTACAGGAGGGTGACCGGCCCACGGTCGAGTGGCTGACGACCAAGCTGTGGGGCGCCCCCGAGGTGGTCGTGCACGACGACACCTTCTACCCGGCGGCGCTGCCCGGTTTCATCGCCGAGCGCGCCGGCCGCATCGCGGGGCTCGTCACCTTCGACGTGCGCCCGCCGGTCCTGGAGATCGTCACGATCAACGCCCTCGACCTGTACGCCGGGATCGGGACGATGCTGATCGACGCCGTCCGCGCCGATGCCAAGCGCCGCGGCTGCCACCAGATCACGCTGACCACCACGAACGACAACATCGGCGCGCTCCGGTTCTACCAGCGGCGGGGATTCCGGCTGGCCGCGCTCCGGCCCGGCGCCGTGGACCGGGCACGGCAGCGTAAGCCGGAGATTCCGCGCACCGGTGACTTCGGCATTCCGCTCCGTGACGAAATTGACCTCACCTGCCCGGTCTAAGGGAAAATCCATATCGTCATTCCGAACGCAAGCGCCTGACTCCCCGCGCCGGCCGCCCGCCAACGGCCGCTGACCGGCCCCGCGATCCGGTATTTTCACACACCGTATCTGGCTGTGTGCTGTTGCGGAACCGCCCGATGCGCTATACAAGGACTTACGACTGTCCGAGGGAGCACGATGCTGCCAGCCGATAGGGTCCAGTCCACGGGTCGGGGAAAGCTCAACCTCGTCGAGCGCGTGCAGCGAGCGACGGACCGGATTCCGTTTCCGAACAGGATCGTCCCGGTAATCGGGGCCGTGGTCTTCGGTTGCCTGCTGCTCGCGCCCATCGCGGTCGCCGGCAAGGTGCGCACCAAAATGGCCTCGGCATATGTGGCCATGCTCGCCGTCTGGCTCATTTACGTGTTCGGGCTGTACAGCACGGACCCGGCCGCCGCGCCCTCGTGGCCGGCGCGCTGGTCGCTGCTCGCGCTTCCGGTCGTCACGGCCTTCGCCGCGCACCTGCCGCCGATGAGCCGCTGGTACGTGCCGTGCCGCACGGCCGCCGTGACGCTGCTGTGGCCGGTGATCATCACCGCCGCCCTGCTGAAGCAGCTTCCCGCCATGCACATACCGACGACGGTGGGGGTGGCCTTCGCCTGGCTGCTCGCCGCGGTCGTGTTCGGCTGGCGGGCGGCCAAGGGCATGCAGGACGCACGGCTCTACGCCGCGCAGGCCGCCCGCGCGGCGCACGGCCGCCCGGGCGCCCCGGGCGGGCGGCCCGGCGGCGCGCCCCGCGGGCCGGCCGGCCCGGGCTATCCGGGCGGCCACTCTCCCGTGCAGTACAGCGCCCGGGCCCAGGGTGTCGCCCAGGTGTACGCGGACCACGCGGCCCGCGAGCAGCAGGCCGCCGCGCCGCGGCCGAAGCCGCAGATCACCGTCGAGGACGCGATGGCCGAACTCGACGCGATGATCGGGCTCGGGCCGGTCAAGGAGCAGGTGCGCTCGATCGCCGCGTCGATCGAGGCGGCGCGCCGCCGCGCCGTGGCCGGGCTCAGCACCGACAAGCCGATGCGTCACTTCGTGTTCCTCGGCCCGCCCGGCACCGGCAAGACCACGGTGGCACGGGTGATCGGCAAGATCTTCTATGCCTTCGGGCTGCTCGACATGCCCGAGGTGGTGGAGGCGCAGCGGTCGGACCTGGTGGGGGAGTACCTCGGCGCGACCGCGATCAAGACCAACGAGCTGATCGACTCCGCGCTCGGCCGGGTGCTGTTCATCGACGAGGCCTACAGCCTGGTCAACGAGGGCGACGGGCAGAGCGACCGGTTCGGCGCCGAAGCCGTGCAGACGCTGCTCAAGCGGGCCGAGGACGACCGGGAGAACCTGATCATCATCCTGGCCGGCTATGAGAAGCAGACCGAGGCGTTCCTCGCCTCCAACCCGGGCCTGGCGTCCCGGTTCGCGACCCGGATCCGGTTCCCCACCTACACGCCCGAGGAACTGCTCGCGCTCGCCGAGGCGCAGCTCCGCGGCAAGCATGAGGCGCTGGCGGCCGGGGCGCGCCCGGTGCTGTGGCGGATGCTCGACGAGGTGGGCCGGCGGCGGATCACCGACGAGCTCGGCAACGGCCGGTTCGTCCGTACGCTGCTGGAGAAGGCCGGCCAGGCGCGGGACGTGCGGGTGATGGGCGCCGGCGGGGAGCCGGCGGCCGAGGACCTGATCACGATCGGCGGCGCCGACCTGGAGAAGGCGTTCGCGGAGCTGACCTCGCGGCTGCGTGGCTACGAGGACACGCCGACGCTGGAGAGCGCGATCGCCGAACTCGACGAGCTGGTCGGGCTCGAACCCGTCAAGCAGCAGGTGCGGGCGATCGCCGCCCAGCTGCGCGTGGCGAAGCTGCGCGACCGGCAGGGCCTGACCAGCCAGCCGCCGGCCAGGCATTTCGTGTTCACCGGGCCGCCCGGCACCGGCAAGACCACGGTGGCGAGGATCCTGGGGCGGATCTTCGCCGCGCTCGGGCTGCTGGTGCGGCCCGAGGTCATCGAGGCGCATCGCGCGGACCTGGTGGGCGAGCACCTGGGCTCGACCGCGATCAAGACGAACCGGCTGATCGACTCCGCGCTCGGCGGGGTGCTGTTCATCGACGAGGCGTACTCGCTGAACAACGCCGGCTACTCCGGCGGCGACGCGTTCGGCGCGGAGGCAGTGCAGACGCTGCTCAAGCGGGCCGAGGACGACCGGGACAGGCTGGTGATCGTGCTCGCGGGGTACCCCGCCGACATGGACCGGTTCCTGCGCAGCAACCCCGGCCTGGCCTCCCGGTTCAGCACCCGGGTCACGTTCCCCAGCTACACGGCGCGGGACCTGGCGCAGATCGCCGTCCTGCTGGCCGAACAGGCGGGCGACGCCTTCGAGCCGTCAGCACTGCACGTCCTCGACGAGATCTTCGCCCGCGCCGCGGAGTCCGGGCGGATCGACGAGCTGGGCAACGGCCGGTTCGCCCGCTCGCTGTTCGAGCGGGCCTGCGCCTTCAGGGACGTGCGGGTGGTCCGGCTCGGCGAGGCCGCGACCGCGGCGGACCTCACCACGCTCACCGCCGATGACGTCCGCGCCGCCTACGCCGAGCTAGCCGTCCAGGGCTCCGCCTAGCGCACCCCCTCCCGCCGCTCCCGCGCCGTGCCTTCGCCGCCTCCCCGCCGCGCTCCTGCCCTATCCCCATGGGGCTGTGGCCCACAACCCCCGAAAGAGTGGGGCGATGGGCCACAACCCCGGAAGCCGCAACCCCGGAAAGAGTGGGGCGATGGGCCGCAACCCCGGAAAGAGTGGGGCGATGGGCCACAGCCCCCGAACGCGCCCTCCGGCTCGCCCCGGCTCGGGGAACGCGCCCCCCGGCTCGCGGGGTTAGGCTGGCGCGGTGGATCGGTGGGACTTCTGGGTCGACCGTGGCGGCACGTTCACCGACATCGTGGCCCGGCGGCCGGATGGCTCGCTCGTGGCCCGCAAGCTGCTGTCGGCCAGCCCTTCCTACAAGGACGCCGCGGTGGCGGGCATCCGCGAACTGCTCGGCGTGCGGCCGGGCGAGCCGGTCCCCGCCGACCGCATCGGCACCGTGCGGCTGGGCACCACGGTGGCCACCAACGCGCTGCTCGAGCGGAAAGGCGAGCGGTGCGTGCTGGTGATCACCGAGGGGTTCGGCGACGCGCTGCGGATCGCCTACCAGAACCGGCCGCGCATCTTCGACCGGCACATCGTGCTTCCCGGGCAGCCGTACGAGCGGGTGATCGAGGCGCGCGAGCGGGTCGGCGCCCGCGGCGAGCTGATCCGCCCGCTGGACGAGGCGCACGTCGCGCGCGAGCTGAGGAAGGCGTACGCCGACGGCTTCCGCGCCGCCGCCGTGGTCTGCATGCACGGCTACCGGTACCCGGCGCACGAGGCGCGGATCGGCCAGATCGCACGCGAGATCGGGTTCACGCAGGTCAGCGAGTCGCACCAGACGAGCCCGCTGATGCGTCTTGTGTCCAGGGGCGACACCACCGTGGTGGACGCCTACCTGTCCCCGGTGCTGCGCCGCTACGTCGGCGAGGTGGCCGCCGAACTGTCCGGTGTGCGGCTGCTCTTCATGCAGTCCAACGGCGGGCTGACCGACGCGGCGAGCTTCCGCGGCAAGGACTCGATCCTCTCCGGCCCGGCAGGCGGCATCGTCGGCATGGCGCGCACCGCCGCGGCGGCGGGGTTCGACCGGGTGATCGGGTTCGACATGGGCGGCACGTCCACCGACGTGTCGCATTACGCCGGGGAGTTCGAGCGGCAGTACGAGACGGAGGTCGCCGGGGTCCGGATCCGCGCGCCGATGCTGTCGATCCACACGGTCGCGGCCGGCGGCGGCTCGGTCCTGCATTTCGACGGCGGCCGGTACCGTGTCGGCCCGGACTCGGCGGGCGCCGATCCCGGGCCCGCCTGCTACGGCCACGGCGGCCCGCTGACCGTCACCGATGCCAACGTGCTGCTCGGCCGCATCCAGCCGGCCTACTTCCCCAAGGTCTTCGGCGAGGGCGGGGACAAGCCGCTCGACGTGGAGGTGACCCGGCGCCTGTTCGCCGAACTGGCCGGGGCGATCACCGCGGCCACCGGGGACCAGCGCGGCCCGGAGCAGGTCGCGGCCGGGTTCAGTGAGATCGCCGTGCAGAACATGGCGAACGCGATCAAGAAGATCTCCGTGCAGCGGGGATACGACGTCACCAGGTACGTGCTGGCCACGTTCGGCGGCGCCGGCGGCCAGCACGCCTGCGCGGTGGCGGACGCCCTCGGCATCACCAGCGTGCTCATCCACCCGCTCGCGGGCGTGCTCGCCGCGTACGGAACCGGGCTGGCGGACGTGATCGCGATGCGGGAAACCGCCGTGGAAGCGCCGCTGTCGGCCGGGCTGGCATCCCGCCTGCCGGACACCGTGCTGCCCCCGCTGGAGGAGTCGGCTCGCGCCGAGCTGGCCGCCCAGGGCGTCCCGCCGGGCGCCGTCCAGGTGGTCCGCCGCGCCCACCTCCGCTACGCGGGCACCGACACGCCGATCGAAGTCCCCCTCGGCTCCGCGGCGGAGATGACGGCCGCGTTCGAGGCCGCCTACCGCCGCCGCTTCTCGTTTCTCATGCCCGGCAAGCCGATCGTCGTCGAGGCGGTCTCCGTGGAGGCCAGCGACGCCGCGCGCCCTGATCTGCCCTCCCCGGGGGGAGGCACCCCCTTCCGTTCGGATGAATGCCGAGAGCCCCGGCCGGCGGAGTACGTGCGCATGTTCGCGGCGGGGGAGTGGGCGCGGGTGCCGCTGTTCCGGCGGACGGCGCTGCGCCCCGCACAGGCGGTGGACGGTCCGGCGATCATCGCCGAGGACCTGGCGACGACCGTGGTCGAGCCCGGCTGGCGCGCGTCGGTGACGGACGGGCGGGACCTGCTGCTCACCCGCGTCGCGGAGCGGCCGGGCGCGGCGCGCGTGACCACCGAAGCGGACCCGGTGCTGCTCGAGGTCTTCGGCAACCTGTTCATGTCCATCGCCGAGCAGATGGGCGTGCGCCTGCAATCGACCGCCCACTCAGTCAACATCAAGGAGCGCCTGGACTTCTCCTGCGCGATCTTCGACGCCGACGGCGGCCTGATCGCGAACGCGCCGCACATCCCGGTGCACCTGGGCTCGATGGGCGAGTCCGTCAAGATGGTGATCAGCCGCAACGCCGGGCGCATGAAGCCCGGCGACGTCTACGCCCTCAACGACCCCTACCACGGCGGCACCCATCTCCCCGATATCACGGTGATCACCCCCGTCTTCGCCCCCGCCGGGGACGACATCTGGTTCTACGTCGCCTCGCGGGGCCACCATGCCGAGATCGGAGGCGTGTCCCCGGGGTCGATGCCCGCGTTCAGCAGGCGCGTCGAGGAAGAGGGCGTGCTGATCGACAACTGGCTCCTCGTCGACAGCGGCCGCTTCCGCGAAGCGGAGACCCGGGAGCTGCTGACCAGCGCCGAGTACCCCTCGCGGGACCCCGAGAGCAACCTGGCCGACCTGCGCGCGCAGGTCGCGGCGAACGAGAAGGGCATCACCGAACTGCGCCGGATGGTGGACCACTTCGGCCTCGACGTGGTGCACGCCTATATGCGGCACGTCCAGGAGAACGCCGCCGAAGCGGTCCGTGAGGTGATCACCGCGCTGCACGACGGCGAGTACAGCTACGAGCTCGACAACGGGGCCAAGATCTGCGTGGCCGTGACCGTCGACCACGGCAGCAGGACGGCCACGATCGACTTCACCGGCACGTCGCCGCAGCTCGACAGCAACTTCAACGCCCCGTCCAGCGTGGCCATGGCGGCGGTGCTGTACGTGTTCCGCACCCTGGTGGACAAGGACATCCCGCTCAACGCGGGGTGCCTGAAACCGCTGCGCGTGGTCATCCCGGGCAAGACGATGCTGTCGCCCGAGTACCCGGCGGCGGTCGCCGCCGGCAACGTGGAGACGAGCCAGGCCGTCACCGGCGCGCTGTACGCCGCGCTGGGGGTGATGGCGGAGGGCTCGGGCACGATGAACAACGTGACGTTCGGCAATGACCGGTACCAATATTACGAAACGGTCGCGAGTGGCTCCGGAGCAGGCGAGGGCTTCGACGGAACCGACGTGGTGCAGACGAAGATGACGAACTCGCGGCTGACCGACCCCGAGGTGCTGGAGTGGCGCTACCCGGTCCGGCTGGAGTCCTATGCGATCCGCCGGGGCAGCGGGGGAGCGGGCCGGTGGCGCGGCGGGGACGGCGGCGTCAGGCGGATCCGGTTCCTTGAGCCGATGACCGTGACCACGCTGGCCGGGCACCGGCGCTTCCCCGCGTTCGGCATGGCCGGGGGCAGCCCCGGCGCGCTCGGACGGCACTGGGTTGAACGCGCGGACGGCCGCGTGACCGAGCTTCGCGGCTGCGACAGCGTGCGGCTCGACGCCGGCGACACCTTCGTGATCGAGACTCCGGGCGGCGGCGGTTTCGGTCCCGCCGGGCCGCCGTCCCCGCCCGGCGCGCCGTCCTAGCCCAGGTCGCCTAGGTCGTGCAGGTCCTCGTCGCTCAGCCCGGTCGCGATCTCGCGCAGCGCCGACTCGAATGCGGCCTCGTCGCCCCCCGCCGCGTCCAGCACGTCCATCAGGGCATGCAGCACCAGGTGCCGGTCCTCGCCGTCGTCCAGCAGCCGCTGCGCGGCATCCCACAGCACCGGCGGCGAGCCGCGCCAGAGCCGGTCGGCTATCGCCAGGTGGCGGTCGATGTGGCGGCCGACGCCCGCCGCGCTCGGGCTGCCGGTCCGGGTGTCGTGGTCGGCGGCGAGCAGCAGCCGGCGGTCGGCCGGGTCCGCCGGGTCGAGCTTGGACAGGTCGACGCCGCCGTGCCTGCCTTCGAGCACCGGGAAGGCGAACGCGCGCCGCGGCAGCGCCTCAAGGTCGGAGTCCGGCAGCAGCCTCGCGACGAGCTTTTCGTCCAGGCCGAACTCCGACGGGTCCCGGTAGATCCGGGAGAACGTGCTCATCGAGTCGAAGACCGCGTCCAGTGTCTGCTCAATGGCGCTGGCGGGCAGGCCGCGCTTGTGCCCGGCCCAGCGGACCCACGCCGCGAGCACGTGCGGCATGGCCTCCCGGTCGGCTGAGGACAGCATCACCCGCCGCGGCAGCCAGCTGAGCATGAAGTTCTGCACCTTGAGCGGGCTCATCCGCAGCGGCCTGCCGCTGTCCTGGTCGCATCCGAAGTCGATGATGCGGTCGGCGCAGCGGCTGGCCGCCTGCCTGTCCGACAGATCCTCGGCCTCGTCGGACGCGAGGAACTCCGCGGCGAGCAGCGCCCGGCGCTCCCTGGACCAGGTTCGCTTAGCGCGCGGCACCCGTCCCGCGGGCGGGGGAAGCGCGCGGATGCGCGCCCGGATGAACGCGTGATAGGAGGCGAACGAATCGCCCACCGGGGGGTCCTCGGCGGCGTCCGTGGCGTCGAGCGCCGCCTGCAACACCCTCCTGGCCTGCGCCGGGTCGATCTGCCTGAAGCCGTCCTCGGCGCGTGAGCCCGATGCCTGCCTACAGTGATCGAGCAGCTTGTCCACCCGGGAGGTGACCCAGCCGTCCCGGATCATGCCCCCGGCGTTGTAGTCGACCACCGAGACCAGCGCGTGCGGCTCCTCGCCGGCGTAGCTGAACACGCAGATGATCTCGTCCTGGTCGCCCCAGGCATCCGGGTTGACGTAGCATTCGGCGGGCGCGACCGCCCCGAGATGGTCGGCCCACCCCGGCGCCCTGACCCCGCTGTCCATCATCTCGATGGCCGCCTGCTCGGCCGCGATCGCCTGCCGGGGCGTTCCCAGGCAGGCGATGCCGGACAACAGCGCCAGCGCCGCCGGGGAACGCTGTCCGGCGGCGTACTCGACCAGCCCCTCGCCCACCAGCTGCTCGACGCCGGCCCCGCCGGCGATGCGGTGCCGCTGCGCCCACCAGGTGCCGAGCAGCTCGCTGACCATCAACTCCGCGTCGAGCGGGCTGCGGACCGCCAGCAGTTCCCGCGCCGCGTGCAGGAGCTCGCGGAACAGCGCGCTGGGGGGTGCGACGCTACCTGCCTGGCTGCGACGTCGGCTCTGCGGGCTCACCCTGATAGCCTCTCAGATCTGAACGTGTGGACGCTACGCTTCGCCGCACGGGCCGCCGTGTCTGCGCCCGGCGGGCGGAGCACATCATCCGTTGTAGGAGAATCTACCCATGCCGCCATCATTGTGCCCCGTGATGGCAGCGATCCCGTCCGTGTCGCGTTTCCCGCGCGGCGGGGCGCCGGGAGCGCGCGTCAATTCGACTGGTTACCTGCCGTTAGCTGGCAGCATCGGTACTCGGATTGTGGCACGCTTGTTTTGAATGACCGCTGTGCGGGCGGTTGCGAACCGTGCTGTCGGCAGGCTGCCGCCGAGCGCCCGGCGGGGTGGCGCGCGTGCCGGCAGGTGGAGGCAGGAAGGAGCCGCCAGTGGCTGACGCCTGCACGGAAGGTGAGGTGCTCGGATGAGCGCTGACACCTCCGCGCCGAAGCGGCAGGAGGCCGCGGGGTTGGACGGGTTTGAGTCCTGGCTTCCGGATGCCATGCTGCGCGACGCGCCCGCGGGGGTGGCTTTCCTCGGCACCGACATGCGCTTCGTCTGGGTCAATCCGGCCCTGGCCCGGATGCACGGCCGCGACGAGGCCGATTTCGCCGGGCGGACCCTCGCCGCGGTGTGGTCCGCAGCGGACGCGGCCAAGGCGGAGGCCGCGCTGCGGCAGGTGTTCGGCGAGGACCGGCCGGTTAGCGAGACGCTCCCGCCCGGCGAGGACGGGACCGGCCCGTGCGGGCTGCACCTTTTCCCGGTGCGCGGGCCGGACGGCGGGCTGATCGGCGCGGGGCTCATCGTGATCCCCGGCGGGGCGGAACTGGCCACCGAGGAGGCGCTGCGGCGCAGCGAGGAACGGTACCGGGCGCTGGTTCAGGGCGGCGCCCAGGTCATCTGGGTCGCCTCGCCGGACGGGGAGATGATCGAGGACTCGCCCGAGTGGCGGTGGGTCACCGGGCAGAGCGCCGAGGAGTTCCTGGGCAGCGGGTGGCTTGACTCGATCCATCCCGAGGACCGGGAACGAGTGGAGCGCGACTGGCGGGATTGCCTGCGCACCGGGCGGATCTTCGACGACAGGTTCCGGATACGGACCCGGGCCGGCGCGTACCGGCACTATGACGTCCACGCGGTGCCGATCGAGCGGAACGGCAAGATCGCCGAGTGGGTCGGCGCCTGCACCGACGTCACCAGCCAGCGCGAGGCCGAGGAGATGCGCGGCCGGCTGACCGATCAGCTGTCCGCCGCGGCGCTGCGCACCGCGCGGCTACAGCAGGCGACCTCGATGCTCGCCGAGGCGCTGACCGTCGAGCAGGTGGTCGAGGTCATCACAGAGGTGGGCAGCACGGCGATCGGCGCGCTGCGGTCGGCGGTGGCGCTGCTCGACGCCGAGACCCTGCGGCTGCGGGTGGTCAACCCTGACGGGCTCGCCGCCGTCGGCCCGGACGCGGCCGGCGAGCGGCTGACGCTGGACACGCCGAGCGTGATGACCCGCGCGATCGCGACCCGCCGCCCCGTGCTCATTCACGACCTGGACGAACTGCGCAGGCAGTTCGACGTGGACGGGGCCGACGGGGACATCCGGATCGAGGACACCGGGGACGAGCGGTCGTGGGTCGGGCTGCCGCTGATCGCGGCGGGGGCGCCGCTTGGCGCGCTGCGGTTCTCCTTCAGCCGGCCGCGGCGGATCACCGAGGAGGAGCGGGTCTTCCTGGAAGCGCTGGCCGGCCAGTGCGCGCTGGCCGTGGAGCGGGCCGCGATGTACGAGCGGGAGCACACCGCCGCGGTGACGCTGCAACGCAGCCTGCTGCCGGACAAGCTGCCGACCGTGCCGGGGCTGGCCCTCGACGCCAGGTACCTGCCGGTAACGCGGAACATGGAGATCGGCGGGGACTGGTACGACGTCTTCAAGCTGCCCGACCGGCGGCTGGCGGTCACGGTGGGCGACGTCATGGGCAAGGGGCTGTCGGCCGCGGCCGGCATGGGCCGGGTGCGGAACGCCTTGCGGGCGCTGGCGCTGACCGATCCCCGGCCCGCGGCGGTGCTCGCGGGCCTGGACCGGCTGTTCAGCGCAACGGAACTAGAAGAGCAGGTAACGACCGTTTCCTATCTCGTGATAGATCCGGAGACCGGCGAGGGGCAGGCCGGCAACGCGGGCCACCTGCCGACCTTGCTGCTCACCCCGGACGCGCCGCCGGTGCTGGACCAGGCCGAGGCCGGCACGCCGCTTGGCTGGGCGAGTCCGCGCAGGCAGCACGCTTTCCGGCTGCCGCCTGGCAGCACCGCGGTGTTCTACTCCGACGGGCTGGTGGAGAACCGGGTGCGCGGGCTTGACGCCGGGCTCGACGAGCTGGTCCGGGTCGCCGCGAGCGCCCCGGGCGAACTGCTCAGCGCCCCCGGGCGGTTGCTGGAGTACCTGCTTGACCATATGCTGGCCGGCCATGAGCAGGACGACGACGTAACCGTGCTCGTCATGCACGTGCCCGTCGCCGGGGCGCTTGACGGCGGATCCCCGGATCAGTCAGCGGATCAGCAGTGGGCGCGGCGATGAGAAAAAACGGGTGCCGACGCGTACAAGGCACTCCCGGACGCCACCTATGGTGGTGGGAAGGAGGAGGCGGGCGGGTTGCTGTCGAAGTCCCCTAAGTCAGCGGGAAGTTTGCTTCCCGGCACGGTCCAGGCGTCAAGACCCTCTCGGGAGGGCGCGAATATCGCTATGCGTACGCAGCTCAGCCAAGCTACCCAGCGAAGGAAGAGGTGACCGTGGTGGTGAGCGCTGCCAACTCCGCGGCGCGCAGGCGCTCCCGGCCGTCCGGCTCCGCGGGCCGGCGGGACTCGCGGGTGTCTGAGGGCGCGTCCCAGGCTGCGACCGATGAGCAGCCTCCGGCCGCCGTACCGGCTGACGGCCGCGCTGATGCGGCCGGGAATGGCCGCCCGTCAGCTGGCCAGAACGGCCACCCCGGCAGCACGGACGACGAGCTGGCCGACGACGAGCTGGCCGTGGTGCCGACCCCGGACATCCCCGGCGACCTGGCGGTCGTCGAGCCCGGCGACTTGGTGGTCGTCGACCTCGGCGATACGGAAGACCTCGACGACGCGGTCGACCTGGAGGACTTCGACGATCTGGAGGTCGACGACCTCGGCGACACGCTGGGCGCGGACCTTGAGATCGTGGACTCGCCGGACGCCGACCTGCCCGACGCCGACCTGCCCGACGACGTCGAGGACGCGGATGGCGTCGCGCGGGGCGAGGATCCCGACAGTGCCGCGCAAGCCGCCGCCAAGGTGGCAGGGGAAGGCGGCGACGACGAGATCTTCGTCTTCGGCGACGATGACGACGACCTGCCCGCCGCCCAGGTGGCGGTGGCCGGCGCGACGGCCGACCCGGTCAAGGACTACCTGAAGCAGATCGGGAAGGTGCCGCTGCTCAACGCCGAGCAGGAGGTCGAGCTCGCCAAGCGCATCGAGGCCGGCCTGTTCGCCGAGGAGAAGCTCGCCGAGGGCAGCGGGCTTTCCCCGGACGAGCGCATCGACTTGGAGTGGATCGCCGAAGACGGCCGCCGCGCCAAGAACCACCTGCTCGAAGCCAACCTGCGGCTGGTCGTCAGCCTGGCCAAGCGGTACACCGGGCGCGGCATGCTCTTCCTCGACCTGATCCAGGAGGGCAATCTCGGCCTGATCCGCGCGGTCGAGAAGTTCGACTACACCAAGGGCTACAAGTTCTCCACCTATGCCACCTGGTGGATCCGGCAGGCGATCACCCGGGCGATGGCGGACCAGGCCCGGACGATCCGCATCCCGGTCCACATGGTGGAGGTCATCAACAAGCTGGCCCGGGTGCAGCGGCAGATGCTGCAAGATTTGGGCCGGGAGCCGACGCCGGAGGAACTGGCCGTCGAGCTGGACATGACCCCGGAAAAGGTCGTCGAGGTGCAGAAGTACGGCCGGGAGCCGATCTCGCTGCACACGCCGCTCGGCGAGGACGGGGACAGCGAGTTCGGCGACCTGATCGAGGACTCGGAGGCGATCCAGCCCGGTGAGGCGGTCTCGTTCACCCTGCTCCAGGAGCAGCTGCACTCGGTGCTTGACACCCTGTCCGAGCGCGAGGCGGGCGTGGTCTCGATGCGGTTCGGCCTCACCGACGGCCAGCCAAAGACCCTGGACGAGATCGGCAAGGTCTACGGCGTCACCCGGGAGCGGATCCGCCAGATCGAGTCGAAGACGATGTCGAAGCTGCGTCACCCGTCCCGTTCCCAGGTTCTCCGCGACTACCTGGACTAAGCGCGGGACGCGCCTTCCGGGCGGCCCGTATCCCGGGTACCCCGTATCCCGGGCGTCCCGTATCCCGGGCGGCACGTATTCCGGGTGCCCCGTATCCCGGGCGGCACGCCGCCCGGCGATTCCCGCGCGCGGCCTGCCCGCGCCGCGGTACATGTCAGATGCGCAATTGTCCCCGTAGAGCGGGACGTGTCAATAGCCCATGGCTAGCGCTCCGACTGCGGCGCGACGCCTGACGATCGAGGCGACCTGCGGACTATGACCATCTGTGGGTGCGACGCCGGCCGACGCCGCACCCACAGGCTACCAGCGGGTGACTTACCCGCCAGCGGAAACGTCCCGGCAAGGACTCCCGCCCGACCACGGCGCCCGACCACAGCCGACACGCGGGCCAGATCCGCCACGACTGCGGGGTGAACGCCAGCCCGGCCCCGGCCCGGTCCTCGGTGTCCCGGCACTACGACCGTGCGGGCGGCAGCGGCGGCCTCCGCGCGCACGGCAGCGGCGGCCTCCGCGCGCACGGCAGCGGCGGCCTCCGCGAAGTTGCCGTTGCCGCCCATGTGCGCGGACACGCGCCCCGTCGGCCATGTCCTCACCCTCTGACCGGTTGCCCGTCAGGAATCTGTGCTGCCGGGCCATCTGCCGGAGGGAGTGACCACCATGCCGACGCCCGGCACCGGCACCAGGTAGCCGCGTTCGGCGAGCCACCGGTGAGCGCTGGCCGCGGTCTCGCGTGCGATGCCGAACCGCTGGGCCAGCGTGTTCCGCGACGGGGCGGCCTTGCCCGGCTGCCACTTGCCGGACCTGATCTCATCCTCGACGATCCGCGCGACCTGAAGATATCGCGGGACTCCCGAACTGGCCGTCGACGTCCTGCTCGGCGAGGCAGACGAGATCAGCGACGGACCGGAGGTCGAGCTGTACGCGCTGCGCGACAAGCTCGACGTGATGGCGCTGGAACAGGCCGGCAGGTGAACGACACCGGAGCCAGCGCGGGCATCAGGCGGCGCGCGGCCGGAGGGAACCCCCGGCGGAAGGGGGTTCCCTCCGGCGGGTGCTGCCCGTGCGGGGTCACGGGCAGCACCCGTCCCGCCGCCCCTGCCCGCCATCCTCAACCCCGGCCAGACGGATACCACGACACCCACACCCCGGCCGCCGCCACCGCCCCCGCCGTTACAGGGTCATCGACACAACGCAGGAGACCGGGTCGAATGCGCATCCGGCATGTGACGGGCCGGGCGGGCCTCTGACGGCCGCTCAGCGCGTGTCACTGCGCGCGGCTGGCAGCCCCGGCCCGGAACCGGCGCGGCAAAAGCCAAAAGCGAAAAATCCTTCATCATGAGGAAAAAAATGGCTATAGGTCGATAAATCTTTCGGGATCATGGTGCCGCCGGTGTCGAACGTGCACAGCGCGCCATGCCGTGCCTATGCCCGCCGGAAAGGAACCGCCCGTCCGGCCACATCACCCTCACCAGTCGCACCAGCAGACCGGCAGGCCGCGAGCCATCCGGCCAGCGGACCGCGAACCGCCCGAACGACAGGCCGCGAGCCAGCGAGCCGGCGCGTGGCCACGCCCCGCCCGCCTAGCCGTGAGCCGGCGCGTGGCCGCGTGCCGCCCGTATAGACGCGTGCCGCCCGTGGCGTTCGCTCCGCCCCGGGCGACCCGCGGTTACGCGGTCACGTCTCGGCTGCCGGTCAGTTCTCCGGGTTCGTCAGCCGCTGGGTCTCGTCCTGGATGTCCACCGCAACCTTGGCGAGAGCCTTGGCATGTTCCCTGCCGTGGTGAGCGCAGAAAAGAAGCTCGCCCGAGTTCGGGAGCAGGACGCGTACATACGCCTGCGCGCCGCAGCGATCGCAAAGGTCCAGGGCGGTTAGCGGCCTAGTGGGGGCTATGGCTCCGGTCACGTCGCCTTCCTCGTCTCGTGCCTCCGGCTTCTGCGTCCGGCTGGCTCCGGTTTGTTGCCCTATGCCTTACAGCACAGCACAACACGTACCCCGGCGTAAGGCTTCCCCCCGCCGGGGGTGTACGCCACAAGCGAAAACCGCACCGACCGCGTGACCAGCACCGCTGACCAGCGCGATCCCGGCGACACCGTCGTGCGGGCAGTCGTCGGCGAGATACCCGTGCGGCTCGCCGGCTTCATACCCGCTGACGGACGTCGCGACACATTTGCCCGCACTATCCCTGTAGGAGCTGTTCTCCGGAAAGGTCCCTGTGGGAACCATCCGTCCGGGAACCCGCGGGCCCCCGGGGGAGAGGAACGATCCCCCGGAAAGCGGCGTGGCAGGCGCCTGCACCCTCTCCGGTTCGATACCGTTGTGTTGGCAGCCATCGTGCCGCTAACACTTTCGAGAGGAGAGGCGCCGCCCGTGCCACCGCTTACCGAAACCGCCCGGGTGACCGCGGATCCTGTCCCCGCAGACTCCTACACCGCCAGGCACCTGTCGGTCCTCGAGGGACTGGAGGCCGTCCGCAAGCGCCCCGGCATGTACATCGGCTCGACCGACGGCCGGGGCTTGCAGCACTGCCTTTGGGAGATCTTCGATAACGCGGTCGACGAGGCGCTTGCCGGGGTCTGTACCAAGGTCGAAGTCATCCTGCACAGCGACGGGTCCGCCGAGGTACGCGACAACGGCCGCGGCATCCCGGTGGACACCGAGCGCAAGACCAAGCTCAGCGGCGTCGAGCTCGTCATGACCCGGCTGCACGCGGGCGGGAAGTTCGGCGGCGGCTCCTACACCGCCTCCGGCGGCCTGCACGGCGTCGGCGCAAGCGTGGTCAACGCGCTGTCCGCCCGGCTGGACGTCGAGGTGGACCGGGAGGGGCACACCTGGGCGGCGAGCTTCCGCCGCGGTGTCACCGGCGAGTTCGCCGGCGAGGGACCGGACGCCGAGTTCACCAGGCGCTCCGGGCTCCGCCAGGTGGCCAGGGTCGCGAAAGCCAAGACCGGCACCCGGATCCGGTTCTGGCCGGACCGGCAGGTCTTCCTGCGCGATGCCACCTTCAGCTATGACAGCCTCGTCGAGCGTGCGCGGCAGACCGCGTACCTGGTGCCGGGCCTCACGATCGCCGTCCGCGCCGAGTCCCGCGCCGAGCCCGGCACCGGGCCCCGCGCCGAGTCCGGCACCGGGCCCCGCGCCGAGTCCGGCACCGGGCCCCGCGCCAGCGCCGGCACCGGAACGGAAGCCGGATCCGGGGCCGAGGCCGGAACCGGCGGTGCCGAGGCCGGAGCCGGAACCGAGGCCGGCGGCGCCGCCCGCGAAGCCGAGTTCCGCTTCGCCGGCGGCATCAGCGAGTTCTGCGAGCACCTGGCCACCAGCGCTCCCGTGACCGGCGTGATCCGGCTGACCGGAAGCGGCACGTTCACCGAGACCATCCCGGTGCTCGACGACCGCGGGCACATGACGCCCACCGAGGTGGAGCGCACGCTCGACGTGGACGTGGCGATCCAGTGGGGGACCGGCTACGACACCGTCACCCGGAGCTTCGTGAACGTGATCGCCACCCCGCACCACGGCACGCACGTCACCGGCTTCGACCGCGCCATCGTCAGAACCCTCAACGAGCAGCTCCGCAACGCGCGGATCCTGAAGAACGGCGACGAGCCGGTCACCAAGGAGGACGTGCTTGAGGGCCTGACCGCGATCGTGGCCGTCCGGGTGCCCGAGCCGCAGTTCGAAGGCCAGACCAAGGAGGTCCTCGGCACCCCCGCGGCCACCAAGATCGTCAGCCAGGTCGTCGGCGCTCAGCTCAAGCAGTACTTCGAGAACCCGCCGCGCGGCGCCAAGCAGCAGGCAAGGGCAGTCCTCGACAAGGTCGCGGCCGCGGCCAAGGCGCGCATCGCGGCCCGCGAGCACCGCGAGAACCAGCGCCGCAAGTCCGCCCTGGCGAGCTCGAGCCTGCCGGCCAAGCTCGTCGACTGCCGGTCCGCCGACGACCGCAGCGAGCTGTTCATCGTCGAGGGCGACAGCGCGCTCGGCACCGCGAAGCTGGCCCGTGACAGCGAGTTCCAGGCGCTGCTGCCGATCCGCGGCAAGATCCTCAACGTGCAGAAGTCGAGCCTGGCCGACATGCTCAAGAACGCCGAATGCGCGGCGATCATCCAGGTGATCGGCGCTGGCTCGGGCTCCAGCTTCGACCTCGACTCGGCCCGCTACCAGCGGGTCATCTTCATGGCCGACGCGGACGTCGACGGCGCGCACATCCGGACCCTGCTGCTGACCCTGTTCCACCGGTACCTGCGGCCGATGCTGGAAGCGGGCCGGGTCTTCGCCGCCGTTCCGCCGCTGCACCGGGTGGAGCTGATCAGCCCGCGCAAGGGCCAGCAGAAGTACATGTACACCTACTCCGACTCCGAACTGCACCGCACGCTCCTTGAGCTTGAGCGCCGCGGCCAGCGGTGGAAGGAGCCGGTCCAGCGGTACAAGGGCCTCGGCGAGATGGATGCCGCCCAACTGGCCGAGACGACCATGGACCCGCGTCACCGCACGCTGCGCAGGATCAGGATCGAGGACGCGGCGGCGGCCGCCGACATCTTCAACCTGCTGATGGGCACCGATGTGGCGCCGCGCCGCGACTTCATCGTCGGCAGCGCCGCCGAACTCGACCCGTCCCGCATCGACACCTAAGCACCCACGTACCTGAGCACCTGAGAAGGACCGCATGCCACCACGTCGCGGCGCGACGACCGCGTCTCCCTCCGGCCCCGCTAGCCCGGGTGGACAACCCCCCGGCCCCCCCGACGAGATCGAAGAGAACATCGTCGACGTCGACGTCACCGAGGAGATGCGCGGCTCGTACCTTGAGTACGCCTACAGCGTTATCTACTCGCGGGCACTGCCCGACGCCCGGGACGGCCTGAAGCCCGTCCAGCGGCGAATCCTCTATCAGATGAACGAGATGGGCCTGCGGCCCGACCGCGGGCACGTCAAGTGCGCCCGCGTGGTCGGCGACGTCATGGGCCGCCTGCACCCGCACGGGGACAGCGCGATCTACGACGCCCTGGTACGGCTGGCCCAGCCGTGGGCGATGCGCCTGCCGCTGATCGACGGCCACGGGAACTTCGGTTCCCTCGGCGGTGACGACGCGCCCGCCGCGATGCGCTACACCGAGTGCCGCCCCACCGAGGCCGCGATGGCGATGGTGGCCGGCATCGACGAGGACACCGTCGACTTCGGCCCGAACTACGACGGCCAGGAGCAAGAGCCGCAGGTCCTTCCCGCCGCGCTGCCCAACCTGCTGGTCAACGGCGCCTCCGGCATCGCCGTCGGCATGGCCACGAACATGGCGCCGCACAACCTGTCCGAGGTCATCGCCGCCGCCCGGTACCTGCTGAAGCACCCGGACGCCTCCCTTGAGCAGCTCATGCGCTTCGTCCCGGGACCGGACCTGCCCACCGGCGGCAAGATCGTCGGCCTGGACGGCATCCGCGAGGCGTACCGGACCGGCCGCGGTGTCTTCCGCACCCGGGCGACCGCGACGATCGAGCAGCTCAACGCCAGGAAGACCGGCATCGTCGTCACCGAGCTCCCGTACGGCGTGGGCCCGGAGAAGGTCATCGCCCGGATCAAGGACCTTGTCCAGGCCAAGAAGATCACCGGCATCTCCGACCTCAAGGACCTCACGGACCGCAAGCGCGGCCTTCAGCTGGTGATCGAGGTGCGCAGCGGCTTCAACCCCGAGGCCGTCCGCAACGAGCTGTACCGGCTCACGCCGATGGAGGAGACGTTCGGCATCAACAACGTCGCCCTCGTCGACGGCCAGCCGCGCGTGCTCGGCCTCAAGGAGCTGCTCGCGATCTACGTCGACCACCGCCTGGAAGTCACCCGCAGGCGCAGCGAGCACCGCAGGCGCAAGCGCGCCGACCGTCTCCACCTCGTGGACGGCATCATCATCGCGCTGCTCAACATCGACGAGGTCATCCAGGTCATCCGCGGCAGCGACGACGCCTCCGAGGCCAAGCGCCGCCTGACGGAAATCTTCGACCTGTCGCAGACCCAGGCCCAGTACATCCTCGATACCCCGCTGCGCCGCCTGACCAGGTACGACCGGCTGGAACTGGAGCGCGAGCAGGAGACGCTGCGCGCCGAGATCGCCGAACTCACCGAGATCCTCACCTCAGACGCCAGGCTCCGCGAGGTGGCCGGCGGCGAGATGGCCGAGCTGGCGAAGAAGTTCGGCACGCCGCGCCGCACGGTGCTGCTCGACAGTGACGCGGCGGCGGCCGCCGCCGTCCCGCTTGAGGTGGCCGACGACCCGTGCGTCGTGGTGCTGTCGGCGACCGGCCTGCTGGCCCGCTTCCCCGTCTCTTCCGATCAGCCCGAACGGACGGTGGCGTCTGTCCATGTCCAGCCCGAGCCCGATCGCGCCAGCCACGACATCGTCGCGTCGGCGGTCTTGGCCACCGCCCGCGGCACCATCGGCGCCGTGACGTCGGCGGGCCGGATGATCCGCCTCAGCGTCCTGGAGATCCCCGCCCTGCCGCGCAACGACGCAGCCCCCTCCCTGTCCGGCGGCCATCCTGTGACGGAGTTCGTGCCCCGGCTGGAACCGGGCGAGACCGTGCTGGCGCTGGCGAACCTGGAGGCGGACGCCGGGGTGGCACTGGGCACCGCGAGCGGCGTGGTCAAGCGGGTGCTGCCGGACTATCCGGCGGGCCGCGACGAGTTCGAGCTGATCACGCTCAGGGAAGGCGACCGCGTGGTCGGGGCGGTCCAGCTCACCGGCGATGACGCCGAGCTTGTGTTCATCACGACCGACGCCCAGCTGCTCCGCTTCCCGGCGGCCTCGGTGCGCCCGCAGGGCCGCCCGGCCGGCGGAATGGCCGGCATCAGGCTCGCGGACGGCGCGTCCGTCGTCTGGTTCGGCGCGATCGGCCCCGCCGCCAGCGGCGCAGCAGGCCCCGCCGTCGGCGGGGCCGCAGGGTCCGCCGACGGCAGCGCAGGCCCCGCCGGGGGCGAGGCGCCGGATGCCGTCGTGGTGACGGTCGCGGGCCGCGCGGGGGCGCTGCCCGGCGCGTCGGCCGCGAGCGTGAAGGTCACCCCGTTCGCGGAGTACCCGCCGAAGGGCAGGGCGACCGGCGGCGTGCGCTGCCAGCGCTTCCTCAAGGGGGAGGACCGCCTGGTCATGGCCTGGGCCGGCCCGGGGCCCGCGCTCGGTGCCACCGAGGCCGGCGTCCCGGTGGACCTGTCCGGCATGCAGGGCAGGCGCGACGGCTCCGGCACCCCGCTGACCCGCCAGCTAGCCCATATAGGCTCCGTTCACCGCGCTATGTGACGTCCGCCGCGCTACGTGGCCGAGAAGCCCCCGTCCACGTAGATCGTCTGGCCGGTGATGTAGTCGCTCGCGGGGGAGGCGAGGAACACCGCCACCCCGGCGAAGTCGGCGGGTTCGCCGTTCCGGCCGATCATCGTCCGTGCCGCCAGGGCCGCCGACCGCGCCGGGTCGGACGACACCCCGGCGGTGAGCGGCGTCGCGACGAACCCGGGACAAACCGAGTTCACGCGGACGCCCGACGAAGCCCACGCCTCGGACTGGGACCGGGTGAGCGCCGCCATGCCGCCCTTGGACACGCCGTACCCGCCGCTGTTGCCGAACGCGCGCTCCGCCTGCTGCGACGTGACGTTGATGATCCGCCCCCAGCCGCGGTCGGCCATCCGCGGGCCGAACCGCTGCCCGAGCAGGAACGGCGCGGTCAGGTTGACCGCGAGCATCAGGTCCCACTGGTCTTCAGGCAGCGCGGCGAGCGGTGGCCGCAGGTTCACGCCGGCGCAGTTGACCAGGATGTCCGGCTCGCCGAACGCCGCGGCCGCCGCCGACGCGGCCCGCCGCACCTCCCTGCGGTCGGACAGGTCGGCGCTGACCCACGCCGCGGCGCAGCCCGCCGCGCACAGCGCGGCCGAGGCGGAGGACAGCCGCGTCGGATCCCGCGCCACCAGCACGACCTTCGCCCCGGCGAACGCCAGGGCGGACGCCATCGCCTCGCCGATCCCCGAACTGCCGCCGGTCACGACGGCGACCCGGCCCTCGAGCGAGAACAATTCCGTGAGGAAGCCAATCACGCAGGCTTGCTTACCATAGGCGCGGCGCCGCGGACACGGCAAGAGACGGGCATCAGCGGAAAAGTCATCATTTGTGGGAAAAGTCATCATTTGTGACCGAGGCGTTCCCGTGTGACCGAGGCGTTCCCGTGTGACGAGGCGTTCCCGTGTGACGAGGCGTTCCCAGGCCGCCTCGGCGCGGCGGACGGCGGCAGCGCCACCGGCCCCGGGCAGACCGTCAGCCGGCCGGGGCGCGGCGCCACCGGCTGGGTGTACCGTCAGCCGGCCGGGCGCGCCGTCAGGCCGGCCGGGCAGACCGTCAGCCGGCCGGGCGCGCCGTCAGCCGACCGTTTCCGTTGCGCCGCGTCCGGCTGCCGGGGCGGCGGCCGCGGGCTCGGCGTCTTCGGGACGATGGAAGTCCTTGCGGCGGATCAGCAGCGTGGCGCACACCGCGCCGGCAAGGGCGAGGCCGGCGGTGATGTAGAGCAGGTCGCCCAGGGCCGCGGCGAAGCCCGACCTGAGCGCCCCGCCGACGGACGCGCGGTCAGCGGCCGGCACCGAGGCGAGCAACTGCCCGACCGAGCCCTGGCGCACTGCGTTCACCATCTTCCCCGCCGACCCGGCCAGCGACGGCGGCAGCGCGCCGGACAGGTAGCTTTGGATCTGCGAGGTGAAGACCGAGCCGAGCGCGGCGATCCCGGTGGCGATGCCGACCTGGCGGAAGGTCGTGTTGACGCCCGAGGCCATCCCGGCCTTGTGCGGCGGGACGACGCCGATGGCGGTCGAGGCCAGCGGCGGGTTCACCAGCCCGCTCCCGAGCCCGGCGATGACGAACCCGGGAACCAGGTGCGTCCAGGCCGAGTCACCGGTCAGCCCCGTCATCGCGATCAGCCCGATGCCGACGAGCAGCAGGCCCGGGCCGATCAGCCAGCGGACCGGCACGCGCTCGCTGAGCCGCCCGGCGAGCGCTGACGTGGCGAGCTGCGCGACGCTGATGATGGCCAGTCGCAGCCCCGCGCCGAGCGCCGAGTAGCCGAGGACCTCCTGAAGGTAGATCACGAAGTACAGCAGCAGCGCGTACAGTGACCCGTTCATCGCGAACGCCGCGATGGAACCGCCGGTGAACGTGGGGACGCGCAGCAGGGACAGGTCGAACATCGGGTGCGCGACGCGGCCCTCGACCACAAGGAAGGCGGCGAGCAGGGCCACGGCGGCGGCCAGGCAGGCGATCACCCCGGTGTCGGACCACGAGTTCTCGCCGGCCCGGATCAGGCCGTACACCAGCCCGATCAGCCCGGCGGTGAGCAGCGCGAAGCCCGGCCAGTCCGGCGGCGCGGGGTGCGGGGAACGGGACTCTTCTGCCCGCCAGACCGTCACGGCCAGCGCGAACACGCCGATCGGCACGTTGACCAGGAAGATGCCGCGCCAGTCCCAGTCTGTCGTGATCACGCCGCCGAGCACCGGGCCGAGCGCGGTGGACACGCCGATTACCGCGCCCCACACGCCGAACGCCACGCCCCGGTCACGACCGCGAAAGCTCTGCCCGATCAGCGCCAGCGACGTCGCGAACATGATCGCGCCGCCGATCCCCTGGCCGCTTCTGGAGAGGATGAGCATGAGCGGATCGACAGCGAGGCCGCACAGCAGGGAACCGAGCGTGAAGATCGTCAGCCCGATCGAGAACAGCAGCTTGCGGCCATACCGGTCGGCGAGCACGCCCGACGTCAGCAGCAGCGCGGCGAGGGTGAGGGCGTATGCGTCGAGGGTCCACTGCACATCGCTGAACCCCGCGTGCAGGCCGGCCTGGATCGCGGGCTGCGCCACCGTGACGATCGTCACGTCGAGCAGCAGCATGAAGATCCCCGCGCACACCGCGACAAGGGTCCACCACTTCTTGTCCACCGGTTATCGCCCTTCTCGTTAGCACTGCATCGTCCATCGTGCCCGCCACCAGGAAAATGACCTGGATTCAGCGGCCATCCAGCCGGATCTCGACATCACTAGGCTGGAATCCGTGAAAACCAGCCAGCTCGATGACGTCGACCGGAAGCTCCTCCACGCGCTGACCTTGGCGCCGCGGGCGCCGTTCCGCCTGCTCGCCGAGGTGATCGGGGTTTCCGACCAGACCATCGCGAGACGGTACCGCCGCCTGGCGGAAACCGCCGGCCTGCGCGTGCTCGGCCTCATCGACGGGCAGCGTGCCGGCTGGGTGGACTGGCTCATCCGCCTGCGGGCCGCCCCGGGCAGTGCGCAGCGCATCGCGGACACGCTCGCGCGCCGGTCAGATACCCGGTGGGTGCGGCTGTATTCGGGGGGCGCCGAGATCGTCTGCACATTGCAGGCGCGCACCCCGGAGCAGCGCAACACGCTGTTCCTGCGCGGCCTGCCCGGCAGCCGCCATGTCACGGCCATCACGGCACACTCGATCCTGCACGAGTTCACCTCCAGCGCCTACGCCGGCTACGCCAGCGCCCTGTCAGCCGCTGAGCTGGCCGCGCTCCGCCAGGCCGTGCCGCAGCCGCCGCCCCCGCCGTCCGCGGCGGTCCCGCCGCCGGGCACCGCGCGCTCCTGGACCCCGGACAGCGCGACGGTGCTCCGCGCCGGCGACGACCCCCTGATCGCCGAGCTGGCCCGTGACGGCAGGGCGCCGGTGGCCGACCTCGCGGCCGCTACGCACTGGCACGAGTCGACCGTTCGCCGGCGGATCGAGGAGCTGCGGCGAGCCGGGCTGCTGTACTTCGACATCGACATCGATGACTCGGCCCTCGGCGTCAACGTGACCGTGATGCTGTGGCTCAAGGTCGAACCCGCCTGCCTCGAAGCCGCCGGGCGCGCCGTCGCCGCGCATCCCGAGGTCCCGTTCGCCGTCGCGACGACCGGCCCCACCAACCTCGCCGTCAGCGCGGTGTTCCGCGATACCCGCCAGCTCTACGCCTACCTGACGACCAGGCTGGCCGGCCTGCCCGGCCTCCAGTCTGTGGAGAGCGCGCCGATCATCGGGACGGTGAAGAAGGAGGGCCGGTACGAAGAGCCGCGCGGCCTCAGGCCCCACGCTGCCATCCCTATGTAACGGCTCCGTCCCTATGTAAGAGACCAAAATCCCTTTCGGCCGTTCTGGGCTCCCGCTGGGAATAGGCAGCTCAGCATGCGCCAAAAGCGTCCCTCTAATCACGTACGTGACTTCTAACACAATTGACAGCTATATGCCAGGACATTACAAATCACCTGCTATGAAACATGATTCAACCGGAGACGAGGCCTGGCTCGCTACGGTGCCGGGCATTGGCGGCGGGCAGCCGGCGACACCTGCGCCGCCACCAGCAGGGGGAAAACCGCGACCGCCCAGGCGCCCCCGCGCCGGCGCGGCGCCCGCCGTATGCGGGGTGATCGCCGTGGCCCTGGCCGCCGTTGGCCTGTCATCGTGCGGTTCGGCGTCATCCGGCGGTTCGGCGTCATCCGGCGGTCCGGCGTCGTCCGGGGGCTCAGCGCAATCGTCGGTCCAGCCGTCTGGCTTGCAGGCAGACGGGCCGCTTGATATCGGCTGCAAGGTGACGGGAACGCCGGGCAGGACCTCGCATGCCGCTACGGTGACCCTCTGGAATCCCGGCAGTTCCCCGCAGCCGGTCTCGGAGCTGATGATCAACTTTGACTCTCACGGGGCGCTGCTTTCCCAGACTCCGCTCACGCTGTCCGTTAACGTCGCTCCGCGGACGGCGCGCACCGAGACCATGCCTGCGCCCGCCGCCGCCACCACGTGCGTGTTGGCCTGGTGGAACCCCTGACCGTGCGGCTGACGGCAGCCGCGCCTAAGTCATGGGGACGTCGGTGATCTAAGTTACCGATGTCCGGTTTCCGGCGTGCGTCATACGGATTGCCGGGCCACGCCCGGGGCGGGTCCGGGCCCTGTGGCCCGCCGGCCTCATCAGGCGAGGCCGGCGGCCCACAGGCCTCACGCCACAGGCCTCACGCCACAGGCCTTGTGCGGCAGACCTCACGCGGCAGGCCTTGTGCGGCGCTGGCGCTGGGCGCCGGCCTCGTCGGCCGCGCCCGGCTGTCATCGGTCGGCCCCGGCTGTCGGCCGCGCCCGGCTAGAGGACGGGGCGGGCGCCGATCAGGTTGAGCGCATGCGCGGCGAGGCGGCAGCCGCTGCCGAGCGCCTCGGCCGGCGGCTTCTTGTCCAGCCAGGCGGGCAGGAACCCGGCGATGAACGCGTCGCCCGCCCCGGTCCCGTCGACAACCCGCTCGACCGGCGGCGCGGGCACCCGCACCGGGGGGCGGCCGTTGGCGTAGAAGAGTGCCCCGTCCGCGCCGAGCTTGATGACGACCTGCGGGTACCAGGCGGTGAGCACGCGGGCGGCCTGTTCGGGGTCGTCCCGTCCCGTCAGCACCTTGGCCTGCGCGGCGTTCACGAAGAGCAGCACCGCGTTGCCCGACAACTCGAGGAACGGCTCCGCTCCCGTCCGCTCGAGCGGCGCCGCCGACGCCCCGTCCACCGAGGCCGACATGCCCACCCGCCGGGAGAAGTCCAGCGCGGCCAGCGCCGCCGCCCGTGACCCCTCGGACAGCAGCGTGTACCCCGAGACGTGCAGGTGCGCGCCGGGGACGAACAGGTCGTGCGGCAGGTCGTCGGGGGCCAGCGCGGCATTGGCGCCGGGATCGGACAGCATCGTCCGCTCGCCCTTGTGGGTCACCATGACGACACAGGTCCCGGTGGGCCGTTCCGGGTCCATCACCAGCCGCGCGTCAACGCCATAGCCCATCAGTTCCATGTCCCGGTTCCGGCCCGCGATGTCGGCGCCGCGGCGCCCGACGAACGCGACGTCGGCCCCGTCGGCGGCGAGCCACGCGGCGATGTTCGCGCCGGAACCGCCGCCATGGGTGGTAACCCTCGCCGGCGTGTCGCTGCCGCGCGCCAGGGGCAGCGACGCGTGGGCGACGGTGTCCGTCATCAAATCGCCAATGACAACGATGCGGGCCATAGTCGTCATCACCTCATCATCGGAATTATCGGGAGGTGAGCCGCCGATGCCCGGCAACAGCGCAGGGGGCGGCGGACATGAAACCTGATCGGGGACTCCAAGGTATCCGTATCCCCGCGGTGGCGGCCACCGCGTCAGGGGCAGGTTATCAAAGTGGTAAAGAAAGCACGAAAGGCTGATGCCCGGCCCGGCCGGCCGCCGGCGGGTACGCCTCAGCCCAGGAACGACAGCCGGACCTGCCGGTCCGGATTGTCCACGTTGACGTCGACGAGGGCGACGGACTGCCATGTGCCCAGCGCGAGCCGGCCGCCGAGCACCGGGATGGTGGCATACGGCGCGACGAACGCCGGCAGCACGTGCGACCGGCCGTGCCCGCGCGATCCGTGCGCGTGCCGCCAGCGGTCGTCGGCCGGCAGCAGGTCCGCCAGTGCCGCGAGCAGGTCGGCGTCGCTGCCCGCGCCAAGCTCGAGCAGCGCCACGCCCGCCGTGGCGTGCGGGACGAATATGTGCAGCAGCCCATCGCCGCCGCCCGAAGCCGACCTGGCGAACTCGGCGCACTCGCCGGTGATGTCCCGCACGGTCTCCCGCCCGCCGGTGTGCACCCGGATGATCTCGCTCTTCATGTTTGCGGATCATAGGCGCCCGTCCCGCGAACCTTGAGGCTGGCGCCGCAGTATCCGGCCCGGCGAGGTGAGCACCGTGTCCTTACCAGGCCCAGACCTGGTCCAGGATGGGCAGGTGGGCGTCACCATCGCGGCCATCGCGGCGGTGACGCACCGGGCGGACCCCGCGTACTCGCTAGCCTTCCGGAAGAGCGGCCTTAGCGACTGAGGGAGCGCGCATGACGGAGACCCCTGGCACGACCGGTACCCGGCTCCGGCTGGCTCGGCAGGCGCGCGGGTTCTCCCAGCAGCAGCTCGCGGGCATGGCCGGGGTCAGCCGGCAGGCGGTGTCGGCCGTGGAGTCCGGGC
>Ga0209061_1001904_pt1 | contig 30286 bp, 25 predicted proteins | sample Coa_R1_10_FD_187157 | JGI IMG/M metagenome (GOLD analysis project Ga0209061, IMG submission 187157) | Surface soil microbial communities from Centralia Pennsylvania, which are recovering from an underground coalmine fire - Coalmine... | ecosystem: Environmental > Terrestrial > Soil >... | reverse complement strand
CCCGAGCACCTTCACCCCGCCCGCCTCCGCGAACCAGTCCCGGGCCCGCTTACTCAGCCCCGCCGCCTCGATCGCCTCACCCGGCAGCAGCCCGGCCCGGATCCCCTCCCAGAACCGCACCCGCGCCGCCCTCGGCGCCGGCGGACGACCCCGCAATACCACAACCACAACGACCTCCCACATCAGGAAACCGTTGCAACCACCGATTGAATCCGCCGCACCGGATCTTCCGCGAAGGCCGGAACTTCCGCGATCTTCAGCTACGGCCGGGCGCGGCGGGACGAGGCAAAGGCAAGCGGCCACGGCACTAGGCTGGCCGTCCCGCCAGGTCGCTCAGCACGCCTTCGAGCGTCGCCTCGTCGGCGGTGACGTCGCTCTCGGGCTGGCCGAGCTGATTGAGTACGACGAAACGGATGCCGTGGCGGTATTTTTTGTCCCGCATCCACGCCTGCAGCATGTCGGGCAGCTCGAACCGGCCCTGCACGGGGAGGCCGAGCCCGGCTATGAGCCGGCGGTGCTGGTCGACTACGGTCCGGGGAACACGGCCCTGGCGGAAGGCGAGGTGGGCGGCCGCCATCATCCCCAGCGCCACCGATTCACCTTGATCGTCGGCGGTGACGCCTCGCACGAGCTCGAAGGCGTGCGCGAACGTGTGACCGTAATTCAGGTACACCCGGTCGCCTTGTTCCCGCTCGTCCCGGCTGACGATGTCGGCCTTGATTTCGATGCTCCGCGTGGCAGCCGCCTGGACCGCCCGGGGGTCGCGGGAGACGAGCGGCTGCAGGCGGGCTTGCAGGTGCCCGAGCAGGTCCGACGGGCTGATCAGCGCATGCTTGGCGATCTCGGCGAGGCCGGCCTTGAAGCCGCGCCCGGCGTTGTCGCAGGCCACCTCGATGTCGCTGATGACGACGACCGGCTGGTGGATGGTGCCGACCAGGTTCCGGCCCCGGTCCAGGTTGATCGCGTTCTTGCCGCCGACCGCGGAGTCGGCCTGCGCAACGAGCGTGGTCGGTATCAGGCAGAGTTTCATGCCGCGATTGAACGTCGCGGCCACGAAGCCCGCGATGTCGCAGATGGCCTCACCGCCGACGGCGATGACGAGATCACCCTTGTGGATGGCGTGGTCGGCCAGCACGTTGGCGAGGTGCTCGGCGGCCCGGAACGTCTTCGATGCCTGCGTATCCGGCATGGCGACACGGTGGGTGGGGATGCCGGCGGCGGCGAGCCGCTCGGCCACCCTGGCCGCGACGCCCGCGTCCTCGCTCGCCTCGATGATCAGGCCGCGCTCCGCCTCGGGCACGGGGGGCATCAGCGCATCGACGTGGTCCGTCAGGCCGGGCCCGATGTGAGCGTAGTAGGTGCCGCCGACGGGCGTCACGAAGACGCTGGAGCTTCCTGGCGGGGTCGGCGGCAGCCGGGTGAGCCCGGCGAGCACGTCCAGCGCGATCGCCTCCGGCCTCCGGCCGTCGGTGTCGACGGTGAGGACGGAAAGGTCCTCGTATATCGGGAGCCGCCGCTTGTACACCTCGTCGAGGTCGGGCCGGTGCAGCATCGGCCGGTACTCGTCGCCGCGGACCCGTGCCATGGCCTCGTCGTAGCTGACGCGCAGGTAGACGACCCGGGCATTGCGCAGCACGGCGCGGGTCCGCGGATCCTCTATGGCGCCGCCGCCCAGCGCGATCACCGCGTCGGGGCCGCGGATGAGGTCGGTGACGGTGAGGTGCTCGAGCTGGCGGAAGTAGTCCTCGCCCTCGGTGCTGAAGATCTCGCGGATGTCACGGCCGAGACGCTGCTCGATCAGCACGTCACTGTCCACGAACGGCTGGCCGAGCCGTTCCGCGACGATGTGCCCCACCGTGGTCTTGCCGGCGCCCATGAAGCCGACGAGCACCGCCACCATTGGCCCTCCCCGGCTGCCGTCGCCTGCCCGGGCGTGACGCGATAATGAGGGATGCTACCGCTGCTGTCGGCCGGGACTGGACCCGCGCCGGCTTCCGCTGCCTGCCCGCGCGGCACCGGGCAAGACGCGGATCCGGGTGAGCGGCTGAGGCGCGCTCGCGCGGGCGGGCGGCCTCGGGGTCAGCCGACGGCGCGCGCGGCCGCGGCCTGCAGCCTGGCGCGCAATGCCGCGCCCGCCGCGCGGTCCGTCCGCGCCTCCGCGACGCGCAGCCCGGATCCGGCCAGCGCCTTGCCCAGGTCGTCCGGGTGGTCAAGGCGCAGGTACGGCAGGCCGAACGCGGCGGCGATGTGCCGCAGTTCGGCGCGGTGCGGCGTGCCGAACAGCCGCTCGAACCCCTCCGGGAAGGCGGCCTGCTCCAGGGCGGAGAAGATGCCCCCGCCGTCGTTGTTGACCACGACCAGGCACAGGTCCGGGCGCGGTTCCTCGGGGCCGAGCGCCAGGCCCGGCGCGTCGTGCAGGAACGCCAGGTCGCCGATCAGCGCGAACGCCGGGCCGCCGTGCGCCAGCGCGGCGCCGATCGCCGCCGAGGTGGTGCCGTCGATTCCGCTGGCCCCGCGGCTGGCCAGCACGCTGATGTCCGCCCGGGCAGGGCAGTGCAGGTCGATATCCCGAACGGGCATGCTGTTCCCGGCCCACAGCAGCGCTTTTCCCGGCAGTCCCGCGGCGAGATCCCTGGCCAGCCTGGGCTCGGTCAGCGTGTCGGTCCCGTCGAGCACGGCATCCACCGCGCGGCGGGCCGCGGCGTCCGCGCCGCGCCAGCTGTCGAGCCAGCCGCCGCCCCGGGGTGTGCCGCCGAGCCGGACGGCCGCGGCGATGTCGGTGGCCGCGCGCTGCGGGTCGGCCCAGCGCCCGGGGCCCTGGGCGATCGCCACGTGCCGGGCCGCCCGGCCAGCGAGGAAGGCCAGTTGCGCCCGGGAAAGGCCCGGCCGGCCCGCGGAGATGAGCACGTCGGGGCGGTGCGCCGCCGCGAAGCCCGGCGCCGCGAGCAGGTACTGGTAGGCGGACAGCGCGTTCGGCCCGTGCCGCGCGCCGGACGAGGGCTCGGCGAGCACCGGCCAGCCCGCCCGCTCCGCCAGCCGGACCAGTGCCGCCGCGTCGTAGTCGCCGTCGCCGCAGACGACCACCCCGCGCTCGGTCCACGGGATCTCAAGCGCCGGTGCCCGCGGAGGCGGACCGGCGCGGAGCCAGGGCTCGCCGCCGGGGCGGCCGTCGAGCGGCTCCGGCCAGCCGGACCCGTGCCGCCCGCCGTCCTCGCCGTCCCCCGGCACCAGGGGCTCGCGGAAGGCCAGGTTGAGGTGCACCGGGCCGGGCAGGCCGCCCGCGCTGCCGGACGCCTGCGCCCAGGCCCGGCAGGCCAGCGACCGCCAGTACCGGGCCATCCCCCGCTCCCGCTGCGGCACGCCGACCTCGCAGAACCAGCGCACCGCGCTGCCGTACAGCTTGATCTGGTCGATCACCTGGTTCGCGCCGGTACCGCGCAGCTCCGGGGGCCGGTCCGCGGTCAGCACCAGCAGCGGGAGCGCGGACTCGTCGGCCTCCACCACCGCCGGGTGGAAGTTGGCCGCCGCCGTGCCGGACGTGCACAGCACGGCGACCGGGCGCCGCGACGCCTTGGCCAGGCCGAGCGCGGTGAACGACGCGGACCGCTCGTCGATCCTGACGTGCAGCCGCACCCGTCCGCGCCGCTCCAGGTCGAACAACGCCATGGCCAGCGGCGTGCTCCGCGATCCGGGCGCGAGCACCGCCTCGCGCAGGCCGCACCGGGCCAGCTCATCGCCGAACGCGATGCCGAACGCCGTCGCCGGATTCACGGCACGTCGCCGAGATACTTCGCGGCCGCGGCCGCGCGGTCCCGCCAGGGGGCCGGGTCGGCTTCCCAGCGGGCGAGACGGGCGGGGTCGGCGGCCGGGCGGCGGACCGGCAGCTCACCGCGTTCGGGCAGCAGCGGGTCGGCGGTGACGTCCCCGGCCAGCAGCGACATGGTGGCCAGGCCGCAGGCGTAGCGCAGTTCCGGCAGCGCGGCGGCAAGGGCCACCCCCGCGGCCAGGCCCACCGAGGTGTCGACGGCGCTGGAGACCACGACGGGCAGGCCGCAGGCCTCGGCGACCCGCAGCGCCGCGCGCACGCCGCCGAGCGGCTGAACCTTGAGCACCACGATGTCGGCGGCCCCTGCCGCCCGCACCCGCAGCGGGTCGCCGGCGCGGCGGACCGACTCGTCCGCGGCGACCGGCACGCCGGTCCGCCGCCGCAGTTCGGCAAGCTCGTCCAGGGTGGCGCACGGCTGCTCGACGTACTCGAGCCCGAACCGGGCCAGCCGCCGCAGCATCCGCGCCGCCTGCGCGACCTGCCAGCCGCCGTTGGCATCGACCCGGATCCTGCCGTCCGGCCCGAGCGCGTCGCGGACCGCCTCAACCCGCTCGATGTCGTCGGCCTCGGACTGGCCGGGTTCGGCCACCTTGACCTTGGCGGTCCGGCAGCCCGACCTGGCCACGATCCCGGCCGCCTGCTCCGGCCCGACCGCCGGCACGGTCACGTTGACCGGGATGCGGTCCCTGACCGGGGCAGGCCAGGTCCCCGCCGCCGACTCCAGCGCGCTGGCCAGCCAGCGCGCCGACTCCCGCGGCCCGTACTCGGCGAACGGCGAGAACTCCCCCCACCCGGCGGGCCCCTCGATCAGCGCGCCCTCCCGGACCGTGATGCCACGGAACTTCGTCGTCATCGGGATCGCGAACGCCCGCAGCCCAGCCAGCCGTTCCAGCACTCGTGGCCTCCCTGATCCGCGCACGGTCCGGGAACTAACCTTACGATCGTGACGACACGCCCCCTGCACGCGGTGCTGGTCGACGGCACCGAGGCCGCCGGCCCCCGGCTGCTGAAGCTGCTGGCCGCGGCGCTGGACGGCAGCGGGCCCGCCATCGCCCCGGTCGACGCCGCGCTGCCGTCGCCCGCGCGGGAAACCCTGCTCGACGCGCTGGCGCCGGAGGCGGTGCAGGACCCGGCAGGCGTCACCACCGCTCGTTCGGCCCGGAAGAAAAGGGCGGTAGCCGAAGGTACGGCGGTCGTCATCGGCACGTCGGGATCCACGGCGGCGCCCAAGGGGGTGGAGCTGTCCGCCGCGGCGCTGACCTGGTCGGCGCGGGCCTCGCTGGCCAGGGTCGGCGCCGGGCCCGGGACGGCGGGGCGGTGGCTGTGCTGCCTGCCGCTCACGCACATCGCTGGCCTGCAGGTGCTGGTGCGCTCGATCGTCGGCGGCACCGAGCCGGTGCTCGCCGACCGCGCCGACGCGCGGACCGTGGCCGCGGCGTCCGCGGCCGGCTGCGTGCACGTGTCGCTGGTCCCCGCCCAGCTGCGGCGCCTGCTCGGCGCCGGTGCCGGGGCGCTGGCCGGGTTCTCCGCGGTGCTGCTCGGCGGCGCCGCCGCGCCGCCGGGCCTGCTGCAGGCGGCGCGCGCCGCCGGGGTGCCGGTGGTGACGACCTACGGCATGACCGAGACCTGCGGCGGCTGCGTGTACGACGGGCTGCCGCTGGACGGGGTGCGGGTGGCGATCCGCGACGAGGCCGGCGCGCCGGCCGGGGACGGCCGCATCTGGATCGGCGGCCCGGTGCTGTTCACCGGCTACCGCCGCGGCGCGCCGGCGCCGGGCGACGGCTGGTTCCGCACCGGCGACCTGGGCAGCTTCGACCGGTCCGGCCGCCTGCGCGTGCGCGGCCGCGCGGACGACGTCATCAACACCGGCGGGCACAAGGTGGTCCCCGGAGAGGTGGCCGCGGCGCTGCAGACCTGCCGCAAGGTCGCCGACGTGGCGGTCGTCGGCCAGCCCGACCCCGACTGGGGCGAACGGGTCGTCGCGGTGGTGGTGCCCGCCGATCCGGCCGACCCGCCGACGCTGAAATTGCTTCGTCTGCATGTGCAGGAGCGGCTGCCGCGTTACGCTGCTCCGAGCAGGGTCGTCGTCGTCGATGCCGTTCCGGTGCTCCCCAGCGGCAAGCACGACATCGCCAGGATCCGGCGGGACGTGCTGCGGTGGGAACAAACCGAGGCGGAAAGCGTTAGTTAGTAGTGCCCGGACAATGGCCTCCGCTGAGGACTGCGCGGGGTGACGAGGGGTACTCGTGAACGACGTGACCAGTGCGTGCGTTGGTAGGAGGAGGGAGGTGTCTCATGCCGCGGAACGCCACGGCGCCCGTCGCCGGATCGGATGACGAGGCGAGCACGACCCGCGTGGATGACCTCATCCGGCGCGGGCGTAGCCAGGGTCACCTGTCTCTTGCGGAGCTGAGGACCGCGTTTGACGAGTCTGGGCTGACCACCGCCGAGGGAAGGTCGATCCTGCGCGAGCTGAGCGAGTCGGGGGTGAGGCTGGCCAACGAGCAGGCGGAGCCCGGGAACCCGGCGGGCGCGGCGGGCGGTAAGGCGCCGTCGCGGGCCGCGCACGCCGAGCCGGACCCCGAGCCCGGCCCGGGCGAGGACCTGGACCTGGACCAGGCGATCGACGCGGACGTGGCGAGCCTGGAGGCGGAGGCCGCGGCGCTGTCCTCCGAGGCCGACCGGCTGGTCGAGGCCGACCTGGACGACCAGACGCCCGCGATGGGCGACTCCGTGCACACCTACCTGAAGTCGATCGGGCGCACCAGCCTGCTGACCGCCGAGCAGGAAGTGGACCTGGCCAAGCGGATCGAGGCCGGGCTGTTCGCCGAGCACAAGCTGGAGACCGCGCCCGACCTCGACGAGGAGTACCGGCGCGACCTGGAACTGGTCGCCGAGGACGGGCGGCGCGCCAAGGCGCACATGCTCGAGGCCAACCTGCGCCTGGTCGTGTCGGTGGCCAAGAAGTACAGCGACCGGGGCCTGTCCCTGCTCGACGTGGTGCAGGAGGGCAACCTGGGCCTGATCCGCGCCGTGGAGAAGTTCGACTACACCAAGGGCTACAAGTTCTCCACCTACGCGATGTGGTGGATCAGGCAGGCGATCCAGCGCGGCTTCGCCGACTCGGCGCGCACCATCCGGCTCCCGGTGCACGTGCTGGAGATGCTGTCCAAGCTGAGCCGGGTCGAGCGGGACATGCACCAGCGGCTCGGCCGCGAGCCGACGCCGGAGGAGCTCGCCGTCGAGCTCGACCGCACGCCGGACCAGATCGAGGAGCTGCTGCGGACGTCGCGCCAGCCGATCTCGCTCGACTCGACGATCGGCGAGGACGGCGAGACCTCGATCGGCGACCTGATCGAGGACGTGGACGCGCCCGAGGCGTCGGAGCTCGTCGACCGCCAGCTGATGGCCGAGCAGCTTCGTTCCGCGCTGGACGCGCTGACCCCGCGCGAGGCGACGATCATGGCGATGCGGTTCGGGCTGTACGACGGGAACCCGCACACGCTGGACGAGATCGGCCGCGCGCTCGGCCTGACCCGCGAGCGGATCAGGCAGCTGGAGAAGCAGTCGCTGTCCAAGCTGCGCCACCCCAGTCGCGCCCAGCCGCTGCTCGATTTCGCCAGCTGAGCCTCGCCTCCCGGCATGCCGTGCCGGGCCCGACCTCCCGCCGGGCCCGGCACGGCCGCGTCCGGGGCGCGCGTGCCCTCGGGGTTAGCACGGCCGCGTCCCGGGGCGCGCGTACCCTCGGGGTTATGAGCGGCACGACGACGGCCAGGCGGCGGGTGCTGCGGGTCCCGGTCGACGGGACCGCGCAGCACCGCGCGGACCTGCTCGCGGTGGAGGAGCCGCTGGAGATCCGGGTCGACGGCGAGCCGCTCACCGTGACCATGCGCACCCCCGGCGACGACATCGACCTGGCCGCCGGGTTCCTGTTCACCGAGGGCCTGCTCGGCGGCCTGGGCGACGTGCGCGAGATCCGCATGTGCGACGCCAACGTGGCGGCGGTGACGTTCCGGGTCGGCCGCGCCCCGGCCGACGGCCACCGGAACTTCGTCACCACCAGCGCGTGCGGGGTGTGCGGCAAGGACAGCATCGACGCGGTGCGGGTGCGGTCCCGGTTCGACGTGGCGGCCGACCAGGTGCGGGTCTCCCCCGCGACGCTGGCCGCCCTGCCCGGCCGGCTCCGCGGTGCCCAGCGGGTGTTCGCCAACACCGGCGGCCTGCACGCGGCCGGGCTGTTCACCGCCGACGGCACGCTGGTCGTGCTGCGGGAGGACGTGGGCAGGCACAACGCGGTGGACAAGGTGGCCGGCTGGGCGCTGCGTTCCGGCCGGCTGCCGCTGGCCGGCCACGTGCTGCTGGTCAGCGGGCGCGCCTCGTTCGAGCTGGCGCAGAAGGCGCTCATGATCGGGGTGCCGGTGCTGGCGGCGGTGTCCGCGCCCTCGTCGCTGGCGGCGTCGCTGGCCGCCGACGCCGGGCTGACCCTGGTCGGGTTCCTGCGCGGCACCACGATGAACGTCTACGCCGGCGAGCACCGCGTCGCGGCGCAACCTTAGGCCGACGTAGCTTCGGCTCAGGCCGCCGGCGCGGGGAGCTGGTAGCGGTCGGCGCCGTCGGCGGAGGTTTCCCTGGTAAGCCGCCCGCGGATTGTCAGCACCTCCAGGTGCGCGGCGGTCTCGTTGACGGCGAGGAACTGGCTCATCAGGTCCAGGTCGCCGAACGCCCGGTGCCGCCGGGTCCACGTGATGGCCCTGGCCGCCTCGTAGGCCGTGGCGTTCCCGGCGCGCACCGCCAGCATCGTCTGCTCGAGCCGGTCGTCGTGGTGCGCGATCAGCTCGGCCACCCGGGCATGGGTGCTGGGGCCGACCGGGCCGTGCGCGGGCAGCAGCCGGGCATCCGGCAGCGCCAGGGTCCGCCGCAGCGAGCCGAGGTAGTCGTGCAGCGCCCTGCGGCCTGCGGCGGGCTCGAACCCGATCGACGGGGTGATGTGCGGCAGCACGTGGTCGCCGGCGAACAAGATCCGCGCCGCGGCGTCATGGAAGACCAGGTGGCCGCGGGTGTGGCCGGGCGTGTGCACCGCGTGCAGCGTCCGCGACCGCAGGTCGAGGTCGGCGCCGTCGGCAAGCCAGCGGTCCGGGTCGTCCGCCCAGATGCCGGGCTCCGGGCCGGGGCCGCCGCGTGCCGCGTTCTGCGCGGCCAACGGCGCGGCAAGCTCCATGGCGCCGAGCCTGCGCAGGTCGGCGGCGAACCTGTCCCTGCTGCCGCTGATGAGGTCGCGGATCGCCAGCAGGTTGGCGCGCTCGCCCTCGCCCAGCGCGACCACGCTGCGCAGTGCATCCCGGCGGGACGACCCCGCCAAGCCCGCCCGCAGGCTGCGGCGCAACTCGACGGCCAGCGTGTAGTGGTCGACGTGTATGTGGGTGACGAAGAAGTTGCGGATGTCGCCGAGCTCGTAGCCGATCTGCCGCAGCTGCTTGGCCAGCTCCTCGCGCGCCTGGACCAGCGCGATGCCGCCGTCGATGAGGTCCACGCCGCCGTCGTCGGCCAGCGCGTAGACGTTGACCGCCCGCAGCCCGTTCATCGGCAGCGGAAGCGGGATCCGGTACACGCCGCCGCCGAGATCCTCGGCGCCCGGCTCGGCCCAGGCGTGCCGGTCAGCGGTGGTCATCGCGCATCTGCTGTTCCCGTCGGCAGGGTGTCCACGGCTAGGTAACCCTATCGGGCCCGCCCGCCTTCCAGATCGCCGGGCCCCACGCCGGCCGCGCACGACGTAGACCAGGTCGAAGAACAGCTCGATGTTCGTGACCGGCTGCGGGCCCTGCCGGTCCCGCATGAGCCGTCCCGGCCGCGCCGGGCGCGGGGCCGTGCCGGTGCCCACCGGGTCAGTCATGTCGGCTGCCGCTACCAGGCGTAGTGTTCCGGAGCGGGCCGGTAGCCGGGGAAGAGGTCGTCGAGCCGCTTCAGGACGTCGTCGTCCAGCGACAGCGTCACCGCGCGCTGCGCCTGGCCGAGCTGGCCGACGGTCCGCGGACCGATGATCGGCGCGGTGACCCCATCCTGGTGCAGCAGCCAGGCCAGCGCGACGTTCGCGGGCTCCTCCCCCAGCTCGGCGCACAGATCCTCGTAGGCGGCGATCCGCTCCCTGTTCCGCGCGACCAGCTCCCTGGCCTGCCCGGCAAGCCTGCGGGCCCCCTCGCGTTCTTTCCTCAGCACGCCGCCGAGCAGCCCGCCGTGCAGCGGGGACCACGGGATGACGCCGACGCCGTACTCGATCGCCGCAGGCAGCACTTCCAGTTCGATCTCCCTGGTCAGCAGGTTGTAGATGGACTGCTCGCTGACCAGCCCGAAGAACCCGCGCGCGGCCGCGGCGTCGTTCGCCTGGGCGATGTGCCAGCCCGCGAAGTTCGACGAGCCGACGTAGATGACCTTGCCCTGCGCGACGAGCACCTCCATCGCCTGCCAGATCTCGTCCCACGGGGTGTCCCTGTCGACGTGGTGCATCTGGTACAGGTCGATGTAGTCGGTGCGCAGCCGCCGCAGCGACGCGTCGCACGCGCGCCTGATGTTGAGCGCGGAAAGCTTGCCCTCGTTGGGCCAGTCGCCCATCGCGCCGTACAGCTTGGTGGCGAGGACGGTGCGCTCGCGGCGCCCGCCGCCGGAGGCGAACCAGTCGCCGATGATCTCCTCGGTCCAGCCGACGTGCGCCCGCTCGCTCCGGGCCACCTGCCCGGGCGGGCTCTGCGCGCCGCCGTACCGGTTGGCGGTGTCGAAGAAATTGATGCCGAGTTCGTGGGCGTGGTCCATGATCGCCTGCGCGTCCGCGGGCGGCGTCAGCGGCCCGAAGTTCATCGTGCCGAGGCACAGGCGGCTGACGCTGAGGCCAGAGCGGCCAAGGTGGGTGTAGTCCATGGTCCTTAGCCTGGCATAGCCGCCGCGGCCGGCGCGGGCCGGCAGCCGGTGGTTCCGGGCGCCGGGCCGGCCCGGCGCCGCGTTCAGGCACTCCGGGCGCGGCGGTGCGCGGCGACCCGCTCGCGGGTCCCGCAGGCGGCCGAGCAGTAACGGCGCGGGCTGCCGCGGCCGACGTTCACGAACGGCTTGCCGCACGACCAGGGCGGCGGGTGCCTCGTTCCGCATCCTGCCGCTCGGCCTGGGCTCTGTCGTCATGCGCTGAACGTCGTGCGCCACGAGCCTTCCCGTCCCGAACGGCCGGTGGTACCTGCCCCCGGTTCCGCGACGTGGCCTTCTGCTCGTCCCGGCCTCCCAGCTGCCGCGGAGACCGCGGAAGATCGGTGCGTCGCCGAAGAAAGGCGTACGTATTCGGCGCCCGAAATCCCGTCAGGCAGCAAATTTCCGCGGTAATCCGCGTCCGGTGGCTGCCGGCGCGGCCCGGCCCTGCCTCGCCGTGGCAGGGTGGGTTCCGTGGCAGGCGACCTCGTGACCGCGTTGCGGGAGGCTGGGGTCGGCCGCGGGGACCTGGTGGGGCTGGCCATCTCCCCCGGCCGCGGGCTGGCCACCGCGCCCGGCGGGTGGTGCGGCGCCGGGCCCGCCGCGGTCGGGCTGGCCGACCGGGCGCTGCGGCCGCGATGGGCGGTCTGGTCGGCCGGGACGGCCGCGGCCCTGGTCGCCGCGGGGGTCCGCCTGGCCACCTGCTGGGACATCGCGGCGGCGCACCGGCTGCTGTTCGGCGGCTGGCGTGCCGATCCGGGTTTCGCCTGGGCCCGGCTGCACGGGCTTGCGGCAGGCGACGTGCCCGCGGTAGGGCCGCCCGACCTGTTCGGGATGGACGACGGCGGCGACGGCGAGCCAGTCGCACCGGACGGGCACCTGCGGCCGGAGTGGGCCGGCGGCGGCTGGGCCGACAGCCCGGTCCGGGCCGCGAGGTGGGCGGAGCTCGCGCGCACGGCGGCGGCGCTGCAGCGCGATGCGCTCGCCGCGCTGGCCGAACGGCCGCTGGCCCGCGAGGTGGGGTGCAGCGAGTCGGCGGCCGAACTGCTGTGCGCCGAGCTTTCCGCCGACGGGCTGCCGGTGGACCGGGCGGCCGCGGAGGGGGTCCTGGCCGGGATCATCGGGCCGAGGCCGCGCAGCGAGGCGGAGGCCGCGGCGCTGCGGGCGGCCCGCGACGGGCAGGTGCTGCGGCACGCGCCGCCCGGCGTCACCGCCGACCTGCGCAGCCCGGCCCAGGTGCGTTCGCTGCTGGCCAGGATCGGCATCGACGTCCCCGACACCCGCGCGTGGCGGCTGCGCGAGCTCGCCGGATCCCATCCGCTGGTCGCCGCCCTGCTGGAGTGGCGGAAGGCGGAACGCATCGCGACGACCTACGGGTACGCATGGCTGGATGCGCACCTCGGCGCCGACGGCAGGCTCCGCGGCGCCTGGACCGGCTGCGACGGCGCCGCGGGCCGCATGACCGCGTCCGCGGGCCTGCACAACATGCCGGCCGCGCTGCGCCGGGCCGTCGTGGCCGAGGCGGGACACCTGTTCGTCCGCGCCGACCTCCGCCAGATCGAGCCGCGGGTGCTGGCCGCGGTGTCCGGCGACCGGGCGCTGGCCGCGGCGGCCATGGCCGACGACATGTACGCGCCGGTGGCCGGACAACTCGGCCTGGACCGGCCCACCGCCAAGGTAGCGGTGATCGCCGCGATGTACGGCCAGACCACCGGGCACGGCGCCCAGGCGCTGCGCCGGATGAACGCGGCGTACCCGGTGGCGATGGCCTATCTCCACGCGGCCGACCGGGCCGGGCGGGCCGGCCGCGACCTGCGGACCTACGGCGGGCGGCTCATTGCGCTGGCGCCGTCGGGCGGCGAGTCCCGCGGCGGCAGCCGGGCCGCCGCCTACGGCAGGTACGCGCGCAACGCGATGATTCAGGGCGCCGCCGCCGAGTTGTTCAAGATGTGGGCGGTCACGGTCCGGGCCAGGTGCGCGCCGCTCGGCGCGCGCATCGTGCTGTGCCTGCACGACGAACTGCTCGTGCACGTCCCCGCCGAGCACGCCGAGGCGGCCTCCCGGCTCGTCACCGACTGCCTGCGGGAGGCGGCCGGGCGCTGGGCGCCGGGCTGCGGCGTGCGGTTCGCCGCCGACATCGCCGTCGTCCGCCGCTGGTCCGACGCCAAGCCCGCGGCGGGGCAGGCCCCCGCGGCTTCCGGCAGCGGCCACGACCCGGCAGGATAGCCGCAGAGGAGGGAGGATGCCGCAGATCCGGCACTGCCGGCATTGTTACGGAGACTGCTCCGGTGACTGCCTGCTCCCTGGTGATCAGGGGCTGTGCATCCACAAGCCGGTCCCGCGCCGATCCGTTCGTGACCGGCTCGGCCAGCTGGGAACGCGACGCTTCTGGCGATGGTTCCTGGCCGGCCGAGCGCGGTAGGCGCCCGGATTCCGGGTCCTCCCCGCGCGCCGCCGCGTCGTGCCCGGCGGCACGGCCGCCCGGCGGCACTCGGCGATGATCTCCGCGGCCGATGGTCAGCGGGGCCACGCGGCCGGCAGGGGCGGTACCGCGTTGGCGCGCACCACGCCGGAGTAGAACCGCGCGCTCGCCTTGGGTATCCGGCGCTGGGTGCCGAAATCGACGAACACGATCCCGAACCGCTTCTGGTAACCCCAGCTCCACTCGAAGTTATCGAGCAGCGACCAGACGAAGTAGCCTGCCAGCGCGGCACCGTCCCTGACGGCGCGCGCGGCGGCCGCCAGGTGCGTGTGCAGGTACCTGACCCGCTCGACGTCGTTGACCTCGCCCTCCGGGCTCACGTAGTCCTCTGCCGCGCGGCCGTTCTCGGTGATGTAAAGCGGCAACCCGGGAGCCTGCTTGGACAGGTCCATCAGCAGGTCGTACAGGCCGCTCGCGTCGACGAGCCAGCTCATCGGCGTGCGCTCCAGGTGGCCGGGGCGGTACTCCACCACGCCCGGCAGCCCGCTGCGGGCAGGCACCTCATTGCGCCTGAGGTCGGCCGGGTCGCCGGCGCGTACGAAGACCGGCGAGTAGTAGTTGACCCCGAGGAAGTCAAGCGGCTGGCCGATGATGTCCAGGTCTCCGGCGGCGACCAGCGCGTCCGGCGGCAGCAGGCCCGCGGGGGCATGCGCCGGGTAGCGGCCGTGCAGCACCGGCTCGAGGTAGATGCCGTTGACGATGGCGTCGGTGACCAGCCGTCCCCGCTCCACCCCGTCCAGCTCGCCGTTCCCGGCTACCCGCACCGGATGCAGGTCGAGGGTGACGCCGACCTCGGCTCCGAGGTCGCGCAGGGCCGCGGCGGCCAGCCCGTGGCCCAGCAGCAGGTGATGGGCGGCGGCGGCGGCCGCTGCGGGGTCGCGCAGCCCGGGAGCGTGGACGCCGGTACGGTAGCCGTTGTTCGCGACCACCTGCGGCTCGTTCAGCGTGATCCAGCGGGTGACCCGGTCGCCGAGCGCGCCGGCGACCATCGCGGCGTAGTCCGCGAATCGCTCGGCGGTGTCCCGCACCGCCCATCCGCCGGAGTCCTGGAGTTCCTGCGGAAGGTCCCAGTGGTACAGCGTGACCGTGGCCGCGATGCCGCGCTCGCCGAGCTCGTCCAGCAGCGCGCGGTAGTAGTCCAGGCCCCTGGGGTTGGCGGGGCCGCGGCCGCCGGGCTGCACCCTGGGCCATGAGACCGAGAACCGGTAGCCGTTGAGGCCGAGCGAGGCCATCAGCGCGACGTCCTCCCGGTACCGGTGGTAACAGTCGCAGGCGATGTCGCCCGTGTCCCCGCCGCGCACCTTTCCCGGCGTGTGGCTGAAGGTGTCCCACACCGACGGGCCCTTGCCGTCTGCGCTCCATGCCCCTTCGACCTGATAGGCGGCCGTCGAGGCGCCCCACGTGAACCCGTCGGGGAACTCCACGGTGCCGTCTTCGGCTGGCGCCGGTTCAGTCATCAGCATCTTCCTCGTCGCGGCCGCCGCGCCGCCGCAGTACTACCCATGTCTGGCCACGTCTTATGCCTGGTCCAACGGCGGCAAGACGATCACCTTCACCATCCGCCAGGGCGCGAAACGGAACAACGGCACGCCGATGACTCCGGCCGACGTCGCCTTCACCTTCAACATGGTGAAGGCCAACCCGTTGATCAACACCGGCGGCCTTGCCATCTCCAGCGTGAGCACCTCCGGCAACACCGTCACGCTCACGTTCCCGACTCCGCAGTACACCAACCTGGAGGAGATCGCCGGCCAGGCGATCGTGCCGCAGTCGCAATCGAAGGGCGTGAACCCGGGGACGTTCGCGGACCCGAACCCGGTCGGCACCGGACCGCGTCCGGGCCGTCTACTTCCCTGTCTACACGTCCAACACCGGCGCGCTCAGCGCCCTGTTCTCCGGGCAGATCGACTGGACCGGGAACTACATCCCCGGCCTGCAGAAGAACTTCGTCGACACCAACCCCGCCACCCACCACTACTGGGAGGCGGCCGGCGGCGATCGGCTCACCGATCGGCAAGATCGCGGTCGGCGCGCCGCTGCGGCCAGAGCTGGAACGGATGCGGCGCATCGCCGACACGGCCTGCGAGCTCGGCACCGCGATGGTCCGCGTGTTCTCGTTCTTCATCCCCGCGGGCCAGCCGCCGCGGCGCCACCGCAGCCAGGTCATCGACCGGATGGCCGCGCTGGCCGGGATCGCCGAGGACCGCGGCCTCGTGCTCGCGCACGAGAACGAGAAGGGGATCTACGGCGACACCCCGGCCCGGTGCGCCGACCTGATCACGCCGTCGGCTCGCCGGCACTGCGGGCGACCTTCGACCCGCCGAATTTCGTCCAGTGCGGTGTCAGGCCCTTCTCCGAAGCCTACGGCCCGATCCGGCCCTACCTGGCCTACCTCCAGGTCAAGGACGCGCTCGCGGCCACGGGCCAGGTCGTGTCCGCGGGCCAGGGCCGCGCGGGCGCTGAAAGCCCTCCTGGGCCAGCTGTCGATCACCTGGCGGTGACGCCGGCTCCGTGTCAGCCTCCCTGGTCGGAGGCGTCCTGCAGCGTGATCCCCACCACGGAGCGGTACCTGGACAGGCACGTCTCGAGCAGCGCCACGTCGGCGTCGCTCGCGTGGGTGACCTGGTAGGTGACCTGCTGCAGCGCGTAAGGGGCCTTGAGGTCCGGCGGCAGCGGCTGCGCGGTCACCCCCGGCGTCTTGGCGCAGGCGTTGCGGATTGCCAGCCGCTGCGCCAGCGACGTGCCCGGGGCAAACGTCACCACGGCCTGCCGCTGCCCGAGCGCGGCGTCAAACTCGGAGCAGCCGGCCAGCGCCACCGCCGCCGCGAGCGCCGCGGCTCCCACTACGCCCGGTAGTAGCCGCATGTTGCCAGCCTACGGCCGGCGCGCGCCTAGTACGGTATCGGCAGGGCATCCATCGGGAGGAGATGTGGCCGGCCGGATCGAGGACTACGCCATCGTCGGCGACATGCAGTCGGCCGCGCTCGTCTGCACGGACGGCTCGGTCGACTGGCTGTGCCTGCCGCGCTTCGACTCCGCGGCGTGCTTCGCGGCGCTGCTCGGCACCCCGGACAACGGCCGCTGGCGGATCGCGCCGGCGGGCGCGGCGCCGGGCGCCCCGGGCCAGCCCGGCGGTTCCCGGGCCGCCGCCGCGACCCGGCGTTATGCCGGCGACACGCTGATCCTGGAGACACGGTGGCGGACCGCGACCGGGACGGTCCTGGTGACCGACTTCATGCCGCCCCGCGACGATGCCCCCCCGGTCCTGGTCCGCGTGGTGACCGGCCTGAGCGGGACCGTCGAGATGGACGTCACGCTCACGGTCCGATTCGGCTACGGGGCCGTCGTGCCCTGGGTGCACAAGGTGGAGGGCGGCATCCGCGCGATCGCGGGGCCCGACTCGGTCTGGCTGCGCACGCCGGTCGAGCTGACCGGCCGCGACCTGGCGCACACCGGCCGGTTCCGGGTCGACGCGGGCCAGGTCGTGCCGTTCCTGCTCAGCTACGTGCCCTCGCACCACGGCGCGCCGCCGCGCCTGGACGCCATGGCCGCGCTGGAGCAGACCCGGGCGTTCTGGGGGGACTGGGTGTCGCGGTGCACGTACGCCGGCGCCTACCGCGACGCGGTGATCCGGTCGCTGATCACGCTGAAGGCGCTGACCTACCAGCCCACCGGCGGCATAGTCGCCGCCGCGACCACCTCGCTGCCCGAGGACATCGGCGGCGTCCGCAACTGGGATTACCGGTACTGCTGGCTGCGGGACGCCACCATCACCCTTGAGGCGCTGCTGCGCACCGGGTACACCGACGAGGCGCGGGCATGGCGCATGTGGCTGGGCCGCGCGATCGCCGGTGACCCGCAGGACATCCAGATCATGTACGGTGTGGCCGGCGAGCGCCGGCTGGCCGAGTGGGAGGCGGACTGGCTGCCCGGCTACGAGGGATCGGCGCCGGTCAGGATCGGCAACGCGGCGGCGGGCCAGCTGCAGCTCGACGTGTACGGCGAGGTCATCGACGCGCTCCAGCTGTCCTGCAAGTCCGGGCTGCACGACGACAGGCACACCTGGGCGCTGCAGCGCTCGCTGCTGTCCTTCCTCGAAGAGCACTGGGCCGAGCCCGACGACGGGCTGTGGGAGGTGCGCGGGCCGCGACGCCACTTCGTGCACTCCAAGGTGATGGCCTGGGTCGCCTTCGACCGGGCGGCCAGCTACGCCGGGGAGCGGGGCGCGGCGGACCTGGCGGCGCGCTGGCAGCGCGTCCGCGACACGATCAAGCTCGAGGTGTGCGAGAAGGGCTACAACGCCGCGCGCGGGGCTTTCACGCAGTACTACGGCGCGGACCAGCTCGACGCCGCCGTGCTGCTCATCTCCGACGTCGGCTTCCTGCCCCCCGATGACCCGAGGGTTGTCTCGACGATGAAGGTGCTGCAGCGCGAGCTGGCACCGGAGGGGCTGCTGCGCAGGTACGAGCTGCCCGCCGGCGGCCCGTCGGAGGTGGACGGGCTGGCCGGGTCGGAGGGTGCCTTCCTGGCCTGCAGCTTCTGGCTGGCGAACGCGCTGGAGCTCAGCGGCCGCCGGGAGGAGGCGGCGGAGCTCTTCGAGCGGCTGCTGTCGCTGCGCAACGACGTCGGGCTGCTCAGCGAGGAGTACGACCCGCGCTACGGCAGGCTGGTCGGCAACATGCCGCAGGCGTTCAGCCACGTGCCGCTGGTGCAGACCGCGCTCAACCTCGCAGGGCACGCCACCGAGCACCGGCGCGGACCCGAGGGCCCGGGGGCGGGGCGGCGGGACGAGCGCCGGATCGTGCCCGGCTGAGGCCCCCCGCGCTGATGACCCCGGCTCGCCACATCCTCATCGTCAACGCTCGTAGCGTGCACCAGCCGGTGTTCGTGGTCGGCGCGCCGCACTCGGGCGCGGATCTCATCGGCCGCGCGCTGAAGGCGTCACCGGGCTTTCACGTCACGATCGGGCAGCCCGTCGTGCTGCGCGTCGTCTACGCGTTCGCCAGGCGCCCGTCCATGCACCAGGGCAGGCCGCTTGCGGCCGCCGCCGTCATCAGGGATGCCCTGGCGCAGGGCTGGCAGGTCACCCCGCACAGCTGCCTCGACTGCACCCAGGACTGCCGCGCCGCCGCCGGCCTGCCCGCCGGCGCGGTGGGGCCGTGCGTCGATGTCAGGGGCCTGGAGAGGTTCGGCGACGCCAGCCCGGACCTCATCTACTGCGCGGAGGCCCTGGTCTGTGCGTTCCCCGACGCGCGGATCGTCCAGGTCATCAGGGACGGCAGGGACGTCGTCGCCAGCATGCTCGCCGACCCGGGGGTCATGTCCTGGTTCCGGCCCAGCTTCGTCAACGTGGACACCGAGTTCCCCAACCCGTTCTTCGGGATCGAGTCCGCCGACGACCGCGACTTCTGGTCGCGGCTGTCGCCCGCGGGCAGGTGCGCGCTGCGCTGGCGCTGGTCGGTGCGGCTTGCCGCGAGGCTGCACCACAGCCTGCCGCCCGGCCAGCTCAAGACGATCAGGTACGAGGATCTGCTCAGCCAGCCGGGCGGCGCCCTGGCCGGGCTGTCCCGGTTCGCCGGCACCGCCGTGGCATCCGCCGAGATCCGCGCCGCGGCGCGCGAGTCCCGCCGGGGGCGCTCCCGCAGGCCATCGGCGTCCCGGTCCGCGCTGAGCACCGAGGAGCTCACCGAGATAGCCAAGGTCGCCGGCGAGGAGCTCCGCCGCCTGGGCTACGCCTGACCGTGCCGGCCGGGACCGTTCAGATGTAGGCGAGCAGGCTGGCCAGCGGCCGGGGCACCCGGCCGGGATCGAGCGCCTCGGCGAGCACCCGGGCGTACCGCAGCTTCCGCCCGGAGCGGGTGCCGATGAAGCGCCGCAGCTGCGCCCCGGGGCTGCGGCCCCGCTGGAAGGGCTGCCTGGTGAAGGTGCGGAACGAGCCGAGCTCGCCCTGGGCCTCGAGCACCTGCCGGACCCGGTCGGTGCCCAGCGCGCGGATCAGCTCGTCCTCGAGGTCGGCCTCGCACACGAAGAACCCGAGCCGCTCCAGTCCGGTGCGGCCGGGCCCGCAGTCCCGGCCGCACCGCTGCAGGGCGCGGCGGAAGTCGCCTTGCTGTGGCTGGTCACACAGGCCCGCCAGCCGGACGCCGCCGTCCGGGAAGCCCAGCGCGCGCAGGAAGTGCCCGATGTTGGTCGCGCCGCCCATCGGCACGACGGCGACCCGCTCGGCGTGAAGGTCGCGGCCGCCGCGGGCCGCGAGCGCCTCGACGGCCGCCTGGTCGCTGCGCCCCTCGACGAGCACGACGGTTCCCGGGCGGGGCACCGCCCGGCAGGCGCGCGCCGCGGCGGTATCGCCGCGCGCCGGGGGAAGGGGCAATCGTGACTCGGCTGGCACCCTCCAAGTCTCGCAGCTCGTCCGGGTCCGCGCAGCGCGGCCGCGGGCTGCCGATAGGGCCCGGCGGCCGGCCGCGTGACATGACCGGCGCGTCAGGCCGCCTGACCGGCGAACTGGGTGTGGTAGAGGTCGGCGTACAGGCCGCCCGCCTCCAGCAGGTCGGCGTGCCCGCCGCGCTCGACGATCTGGCCGGCGTCCACGACCAGGATCTGGTCGGCCTCCCTGATGGTGGACAGCCGGTGCGCGATCACCAGCGACGTCCGGCCGGCCAGCGCCGTCTTCAGCGCCCGCTGCACGGCCACCTCCGACTCCGAGTCGAGGTGGGCGGTGGCCTCGTCGAGCACGACGACGGACGGGGCCTTCAGCAGCAGCCTGGCGATCGCGACCCGCTGCTTCTCGCCGCCGGACAGCCGGTAGCCCCGGTCGCCGACCACGGTGTCCAGGCCGTCGGGCAGGCTGGAGATCAGGTCCCAGATCTGCGCGGCCTCGCACGCCTCGATCAGCTCAAGCTCGGTGGCCTGGGGGCGCGCGTACAGCAGGTTGGACCGGATCGTGTCGTGGAACAGGTGCGCGTCCTGGGTGACCACGCCGACCACGTCGTGCAGCGACTCCAGCGTGACGTCCCGCAGGTCATAGCCGCCGATCCGCACCGTGCCGTCGTCCGGGTCGTACAGCCGCGCGGCCAGCGCGGTGATCGTGGTCTTGCCGGCCCCCGACGGGCCGACCAGCGCGGTCAGCTTGCCGGACGGGGCGCGGAAGCTCACCTGGTGCAGCACCCCGGCGGCCTGCCCCGCGCGCTCCGGGGATGGCAGCGCGATCGACTCCAGCGAGGCGAGCGAGACCTCGCTCGCCGACGGGTACCGGAACGACACGTGGTCGAACTCGATGTCCGGCGCCACCTCGTCGGCGAGGCCGCCCGGGCCCTCGGCGGGCATCTTCGCGGGCAGGGCCACCGCGCCCGGGCGGTCGGCGACCAGCGGCTTGAGGTCGAGCACCTCGAAGACCCGGTCGAAGCTGACCAGCGCGGTCATCACGTTGATCTGCACGTTGGACAGCGACGTGATCGGGCCGTAGACGCGGCCGAGCAGCGTGGTCAGCGCGACCAGCGTGCCGATCTGGAAGGCGCCGTTGATGACCAGCGTGCCGCCGAGCCCGTACACCACGGCGGTCACCAGCGAGGCGAGCATGGTGAGCGAGATGAAGAACACCTGGCCGTACATCGCCTGGACCACGCCGATGTCGCGGACCCGGGCCGCCCGCCCGGCGAACAGCGCCGACTCGTCGCGGAGGCGGCCGAACAGCTTGACCAGCAGCGCGCCGGCGACGTTGAACCGCTCGGTCATCGTCGAGCCCATCTCGGCGTTGAGCTGCATCGACTCCCTGGTCAGCCGCTGCAGCCTGCGGCCGACCAGCCGGGCGGGCAGGATGAACAGCGGGATCATGACCAGGGCGATGACGCTGACCAGCCAGGACAGGTAGAACAGCGTGATCAGGATGACGATCAGCGACAGGACGTTGGAGATCACGCCGGACAGCGTCGAGGTGATCGCCTGCTGCGCGCCGACCACGTCGCCGTCCAGGCGGCTGACCAGCGACCCGGTCTGCGCCCGGGTGAAGAACGCGATCGGCTGCCGCTGCACGTGGTCGAAGACCTGGGTGCGCAGGTCGTAGATGAGGCCCTCGCCGATCCTGGCGGAGAACCAGCGGATGACGAAGCCGAGCGCCGCGTCGAAGACCGCGACCGCGGCGACCGCCACCGCGAGCCCGATCACCAGCGCGTCGTCGCGGGCCAGGATGCCCTTGTCGATGATGTCGCGCAGCAGCAGCGGGTTGACGACGGTGATCACCGCGTCCACGGCGGTGGCGAGGATGAACACGGCCAGGTGCAGCCGGTACGGCCGGGCGTAGCCGGCGATCCTGCGGACCGTGCCCGGCTTCAGCTTCTGCTTGGTGACGCTGGGATCCATCCGGAATCCCCGCATCACCATGGGCCCGTGGCCGTACATGACCAAGGAAACTCCCCCGAGGTCGCAGTTCGTTCCCGTGCCGGGCCGGAATGCTATCAGCTGGCAGCGAAACCCCCAAGCGGCTTTCCGGGTCTTCGGGTCTTCGGGGTCGGGGTCCCGGCGGGCCGTTCGGCGCGCACCGGGCCGGGCCGCCTTGGGCCAACCGGAGAGGGCCTCAGCGCCTCACCGCGGTCTTCCTGCCGCGGCCCGGGCCGTCCGGGCCGTCCGGGCCGTCCGGGCCGTCCGGGCCGTCCGGGCCGTCCGGGCCGTCCCGCGGGCCGTCCGGGCCGTTGCGGGCCGCGCCGCCGCGGCCGCGTAGCCGCACGCCGGTCTCGGTGAGGATCTGGTGCACGAAGCCGTACGACCGCCCGGTCGAGGCCGCCAGCGCGCGGATGCTCTCGCCGGAGCGGTACCTCTTGCCGAGAAGCGACGCCAGCCTGCTGCGCTCCGCCCCGGTCACCCGGGTGCCCTTCCTGAGGGTATCGGCCACATGAGCCTCCCGTCAGCAATGAGTTACCTGATCCCTTCGTAAGAATGATCAGGCACGGCCGGTAGATTGGCCACCCGCATGACGGGAGTCGGTGCGCAATGTTTATCCGGGCTTAGGCGAGCGCCACCAGGTCCGTGAAATCCTCGCTCCATGCGTCCTCGGTGCCGTCCGGCAGCACGATAACGCGCTCCGGCGAAAGCGCTTCAACCGCACCTTCATCATGAGTCACAAGGACGATCGCGCCGCGGTAGGCCCGCAGCGCGGCCAGGACCTCTTCCCGGCTGGCCGGATCGAGGTTGTTCGTCGGCTCGTCGAGCAGCAGCACATTGGCGCCGGATACCACCAGCAGGGCCAGCGCGAGCCTTGTTTTCTCACCACCTGAAAGAACGCCGGCCGGTTTTCCCACGTCATCGCCGGAGAACAGGAATGAGCCGAGGATCTTGCGCTGCTGCGATTCGGTAAGGCCCGGCGCGGCCGAACGCATGTGGTCCCAGACGGTCCGTTCGGTTTCCAGCGTTTCGTGCTCCTGAGCGTAATATCCGAGGCGGAGGCCGTGTCCCGGCGTTACTTTTCCTGTGTCCGGGGCTTCCAGCCCGGCGAGCAGCCGGAGCAGGGTGGTCTTTCCCGCCCCGTTGAGGCCGAGCACCACCACCCGGCTTCCCCGGTCGACGGCGACATCCACGCCGGAGAACACCTCGAGCGAGCCGTATGACTTGGACAGCCCGGCCGCCGCCAGCGGGGTCCGGCCGCATGGCTGGGGAACCGGGAACCGCAGCCGGGCGACCCGGTCCGCGGCCCGCTCCGGCTCGACGCCCGCCAGCAGCCGCTCGGCCCGGCGCTGCATGGCGTGCGCCGCCCGCGCCTTGGTCGCCTTGGCCCGCATCCTGTCCGCCTGTGCCAGCAGCGCGCTCGCCTGGCGGCCGGCGTTCGCCCGCTCGCGGCGCCGCCGCCGCTGGTCGGTCTCGCGCCGCTGCAGGTAGGCGTGCCAGCCCAGGCTGTACATGTCCAGGCAGGCCCGCTGCGCGTCGAGGTGGAAGACCTTGTTCACCACCTCGGCGAGCAGGCCGGCATCGTGGCTGATCACCACCAGCCCGCCGCGGTAGCCCCTGAGGTGGTCGCGGAGCCAGGCCACCGAGTCGGCGTCCAGGTGGTTGGTCGGCTCGTCGAGCAGCATCGTCTCCGAGCCGGAGAACAAGATCCTGGCCAGCTCGATTCGGCGCCGCTGGCCGCCGGACAGGGTTGCCAGCGGCTGGTGCAGCACGCGGTCGGGCAGGCCGAGGCTGGCGGTGATCGAGGCCGCCTGTGATTCCGCCGCGTACCCGCCGAGGACCGCGAGCCGCTCCTCCAGCCTGCCGTACCTGCGGATCGCGGCGGCGGCGGCGCCGGAGTCGGGATCGGCCATCTGCGCCTCCGCCGCGCGCAGCGCGGCGCGGAGCGTGTCCAGCCCGCGGGCCGACAGCACCCGGTCGATCGCCAGCGTGCCGAGGTCGCCCGTGCGCGGGTCCTGCGGCAGGTACCCGACCGTCCCGGACCGGCGGACCGAGCCCGCCGCGGGCTGGGCCTCCCCGGCCAGCACCTTGGCAAGCGTGGTCTTGCCCGCGCCGTTGCGGCCGACAAGGCCGATGCGGTCCCCCGCGGCGACCTGGAACGACGCGCCGTCAAGCAGCAGGCGCGCGCCAGCCCGCAGTTCGATGTCGCTTGCCGCGATCATGATCGCTGCTCCCGGGACGGCGGAAGGAAACGGACACACTTCTCCCCTGCGACGTGGTGTCCTCACTCCGTCGGCAGCATGCCGATCAGTGTACCGGCGGCGGTGAAGGGGGAAGGTCAGGCGGGTGGGTACCGGGTTCCCGCTCGGTGAGCCGGATGCGGACCGCGCGGAAGGCGCGCGGGGTATCCCGCAGCACGGCAAGCCGCGGGTCGGGGACGGTGAGGAACCGGTCGGTCGCGAGGCCGAGGAAGCCCGCAAGCCGCGGGTCGCGGCGCAGCTCCCGGACGGCCCGCCGGTCCCCGCCGAGCACCACGGCGTCAAGCCTGTCGCGGCCGCCGAACACCTGGACCGCGGCGTCGGCGGCCGCCCGCAGCGCCACCGCGGCCTGGTTCTCCCTGCGCCTGGCGAAGCGATGCTGGGACCGCCCGCCCGCGGCGCTGCGGCCGTGCACGGGCCTGCGGCCGGTCTTCGAGCTCACCAGCGCCGGCGGCGAGCCGGCGAAGACGCCGGCCGAGTAGCCGCCCAGGCGCACCAGCAGCACGCCGACCGTGCGGTCGGCGGCGGCGTGCGCGGCAAGCGCCTCGGCGGCGGTTGCCGCGTCCAGCGCGGCCGCCTCGTCGCCGGCTGCCGGCGGCGGCTGCGGGAACGGCGGCCGCGGGAACGGCGGATGGCATTGCGCCGTCGCCCCGTCCGCGGCGGCGAACGTCACGGTCGCGCCGCGGGCGTCACGGGTGGCGGCCAGCGGGCCGCCGTGGCGGCGGGCGAAGTCCGCCATCCAGGGCACCAGGCGCTCCGGCTGGACGTCCACCCAGCGGCCACCGCCGGCGGCGGGATTCTTCATCGCTTGCTGCCTCAGCGCGCTTGCCATCGGCCCGCGCCGGGGCGCGGGCGCACGGGCGCGGCCTCAGATGTTGAAGCCGAGGGCGCGAAGCTGCTCGCGGCCGTCCTCGGTGATGTTCTCCGGGCCCCACGGCGGCATCCACACCCAGTTGATCCGGAAGTCCGTCACCACCCCGTCAAGCGCCTCGCGCGCCTGGTCCTCGATCACGTCGGTGAGCGGGCAGGCGGCGCTGGTCAGGGTCATGTCGATCGTCGCCACCCGGTCGGCGTCGACCTCGACGCCGTAGACCAGGCCGAGGTCGACGACGTTGATGCCGAGCTCGGGGTCCACCACGTCGCGCAGCGCCTCCAGCACGTCCTCCTGCTCGTGGCTGAGCTGCGTCTCCGTCATCGCGTTCCCTCCCTGTCTTCCTCCAGGGCGCGCGCGGTCGCGTCCTTCCAGGCCATCCAGGCGAGCAGGGCGCACTTGATCCTCGCCGGGTACCTCGACACGCCCGCGAACGCGACCGCGTCCTGCAGCAGGTCCTCGTCCGGCGCGCCCTCGCCCCTGGACTGCATGAGGCCGAGGAACTCCCTGCTGATCGCCATCGCCTCGGACACGGGCTTGCCGATGAGCAGGTCGCTCATCACCGACGCGCTGGCCTGGCTGATCGAGCAGCCGAGCGCGTCGTAGGACAGGTCCTGCACGACCGGCTCGCCTCCGGCGTCCTTGAGGGCGACCCGCAGCGTCACCTCGTCGCCGCACACCGGGTTGACGTGATGCACCTCGGCGTCGAACGGCTCCCGCAGCCCCTTGTGGTGGGGGTTGCGGTAGTGATCCAGGATGATCTCCTGGTACATGGTCTCGAGCTGCATCACGGTTCCCGGCGGTATCCCTTACCTCGTCCCGAAGAAACGCTGGGCATGGCGGATTCCTTCCGCGAGCGCGTCTACCTCGGCGTGCGTGTTGTACACGTAGAAGCTCGCCCTGGTGCTGGCGGCCACGCCGAGCGCGCGGTGCAGCGGCCAGGCGCAGTGGTGGCCGGTGCGCACCGCGACGCCGAGCTCGTCGAGGATCTGGCCCACGTCGTGCGGGTGCACGCCCGCGACGTCGAACGACACGGCGCCGCCGCGGTCCTTGGTGGTGAGCGGGCCGAGGACGCGGACCCCGGGCATCGCGCCCAGCGTGTCGAGCGCGTGCGCGGTCAGCGACTCCTCGTGCGCCGCCACGTTCTGCATGCCGAGACCCGACAGGTAGTCGCAGGCCGCGGCCAGGCCGACGGCCTGGGCGGCGGGCGGCACCCCGGGCTCGAACCGCTGCGGGGGCGGCATGAAGGTGGAGCCCTCCATCCGCACCACCTCGATCATCGACCCCCCGGTCAAGAACGGCGGCATCTCCTCCAGCAGCTCGCCGCGGCCGAACAGCACGCCGATGCCGAACGGGCCGAGCATCTTGTGCCCGGAGAAGGCGAGGAAGTCCACGCCGAGCTCGGTCACGTCGACCGGCTGGTGCGGCACCGACTGGGCGGCGTCGGCGAGCACCACCGCGCCCGCCTCGTGCGCCGCGTGCGCGATCTCGGCTACCGGGGGGACCGTGCCGGTGACGTTCGACTGGTGGGTCACGGCCACGATCTTGGTGCGGCCGCCGATCAGCGTGTCGATGTCGTCGAGGTCCAGCCGTCCCTCCGGGGTGACCCGGAACCAGCGCAGGGTGGCGCCGGTCCGCTGGCACAGCTGCTGCCACGGCACCAGGTTGGCGTGGTGCTCCATCTCGGTGATCAGGATCTCGTCACCGGGCCGCACCCCGAACCGCCCGGAGCGGGCGTTGCTCATCGCGTAGGCGACCAGGTTGATCGCCTCGGTGGCGTTCTTGGTGAACACCACCTCGGCGGCCCCGGCGCCGATGAACGCGGCGATCCTGGCCCGCGCGCCCTCGTAGGCGTCGGTCGCCTCCTCGCCGAGCAGGTGGGTGCCGCGGTGCGCGGCCGAGTTGTGCCGCTCGTAGAACTCCCGCTCGGCGTCGAGGACCTGGCGCGGCTTGTGCGAGGTCGCGCCGGAGTCCAGGTAGACCAGCGGCTTGCCGTTGCGGACCGTCCTGGCCAGCGCCGGGAAGTCGGCGCGGACCGCCGCCGCGTCCAGCGGGAGCTCGGTCATGCCGCCACCTCGGTGAAGCGCTCGTAGCCCTCGTTCTCCAGCAGTTCGGCCAGCTCGGGGCCGCCCTCCTCGACGACGCGGCCGCCGACGAAGACGTGCACGAAGTCGGGCCGCACGTACCGCAGGATCCGGGTGTAGTGCGTGATCAGCAGGATCCCGTGGCCCGGCTGCTCCCGGAAGCGGTTGATGCCCTCGGACACCACCTTGAGCGCGTCGATGTCCAGCCCGGAGTCGGTCTCGTCGAGCACCGCGACCCTCGGGTTGAGCAGCTCGAGCTGCAGGATCTCGTGCCGCTTCTTCTCCCCGCCGGAGAAGCCCTCGTTCAGGTTGCGCTCGGCGAAGGCCGGGTCGATGTTCAGCGCTGCCATCGCCGCGCGCATCTCCTTGATGAAATCGCGCAGCCTGGGCGCCTCGCCGCGGACGGCGGTGACCGCGGTGCGCAGGAAGTTCGACACGGTCACGCCGGGGACCTCGACCGGGTACTGCATGGCGAGGAACAGGCCGGCGCGGGCGCGGGAGTCCACCGTCATCGCCAGCACGTCCTCGCCGTCCAGCGTGATGCTGCCCCGGGTGACCAGGTACTTCGGGTGCCCGGCGATCGCGTAGGCCAGGGTGGACTTGCCGGAGCCGTTCGGGCCCATGATCGCGTGCGTCTCCCCCTCGGCGACGGTCAGGTTCACGCCGCGCAGGATCTCCTGGTGCACGCCGGGCCCGCCGGCTGAATTGGCGGAGCCCTCCACGCTGACGTGCAGGTCGCGGATGTCCAGGGTGGCCACTATGACTCCTTACTGATCGCGACGTAGACATCGTCGCCGCAGATCTTCACTGGGTAGACGGGCACCGGCTCGGTGGCGGGCGGGCCGGTCGGCTCGCCGGTGCGCAGGTCGAAGCAGGACCCGTGCAGCCAGCACTCCACGGTGTGGTCGTAGATCTCGCCCTCGCTCAGCGGCACCTCGGCGTGCGAGCACACGTCGCGGATCGCGTACACCTTGCCCTCGGCGCGGGCCACCGCGACCGGCTCGCCGTTGATCTCGACGCCGATCGCGCCCTCGTCCGGGAGGTCGGACAGCGAGCACGCCCGGGTGAAGGTGGGGGTCTCGGTCATGGCCGCGCCCCCCGGGCCGGGCCCGCCGGCAGCGACCTGGCAAGCTCCGCCTCGATCGCCGCGGCGACCCGCTCCCGGAGCTCGGGGACCTCGATGGTCGCGATGAGCTGGCCGAAGAACCCGCGGATCACCAGGGCGCGGGCCTCCGCGTACGGGATGCCGCGGGCCATCAGGTAGAACAGGTGGTGGTCCTCCAGGCGGCCGCTGGCGCTGGCGTGCCCGGCCCCGACGATCTCCCCGGTGAGGATCTCCAGGTTCGGCACCGAGTCCACCCGGGTGCCGTCGGTCAGCACCAGGTTCCTGTTGTACTCGTAGCTGTCGGTGCCGGTGGCGTCCGGGCGGATCAGCACGTCGCCGATCCACACCGCGTGCGCGCCGGCGCCCTGCAGCGCGCCCCGGTAGGCGACGCGGCTGCGGCAGTTCGGCACGTCATGGTCGACGAACAGCCGGTGCTCCAGGTGCTGGCCCGCGTCGGCGAAGTACAGGCCTCTCAGCTCGGCGTCGCCGCCCGGGCCGTCGTAGCGGACCGACGGCGCCAGCCGGACCACGTCCCCGCCCAGGGTCACCGCGGTGTGCCGGATCCTGGCGTCGCGGCCCAGCGTGATGTAGTGGTGCGACAGGTGCACGGCGTCGTCCGCCCAGTCCTGCAGGCTCACCAGCGACAGCGAGGCGCCGTCGGCCACGGCAAGCTCCACGTTGTCGGCGTAGGTGGCGCTGCCGCGGTAGTCCAGCACCACCACGGCCCGGGAGCACGGCTCGGCCTGCACCAGCAGGTGGCCGTACCCGGCGCCGTCCGCGGCGCCGGACCCGGTCACGGTGACCACGGTGGCCCGGGACGTGTCCGTCTCCGCCGGCACGGTCAGCACGGTCGCCTCCGCGAACGACCGCCAGGCCCGCGCGCTGACCCTGTCGGAGGGGACGAACGTGCTGCCGAGCGGGGTGGGCCCCGATCGTTCGGCCAAGACCGACGTCTTCACCTCGGGAGCCGGATCTACTTCCACCGTCACCCCCGCGGCGGGCGCTGGCGGGTTGTCGGTGTGCAGGCCGCGCAGCCGGCGCAGCGGGGTGAACCGCCACTCCTCCTCGCGGCCGGCCGGGACGGGGAAGTCGGCCGGGTCGTAGGACTGCCGCTCGTGCAGCCTGGTGACGGGAGCCGACTCGATGGCCCCCTGCAAGCCAGCTGCCATCAGCCGACCGCCCCCTCCATCTGCAGCTCGATCAGCCGGTTCAGCTCGAGCGCGTACTCCATCGGCAGCTCGCGGGCGATCGGCTCCACGAACCCGCGGACGATCGTGGCCATCGCCTCGTCCTCGGTCATGCCGCGGCTCATCAGGTAGAACAGCTGGTCCTCGGAGATCTTGGACACCGTGGCCTCGTGGCCCATCTCCACGTCGTCCTCGCGCACGTCCACGTACGGGTAGGTGTCGCTGCGGCTGACCGTGTCCACCAGCAGCGCGTCGCACTTGACCGTGGACTTCGAGTGCTCGGCGCCCTCCTGCACGTTGACCAGGCCGCGGTAGGACGTCCGGCCGCCGGAGCGCGCCACCGACTTCGACACGATCGTCGAGGAGGTGTTCGGCGCGCAGTGCACCATCTTGGCGCCCGCGTCCTGGTGCTGGCCGGCGCCGGCGAACGCGACCGACAGCGTCTCGCCGCGCGCGTGCTCGCCCATCAGGTAGACCGCCGGGTACTTCATCGTCACCTTGGAGCCGATGTTCCCGTCTATCCATTCCATCGTGGCGCCGGCCTGCGCGACGGCCCGCTTGGTGACCAGGTTGTAGACGTTGTTGCTCCAGTTCTGGATCGTAGTGTAGCGGCAGCGCGCGTCCTTCTTCACGATGATCTCGACCACCGCGGAGTGCAGCGAATCTGACTTGTAGATCGGAGCGGTGCACCCCTCGACGTAATGGACATACGCCCCCTCGTCGGCGATGATCAGGGTACGCTCGAACTGGCCCATGTTCTCCGTGTTGATCCGGAAGTAGGCCTGCAGCGGGATCTCCACGTGCACGCCCTTCGGCACGTAGATGAAGCTGCCCCCGGACCAGACCGCCGTATTGAGCGCGGCGAACTTGTTGTCTCCCGGCGGGATGACCGTGCCGAAGTACTCCTGGAACATCTCCGGGTGCTCCCTGAGCGCGGTGTCGGTATCCAGGAATATGACACCCTTTTCCTCTAGGTCTTCCCTTATTTTATGGTACACCACCTCTGACTCATATTGCGCGGCGACCCCGGCTATTAGCCTTTGCTTTTCCGCTTCCGGGATGCCGAGCTTGTCGTAGGTGTTCCTGATGTCGGCCGGCAGCTCGTCCCAGCTCGCGGCCTGCTTCTCCGTGGAGCGGACGAAGTACTTGATG
>Ga0209061_1001903_pt1 | contig 30286 bp, 24 predicted proteins | sample Coa_R1_10_FD_187157 | JGI IMG/M metagenome (GOLD analysis project Ga0209061, IMG submission 187157) | Surface soil microbial communities from Centralia Pennsylvania, which are recovering from an underground coalmine fire - Coalmine... | ecosystem: Environmental > Terrestrial > Soil >... | reverse complement strand
TCGAAGACCAGATATACAGCGTAGTACATGATTTCGAACGGTGTTCGTTCTCTTTCCAATGTTGGTCACAAAGAAAGGAGAGCGGGCACTCGGCCTTAGGCCGATCGGTCGTTAAGTAAACGGGGCAGCTAGAAGCAAGTATCGGACTAAATCGCTGCAGAGCCCTCGAATCTGAGAGGCCCTTTCGTATCTAATTGCGAGTTCCCTACTTGACTATCAGAACGTTGGTCCTCGACAAATCGACAACACCAGAGGCGGTACTGCCCAAAAAAAAGTACCTTGCCTTCCCCCATCCCCTGTTTCCGAGTACAACGAGGTCGTAAAAGCCGTTCCCTGCTTCTTCCGCAATCGCTTTCGAAATTTCTATAGAGCCCAAAATCTTTGGTTCCTCGGAATTTACGCCGAGTTCATTGAGCTTCGACTTTGCCTCGTTTCCATAGTATCGCATTTCCTCCTCCATCGCCTCCACGGCTGTTGAAACGACAACCTCCGACGAAAGCATCCTGTTGCTTATCGCGCTGACCACATTGACTACTGCCCCGAATCTTCTAGCTAGGGCAGCCGCCATCATGAGCGCTTTCTTGCTCCCAGGTGAGCCGTCGTAAGCAAGAAGGATGCGCTGAATTTGCTCGTTGCTGTTCTTCGATATAAGGACCGAACAGCTCGCATCAGATGCAACCTTCTTCGAGACGCTTCCAAGAAAGAAACTTCTGACTCCGCTTTGACCTCTGTTGCCCAGGGCAACAAAGTCATAATTTCCTTCCTTGCAGACTCTTGCAATCTCATCGCCAATGCTACTGCTCTTTTCCAAACTCACGGAGATCTCCTCCGACCTTATTTGTCTACCCTGAAGCCACTTCTTGCGATCTAGAAGCATGGCCTCATCCTCTAATATCAAGGTCCTTGCGAGTTCTCTTTGCTCGACTGTGCTGCTCTTGGTTTGTGGTGTTAAAGGATGCAGCGCAGATCCGCTCGCCGGCATTCCCACCAGCTCCGCGGGCATGGAATGGACATGAACAAGGTCTACCTGGGCCGAGAACCTTTGAGCTATCTGTGCTGCAAGGTGAAGTGCGTCGTCCGAGTTTCGCGACCCATCTATTGCCGCTAAAATCATCTTAATTTCAGTAGGAGGCGCTTGAATACCCTCCTCATGCTGGCGTGCAGTCAGTTGAGTGTTAGCCATAAGCACTGATTACTTTCCGATTGCTTCTTTCGTCGTGCCTACAGTTAAATCCCTTAGATGATTCTCAAAGTTGATAATCTGCTCATGCTCACATTTTAGAGGATCCAAGCACGAATCTGGTTAGTTTTGTCCCCAAGTACTAAATGGATCCCCAGAATCTTCTTCGTTGGTTCTACACTCCGCGGGTTTCGCAGAATTGGTTTGTCGCTCGCGAAAGGGACAATCGATCGTGCCGATTAGCCCAAGTCTCTCCTGACACGCGCAGTAGCGGCCATACGACAACATCTACGGGAGTGCTATAGACAAGAAGTATATAGAAGGTCTAACTGAAGTTAGTCTCGAGAAAGAACGAATAGAAGAAAATTCCTAAAGATCGCGAGCGGCTCTGCACTCTTCGCGAGCCTAGGTGCAGGTATACTATTTGGAACACCCGTTGCTGACGGCCAAGGTGGATCCAAAATGACGAGCAAAATTTCCGGAACCTCTATCCTTGGGAGTCTATCCTCCCTTGTTGCGAATACGAGTCAAAACATGGGTTCCCTTGACTTTGCGAGCTGCGCTGACATTGCCCTAAACACTCTTATGGACAGGTGGTACCAATTCGGCAAAGGCACGTGGAGCGGTCTCGGCTGGTGGAACTCTGCGAACGCTCTTGAGATGGTCATCAATTACTCTTTCAAGAGACCTCTCGATAACAACAGTGCGATTATCAGGGACATCTATGATAACGGTAAGAACAAGTATCTAGGGAACTTTATCACAAACTACTACGATGACGATGGGTGGTGGGGGCTCGCTCTCGTCAGGGCATACGATCTGACACAGCTCGCTGATTATCTGAAGATGGCGGAGAGCATCTTTAATGAGATACTTGGAGGGTGGGACGAACAGACTTGTTCGGGGGGAGTGTGGTGGAACGTGACTCGAAGGGAGAAAAATGCTATCGAGAACGAACTGTTCATCACCCTCGCCACACGCCTCTATCTGCGCACTGGAAACGACTCGTATCTTGGCTGGGCAAAGCGCGCTCTTGATTGGTTTGACCAAACAGGGATGCAGGGGCCGAGCGGTCTGATAAATGACGGGGTTGATCTGAAGACTTGCAGGAGCAATCAGAAGACTGCATGGACCTACAACCAGGGAGTGATTCTGGGTGGTCTCGCAGATCTTCACAAGATAACGGGAGAGTATCAATATCTTGTGAGGGCAAGGCGAATTGCGACTGCAGCAATGACCAACCTCGTTGACGGCAACGGGATACTCACCGAGCCGTGCGAGTCTACTCCCGACGGTTGCGGCGCAGATGGCCCGCAGTTCAAGGGAATATTCGTGCGTTACCTTTCTTATCTGCATGATTGGGAACTGGAGTTTCTCTCGCAGAGTTCGCCGGTCTCGTTGGGCATCTCAATGAGAGAGGACCGAGAGTTTCTCGCAACGTGCGAGTCTTTCATAACTAGGCAAGCAACTTCGATTTGGAACAACAACCGTGACGGCAACGACACGCTGGGCCTTCACTGGGCGGGACCTCACACGGGAGCAGATGCGTCGACGCAAAGCTCAGCGCTCGACGCTCTGGTTGGGGCGATTCCTTTCTGACGGGTTTTACAACTTCTTTCGCTTCGGGTATTTACGTTCTCCTAGTATTTGCAAGTGCCCGTCAAAGAGAAGAATCGGAGATTTGCGAGCTAAGAATGTCGTCCCTCTACTTCCAAAATAGTGTGGAGTATGCTGGCATAAACTAATAGAAGTTCTTCATTTTACACGGGAAAGAAGTAGGAGAGTACGATGAAGACTTCAGGGAACACGGTGCTGATCACGGGAGGAGCCACAGGAATTGGGTTTGGGCTCACCTCGAGTTTCATAAATCGCGGAAACAAGGTAATAATCTGCGGAAGAAGGGAGAATAAGCTCCGCGAAGCGAGGGAGAAACTACAAGAGATTAGCATTCGGAAGTGTGGCGTTTCAAGCCAATCTGATCGTCAATCCCTGTTTGAATGGGCAACCTCAGAGTTTCCGGAGATGAACATTCTTGTTAACAACGCGAGAATCTAGAGGCCAATAGATTTGGCCAAAGGTACTGAAGATCTCATGATGAATGAAGACGAGATCGCGATAAATCTAAAGGCGCAGATCTACCTAGCAGCTCATTTCATACCGTTCTTTGCCAAAAAAAGCGAGGAAACTGCCATCATCAATGTATCTTCTGCTCTTGGGCTCGTGCCCCTCGCGAGGTTCCCGATCTACTGCGCCACTAAAGCTGCGATTCATTCGTTCACCATCTCCCTGAGGCATCAGCTCAAAGCCACTCAGGTCAAGATCTTCGAGGTATTGCCTCCAACAGTGTATGACACGGAGCTCAAAGGGAGGCCACTTCCAAAGAGTGATTGGACAGTTTCCTCTCAAGAAGTTGCGGATGCTATTATGAAAAGTCTGGAAAATGATGAAAAAGAAATTTCGCTCGGCGTGGGAAAGAGCTGGCTAACCGGATCCAAGAGGGATCTGGACCAGGCTTTCAACAGCATCAATCAGTAGATCGAAGGGCGATAACGAGCGTTATCGCATTCATTTTAGCGACGTAATGAACGCCGTCACTCTTTTCACGAACTCGTCAGGATTCGACGCATGTGGAGTGTGGCCGTCGTTTGGATATTGCTCTAATTTTGAGCCTGGAATTGTCTTCGCAAGTTTCTCGACAATGGGCTTGAAGAAGGGCGCGCTCTTCCCTCCGTTGGTCAAGAGTGTCGGCTTTTGGAAACCCGAAAGCGCCTTCAAATCAACGGTCAGTCCCTCTCGGTCTCTTGATTCGTCGAGGAAAGTATCGGCATTCGAGACAAATATTTCCTTGACACTCGCGGGCATCCTGTCCCATTGGCCCGGCCCGAATGAGATTGTCTCTACGAATAACTTGGCGCCTCCAGCCATGTCCCCAGCTTCTAAGAGAGAGGCGACCTTCCTAGCGCGTCTTCTTCCCTCCATTGACTTGACTTCGAGGGAGGAATTGCCGAGAGCTAGATCGAGCAGAGGCGGCTCGTGAGCAATAAGACTCCGAAAGACCGACGGATCCCTTGTAGCGAGCTTAAGTGCAATCGTAGATCCCCCAGAATTTCCGACAATATGCGCTGGATTGAAGCCAAGGTGGGAGAGTAGCGCTGACGCATCTTCGGCGTCCTCATCAAAGCTCCCCTGAGTCGTAATTTTCTCGCTCTTACTGTGTCCCCGCCTATCATAGGTAACGACTCTAAAGTTCTTCGAGAGTCCGGGAACCGCAGCATCCCAGTTTGTGTGATCGCCCCACGAACCGTGGACAAGTAGCACTGGATCCCCCTGCTCACCACTTACTTCGTAATACAAGTTTACTCCATTCACTTTGGCAGTTGGCAAATTCTGGCGCGTTCCACTGACTGTGCCAAGATGGGTTTGAAAGGCTATTGGTAATGTGAATCGCTGAGACTTGGAAGCGTATTTGATTTAGTTACAACAACAAGGAGTGCTTGAATCCCTGCCTAACATAATCCATGTGGAAAAGGCCCAAGAAGATAGCTGTCCTGGGTCAGTGGAATAAGGGATGTTGTTTCGGTTTCAGGTCCAAGTGTTCCCTAATCGGTAAGATAAAATATTTGTCGAGAACAAGGCATAAGAAGCGCAGGAAGAACATACTGAATTCGAGTGAGTCGCATCCAGAACTTTGCCTCCTAACGCGGATTTAACAATAAAGAATGGTCGCATCGTGACTCCCTCGCAGATTTATCGCGCGGCTATATCGGTCAAGGACGGGAAAATTGTTGCAATAACATCTACTGAAAACGCGTTGGCCGCTGACATTGAAATCGATGCCTCAGACCTTTACATCCTTCCTGGTGTCATAGACGCTCATGTTCACCTGAGAGACCCTGGCTATACTAACAAGGAAGATTTTTCCACGGGCACAGCATCAGCTGCAGCTGGAGGAGTAACCTGCGTCCTTGACATGCCCAACAATAGCCCCCCTGTGAAGGACGTCGCGGCGCTTGAACGAAAGATATCCGAAGCAGGAAAGAAAGCAATCGTGGATTATGGACTTTACGGGCTTCTTACCGAAGGGAGTCTAGAACATGTTGCGCCTCTTGCACGCAAGGGCGTTATAGGCTACAAGTGCTACATGGGTGAAACAGTCGGCAAGATTCCTCCACCCTCCGATGGAGAGTTGCTTGACCAACTCAGCACGGTGTCGCCTCTCAATCTAAGGGTTGCTGTGCATGCTGAGAACGACTCAATCCTCAAGTATAGAATAGCGAGGCTGCGCGAGTCCGGGAGGGTTGACGCCCACGCTCACTACGAATCGAGGCCTGAGGTTGTCGAGGAGGAGGCTATCTCGCGAGCAGTGTTGTTCGCAGCAGAAACAAAATGCAAGCTTCACATAGCTCATTTGAGTAGCGCGAGAGGCGTCGCTATCTTGGAGGCCGCAAAGAAGAGACGTGAACCAGTTACAGCGGAGACTTGTCCCCACTACCTTACTCTGGAAGACAGCCAGTACTCCACTTTGGGAGCGCTCATGAAAATGAACCCGTCGATCAAGACGCGAACCGACCAAGCAGCTCTGTGGACCGCCCTAAATCTTGGGATAATCGATATGATTTCGACCGACCATTCACCTCATATGTTGGAGGAAAAGGAAGCGCCCGTCATCTTTGATTGCATCTCTGGTTTCCCTGGTCTTGAGACCTCTGTCCCCTTGATGTTGACTCATGTCAATGCCGGAAGGATTTCGCTGAACAGATACGTGCAAGTCTCGTCGGAAAACCCGGCGAAGGCGTGGGGCCTGTTCCCTACTAAGGGATGTATCGAAATCGGATCCGACGCGGATCTTACAATAGTAGACATGAATGCCAAGGCCCGAGTTGATGCCAGCAAATTCTGCAGCAAGGCAAAATGGAGTCCCTTTGATGGCTTTGAGGTGCAGGGAATTCCCAAATATACCGTTGTTCGTGGATGCGTCGTCATGGCAAATGGACAGGTCGAGAAGAACCCCACGGGAAGAATGGTTATTCCTCACGGATTTGCATACGGGCAGGCACCAGCGTACAATCTCCGACTGGGGAGCTGAGAATTCTCCAGAATCCACACGACAGACTTCGAAAACGCTTGATGTTAGCAAGGACAAGCAGCTTCGGTTTCATGAACTGAATCTAGTTTTTAGCTAACGCGTCTTACGCGATCAGAGCAACCGATCTTGATTAGGTCGGCGCTTGAGTAGTTGTAGATAGAATATTCACCTTCGTATTGAAGTCCTTCGACGCAATCATATCTGCGCGATCTAGTCCTCCGCCGGTTACTAGTCCTACTAGCTGCACTGATGGATCACTTTTCCAAAGATGCGCTGCCGCGTTCAACGGGCGAGTCCTATGGCGAAATCCTAGTCTTGAGAAAACTCACATAGTCCTCGAGCGCTTCCTTCATCTGATATTTTGGCTCGTATCCTAATTGCTCTCGTGACCTCGTGAGGTCAAGCGGTTCTGCAATAACTGGGTCGGGCATGCGCTTACGAACCTCAGTGTTTCCTTCGAAGTGAGGTGCCGCCATGTCCTTTGTTGCTCTAACAACCCTTATTCTCGAAGTAGGAATCAATTCCCCAATCAGCCTAACGAGTTCTTCAAGCTTGTATAACCTTCCGAGACCAATGTTGAATATTCTGTCCCGGAGATGATCAGCGCGGCAAGCCAGCAGTGATCCGCGTCCAGCATCTTTGGAGTAGACATACTCAAAATCACCGAAAGAGACCTCCATCGGCAGGGCTGCCAACGAATTCACAAGCATTTCCCGCACCAAGTTCGTCGGTCCACCACCTCCGCCGTACCTCCAAGGTCCGAATACAGCAGCCAGTCTGACAGCCCTGAAGTCAATCCCATATGATGATGAATAGATTAGTCCAAAGTTCTCGCAGGCGAGCTTCGTAGCGGCATAGATAGTTGTGGGGCGATGATACGAGTATTCCTTGTTAAGTGAGCTGCAATCATCCTTAGAGGGCTCGATGTAAGTCGAGATTGTGTTTGAGCTTGTGTAGAGCACTCGGCTTGCATTCCATCGCCTCGCCGCCTCCAATACATTCACAAATCCCATTACGTTCACAGCTATCGCTTGCGACGGATTCTGCATCGACGTTATTGTAAATCCAGGATATGCCGCAGTGTGGTAGACTGTATCAATTCCTTTGTCTCTGAATATCTCGCCGAGGTTGTTGGTGTCCGTGACATCACCGCGAAGTATCTCGACCTTGCTCGTTGGAAAGATATCGTCTAGTGCATCCGGTTTTGGGTCAGCGTCGAGGATTACTATTCGCTGATTGGCTTCGCGTTCCAACTCTTCTCGGACAATCTGAGATCCTACGAGTCCCGAGCCGATAACAAGTGTAGACAATTAGTAAGCATCATTTTTCCGTTGTACCGTAAATCATCTTCTTTCCTTCCTCATTCGAACAGCGGATGTCATCACTTCTCGAAGGACGGCGCGACCTCATTCATGAACAGCGTCATCATTTCCAGCAGAGATGGGATGTCCGGATAAATGAATTTCAACTCTGTCATGTCTGCTCCAACTTCTTTGTATTTCCTCAGCCTGTCCGTAACTACCTTCGGATTCCCGATTAAGGTCCGCTTTTCGCCCTCCTCTTGCGATACAAAGCTCGTTAGGAGAGTGCTCTTGCTGAGCTGGCTCGCCTTATCTGAGTCGTTGTGAATCAAGGCAAATGTCTCGTGAGAAATCATGAAACTTTTAGGGTCTCGGCCGGTTCGCCTAGCTTCTTCACTTATCTTCATTCTTCCTTCGGAAATCTCATCCGGGGTGAGATAAGCAGGAATCCAACCATCGCCTAACTCGACCACCCGCTTTAGTGCTCTTGGGCTGATTCCCCTCTCGCCGCCTCCAATCAATATCTTTGGCGGGCGTTGAACTGGTTTCGGAAAGATCTCGACTTGTTTGAAGGCCACATATTTTCCGGAGAAAGAGGGCAGGTCATCGCTCCATATTCTTCTTATTGCGTTGATGTATTCATCTGTTATCTTTCCTCTCTCATTGTAAGGGACACCAACCGCAGCGAACTCGGGCTCTGTAATTTTGGGTGCACCGGGAGCAACGCCCAAGATCAACCTGCCTTCCGAGAGGACATCCAAATTAGCTAACTCTTTCGCTATGACAACAAGATTTCTCAGTGGCAAAACCAACACCGCGACACCTACATTGATCTTCCGAAGGCGGCCTGCAAGATAGGAGAGTGTTGTAACGGACTCGAAAAAGTTTGGTGACTGTCTTTGCTGTAATGCTTCAGCCGAACCTGAAGAGAGGTGCGTCCTATGCTGCTCCGTGCCCCAGACTATGTGATCGTTTTGCCATAGTGAATGGAACCCCAACTTTTCGGCCTCGTCTGCCACTTCAACAATGTTCTTCCTGTTGGCAAGTGGGCCCGAGTTTGGAAGCCTAATTCCGAATTTCATGATTGATTTTCAGAAAAGTCGGACAAAAAAGATCCAATAATAAGTTATTGTCGCTTGCAAACCCAATCGAGAATAGGTTAAATCTTGAGTAGTGATCGGGTGCACCCCAGCCAACGTGGGCAAATCGTGCGGTGTAGGTCGACAATGTTTGGAACATGCAAAGATCCAACTAGCGACTTAATTTTCTTCGGTCCCAAGGACCATGCCCAGCCTATCGAAGCAGGTCTAGTCTGCTCTTGAAGTCGTCATATTCGTACGAGTTGCCCGACTCTGACATGAACTTACCAATTAGAGTATCAGGTAGTTTTCATTTTACGTGAACCCGTATCACCCGTTCGTATGCCAAAGCAGAAAAAAAGATGTGGCCCGCCCTGGGACCCAACGAGCGAGAGATAGTACACAAAGCGAAAAGAATACCTGTAGAGCCTAACACATTCATCAGTTGGAAACGAGTTGGGCAATGAACGGAGCTATACACACTCATCATTTCTTGCCTTAATTTGGACATTCATAGAAGAAGACTGCGTCAGCAATTTAGAATTCTAGATACCGAAGAATTGGCTACCTCATTTCAATCTCCAGTTTCTTGTTCTTCTTCAAGAAATCCTTTCCGAGCCTTAGAAGTGAAGTTTCCAACCTTACGACGTTCAATCTGTAGGCTTTCGCAGTCTTTTCCAAGTCTTTTATCCCTAATTCCTTCATTGCGAGTATAACCATAGGCGAGGGTTTTGGATTTGCCTTGTCCCAGATGCCCCTCATGTCTCTCAAGAATATGGAAACCGTTGTATCACCAATTCCCGTTCCGAGAGCCTTCAGCCTCAGCTCCAAGTCTTTAGAGTCTTTTGCGGATGCGTGAAGGCGATTGAGATCGCCTCCGTAATTCTTTTCGAGGTTGCCGAATATCTCTAATAACCTACGTGCCGTACTGAAATCATACCTCGTGTAGGTGCCTTCGTCGAGAATAGAAACGATCCCTTCCCATCCGCATTGAAGGATCCTGGAAGCACTGAGCACTCCCTTTTCTTCGAAAACTCGGTAAGTTGAGGTAGCAGAAGACTCCCTGATAGGTTTGCCATACAATACAGAGGCAAGAAACCATTTGACAATTTCTTCGTTACGACGGGTTTCTAGATCTATCCCAAGCATCTCGGAGAAAGGCTGGCCATATTGCTCAACGAATTCCTTTAGTTTCAAAGTTGGCTCAAGAACTGAAATTTGTTCCGCGGATTCGTGATGAACTTGCGAATAGATTAAGGTAAGTAAAAATGTAATTGTTTGCGCCGCTGTCTCCGTCAAAAGCATGCGCCGTTGGCCTTGCAGGGAACGGGCCTCCTCCTTCTGGCATTCTCAAGACTGAGAAACGACATGGCTCCTTAATTAGCACTTAACCTGATATTTGACATGTCGTAAGTCCTGACTTTTGATCTTGGGGTCTCAGAGATCGGAATGAGAAATCTAGAGGTTGCGAGCATTCTAAGGAAGATTGCAATCTTCTTGGAAATGGACGATGTCCAGTTCAAGCCAAGAGCCTACGAGAGGGCGGCTCGATCTATAGAAGCTCTTGAAACGGACGTCGAAGACATCTACAGACGAAAAGGGCTGGACGGTCTAACTGAAATCCCCGGCGTCGGTCAGAGCATAGCTGAAAAGATAGAAGAACTGATCAAGACCGGGAAACTCGAATACTATGAGAGACTGAAAGAAAAAGTTCCAGTAGATCTTGAAAGTCTATATGGAATAGAGGGTCTTGGACCAAAGAAAATCAAAATTCTCTATCAACGCCTAAACATTGCAAACATGGATGACTTGGAAAGGAATTGCCTTTCTCATAAAGTGTGCAAGATTCCAGGGTTTCAAGAAAAAACTGAAGAAAACATCCTAAAGGGAATAGAGTTTGCAAAGAAAAGCAAGGGAAGATTCATCCTGGGCATTGCCCTGCCGTTCATAAGCGAAATTGAGCATAGACTGAGATCTCACCCTCAAGTTAGCAAAGCTATTGTTGCAGGATCCGTCAGAAGAATGAAGGAAACCATAGGCGATGCCGATTTCCTTGTTGTATCAAACAGTCCGGAAGAAGTGATGAGCTACTTTGTTTCAATGCCCGAGGTTGTGGACGTGATTGGAAAGGGCGAGACGAAATCGTCCGTCAGACTCAAGACTGGGATGCATTCTGACATCAGGGTAATTCCAAAGGAGAGTTTTGGAGCTGCACTGCAATATTTCACTGGCAGCAAGGATCACAACATTGCTCTTAGAAGGATTGCACAAGAAAAGAGGTTGAAGCTGAATGAATATGGTCTCTTCCGGGGCAACAAAATGATTGCAGGATCTACTGAAGAAGAGATCTACGAGAAATTGAGCTTACAATGGATTCCTCCCGAGTTGAGAGAAAACACGGGTGAGATAGAAGCTGCATTAGAGCGAAAACTTCCCACACTCATCGAATTCAAGGATTTGAAGGGAGACTTGCAGGTGCATTCAAATTGGACAGATGGCTCAAACTCGATAATTGAAATGGCCGAGGAAGCGAAGAGAATTGGGTTAGAGTACATCGTGATATCGGATCATTCGAAGTCTCTGGCGATGACGGGCGGCTTGGATGAAAAGATGCTTGTAAAGCAGGGGAAAGAGATCGACAAGCTGAACCGAGGGATTACAGGGCTCAAAATCCTGAAGGGGGTAGAGTTGAACATTTTGAAGGATGGAAGTCTTGATATTTCCGACAAAGTTCTGGAAGAACTAGATGTTGTTGGCGCAGCTGTCCACTCTAATTTCAGCATGGGTAGAGATGAGATGACCAACAGAGTCTTAAGAGCAATCGAAAATCCTAACGTCGATATTCTGTACCACCCCACATCTAGACAGATACAAAGAAGGGAGGCTACACAGTTGGACGTGGAAAAGGTCATCGAAGTTGCGAAGGACTACGGAACGATCCTAGATATCGATTCTTATCCTGACAGACTTGACCTGAAGGATGAGTACATTAGAAAGTCAGTGGAGGTCGGGGCAAGACTTGGGATAAGCTCTGACTCCCATACCAAGATTAACCTGCACTTTCTCGAACTGGGCGTTGCACAAGCGAGGAGAGGTTGGGCAAGCGCAAAAGACGTGGTAAACACACGGACACTTGAGGAATTTTCGAGGAAGCTGAAGTCTCCACTGAAAGCACTCGCATGAGTATCAATCAGTTCGCACTTTTACATGGACAGTGGTCCTTTCTTCAGCCTCTTTATGACGTGACTTGTATCTTTTTGGGATATGTCCTCGTCTGAATCGGCGTGGAAAGCTCATAGAATAGGGTTCTTGATTGAGTCCCTAATCGAGTTACATCGCTAGTCTTCTTCAGAGAGTCAGGCTGGTGAAGAACAAAACGACTCCAGCACGGACTCGTGGTATTAAGGTAAATCTGGACTCATATACGTTGATGACCACAAGTAGAACAGATTTGGATTTTCAAACCCTGCAGCAAATGATTAACAATGAACGGCCGTTGCATTAGCGGGAATGGCTCTTCTCATCTAGTCCCTAACTACTTTTATCACACGACCACTTATGACTGTAATGCAAGAAAAAATTGTGCACATCAAACTTCCTCAGCCCGTGGTAATTAGAGCATTATCCTTGATCAAAAAAGGAAGAGCTTATGACCCAAAAAAAGACAAATTCAACGCGACTGGGAAAGAACATTCAGCGAAGACTCGAGAGATTCATGATAACCGATCGAACTCTATCTCCTCACCCAAGTGGAGAGTGTCGCAAAGAATGGACCTCGATTCTAGCTGTTACTTTTAACCATGAGGCATCTTGAAAACGAGTGGTATCAAGGCGGTACGACCTTACCGCCCACCTTTGACTATCACTTTTAATGATCGTCTCCTAGGCATATATCCTTCGCCTTTGCTACTCAGATATTATGGTGAAGGAGAGAAAGAGAACCGCATGTCAACAATATCAGAAAAGAAGTTACTCTCGGGTCAGACGCCCGAAAGCGTAGAACGCAGACTCGCTTTGGAAAGCGTTCGAAAGCAGATGCGCACCTTCGCGCATCAGGCGCAGGAGTACTTCGATCGCGTCCAGGCAGATGTAGAGAACTACAAGTTCATCGTAGAAAAGCACGGTGAAGGAGTGGAGGTCGAGGTAGTTTTCAAGGCATACATCCACCCGAAAGCCATTGAGGCAGCAAACATAATTCCAAAGTAGGCCTCTGTTCGCAAAAACGAGGAAGTAGAGGATGTAGAGACCGAGTCGGAAGATGACGAGTCTCTAAAACTAGAACTCAAACAAAACCGATTCTTCCGATTCTTTCTTTCTAAATTCAATATAGACAAAAATGCGCGAGAAATAGTGTTCAAAGGCCGCGAGAATTGGCTACACATATTGCTCGGGAATCTACGTTGGCTCCAAGAGTCCTGAGTAAGAATTTCAGACGAAAGGCATCGTATTAGACATACGGCGCTTACATCTTTCTGTTGTTCGATATTTCGCTGGCTGCACATGGGCGTAAAGCAGTATTCATGTAGACTCGAGTATCCTAGCAGAATTTATCCAATTCTCGAGCGCATAACAAGAAGAGGGAGCGATTCTCACATTTGAGAATTGCCTATCCCAGTTAAGTAATCGGATGTAGGATTTGCTTTACAAGCACGCATCTCGGTTGCACTAAAAGCGGACTATCCCATATGCAGAATCTCTGTTTGCTTGCAAAAAAAGACTTGAACCAGACCAGAGTGGGAGCTGGTTCGCTGAAGAGGAACAAGTCTCTCACTTCAAAAAGCGCACTGTTGCTCACCTTCCTGGGTCTCTGGTCAATCGCCGCCTTAGTCGCGATGATTTGGGGGACAACGTACAATTGGCCCGACTATGTACACGTGAATTACGGGATACCATTTGTTTGGGGGACTCATACACTCAATACATTCATTGGACCTGTCGACAGGTGGAGCTTTGATCTTTCCGTGATGGCTCTTGACCTGGCAGTATGGTTGTTTCCAATGATATTAGGCGCTTATGTCATTAGGAAGTTTAAGGCAAAGTGAGGACGTCGGCGATCTACTTTTCAGCATTTGGGTATCGCTAACAGTGTGCGTGGCGCCAAACCGGCGAGCGATCGCATTTAAATCAAGTCATGTCATGCTGCATGATGGTTATCGTGCATGAGGATCCTACGCCGTATCTCGCCAGGATTATCACGTCCTTGCGTTCGCGAAGGCAGAGTGATATCTTCTCTTGGTTCTCTTCGAGCATGCATTTTCTTTGAAACATCTTCGGCACCTCATTCAACTATAGAGCCTTCAGCGGAGAACCAACTAATTTGACACAATCTTCAGAATGTTTTTCGCAAAAAAAGTAGTCCAAGCATCACCAAAAAACTACCCTTCGACAAGTACCAGGCAAGTGTGATAGCTGAAATTTCGAGTTGACAATCCAAAGGCCTCCTATCACAGAGAGGGATGGGGAAGAGATTCCTCTTTCTGAGCTTATCTCAAAGCTCAATCCAAACTTTGACAATGGGTTGACTGATTCTGAAGCAGAGAAGCGAAGTTCAAGGCATGGGAAGAATATTCTCTCTCCAAAGCGAAGAGGATCCGTTTGGGGCGTACTCTCCTTCCTGAAAGAACCCATGGTCTGGCTTCTTGCTGTTGCCGGAGTGATCTACCTTCTTCTTGGCGACACGTTGGATGCTATAGTTGTTCTCGTGGCGATATTGCCGATAGGACTCATCGATGTTGTGATAGATGTGAGAAAGGAGCGGGCACTGGAGCAGCTGGAAAAGATGGGAGAGCCTCGGGCCTTTGTTGTACGAAATGAGGTAAGGGTAACCGTCAATCCAGAAAGACTTGTGCCGGGGGACAGGCTTCTGGTCGAGGAAGGCCAGATAGTCATGGCGGACTCTGCGATAGTTGAAAGTTCCGACCTGCACGTTGACGAGTCGTCTCTGACGGGAGAGTCAGTCCCGGTTGAGAAAAGCAAGACAGAGTCAAACTCTGAAAACATCTTCGGCAATGTCGGCAGCATCTTCGCTGGCACTAGAGTTCTCAGCGGGCGCGCGACCTGTCTTGTTGTCAGAACCGGGTCTCAAACATACTATGGGAAGATTGGCGGCTCACTCGCCTCTACGACCAGGGTCAGAACTAAGCTTCAGAAAGACATAGACTGGGTGGTAAGGACGTTCGGCATAGCAGCGCTGGCGTTGTCCCTCGCGCTGATATTTCTCGAAATTTTGCTAGGCCAGAGCTTTTCAAATGCAATACTGGGCGGCGTGAGCCTTGCCATCGCTGCGATCCCTGAGGAGCTACCTGTGGTATTCACTCTCTTTCTATCCTTGGGGATTCTTGAGCTAGCACGAAGCGATGCACTAGTCAAGAAGCTTCCGGCCGTGGAAGCCCTTGGGAACGTGAACGTTATCTGTACTGACAAGACGGGAACGCTTACCACTGGAAGGATGGCTGTCAAAGAAGTTTTTGCCAACGAGTTACACTACTCCATCGAAGCGTTTCTACGAGCAGAGGAATCCAAGGTCTTCTTTCTGTATGCAATGATGGCTTGTGAGGAAAGGCCATTCGATTACATGGAGAAAGCAATCTACGAGGTGGGAGAAAAATGTGGGGCACCTTCAGAAATAAAGTCCTGGAAGCTCGTAAGGGAATATGCATTCGACCCCAAGGAAAAATACATGTCGCATGTCTGGGAAAGCTTGGAAAGCGGCAAGATCGTAATCTCAGCAAAGGGTGCAATGGAAGCTATTCTTCCGCGCTGCCTTCTCAGCGGGGAAAGAAGGTCACTCATACTTGCTGCCAATGAAAAAATGGGCGAGAGCGGGGTTAGAGTCCTTGCCCTGGCGTACAGGTACCTTGACAATTTGAGTAAGTCAAGGGAGGAAAGCGAGAGGGAAATGACTTCTGCTGGGCTGATCGGATTCCTTGATCCGTTGAGGGAAGGCATTCCCTCTTCCGTTCAGGAAGCTCAAAGTGCAGGAATCAGAGTAATCATGCTCACAGGAGATCACAAGACAACGGCGCATGCGATAGCTCATGCTGCAGGACTTGAGCATAACATCGTTATTTCAGGTGACGAAATCGACGCCATGGACGAGTCTCGCTTTGGAGAAGCACTTCGCGAGTGCAATGTGTTTTGTAGAGTTTTGCCAGAGCAGAAATTACGAATAGTGGAGACACTACAGAAAACAGGGAACAGTGTAGCAGTTACAGGTGACGGAATAAACGACTCCCCGGCCCTCAAGCGGGCGGATATTGGGATTGCAATGGGACTACGAGGAACTGACGTTGCAAAGGAAGCTTCTTCGCTTGTATTGCTTGACGATAATTTTAACACAATTGTAAAGGCTGTGAGAAATGGCAGGAAGATATACGACAACATCCAAAGCGCATTCAGGTATCTTGTTGCCTTTCATCTACCAATTTTCCTATCTGCCCTAATCATTCCAATACTAGGCCTTCCATTGTTGCTCGTCCCAGTGGATATTGTTGTGCTTGAGTTAGTTTTGCATCCTGTAGTGTCGATTGTGTTCGAAAGACAGAAAGCGGAACCTGGAATAATGAAGAGAAAGCCAAGGACCAAGACCGATAAGATACTGGACGGGAGACAATTTGCTCGCCTTGCGGCGATTGGATTTCTGATATTCATTCTGTCCACCTTGTTGTATTTTTGGGGTGTTTCGAGAGGTTTAGACGAGAGGAGTGCGAGGGGTTTGGGGCTCACAATGATGATTATGGGGCAGCTTGCGATAATTCCGACAGAACTCACTCCTCAGCGCATCAATTTTTCACAGGTCATTCAAAACAGGTACTTTGTCACGATGCTTATCGTTGTAGTCGTGGGCTTTGTATCCGCGATGTACGTGTCCGCGCTTGCAAGTGCGGTTCAGATCAGTCCGATCTCCGCAATAGATTGGGTCATTGTCCTTTCACTTAGCATATTTGTGTTTGGAGTGGCGACCTTGACAAAATTGGGAAAAAAGTAGCAGTCGCTCAGATTCTAAATTTTTCTTACCGCGGTCGAAGAACGCGATGTCGCCTAACTAGCTTTCCAAAGTTGATAATCCATTTTCGAAAGAGCCTACATGAGATTGAAGCTTTGTGGGTTCAGTTTTACGATCTCCTGCCAGGAAGAACGAGAACTCCAATTCAGACTACGTTGCCTATTCCCGTGACTCGCCATTCGGACAGCGCACCGTCTAGCGCGAACGAGTCGCCCCTCTTACTCACTCTTCAGTGCCTCTGGTGGCTATTCAAGAGAACCGACAACGACGAGCTTTTCTCATGAGGATATTCTTGCGATTCGGACCTTGGAGATATGGTGCGAGGTACGGGATTCGAACCCGTGTTAGAGGCTCTTTACTGACCCTGGAAACATCGTGGTTGTACATGTTCCTCGGGCAATGGGAAGCCCCTGTCCTAGACCAGTCTAGACCAACCTCGCCCGCAAGCTAACCAAAGACCTCAATACGATGTTCCTTCCGCACAAGCTCTGTATATCGACCTTTGAAGGTCGTCGCTTGCACGTGTCTATCATCTATGTAGTGATAGTTTTGCGCAGTCGGCTTGCCCAGTATGAGTGATGTGTACATAAAACCGTGCTCCCTCAACCACCTCTCGGTGGCTCTGCGGAGTCGCTCTGGCCGTTCACTGAACAGACATACGTAGTGTTCGTTCTTCATTAAACCATTGACCCACTCTCTTGCGCCCTGAACTTCCTTTGCCTCGAGCGCCTGCTTCTCCGTTTTGACGCCTGATGCATCACATATGCACTCATCTAGTCCGATGATGAAGTTCTTCTGCCCGTCCTTCAAGTGAAATCCGCTTCGGGCGATGTTTCCAGCTTGCCCAACATTTTCCAGAACCCTTCTTCTTCCTTTCGCTATTGCAGCGGAAAGGGCTTTCCGTCTAGAATGAGATTTGGTGCCTGCTTGGCGGCCTCCACGAGGCCTTGAATGAGCGTGCTCAACTTTCAAAGTGAACCTTCACACTCATCTGATCTATGATGGGAAACGGCATGCCTTGTTACGCTTCCACCCTAAACACAGTCATGAGTCTAAGAGCCACGACGTGAAAGGAAGGGAGCTACCGCACCGGGTGTCTCTTCAGCTTGACGGTAGAATTTTCCAAACTATATAACAGAATTGCGAAGCGAGGCTGGAAATTGGAGCGGCCGAGGACACGTGTTTGCTGTGCTCCTCAGACTCCTTCGGAGGGCTTTTGGAAACGAATCGTCCCGTCTCTCAATATCATGTCATAGATCTCATTGACTTCAAACCTGACGCCAAGGAGGTCGTACTCCACTTCACTGAGAAAGAGATTGATTTTTGGCTGTATCACTTCGGCAGCGAAAGGAAAACCCGCCTGTTGGAGGCTCGACATGATGTTCTTTATCATCGCCGTGTCGTCTGGTGCGCCAAACCCCCCACCGTAGAAGGAGCGCTGAGACTGGGGCTGTTGTTGCTTCACCTGCACTAGTTTGATGTTCTTTCCTGGTTTTCCTGTTTCTCTATCCGTCACACTGGTTATCTCGTAAACCCTGACTTTCACCGTGTTCATAGATGAAGACGCCCCAGATCCTTCTGCCATTTTTCCTTACACGTCACCCTCCACATTCAGTGTCCCTTCGATCTCGTCGCCCGTCCGCTCCGATATGCCTTCCGATGACACAACCGAGACTGCTTCTTCCTCCACCGGCGCTTCCTGATCTCCGCCCTCCGCCACTTCGGCTCTTTCCGATTGTGTCTCAGCCTGTTCGCTCTTTTGAAGCAACATGTCTGCGTATTCTTTGCTCAGCACTCTAGCAGAGAAAAGGTTGACCAAGCTGTTTGTAGAAGCCTCACCTGTGAGCTTGCCGATCCCACCTCGACTCTCGCGCCATTTTAGCCGAGTATTTCCGCTCTTGCTTACGTAAATTATTCCCAAAATGTCACGCGCATTTACGAAAGTGATGTCACGCATCTTCTTGAGGCTGACCTTGTCCGCCGCCTCGATGTAGATCGAACCAGTGTCGCCTTCCTTTTCGGGAAAAATGTCAGGGTCTCTCAGGTAACTCTCAGGTATGAAAGACATGCAGGTACTCTGAATCAGAAACCGTCTAAAATTCTCAAGCGAGCTCGTAGTGTCGATGAATACCAATTCTTCTTTCTTCCTTCCCTCTCTGTTCCCTATAACCTTTCTACTCCAAGAAACCTTCTCTTATTTTGTCCCTTTTCCCGCTATTGACTTCCTCAGGTTTGTTTGCACGTGATTCTATCATTGGCCAAGCTTGAATACCACAAGTACTCGAAGCCTTTCTTTCTTTCTTTCTTCAAACGGCCGTAGACTCTATAATCAGATCGAAGAGTTATAATTGCGTTGCGCCTCTCATGGTAATCTCGAGGCGCTGTGAAGAATTAGCCCTAGGAGCGGCCGGAAGGTTGCGATGAGAAAGATCTTGAGTTCGGAGCGCTCACGAATTTTCAGTCCAATAGCATAGGCAATGCTAGATCCACGTCCCGATACCACGGAAATTCTATTGGCCCCAGAAGAAATCTTCGAGCTTTGTGGCTCCAAGAATTTCGTCGAAATCATACCCCAGAGACCCAAGAATCTGGTCGAACGTGCTCTTCATGTACTCCAGATACTTTTCCACATCGATCTCGTCTTTCCGAGTGAGGGAGGCGGGCTTTGCACCGTCACCCGTCGTAGTCTTTACGAAAGAAATGATGTCTCCCGCCTTGATCTCTCTCCCGGCCTTCTGAAGAAGTTGCGCTGCCCTAACATGCTGCGGGATGTTGTCCCTGTAGCCGGAAATGTCCTTGCCAATCATCACGTTGAATGCAAGGTCGTCCATCGAGATCTCCTTTTGTTTCAGCCGCTGATAGTCGGTCTTGAGCCTCTTCTTGATCTCCTCCCTCGCAACAGCGAAATCCTGCTCTGTCTTTACCCTGCTCAGGCTGTCAAGTATTTCATAGAATGAATCTTTGATGAACTGTGGAGTTTGCGACTTTTTACCTGTCAAACCTTTGAGATCTACGGTCCCATCCTGAAGTACTCCGAAGTAGTTCTTCTTCCTCTCGCTCATGGCCACGTATCTGTAAACCTTGTCAACGTCGAGCTCTATGCCAAGCTCCTTCTGAGTCCAGGCGGACACTTGTGCGATCTGCTCTTCTGAGGGAGCCTTGAGGAAGAGTGAATCGGTGTCCGAGTAGATCACCTCGATTCCAAGTTCTTTGCACTTCGCGATCGTCCTAGTAATCGCATAACGCCCTAAAGTTGCGACAGCCTCAGCGGCTGGGAGGCAATAAAGCGGGAAGCTCTCAAATCCAAGCACACCATACGAAGCATTTAGGATAACCTTGAGACCCTGGCTTACGACCTTGTAAAGCTCTTTGTCCTCCTTCGAGAGGGTCTTGCTCTTCGTCAGCTGCTTGTAGTAATCGACCCTGAGGTCTCTAAGAGAACCGACGACGAGGGATTCGATACCTCTGCGTTTAGTACAGGCCCAGTGCCCGACCTCCGGTATCAGGTTGGTTCGGCACTCAGGGTGAGGGCAGTTCACCGTCTCGTAGGAGATGTTGAACACTTTGATTATACTTGGATACAGCGAGGCAAAATCGAGGACGGAGACGTTAAAATGAACGCCTGTCGTTGGCTCTATGACAAGTCCTCCTTTGTACTTCTTTCCTTTGATGATTGCCTCTGACTTGGCTCCGCCCTTCTCCTTCAACTCCTCAGGACGGGGTATCAGCGCGTTCTGCTTCCTGTGGGCGAAGTAAAGCATACTCCTGATCCAGTTCGAGACACCAAGTCGCGAGAGGTCGTCTATGGGCATCTTACCCACCCTTGCGATGACGACAAGCAGCTTCAAGAGCACGTCGTTATAGATGGACACGAGTTTGTACGTCAGAAGCGTGTCCTGTAGATTGTAGTTTGCGAGATCGTATGCCGGGAGGTCACCAATCATCCCATCGAATGAAACCTTACTCTCGTTTAGGAGTCCTTCGGCTACCCCGTTAAGCGTGTGATCAGAATACTTGTTTCCAAAAGCGTAGATCTGAAGCGACCTATTGTTGAACGTCTTGTAAAGGTCAATGTGAATCCCGTACTTTAGTCCGGAGAAGTTGTTGCCCATGACGATCGGGATCTCTTCCTTGGTCAGGTCGAACTCTGGTTTCTGCGATCTGTGGTAGAGATAGTTTAGGTCAAAGTCGTCTCCGTTGAAAGTCGCGAGGAACGGGTAGTCCAACATGTCGGTGAATAATTTTGTCAGGAGATCCCCCTCCGAACTGAAGAACAGGACTTCAGCCTCCTTCGGCAACGTATTCTTTCCCAGGTCGAGGTCCTTTCTCTCCAAGATATACAATCTCTGAAGATCATCTGAAACAATCGAAGCCGCAACAACCGGGTAGTTTGCTTCGTCAGCGTTAGGAACTCTGTTCTCTGGCGAGAGCACCTCGATGTCAAGTGCTGCCCTCTTCAGCCTGGGAAGGGGCTGGTTAAGGAGGGAGGCCCACACCGCAATCTCCTTTGCGATCTCCGGCTTTGACGATTCGAGCGTTCGCTTGAATGAGTCCTTCACCTCTTGGGGAGTATCGAAGGGGACGGGCTCTATCTTTCCGTTCTTGATCTGGTAGAACGCTCCGACATACAGCTCGCTGTCGTAGAGAAAGTTCTCGTAGTACTTGATGTCCGCCTCCCAAGCCGGGATCGCATTCCTCAGGCTGTTGTCCTGTCCTCCGATTGCGAGAGGATCAGTTGCGATTATCTTGCTAACCGTTATTTCCGAATCTGCAATCAGGTCGTGCTTCTTTACTGGCACAATGTCTATGATATTCGGTCTTTCCTTTTTCAGGTAAGCAAGGTCCGCTGGAGACTGTTTTGAAAAACAGTGAGGCTTGTGCCCGCTCTTGTCGGACCACAGGTAGAAGCGATTTTTCGTGGGTTCATAGAATTTTAAGATGGCAACGCGCCTTTCGCCGTCATATGTCGCAGAGAGGAGAAGAGAGGGCCCGAGGTCGGTGACCTCTGTTGTGAGTTCTGCTAGTTTGCTCTTCAAAATGTTCCTGCCATTCGGGGGCAGGGTTATTGCCTTGGGTTTCTGCTCGGTTCTTGATTGTAGTGTGATCCCCTTCGGCTCACCATTGTTATCATTCAGCGAGAAATCGAGCGTTCTCTGCTGAGACTGTTCAGATTGCACGGCGTCAATTCTTTCTTCTTGATTGGTCGTGCTTATAATTCATACGTGATTCTTGACTTGATCTTTGACTTCGACCTACGAAAGAGGTTGAAGGATCAAACTGCCGGCGAATAAAGAGAGAAAAAAGGCAAAAGGAACCCCACAGGATTCGATGCGCTCTCTATTGCTTGAAGCAATCGAGGTAAGAGAGACAAAGAGAAGAAAGAGAAAAAAAATGGAGAGCAAAGAGTGCCCTACTTTGGGTTCGGGCTCTCTTTCTCAGAGCGCGACGATTCTACGAGGTAATGATTGGGAGTGCGTCTCCCGTGATCGTTTCCAGCGTGCGTGCCTGCTGGGTTTGCTGCATGATGACCGAGCAGCCGCATCCTGCGTGGTGCTGCTTGCCCTTTCTCAGCGTACCCCTGTAGAGACCTTGCTCAAGCGTGTGGCCGCTAGATTTCTCCCACTCTTCAATTGGGATTGCGTACTTTTGCTGGATGCGGTCCCTGTACCATTCTGGAATCACGTTGAAAGCGCAGAACGGAATGATTCTCTGATCTGGTGTGACATAGTGAATATCGCACCTCATCAGTCTCTCCTCGTCGTGGTTGTACTTGTCCTGGAAGTGCATCATTCCAAGGAACATTGTCTTCTGGTGGAAGTCACCCAGGGCTTCATAGTCGTGCTTCACGAGCGCGTTGAACAGAAGCTTCGAGAGGTTCACACCCTCTGGCGTCTTTTCCTTGTCAATGAACTTGCTCAAGTTAGCAAGAATCTTTGGTATGACCACGAGCTTGCTAGCTCCGCCTTCGAGTTCGTCAGCCTTGTCCTGGAGATAATTGAGCATTCCCTCCATGTCGACGAACCTCGTGAGTGGAATCAGCTTGTCTTTATCCTTGAAGACATAGGTTCCGGCACCACATGCAAAGTGTATTGAGAGCTCATACTGGGGCTTCTTCGTAAACGCTTCAATGAAGTGAGTCATTGGCACGCATGTTGGGACTGTGAACCAGTCATCTTCCACAATCTCACCTTTTGTCTGTTCCTCAATTCTGCTGATGGCGTCAGGTATCGTGATTCTGTACTTTTCACGCTCTGACTTTGTCAGTCTTCCAGTCAAAGACACGGGCTGGAAGTTGACCGACCTGATAACGTCAATATTTGCCTGTCCGAATCGTATAATCTGTCCTAACTCGTGATCGTTGACTGATTTGATGACGGTTGGAACGAGGACGATTCCCAGTCCCGCCTTCCTGCAGTTCTCGATAGCATAGGGGGCTTCCCAGTGGTTCTTTCCGTTCGTCCTCGGTGTGACACCGTCGAAGCTCATGTAGACTGTGTTCACGCCAGACTCGCGGAGCCTTTTCACGAGTGCAGGATCAATTGCCATGTTGATTGCATTCGAGTTCAGCTGGATGTGATCTACGCCCTCTTCCCTGCATATCCGGACAATCTCTGGGAGATCGGGCCTCAATGTTGGTTCTCCTCCGGTAATCTGAATCGCGTTGCCAGGTACTGGTCTTTCCGCCCTCAGTGTCTTTACCATCGATCGGATTTGATCTAAGGTGGGTTCGTACACATAAGCGCCTTCGACACCCTTCTTCGCATAGAAGAAACAGTACCAGCAGGTAAGGTCGCATCGGTTCGTGATCACGAGGTTCGTGAGTCCGCTGTGGCTCAAGTGGCTAGAGCAGAGCCCGCAGTTCTTAGGGCAGTTGCACTTTGACAGAGGGACGTTCGGATTGTCGATGCCCTTGCCATCGTGGAAATACTTTGCAAATTTCTTGAATAGGCGAGCAGATCCAAAATACAACTCTTCGCATATGCCGTGGTCCGGACATGTCTTTGTCATCCAGATCTTCTCGTCTTTCTCGAAGACAAGAGCTGGGATTGTCCTATTGCACTCTGGGCAAATGCTAGCGGTTTCGTGTGGAAGCGCATAAACTGGCACCGTGTTAGAACGGGTCTGAATCTGCACTAATGGTAATAGTTCTTCAGCGCGTTGCATGGGGATTCCTACTACTGTCAGTGGTATATAAAGTATCCATTACAATGAATAAGCAGTATAGAGGACAATTGAGAGGCCCTCAATCACCGAACTCAAAGTTCACGTTATAAACCCGCCAAGCGGAGTGCTCCGGCCATGACAGTGACCCAGGCCCCGCAGAACAAGATACCGAGCGTGAAAATCGCCAAACCGTACATGGATGACGAAATTGTTAGATCCGTTGAAGAGATTCTAAGGTCCGGATTTCTAGTTCAGGGAAAAGTCGTAAAGCAATTTGAGTCGCTCCTAGCAGGATATCTCGGGGCCCGCTATGTATTTGCTGTCAATTCTGGCACTGCGGCCCTCCACTCGTCAATTCTTGCAGCGAGGCTGGAATTGTGGAAAGAGAACAAAAAAGGCATTCCAGAAGTCGTTACAACCCCTCTCAGCTTTGCTGCGACAGCGAACGCTGCTATTCATGCAGACTGCAAACCTGTCTTTGCTGACGTTAATGAAGAGACTTTCAATCTAGACCCAGATCTAGCTAGTGAACGGATCGGAGAAGACACAATCGCGATCGAACCCGTAGATGTTTACGGACTGCCCGCTGAGCTTGAGAAGTTCAATTCGCTCGCGAGATCAAGGAATATCGTAGTTGTCGAAGATGCCGCGGAAGCAATAGGAGCTTCATTCAACGGAAGGAAGGTTGGAACAATTTCTAATCTGACCTGCTTTAGCACGTATGCAACAAAGAATCTCCACACCGGTGAAGGAGGCTTTGTCGCGACCGACAGGCAGTCTCTCGCAGAAAAAATCGAGATGATTAGGTCACAAGGACAAGCCTCAAGGTACAATCAAAGAACAATTGGGTACAACTTTAGAATGCTCGAGATGGTCGCCGCCATAGGAATCCCTCAGATCAGAATAATCGACGAATTGAATTCCAGACGAAGAAAGAACGCAGTTGAGCTTAGAGAAAGGCTGGGGAAACTAGATTCGCTGACCTTCCAGCGCGTCGATGATCCTATGTCTCATGCATGGTACATGCTCGCCTTGCGTATTGATGAAAGAGCGGCAAAGATCAGCCGGGATGCACTCGTAACGAAACTAAGGGAAAGAGGCATCGAAGCCGACGTATCATGGCCAGTACCAATCCATCTTCAGCCCTATTTCAGGGAGACTTTTGGTTACAAAGAAGGGGATTACCCTGTTTCAGAAAGGATCTGCAAGAGCGTCTTCCAACTCCCAATTCAACCCTTCCTAACGGATGGAGATATTGAGAGGACGGCATCTGCGGTCACCGACCTAGTATCTCGCTGAAAAAGAAATAGTATGAGCGAAGAAAGCAGGGTCAGTGTCGAGCTATCAGTATGCGCGCGCAATGTACACGAGACTCTTCGCGCTTGAGCTGCAGACTACGCATCGCTTGCTCTGAATTGCAGAGTCACCCTGGTCAAAGGGAATCACTCTGATGTCCCCTCCGGTCTTTTCTTTGATTTCATCTTCGCACTCTCTCGAGCCGCACCAGTACGTCTTCACAAATCCACCAGTTGTAGCAAGCGTCTCCGAGAGTTGCTTGAAATCGCTAGTCTCAACCACCTGTCCTTTCAATCTCTCCGTAGCGCGATACCAAAGCGACGCGTGTACTGACTCTAGGCCTCTCTCAACGGCTTCCTCGATCTGTGAAAGAGGAACAGATTCTTTGGCTCCCGTGTCACGCCTGACCAGTACAGCCGTGTTGTTTGCTAGGTCTCTCGGGCCGACTTCGATTCTCAACGGGACACCTTTGAGCTCCCACTCGTTGAACTTCCATCCCGGCGTATATCTCTCTCGAGAGTCGAGGTGCGTTCTCACTCCTTTAGCCCCGAGCCTTTCCACCAGAGAATTGCACATTTGAAGAACCTCGTTTGCCTTGTTCGAAGAGAAGACTATCGGCACTATCACCGCTTGAATTGGCGCAACCTTCGGAGGAACGATCAAACCCTTGTCGTCACCGTGCTCCATTACCATCGCGCCAATCAACCTCCAGGAAATCCCCCACGATGTCTGCCAGACAAAGTGCATCTCTCCGTCCTCGCCCAAGAACCTGATTTCGAAGGGCTTCGAAAAGTTTTGACCCAAGTGGTGGGAAGTCCCCATCTGAATTGCCTTCCCGTCTGGCATCATTGACTCTAGAGTAGTAGTGTATACTGCGCCGACGAACTTTTCTTTGTCACTCTTACTTCCAATGATTACCGGGATGCAGAGCAACTCCTCCATCACCTTTCTGTACGTTAGCAGGATGTCCATCACTTCCTTCTCTGCCTCTTTTTCAGTCGAGTGAGCCGTGTGCCCCTCCTGCCAGAGGAACTCTGCGCTGCGGATGAACGGCTTGGTTGACTTGATCTCGGCTCTCAAGACAGAGTTCCACACGTTGAGCAGCATCGGGAGATCTCGCCAGCTCCTGATCCACTTTGACATCGAGTCGTGTATGATCGTTTCGGATGTGGGTCTGACCGCAAACGTTTCCTGCAAGTTATCGTTTCCAGATTTTGTTACCCAAAATACTTCCGGAGTGAAGCCTGCGAAATGTTCTGCTTCCCTGCGGAGCAGAGACTCAGGGATAAGGGAGGGAAAGTAGGCATTTCTGTGTCCAGTTTTCCTTATTGCAGAGTCGAAAAACCCTTTGATCTCCTCCCAGATCTCGTATGCATAAGGGCGCATGACGATGAATCCCTTTGCGTGAGTATAATCTGCGAGCTCGGCTTTCAGAACGACCTGGGTGTACCACTCGGAAAGATCATCGACCTTCCGCACCGTCAAACCGAGCGATTCTTTTTCCTGTGAAGGGCCTTCTCTCGCTTTCCTACTTTTCTCTCGCTCTTTGTCGCTCAAACTTTATTCCGTCCTTGTGATTTTTTTATCTCCATGCTGTTCAAGGAATGTTGCTGCTACCGCTTCCGCCTGTGATGAAAACCGGCGTACTGTTCCTCTCCCTGGTTATCCTTAGAAGCAGTATGATTAGTGCCACAGACGAGGCTGCAGCTATGGGAAGCGTGTAAAGCGTGACAAAGTCTCCGGCTCCAGTCAGCGACGGACTCAAGGTGTAAGTGGAAAGTCCATAGTCAACCGCCCAGTGCAACAGGATTGCGGCAGGGAGACCGTATTTGTAATAGAGCGCAGCGAGGGCGATTCCTGCAGTGGCCGCCTCAGCGATTTTCCCCGGCCCCCAGCCCGCTCCGAGCACGTAGTGTGCTAATCCGAACAGGAATGAGCTTATTGCTATCATTACGTACACAGTCCAGAGATGGCGCCTGTACTCCTTTGGGCTGTCATTCTTCTTCAGGTATCTTGATGGATGCCAGAGCGAGAGCAGTCCGTCCCTGACTCTTCCCTTCGTCAGTAGAATTACAAGTGTCGCGAGGCCTATGGGGATGACTCTGAACCCGAGTTCCTCCCTGATTGGCGCGATGCTGAGCTCAACGTACAGTAGCAGAGGATCTGTGGGCGGCAGGTTTCCGGTCGACACTCCGACGGACTGTTGAAGAAGAGCCATGATTACCGACACCCAGATTACAATTGGAAATATCGCCATCACCGCCAGCATCGAGTTACCAAAGACTCCACTGATTCCCACGCTTGCGGAGTGTTTGATTGCTCTAACTAGGCTTTGCAAAGGGCCGTTTAGCGCCATTGCAAAAAGCAAGACGTAGATCGTCCAGAGAACGATGAAAAGCGTTCCAAGGTCTGAATTGATTGGTACGACGAATGTGGCGAGTGTGACAAAGAAAGTAAGCCCCGTCAGTTGCGTGGAGGCAGAGTAATTCTTCTCTGAATCCGCAGTTATCGAAATTGGAGATGAAGTGCTGACTGAAAAGTTCTGATTCTGGCCGGAAAATCCAACCACCCAGAGGGAATGCACACTCTTGCCATTGTTTGAGATCAGTTTGAGATTAGCGTTGGAGATGGAAAAGTTTCCCGCAACGTTTCCGTTTGGGTCAGAATTTGTGTTCGCGATGAAGATTCCGGAGCTGGGGATGAAAGATTGAGGATTTCCGTTAGCGTCGTAATTGACCTGAGGATCGATCCATATCTGTCTCTGTGACGCACCGCTCAACCCTGTTGCACGGACTTCGACGAAGGCGTTTTGCGAATTGCCCGCATAGGTGGTAGCCACGACATTGCTGACCGGGCTGTTGTAGACGTAATACGCTCCCAGACCAAAGGTAACAAAGAGCAGGACAGCTAGGAGGACGAGGACTATCGCGTACAACACTGCGACCCAGTGGGTCTCTCGCCTCAACTCGATGTGTTGCATTCGTTTTAGTCTGTCACTCCTGTTTGTGCCAAGAATTCTACCAGAGTCAAGAAGAATTTGTCGCTTGATGTATTCGCATCGCGCGAACTCTCCCTCTTTGTGAACTAGAGAGAAGAAACTATCTTCGAATTGCCTCTAAGTTTGAAATCCTGACCCTTGCTTCTTAAAGTGTTCCGGGGAAGAAATTCATTGTCGAAGGGCAAATGCTTTAGATGCTCCATATGCAAGGGCAAAGACGTTGGGCATGCGCGTCAAACTATTGTGGTATACTCCAAACCCCGAATTCAACGTAGCGCTCGCAATGCGTCGTTGTTACAGCGCCAAGCCGATTGAGGAACTTGAGAAGGAACTTGCATCGAAACCAGGCTATGAGAAGGATCTTATCGCGAAGGCAATCAGGGACAAGACTTTCGACGTTATAGAACATGCAGTATTCATGTTCGAGATAGAAGGAATCAGCAGGGTGTGCTCGCACCAGCTCGTTAGACACAGGATTGCTAGCTACGATCAAGAGAGCCAGCGATTCAGTGTAGTTGAAAGAGAAGATTTCATCCTACCCCCATCAGTTCGGTCAAACCCGGAAGCTCAGAAATTATTCGAAGAAATTCTACAGAGCTCGGTAGAGGCCTTCAAGAAATTGAAAGAGTTAGAAGTTCCCAAGGAGGACGCGAGATTCATCCTCCCGCAGTGCATCGGGACAAAGCTCGTGATAACTGCCAACGCAAGAAGCCTGATGCACTTTTTCTGGCAGAGGACAGCACCTCAAGCTCAATGGGAGATCAGGGAACTTGCGGAAATGATGCTGGCAGAGTGTAGAAAAGTTACGCCCTCAATCTTCAAGGAGATTGTCGAATCGTAGGACGAAGAAGAAAGCGCAGCGCCTCGGTCTCTTCATAGATCTTGACGGATGAAATTCTCTGCTTTCTTTACTCAGTCGGGCTCAGCCTTACTGCGTGAATCTACCGACAAGGGCTCGAAAGCAACGTGACCCCTGTATCCACAGGATTCGCAAAAATATTCTTCCGGCAGGAGCCAGCCAGTTAGTTCGCCCGCAAGGTGAAGGTCCGAGAGGCACTTTGGGCATATTTTTCTCTTACCCTTTAGGTTCCTTCTCTTGAATCTGATCGCGAACCCGTCCGTTTCCGGATTCGCATCGTCGCCCTCCAAGGGAAATCTTCAATCCACCAATAAATGTCAGATAATGTCAGCAAGTGGGGCCATGACGCTGCCGCCAAGATAATGGAAAATGCTTGGTATAGTCGTCACTGAACTTCGATTGTGTTTTCTCCAAAGCCCATTCCGACGAGGCTTTCCCGGACTTGGTCCCTGTGGTCACCTTGGAGTAGGATGTAACCATCCTTTGCAGTTCCACCGCAAGCGAGTTTGCTCTTTAGCTCTCTTGCCATTCTTTCAATGTCTGTTCTCTTTGGATTGAGACCCTCGACCATCGTAGTGGGCTTGCGGAAGCGCCTCATTTCAAGCCTTACAACGATTCTCGTTTCTTCCTTTTCGAGGTCTTCGCATACACAAAGATCCTTAGGAAGCCCACACGTAGTACAGACCTCTGCCATCATTTAACCCTCGAGGCAGAAGCTGCCGTCTCAGAAGGAATTAGATTCGATACCTTACGCATCGCTGCTAAATTTTAGCACTTCAAATTATAAAAACCTTCTCATATAGCTGTCATTTTGCATTTCGCACTGTTTCTTCACGCCCAACTCTACAAGCAATTGATATTAGTGGCCGGAAGATCAATAATAGCTTGAGGAGAGGCTAGAAGAAGAATTTGTCCGCGACTTGTGCCAGATGCGGCGAGGATTATGTTCCGATGCTAGAGTCAGATGAGATCGAAGGCCTGTGCCCAGCCTGCCTCTTTGATCCGGAAAGGACTCAAACTTACTGCAGTTGAAGCTGCCTCGAAACACTCCCTCTGGACCTTCAGGCTCGTTCCAAGGCCAAAGAGAATCATGCAGACTGTTTTGCTATTGGCGCCCTAAATTGTTGGGAGCACAGTACATTTGAGGAACTAGGGATAGACAGGATATTCTATCATTACGTCATTGATCAACTAAACTTCCATTCAGGAACATTTGTAAGGAGCTATGCCCCCGCTCGTCAACTATAGAGAGCCTGACATCCTCGTCTGTGAGGCCTCTTCGAGCACTCGCTTCACCTCTGACTCTGGCACTTTCAAC
>Ga0209061_1001901_pt1 | contig 30297 bp, 26 predicted proteins | sample Coa_R1_10_FD_187157 | JGI IMG/M metagenome (GOLD analysis project Ga0209061, IMG submission 187157) | Surface soil microbial communities from Centralia Pennsylvania, which are recovering from an underground coalmine fire - Coalmine... | ecosystem: Environmental > Terrestrial > Soil >... | reverse complement strand
TCCAGGGGCGATTCCAGGGCGATTTCCAAGTGTTGGCGATCGAAGGGAAACAGCCGCAGCCACAGCTCGGTGGAGAGATTAGCGTCGAACCGCTGAATCCAGAGCACGCTGCCGTCGGCCTGCGCGCTCAGTGAGGAGGACAGGATAGTCACCGGCGCGATTGCGTTGGCGAATTCCACCGGCGGTTTCCAGCCCCCTTCCAGCAGTTGATCGCGGGCCTGCACGACCTCGCCGTTGGCCAAGCGCGGATCGCGCCAGCGCAAAATCAAGTAGCCCTGCACGTTGAAACTCTGGGCCTGGTCGTGGATGGCGGCGAGATTGGAAATAAACAGCCCGACACCGACCGCTAGGGGCTGTCCAGGACCTACCGGTGGGCTGACCAGGTTGGTGACGGCGGCACGCGCCATTGCCGTCCAGCCGCACACTGCCAAAGCCAGAATTGCCCCCACCGGCCATCGCCGCCGCAGGCGAGTTTCTGTTTTCAGTTCTGAGCCGAAAGAAATTTCTTCGTGATTTCCTGGCAAAACTCGCCTCCGGCTATTGTTTCCTGCCCCCGAGTGTCACGTCGCAAGATTATGCCATCAAATCGTCCGAGTTGAGACAACGTAGCGAAAACGTCTCTTATGCTACTAGTTGTAGGGGTTCCCATCTTTAATTTTCTTAAAAAGCTGCGATCTGTCGTATCAATGCAACGTCGGCGTAGCGCGAGCGCCACCGCTTTTCTTTCCGTACCTGAAAAACAATTCAGAAAATCTGCCGAATTGTACTTGACATATCTCGGCAAGCTTCTTGCGAAAACAGCCATCTTAAGGATCGCCGCAGAGTCTTGACCGGCAGAGGAAAAGGAATGGAAGACTGCTTCGGGCTGGTGGGTTGTTCAAACGAAGCGATTCGGATTTATACGCCGTTGATGCGGCTATTGCGTCCCTCTCAACATGCCTTGATGGGGGCGCTGGTGCTGAGTTGGCTTCTGGAGCAAAGCGCCCAAGGGCAGCGGGAGTGGACCCCAGCGCCTGACGCCTTGGCGCAGCGGCTGGGGATGCCGTTTCGCGACTGGCTGACCGCGCTACAACTGCTCAAGGGGCGCGGCTACGTTGGCGAACGCTTCGCCAAAGACCCGCTATGCAACACCCGCGAGCTCAAGCTCGACCCTGTACGTCTGAGCGATGATCTCAATGGCAAGGCCAGCGAGCACCGTTTTCTGTACGCCTTGGCACCATAATAACTGCCCGCTTTGCCTGTCCCCCTCGGTTCGATCGCGTTCCTGAGTCGCGGCCCCGCACATTTTAAGAGGTTGAAATGAATCATTTTCCCTTGGCCCGGCACTGGTGGGTTGCCGTCGTTGTGTTGTCCTCTTTCGGATTGTGTCAGCGAGCTGCGTGGTCGGCTTCCGCCTGCGTCTCGATCGCTTCGCCCGTTGCCGGTGGCAGCGTCAGTGCTTCGAACGTTCCAATCTTGACCACCGACGACTGTATCGGACAGTGGTTCGAATGCCTGTACGTGGACAACGTCGAACAGAGCTGTGCCGGAGTGGGGCAACTTATCTGGAACGCTACCAGCGCTGCTCCAGGCAGTCATCAGATAAAAGTCTTGAGCTACTCCGAAGGGCCCAACAGCCAACTTTTGGGCACGGCTTCGGAAGCCGTGTCACTGGGCTGCCTGTCGATTACTTCGCCGCCCACCAATAATGCTCTAAGCTTGAACAGCGTGGTTCCGATTGGCACCAACGACACCTGTGCGGGAGCGTGGTTCGAATGCTTACAGGTCGATGGCTCGCTTGACGGTTGCGCGGCGCCGGGTCAACTGGTCTGGAACACGTCGGCATATACGATGGGCAGTCATGAGATCACGGTGAACAGTTATTCCGAAAACCCCAACAGTCAGCTGCTGGCCAGCGCCTCGCAAACGGTGCACCTCGGCCATTACACGACCTTGCCGCCGCTGGCCGCGCTGCCCAGCGAATCCAGTTGCGCCACCGCGGTCAATCAGAGCCCGCTTCCGGAGAACGCGCCATGGAACCAGGACGATGGTACCGGCTACAACTCCAACCAGCCGCCGGCCGGCGGGGTGCCAAGTTACTTCTACTCGAATGCTACGCTGGGCGGTCAATTTCCGCCCGCCGACTTTGCCAAAGTGGATGGTGCATACGCGGGCAGCACGGACGACATCGCTCGAGTGTATGCCTGTAAGTGGGGCATTGATGAAGATGTGGTGCGGGCCCAAGCCTGGGTAGAAACCCGCTGGCATCAGGATTGCCCTGCTGCACACGGCGGCAGCGGATGCGCGGAAGTAGGTGACCTCGACAATCCTCCCGGCGACCCGGGGGTGGTCGGCCTTTCCAGTTTTATCCCCAGTACCGCCATCTCGCCGAATAACGTCTTCAGCGGCTTTGACGCCTTCGCCGATGCCCCTTCGGGGCAACTGACCTGCGACAGCGGCAATACCTATTGTACTACCAGCAAGGCCAGCCATTGGGATACCTGGGGCATGTGGCAGGACAAGGTATACTACGAATGGGAGGCTTGGCCGATGGTGCAGGAAAGCACCCCGTTCGGCGCCGACCTGCGTATGGCCGCTACCCGCGCCTGCCTCAACGGCGATGAAGCCGTGTATTTCACCAGCCAGGGCACCGGCACCGCCTATTTGGCGGCGATCGCTGCCGCCACCACGAGTCCGGGCGAAACCGCGTCCAACCAACCCGTCAGCGGCTTTACCCTGACCAATCTCGACTATGCCCTGTATGGCTGCGTGGCTGCGCACTTTTCCGGCAACTGGTACGACTCGGCGGCGCTGAACTATCTGAATAACATTTTGCAAACCCAAGCCAGCGCCCCTTGGCCGGGTGGAATCCGCTAAAACTTGCGGGCTCTCCAATTGAACTTCAATCACGCGCCTTTACCACAATAAGCAAAACGCGGTTCACATTTTCTTTTGACGTGATGCATAAAACAAACCGAGTCAGTAACTATCTTCATTCCCAAATGCTCATGAGGGCGTGAAGAATTTACCGTGCCAATATTTCACGGGCCGCTTTTACTTCCCTCGGACCGAGCCAAATTTCCAATTGAATCGCCAAGGTGAAAGCGACTGCAGCAATGGCACCCACGTTGCTACTCCGTGCAACCGTCGGGGAGCTTGGTCAGGCAACGATAATTTGCCAGGAACTCCTCGCTTGAGATTTAGTGCCAAGCAATCAGCCAGAAAACTCCGGTATTGCTGTTCCCGAGCTCGGCATGTGGCTACCACCCCAGCCGCTGGGTAGTCTAGGCAGGGCAATCGTCGGCTGGAGCGAGCGCCTGCTCGGTTGGAGTCACCGTAATCAACGGATCGTCCCAACTAAATCCCCAGTCAAGGTTAATCTGGGAAGCGGTTTGTACGTTGCTCCCGGCTGGATCAATATTGACGGTAGCCTCAAGGCACTGCTGGCAAAGTGTCCAGCCCCATTGCTACGCCGAAGCTATTCGCTCATAACGGCACCCGCCGTTGCTTCGGCCCAGCAATTCGTGGCCCTGCTCAAAAACAACCTCTTCATCCATCACGATCTAAAGTACGGTATTCCCTTACCGGATCGCAGCGCCGATTTCATATATTCCTCCCATATGCTCCACCATCTATATTACGATCAGGCGGTGGCGCTCCTAAAAGAAGCCAAACGTGTGCTTAAACCTGGAGGAACGATACGAATTGCAGTACCCGATCTAGAGTATATCATATCGCTTTACCAACGTGGTCAACGCCAGGCAGCTCTAGGGTACTTCTTCTATCCATCTGTCCCGCGCGGTGAATTGAGCACCCGCCGCTATCAGTACGACTTTGTCTTATTGCGAAACCTGCTTCTGGCGACCGGTTTTGAGGCGCCGCGACGTTGCGCCTTTGCCACCGGCACCGTTCCCGACCTGAGCCAACTCGACCGATTGCCTGAAGAAACGCTTTACGTTGAAGCTCAGGCCTAACGGTCGCTGACAGGCCCGGTCAAACAATTGTCCTGGCGCGCAGTAACAGATCGCGCCTGATGGCTGGTATTTTTACGTGACGCCATTTCCTGGTCGTTAGAAAATGAGGCAGAACTCCCAACCGTATATCGCGCCTACCTCCCGACGAGACGAGCCTCGCGTTATTAATGAAACTGCCATAACCCCTAGCCTTAGACAATTTTTGCTGACCCACCCCTTCTACGCCAGCCTGTATAACGCCCTCCTGCGCAGTAAGCGCCGAGATCGTCTAGGCCAACTTCTCGCTTTTAGCGCCGCAGCCGTTTTTCGCGCTCACGGAGAAGCGATCGGAACAACGGTAGAAGAAATATGTCGTTTTATACCGCTTCACTACAACGCAGACTATGTTGACAGATACCTTGACCGAGTCAGCGCCCTAATTTCCCTCCAAAGGCGTTACGACCAAAACCCGTGCGTGGAAAACCTTGGCGATTCACGGGCGCGCGTGTCCGCGGACGACTACAGTCTGGCCCTGCTAATGTCGATCATTCTTACACCCCATCGTTTCGCCATCATGGAGCATCTGTCGTGGTTCCTCGGCCTGCAGGCGAAGCGACATCCGAAAGGCCGCCTCGGCGCCGTTGGAATCGGCAGCGGTTTCGAGCTGGTTCGCGCTTCCCGCATTCTTTCGTGCTGGCATATCGAGGGTTACGATCAGGAGCAGGCGATGTGCGAGCAGGCGCGAAAGCTCTTGAAGTTCTGCCAGGTACCCATAAACGTCGCGATAAACATTGAGTTTCCATTGGCCGAGTTCGACCCGCGCTTCGCGCAGGTCTATGATGCTCTAATCCTGTGCGAGTTGTGCGAGCACTTGCGCGATCCCGGGCGCGCACTCGTGAACGCAGCTCGCTATCTTAAGACCGATGGCCAGGCCTTTGTAACCATGGCGGTCAATATTGCTCAGGAGGACCATGTGTTCTTGTATCCGTCGCTCGATGCATGCCGGCGTCAGCTCGAGGAAAGCGAGCTGGTAACTGTGAGCGAATGGGCCATTCCGCAAAGCGCCTTCGTCACCCCGCGAGGCGAGCATTGGAGGGGTAATTATGTGGCAGTTGTAAGCCGTCGCTCAGGGGCGGTACAAATGCCGAGCCTTGGCTCCCACTAAAACCCTGGTTGCAGCCAAAGCTTCTGTACCAGTGCCTTCTTAACCTGGGCGATATAATCTAACGAGCCTGAATCATACCAGCTGCCCGAATACCAATCACCCATACAGCCCCAAAGCATCTGGTCGGAGGTGCCTTCGGGATATCTTGGGTAGCCAAAAGCCGGAATTTCCTGCGGCAAATAACTAATATCCCCATTCATGCAGGCCCTCTGATAAGCCATTCTAAAATCAGCGTTAAAAGCTGTGCTGTCCTTGCTCCATGGCCAGCCCCCGAAGTCGTGAAATTTCATCTGCAAAATGCCATAACTCTGCATACAAAAAGATCCATTCCAGGCGCCAGGAAAACCGCTTCCCGGCGGACACAGAAAAATATTCGTGGTTTGATCTCCGAGGTCGCTTTGTCGCCAGTGTGACTCTACCACTGCTTCTGCCCGCACGACGTTTTCATCGATGCCCCATTTGCAGGCAGCCCAGCGCAAAATTTGATCCGTGGTGCCGGTGTATGACCCGTTTACACGTAAAAAATCGCGAATTGGAGCGAAGCTCCCCTTAACCGGATGCAAATGAAAGGTCATCAAGGCCAAAGCTGTGGGCTGGCGATGGTTGGCTGCATAGTTGTCCGGCCGCGGCTCCCAATTTGAAGGCGCGATATCCGCGGCGCACTCTCTGTCGCTAGGCAAGCTAGCATGTGGCGGTAGCGTAACAAAATAATGCGCGGCCTCCGCCGCTGCAATGCCAAGCGGCCAAAATAAGAGAAAGCCGCAAGCCAGGATCGTTTTGATGGCAAAACGATGACAATTTGCGTCTACTACCGACGATCGATGCAGCCTTACTTGTAAGGCTAATGCGACACTAGCGTGTCGACTGCGGAAAACAGTTCGCGACATTGGTTGTTCCAAGCGATCGGTTGCAAGGCCTTTCGGCACCGCCCCGACAGACGTTCCCGCAAATCGGGGCGCGCGTAAAGCTCGACAATTGCGTTGGTTAAATCGTTAATGTCCCCAGGAGCGACGTAGCGAAGGGTGTGTTCGCCAAAATAGTACTCGATCGCTGACAAGCGCGAAGCGATAACAGGTACGCCCAGCATCGAGTATTCCAGTAACTTCATCGGAAGCATGATTTGCGTGGCCTCGTTGGCGTAATAAGGCACCAGGCCAACGTGTGCCTGTGCGATATAAGGAACAATTAACTCCGCCGGCACGAAGCCAAAAAATGTGACCACGTTGTCAATGTTCAGACGCAATGCCAACTGTCTCGCTTCCTGTAGATAATCGCCGCTGCCAAAAATCCATAGGCGCAACTGAGGAATTGTCTGCCGAGCTGACGCCACTGCCTGAAGGGCTATGTCAAGTCCTAAACGGCGTATAATCGAGCCATGATAGATCAAAGTAAACGCCACGCTTTTCGTACTGCAAAGACGCTCATGACGAAAAATCGAAGGGTCGGGGGAATTCATGACAACTCGAATTTTAGTTGAATCGATTCCGGCGGTCATCAGCCGCTGCCGGTGCAGTTCGTGCACGGCCAGAACGCGGTCGGCAAACCAAGCGCTAAGTCGCTCTTGCAGAGCCAGCAGCTTACCGCCGACATCCCAGAAGTGCTTGCCGAAACGATCTTGATAAAGTTCGGGCATGGTATCAGTAATGTCGAGGATGAGCTTGCTACCGAAAAGCCTCGCTCCAACGCAAGCGAACACGATCGCATCCGGCATGCTGACTGCGATAACAACGTCGTAACGTCGCCGAAACGCGAGCAGAGTCGCGCGCCAGCTTGCGCGGACAAGGAAGTCAAGATAATAGCCCAGATAGCACAGGCGATTGTTGCCACGATAGCGAAAGCATGGGAACGCTACTAAATGGACGGGACCTGTATAATTGTGCCCCTCTTCGGCGGTGCAGATTACGTCAACACTGTCGCCGCGTTTGGCGAGTGCCTCCGCATTACGGCGCAAACGCACGTCGTGAGTAAATAGACGGTTGGAAACAAGCAACACTTTCATCGGTCTCATTCAGCAAGCGGCCACGCCATAAGCAACGACTGAATCAGGGAAGATTACTTCCAAATGGTCGTCAGACCGCAAAGACGTCGCAATTGTTGACGTCGCACGAAGGCCATAAGTTCGGGGTCTGCCAGTCGAGGCATTCCTGTGAGCCAGCAACGCAGATAGGCAAAGAGCATCAAGGCTCCGCCAACGACCCAGGGGGGAGTGCAGGCGTGGCGGCAGGATCGAACTATCATAAAAAGGAATGAATAGCCGGCGTTGTAGGCCGCCACCCCCGCATTTAGCCTACCCTGTCGTGGGCCGCTGGCGGTTTGCATCGGACGGTGGTGATAAACGGTAAGGTCGCGAAAGTTGCGGGTGTCGAAGCCGCGCATCAACGCGGTTGTGACATCGACGGTGTCCCAGCCCAGAGTAGATTCCAGTCTGCCCAGAGTATCAAAACAGCGGCGGGAGTAAACGCGGCAGGGGCCGGTGGGTTGAAAGGATGGCTCGCGAAGAGGGCGCCAGCTGTTGTTAGCAGCAGGCTCGTAGAGCATTCCACTGGCAATTCCCAGCTTGGGAGTGCGCTCGAATTTGTTAATAAGATGCTCGAGAAAATGGTTATCGAAGGTGACGTCGGCGTCAACTCTAAATATGAAATCCGCGGCGCCCAGCCGTTCAGGCCGTAGCTCCGGCATGATTACAGATTCGCCACCAGGAGCGCGTAGGGTATGAAGGGGCAGGTGAACTGCCTTGATCCAGGCATAGGCGGCGGCAGCCTGGTCGATAATTCTGGCGGTCTGGTCGGAGGAACCATCGTCTATTATCGTCCATGATCGAGGCCGCAATGATTGGTTTGTCATGCAGCGTATCAAGTTGGGGAGAAAACGCTCTTCATTATGCGCGGGCGTGACCGCGATTATACTAGCGGCCATAGAGTGCGAGTCTCCTTAAAGCTATGGCAATGGAGGTGAGGCACGGCAAGGCAAAAATGGGGTACAGAGTAAAAACAACTATCGACCGTAGCAGGCATGGTGTCACTGCAACAGGCTTGCCAGAGGGCGCGACATGCGGTCGAGCGTTCGCCTTGCCGTTTCGGCTTCGCTTTGCAAGGTGAGTAAACGGTATCGTTCGGCCAGAGCCCAGACGAGGGCGAACAAAAAGCCGCTGGCTTCGATACAGTCTCCGATTGCTGCTTCGGTCAGGTTCAGTACCATTAAGGGAAGTGTGATCAGGAAGAACATCGATTTGAGTCGCCACGGATCGCCTGGCTGGCGGAAAATGAAGAACCAGGGGCGCAGCATCATAAACAGCCAAAACACGGTAGCTGGGATCCCGACCCCGGCGGCGTGATTCAAATATCCATCGTGTAGAGAGCTGTGCGGCCCCTGGTCCCACGGTCCCCACCAGAGAGGAAAGTAGCGGCTATTGAGGATCGCGCCCTGGACTTCATAACCGTAGCCGCGGATCGGATGGCGAGCGACGGCTGCGAGCACGAATTGCCACATTTCAGTGCGGCCAGTCAGCGTAGTGATGTCGCCGCGGTCGACATAAGTGCCAAATTTATGACCCATAAGGGTTGCGACGGCGACCACTACCAGGGTCCCGGCGCCAATCAAGGGTAGGCTTTTAGCCCGATAGCGCCAGACACTGTACAAGAGCCCGCCCAACGTTAGGCCAAGTATGGGAGAGCGCGAATCGGCAGCCGCGCACGCGCCTAGGGCCGCTACAATCAGTCCTCCCAAATTAAATTTCATTCGCTGACTAACCGCTGACCAGCAAACTAAAGCAGGACCAACCGTGAGGAGCATCACCAAGCCGACGTCGTTTGGGCCACTTAGGATGCCACGAAAGCGCTCGATGCCGCCAACCTGAAGTCCGTGCAGACGCATGTCGCGTAGGACCGAGGGCTGGATGCTCTCTTCGGGGCTGAGCCAATTCAAACTATGGGGCCCAAACAAACCGAACACCACTAACAGCAGGGTTATCAGGCCGGCTCCAAGCATCGCCCGCCACAGCAGTTGGAAAGCTTGCTCTTCGGTGTTTACCTGGCTGGCGCACCAGGCAATGGCGCAGAACAGGAGCAGAGAGTCCGCCAAACGCGAAAGCGAGAATAGAGGAGCCAGCGAGTAGCTAACCGTGAATGCCGCCCAGAAATAATAGAAGGTGTAGAGGCGAAAGCCGCCCTGGCGCAGCAGTCCGGAGCGCAGTAAGCGTGGCGCTAACGGCAAGCACAGCAGGGTGACAATGGAATAATGAACAGCGGCTCGCAGGCCAGGATTGGGTAGCGTATAGAGCGACAAGATGAGCAAGATTAGGGCAAAGGGCAACCAGCTCTCGTGTTTCCAGCAAAACATGGCTCCGCTTATGACGCTCGCGGCCGCCACCGTAGCGAACAGGGCAAACAGGATTTGCGTGTTGGCCCCAGCTACCACCCACAGGCAGGCAGCGGCGAGAAGCAGGCACACCATGATGACCGTGGACGTACCGCGCCAGCGGTCCGGGGACGTGGGCGGTGCATCGACAATCGCGTCCAACGCGCTGGCCATGGTCAGCCTCCGATTCGGGTGTGACGCGCCAGGTAGGAGCAAATGCGGCCGCCACGCCGCACCAGACCGATGGTGACCCGGCGACGCGCGGTACCCCAGGTGCCGGCATAGAGCAGAGCGCGAAAGTCTGCCAAAGCGGTATCGTTGAGAATCGGGATACGCGGAAAAACAGCTCGGCCGCCCACAGCAGCGCGGCGGAAGTCCGAGGTTGTTACGCTCGTATAGCCGGCGGCGAAGGCCGCCGCCAACACGCGCTCATCGTAGGCTCCCAGGGGACACGCGAAACTGGTGACCGGCAGGCTGGAGAGATCTTCTAGGCGCGCTTTGGACTCTTGCAGCTCGTGTGCGAGCTCATGGTCGTCAAGAGAATCGAAAGCGATGTGGCGAAGCCCGTGCGAGCCGATGCTCATACCCAGGCGCACGAGCCGCCCGACCTGCTCCTTCGTGATATAGCCGGCACGGCCCAGATGCGACCAGGTCAAATAGAAGAGCGCGCGCATGCCGTGGTGGCTCAAGCGTTCGGCGGCAAACATATCGCTGGTATGTCCGTCATCGAAAGTGATTGCCAACACCCGCGACTCGCGTGCGACGTGCTCTATTCTCAGCTCATCGGGAAGCAGGGCACGCCAGCCTTCGTCGCCAAGCAATTGAACTTGGTTACAAAACGAGTCCCATCCCACCACGTGGCGCTGACTCCAGTAGGCCTGGGCCGGGCCACAGGGTCCACCCGCAATTCCGTGATACATCAGGATCGGGAGCTTGCGGTTTGCAAGCCGCCGCGTGGTCTCGAAGACTGAGGAGCGAAACATCACCCTGCCCGCCTAGCGCAAACTTCGTGCCTTTGTCGAAAGGCTAAATGAGACGTTTTTCTCAACGATGACGCGCGGGCGTTTGTAAAAGCTTCCAGCGGGCCGGTGTAAAAGCGAAAAAGACCGGAACCCTTATCGGCGCGCGCAGTTGCGTAGGTGTTGCCGCACATCCGCCTTCGTCCGGTGTCCGTTTTGGGTCCAAGGTGTCGAGGCGCGAGTAATGTGCCGTATGGGCACCCTTGCCGTTACTTTCAGCCGACCGCGAAAGTGCGGTTGTAAAGGTTGCCGTGGCTCGGTTGTAATCCGTGCTCCCCAAAAACAGTCAGTTGTGCGCACCCCAACCAAAAATGTCAGCTGAATATTGGGCAAAAACTTTTTTTCTGCACTCGGCACAAGGCTTGCTCACCGACCAGCCCGGGTACGAAGTTCATGAACAAGCCACGGGTCGAACAGTTCCAACTCGCCGGCGCAAGCCGCACGATGGCCGTCGCCGGACCGCGCGAGGTGCGCGGCTTCACTATGAGTTTGGGGTGGGCGCTAATGCTGGTCGCCGCCGGTCTTTGGCTGGCGGGCTGTGCGGCTTCCAACGGTGACGATAGCAGATTACCCCACCAAGGGCTCGCGATGTCGCCGCAGGCCTGCATGGCTAACGTTTCGCTGCAGCGCGGACAGGCTCCCGACGGCAGCTACCTGATTGAGCCCAGCGACGATCTGTTGATCGATTTCTACCTCAATCCAGAGTTCAACCAGGACGTCACGGTGCGTCCGGATGGCAAGATTTCGGTCCGCCTGATTGGAGAAGTGCCGGCCGCGGGCCTCACACCGCAGCAGCTGGCGACCAATTTGGACCAGGCTTACTTGCGTGAGCTGCGCGCTCCCGGGGTCACGGTCACGGTCAAGAACATGCCGAGTCGCCAGATTTTCGTCGAAGGCGAGGTGGCCCATCCAGGGGCTTTCCCAGTTGAGTCAGGCACCACAATCCTACAGGCGGTCGCGGAAGCCGGGGGGCTGACTAAGGACGCAGGGTCAACGGCTGTGCTGATCCGGCGCGATGTCTGCGGTAATCCGGCCCGCTCCGCAATCAGTTTGAAGAGGGCACTCAATCGAGCCGGCTCCAACGACGACTTGGTATTGGAATCGCGTGACATCGTGGTGGTCCCGCCCAGCACTATCGCCAGCATGGATAACTGGGTCGATCATTACCTTCGTCGCCTGATGCCAGTGGAGCCTTACCTAGCGGCCAACACTCCAGTCCTGTGAGCACCGGCGAGGTAAAGCGATGGGAAGCAGAGATCTCAACTACTGGTTGGAGCTGGCGGTTCGCCGACACCTGATCATCATTGAAGTAGCCGGCACGGTCTTTGGGGTAGTTCTCCTGATAACCGTGCTGTGGCCGCCGGTTTACGCCTCGCGTGCCGAAATCCTGGTTCAGCGCAATCGTGCACAACTGCTGGTCTCGCCCGACCTTGGCGGAGCCGACCAAGCCAAGCAGGAGATCGTCAGCACTCCTGTGAGCGAGGAAGAGCTCAACTCTGAGCGCGAGCTGCTCAGCAGTCCCTACTTGGTGCGCAAGGCGATCGAAGGAGTAAGTCCCCCCGTCAGTCACCATCGGCTTGGTGCCGGAATGATCGGCGCGGTCCGAATGCTTCTGGGACTACCGGGACTAGGATATCGGGTTCTTCATGGAACGCCTCAAGTGACCGCCCAGGATCGCTTGGTGCGTCAATTGAGCGCCCATTTGGGGGTCTCGGTGATCAAGCGCTCCAACGTGATCGAATTGAGTTTTCGCTCCGATGACGCGCTGTGGTGCCAAGAGTTTTTGGAGCGCTTGATCAGCGCTTACTTCGAACTCCGCGGCCAGCTCTCCAACGATCCGCAGGCGGAGCAGTTTTTCCAGACCCAGGCCGCGCTGCTGCAACGCAAGTTACGGCAATCTGAAGATCAACTGCGGGGCTACGAGCTGCAAAGCGGGATTAGCAACCTCAATTCCCAACAGCAGGCGCTCATCACCCAGGCATCCGACCTGGGCCTGGAGCATAGCAAGGCTGTCGCGGATTTGGCCTCGGCTCAACAGGAAGTGCAGACCTTGACCATGCAGCTCAAGGGCACGGCGGAGCGGATCAACAAGGAAACCCGCTCAGAGCAGAACATGGCCCTGCAGAACCTCAAACCGCAAGTGCTGGCGCTCAAGACCGAGCGCGCAGATCTGCTCAGCCGTTACCAGCCCGGGAGCGAGCGCATTCGGGAAATTGACGCCAAGCTGAAGGCGGCGCAGAGCATCCTAAATCACGAAAATCACCTCGAAGTCAGCGAATCCAGCACCGATCTCAATCCAGTGTGGGTAATGCTCGACTCCAACCTGGCGCAGGCCAAAACGCGCGCCGCCTCGCTGGCCGCCACTGTGCAGAAGCTGGCGCAGGAGATCGATCAGGTCCATGGGCAATTAGACCAGACCGTCACCAACGGGGTCGAGCTAGTGCGCTTGCAGCGCCAAGTTGATACCGATCGAGAAGCTTACCTGTCCTACGTGCGCAAAGCGGAGGAAGCGCGCGCCGCGGGCGCTCTCAACTCCGACAAGATTCTCAACGTTAGCGTGGCGGAGGCCCCGATCCTGCCGCTGCGGCCGGTGTTTCCGAAGCTGTGGCTTAACCTGATGGCGGGCTTGCTGATGGCGCTGGTGCTGGCGCTGGCGGCCGCGGAGTGGGAGGAGCAGCGCGACCCGCGCATCTATTCCAGCGCCGCGATCGCGCGCGACAGCGGTCTGAAAACCTTTACCGTGTTGCACAGCGAATTTTAGGGTTAAAAATGTATTACCGCTACTTTGGCCTCAATGGCCCCCCTTTCGAGTTCACCACTGCCCCCGCCGCGCTCTATCTGGGCAAGGAACACAGCGAGGCCTTGGCGGCGCTGGAATGGAGCGTGTTGCGCGAGCCGAGCGGTTACACCCTGTTCGTGGGCGAGCCCGGAACGGGCAAGACGACGCTGGTAAGCGCCATCCTGGCACGCCATTACCAGCGCGTGCGCGCGGTCTATCTCAACCATCCCAAGCTCTCCTTCGCCGAAATCCTGATGCGAATCACCCGCCAGCTCGGCATCGAACCCCAGGATCAGAGCAAGCTGGCGGTGATCGAGGCCTTCAATCAGTACCTCAGCCAGTTGGCGCCCGAGGAAAGGGTGGTGATGGTGTTCGACGAGGCCCAGGCGCTCAGCGACGACGGTTTCGAGGAACTGCGCCTGCTTGCCAACCAGGGCCATCCCGAGCGGCGGCAGTTGCAGATAATCCTGGCTGGCCAACCCGAGTTGGCCCGTCGCCTGCAATCGCCCGCGCTCAAGCAGCTCAACGAGCGGATTGGTGCCCGCGCCATGCTCCATCCGCTGTCCGACGGCGAGGTGCTGGAATACATCGCGCATCTGGTCGGTGCGCGCGGCGGGCGCCCCGACGCGATATTCAGCGGGCGAGCGCTTAAGCTGGTAGTGCAACACAGCCACGGGATCGCGCGCCGGGTTAACATCCTCTGTCACAACGCAATGCTCAGTGCTTTTTCGCGCAACGCCACCCGGGTCAGCGCTGAGGTAATGCGCGAAGTGGTGGCCGAATATGACGACTTCGCCGGGGGCGCGCCCGCGCCGCTGGCTCCTCCGGCGGTGCGCTGGCCGGTGCGTGTGCGTCACGCCGCCCTTGGCCTGGCCTCGTTGGCGCTGTTGGGTGCCAGCGGCTCATTGTGGTTGTGGCACACTGCTGAGCCCGTTGACATCGATCTCAAGCCCGCGCCGGTCCAAAGCTTCGCAGCGCCGCTTTCGTTGGCCGAGCCACCGCTGAGCCCGCGGTTCGTGTACGCCGCGCCCACTAGCGCAGCGCCGGCCGCGCCGGTTGCCAGCGGTCTGGCGGCCGCGGCGGGGCTGGGCAGCCCCGTGGTCAAGGTTGCGCCGCTGCCCGTCTCGCATACCCAATCGCTGCCGACCCAGGTGCGAGTGCGCAGCGGCGACACGGCCACCGCGATCGCGCAGCGCTATCTGGGAGGGGCCGGCGGGCTGGCGCAATTAGCCGCCAGAAATCCCCAAATTCACAACCTCGATGTGATCTACCCCGGTGAAGTGATCAACCTGCCGGCGCGCGGCGCCACGGCCGAGGCGAACTAACACCATGGGCAAGTATTTCCAGACCCTGGAGCGGCTCAAGCTTGATCCTGATCATGCGCCCGAACCACGGGTGGCGCGCCTACGCCCGGACGGGCGCAATACCAAAAATCTCATTCCGGTGGGGCCCGGTGGGGTCCCGCGCGGCGTGCTGCAGGCCCAGGTGCTGCGCACCCTGAGCGAGCGGCTGGCGCCGGTGGCAGTGGTGGAAAGCGCGACCCGGGTGTTGGTGGGGGGATGCGAGCGGGGTGACGGCGCTTCAACCATGGCCGCCGCGTTGGCGCTGGATCTCAGCCAGCGGCTGGGGTTGCGTACACTGCTGGTCGACGCCCATCTGCGCCAGCCCGCGCTTCACCTTTTCTTCCGCGCATCCCCCAATAACGGGGGTCAGCCGATGCTGCTGGATGGCGACTTGCAAATCCAGCCTACGGGCCTGCGCGGCCTGGATTTGGCGATTTGTTCGGCGAACCTGGCGCAAGGACGAGAGCCCGGTGGGATGGCGGACTATGAGCGGCGCTGCGCCGAGTACCAGGCCACTATCGTCGATCTGGGCGTGCCGCGGCTGGATCCGCGAATGTTGGTGCTGGCGCGCGTCGGCGACCCGATTCTGCTGGTGGTGCGCTACGGCCAAACCGAGCGCTCTCACTTGGTTACGACCGTTAGCGCTTTGCGCGCCGCCAACCGCTCGATGGCTGGCGTGATTCTCAACGACAAAACCGATCCGATCGGCAAAAACCTAAGGAGATTGATCCCGGTATGAACCAGATCAACAGCGAGCTGCCCGCGCCGGCGGCCAGAGTTAACGCCGCGCCGGCGCGCCGAGCCGAAGGGCAGGTGCGCGGGCTGGCAGTGGTAGGGTTGGGTTATTGGGGCCCCAACTGGGTGCGCAATTTCACTCAGTTGCAGAGCGGAGCCCGGGTGCTGGCGTGCGATCTCGACGCCGGCCGGCGCGAGCGCATCCGCAAAAGCTATCCGGAAGTTCAGACCTGCGAGCGGCTGAGCGAAGTGCTCCAAGATCCTGAAATCGACGGCGTGGTGGTGGCCACTCCGGTCAGCACCCATTACCCCATCGCCCGCCAGGTGTTGCAGGCGGGCAAAGCGGTGCTGGTGGAGAAGCCGTTAGCGATGTCGCGCCGCCAAGCCGAGGAGCTGGTGATTTTGGCGCGCGAGGCCGATCTACCATTGATGGTCGGTCACACCTTTGAGTACAGCGCACCGGTGCTTAAGGTGCGCGATCTTATCGCTCGAGGCGAGTTGGGTGAGGTGCTGTATATCAGCTCGGTGCGCGCCAACCTGGGTTTGCTCCAACATGACGTCAACGTGGCCTGGGATCTGGCCACCCACGATATCTCGATCATCCTGATGCTCCTGGGCCAGTTCCCGCACGCGGTGAGTTGCCAGGGCAAGAGCTACTACCGCGGCGACATCGAAGACGTGGCGATGCTTACTTTGCATTTTCCCGGCAAGATTCTGGCCTTTATCCACGTCAGTTGGCTGGACCCCAACAAGATTCGGCGCACCACGATCGTCGGCTCCCGCCGCATGTTGGTGTACGACGACACCGCAACCCAGGAGAAGATCCGCATCTACGACAAGGGGGTCGACGTTCAGCGCTATTACGACAGTTACGACGAGTTTCAACTTTCCTATCGTTACGGCGACATCCAGATCCCCCGCATCGAGGAGACCGAGCCGCTGCGCATGGAATGCCAGCATTTCATCGATTGTATTGCGACCCAGCGCACGCCCAACACCGACGGTTTGAACGGTCTGCGCGTGGTGAGTGTGTTGGAAGCGGCCAGCCTGTCGCTCAAAAACGCCGGTGCGCTAATTACACTGGCCAACCCGGGGACGCGCTGAATTATGGCCGGCGAAAAATCAGCCCTGGTCTGCGTCAGCGATGACGTCGAGTTGGGAGCCGATGTCCGTCTTTCGCCCTTCGTCAACCTTTACGGTTGCACGATTGGGGCGCAGACGCGCGTGGGCGCCTTTGTTGAGATTCAGCGCGGGGCGAGAGTGGGTCGGTGCTGCAAAATCTCCTCGCATACTTTCATATGCGCCGGCGTGCGCATCGAGGACGAAGTTTTCGTGGGTCACCACGTGGTCTTCATCAACGATCGCGATCCGCGCGCGACCAATCCCGACGGTAGCCCACAGAGCGAAAAGGACTGGCGCCTGGAGCCGACTGTGGTGCGGCGGGGCGCCTCATTGGGTAGCGGCGCAGTGATCATGTGCGGGGTTGAAATCGGCGCTGGCGCGCTGGTGGGCGCGGGCGCGGTAGTCACCCGCGACGTCCCGCCGGGTGCGGTAGTCAGCGGCAATCCGGCTCGTCTGCATGTCCGCACCAGGGTGGTAAACCAATCCAAGCAGTTAATGGCGGGAGGTCGGCGATGAAAATCCGTATGATCGACTTGGCGGCGCAAAATCAGGAAATCCAACACGCCGTTGAGCGCGGGATGGCTCAGGTGCACGCTCGCACCTCCTACATTGGCGGTCCACAGGTGGCGCAGTTCGAGCAGGCCTTCGCTCAATTTCTCGGCGTCAAGAGGGTTGTGGGGGTGGGTAGTGGGACCGACGCGCTGCGCCTCGCGCTGATCGCGATGGGTGTGAGAGCGGGCGACGAGGTGATCACGGTGCCGGCGACCTTTATCGCTACCGCCGAAGCGATTGTGCAAGCCGGGGCACGACCAGTGTTTGTGGATGTTGATCCGCGCACCCGCAACATGAGCCCGCAAGCTTTGCGCCGCTACCTGGAGGCCGGACGCTGGCAATCGCCCAATGGGCCGCGCGCCATTCTACCCGTGCACTTATACGGCTTGCCGGCCCCAATGGAAGAAATTACCGCCCTGGGTCGCGAGTTCAACATCCCGGTGCTTGAGGATGCCTGCCAAGCTCACGGTGCACGGGTGCGCGTGGGCGGCCGCTGGATGAACGCCGGTGCAATTGGCAAAGCGGGTTGCTTCAGCTTTTACCCGGGCAAAAACCTGGGCGGATGGGGCGAAGGTGGCGCGCTGGCGACCAACGACGAGGAGCTCGCCGAGCACGTCGTACGGCTGCGCGATCACGGCCGCACTTCTCATTATGGCCATCTGGACTGCGGTTATAACGCTCGCCTCGATACCATCCAGGCGGTGGTGCTGCTGGCCAAGTTGGAGCATCTGAGCAAGTGGAATGCGAGACGTCGCGAGCTGGCCTTTTCCTATCGCACCCTGCTGGACGGAGCGCTGGGTTGCGAGCTGCCGACCGAGCCCGAAGGCTTCGAATCCTGCTACCACTTGTTTGTGATTTGCCATCCGCGCCGGGACCTGATTCGACACGATTTGCTGGCGCACGGTATCGAGTGCGGCATCCATTACCCATTGCCTCTGCATCTGCAGCCTGCGCTGGCTCATCTGGGCTACCGCAAAGGGGATTTCCCAGTCAGCGAGGTGCTCTCCGACTCCATTCTCTCCCTGCCCATGCATCCCCACCTGAACAATCTGGAAGTGCTGGAAGTGGTGGAAACGATCACCGAAACGCTGGCCAACAGTGCTGGCGTCGAGCCCCAGCGCGCGCAGAGTTAGGGGACTATCGCGATGGCCAACGACGATTTGCGCATTCAAAAAGGGTTGTTCGCGCTGGGCGACGCGCTGGCCGTGGTTGCGGCTTTTGCCGCCGCGCTGGTCCTTTACGATCCGGCTCATACCATCAGCAGCCAACTGCTCGCCCTTCCCACGTCTACGTTGGGAGTGGGCGCAGCGGCGATCATTGGAATGTGGCTGGTGATATTTCGCTCGGCCGGCCTTTACCGAATGCGCGCGGGCGGTCGCAGCGAATCAGTCGCGGTCATTAAGGCCTGCTCCTGGGCGGTGGCGCTGATGCTGCTGGGCTGCTTCGCGGTCCATGTGCGCATCTCGCGTCTGGCCTTCGCGCTCGCTTACGCCTTGAGCATTGCGCTGGTCGTGACGGTGCGGGCGGCCGTGCGCGGTGCGATCCGCCATCTGTACGCCAATCCCAAGATCGGCATTCCCCTGGTGATCGTCGGCTTCAATCCGATAGCGCACTACATGTGCGACCAAATCCTGGACGATATCACCCCCTTCGAGCCGGTGGGTCTTATCGATCCTGCCAACGCCGGCCGACAGTACCGCGGCTTGCCGGTTTGGGGCGACTATGCCCGGTTGGCAGAGCTGGCCCAGTATTATCCGGGGCTGGAAGTGGCGATCGGGTTGCCCCACGCCTCGGGGACAGAGCTGGAGCAACTGGTGGAATTGTGCGACTCCCATCACCTGGGCTGGTGGATCGTGCCGTCAATGGCGGGATCGCTGGCGGGTGGACTGCACGTCGAGCTGATCGGCGCGGTGCCGCTATTCGGCCGGCGGGGCTCCAATATCGAAGGGCTCAACTATGTAATCAAGCGCGGCTTCGATCTGGCGGTCGGAACGCTCATGCTGCTAATAGCCGCGCCCATCATCGGCTTGGCTGCCGTGGCGATTATGCTCGATGACGGCGGCCCGATTTTCTTCCGCCAGACCCGAGTGGGGGTACGCGGCCAGCTTTTTGACATTTTCAAGCTGCGCACGATGAAGGCGGGTGCCAGCAGCAGTGTCCACCAGGAGTACGTGCGCAATTGGATTGGCGGCGGTGCGGCGGCGGAACAACAAGCCGGAGATAAATGCTATAAGTTGGCCGCCGACAGCCGAGTTACCCGCGTCGGCCGCTGGCTGCGTCGCTTCAGCATCGACGAACTGCCGCAACTGCTCAACGTCGTGCTCGGCCAGATGAGCCTGATCGGACCGCGCCCGGCCCTGCCCTATGAACTCAAGCTTTACGCGCAATGGCATCGCGGGCGCCTGGAGGGGCCGCCGGGGCTGACCGGGCTGTGGCAAATCAGTGGGCGCAATCGGCTGTCCTTCGACGAGATGGTGCGCCTGGACCTGCAATATCTGGAGGACTGGTCGCTGGGGCGCGACGTCAAAATCCTGTTTCGCACGCTGCCGGTGTTGCTGCGCGGGAGTGGAGTGTGAGCGCGGATTCCACTCAGAGCGCGACGGCGCCTGCCGCTGGCGCACTACGGCGGGGCTTTGCTCGCGGCGTGCGCGACAACATGGCGGCCGAGGTAGCGACTCAAGCTGTGCGGGTGGGCGGGATGGTGCTGCTGGCGCGAGCGCTGGAGCCGCGCAACTTTGGCGTCTTTCGCGCTCTGCTGGTGCTCAGCATGTTGGTCTCGCTGTGTAATGACGCCGGCATCTGTGACGCGCTCATTCAGCGCGCCGACTTGCGGCCCGAGCACACCGCCACCGCCTGGTGGCTGAGCCTGGGGCTGAGTGCCCTGTGCGCCCTCGCGCTGTTTGCCGGCGCGCCGCTGGTGGCACGCTGGATGGGGATGCCGGAACTAGTGCTGGGAATGCGCCTGTTGTGCGTACCCCAGATGCTGGAGGGCAGTCTGATTACCGCCAACGCGCGGTTGCAGCGCGAGCTACGCTTTGGCGTCCTGGCCCTGGCCGACGTGCTGGCCGAAGTGGCTTTTCTCGCCACCGCCCTGACGATGCTCTATTGCGGCCATCGCGACGCCTGCCTGCCGGCGGCGCTAGCGATGCGCATGGCGGTGCATGCCGTCACGGTGTGGGTGATCGCCGGTCCGCCCGCAATCGCGCGTCCGCGAACCCGCGCCGCGCGCGACTTTGGCGGATTTGCCGCCACCTCGCTGGGCGGTCGGCTGGTTTTTCTGCTTTCCAACAACGCCGACTACCTAATCGTGGGCCGGCTGTTGGGCAGCACCGCTCTAGGCTTCTATTCCATCGCTTGGGACTTGCTGCGCTTTATCCCCGATCGGCTGTACAAAGTGGCAGGGCGGGTCGCGTTCCCCGCTTTTTGCAAGCTTCAGCACGACGACCACGAACTGGCCCGCGCTTACTTGCAATTTTTTGGATATCTCGCCCGAATCGTAATGCCGTTGATGGGTTGCGTGGTGGTGGCTGCTCCCGAGCTCCTGGCCGTCGTGTACGGGGCCAAATGGCTGCCCGCCGCGCTGCCCCTGCGGCTGCTAGCCGCGGGTTTGATGCTAGCCGGCCTGACGGTCGGAATCGGCCCAGTCTATTACACCAAGGGGCGCCCCGGCTTCGACCTTTACTTGCATGGCCTGCGCCTGCTGTTGGTGGTCGCGGTGTGTGTGGGGTTTTCGCGCTTTGGCCTGCGCGGAGTGAGCGCCTCGATGGGTGTGGTGGAGGGCGGGATCGGCGTGACGGGATGTTGGATGGCGGCCTCGCTGATCGGGGTTGGCATGACTCGCGTCCTGCGCGCCGCCGCCGCCGGCGCGCGCTTGGCGTTGCTGTGCGCCGGCTGCGCACTGGCCAGCAAGTGGCTGTTGGATGCGATCGGTCTTTCCGGCCCAGCGGCCTTGCCCCTGATTGGACTGCCCGCCGCCGCGCTTTTTTGCTGGTCGGAGGCCGGCCAGCTGATCGACATGATCATCGTGCGCGCGCCGCGTTCTGCGCCCAGTCCCAGTATTCAAGGGGCGTAAACCAGTGGGGCGAGAGATGGCTGTGGCCACCCCGGCCGGTATCCAAATGGCAACCACCGGCTTGAGGATCGAGTCCTACGCACAAGCGCACGAGAGCTGGCGCCAGTGGTTGGCGCGCAGTCCGCGGGCGGGGCTCTATCATGGCGAGCGGTGGTTGGAGTTGCTGCGGCGGGTTTATCGGATGCCGCTGTCGGTGGCGCAGGTCGAGTTGACGGGTGAAGGGCAGAGCGCGGCCTGCGTACTGGCTCATCCCCACAGATTTTTTTCTCCCCGCGCGGTGGCCTTGCCCTTTTCCGATTATGCTCCGCCGCTGACCACCGGCGCTCGCGCTGAGGCCGCGCTGTTGGAGCATTTAGCCCACGGCCAATGGGGCCCGGTCGAGCTGCGCGGCCAGAGCGCGCCGCCGCCTTGGCAAGTCAGCTCGACCTTTGCGCTATGGAACCTCGATCTCAGGCGCCCCTTGGCCCAGCTCCAGGCCGGGTTGGCAACCAATTTTCGGCGTAACCTCAAGCGCGCCGCGCGCGCCCTGGTGCACGTGGAATATGGCGCCGATAGCGCGCTGCTGGCCCGTTTCCACGCCCTGCATAGTGAGTCCCGCCGCCGCCACGGCTTGCCGGCTCCGCCGGCACGCTTTTTTCGCGTCCTAGGCGAGCTGTTCGCTCCCAACAATGAATTGGAGGTCTGGATCGCTTCTCGCGCCGGCCGCGATCTAGCCGGGGTAGTCCTGCTGCGGTCCGGTAAGCGGCTGTATTACAAATGGGGCGCGCGTGCCGGCGGTGATACCTTTGCCACCAGCCATTTGCTGCTCTGGCAGGTGATTGAACGCGCGGCCGGCCATTGCGAGGTGCTCGATCTGGGCCGCGCCGACATTCGTAACGTCGGACTTAGTCGCTTCAAAGCCGAACTTGGCGCGCGGGCCGAGCCCTTGCCCTACGCCTTCATGCCGCGCATGCCGCGCAATTTGAGCGCCGAGCATCTGAGTGGTCTGGCGCTGCTTTTGTCACAGCTCTGGAAACGCTTGCCGCCGCCGCTGGCGCGCATTTTGGGCGGCGCGATTTACGGCCTATTGTCATGAATCAGGTACTGGTGATTACACCTGCCCGCGACGAGGAGCGCTTGCTCCCGGGTCTCATCGCTTCGGTAGTGGCCCAGAGCGTTCGCCCGCAGCACTGGATCATAATCGACGACGGTTCGCGGGATGCTACCGGGAGGCTGGCGGACGGCGCGGCGCGCGAGCAGCGCTGGATCGAGGTGATCCATCTACCTGGGGATAGCCAACGCGCCGCTGGGGGGGAATCAGCGGTCGCGCGGGTGCTGCGCGAGCGAGCAGCGATGGAATTTGACTTTCTGCTGCGGCTGGATGCCGACCTCAGTTTTGATGCCTTCTTCATTGCGCAACTACTTGACGAATTCGAGCGAGACGCTCAACTGGGCATCGCGGGGCCGACCCTGTTGGAGCCCGATGCCAGCGGTTGGCATCCGGTCTTCCAGCCCGCCTTTCACACCCGCGGTGCGGCCAAGACCTACTCGCGCCGCTGTTTGCGCGCCATCGGACCGCTGGAAAGTGGCCTTGGGTGGGACACTCTGGACGAAGCGCGGGCGATGATGGCGGGATTTCGCACCCGCTCCTTCGCTCACATTGTGGCCCGCCATCACAGGCCGCAAGGTGCGGCGGGTGGACGCTGGAAGGCGCGCGCGGCGGCCGGAATGGCGGCATATCGGGCCGGTTACACGCCGGCCTTCGTGCTTGCCCGCGCCCTGCGCCAGGCGCTCACCGGCGCCGGGCCGCTAGGGGCGTTGGCGTTTGTTCAGGGCTTTTTCAAACCAGCACTAAGGCGGATGCCTCGGCCGGCCTCGCCGGAATTGATCGCTTTTATTCGCCGCCAGCAGATCCGGCGGCTGTTGGGACTGGCTTCGCTATGGCAATGAACCTGCAATGCGAGAGTAATGCCGCGCTCTGCCTGCCGCCTTTGGCGGCCACCTTCAGCAATGACGCCTTTGAATTTTGGAAATTGCCGGAAGCTTGGCGCCAGCTCCTGGGCGATTCGATCGAGCGCTCCCGGCGTGCCGCCGAGCATCTGCTCTTCGAGCGCTACCTGGCCGAGCAAGAGCGCCGGCCGCCGGCCGCGCTCAACGCCTACTACCGGGTTAAAGGGCTGATTCCAGATCATCTACGTTATCGCCTCAACTCCCTGGCGATTCGCTCGCGCCGCCAGCGCGAGTTTCCCCATTGGCCGTGCGAGGACGCGCTCGTGCGGTACTGGCGCGAGTGGCTGGGGCAGGCGCTGGCGACGGTCAATGAGAAGACGGCGTGGCACATTGGCCTGTGGCCCGCGGGCAAACGCTGCGCCATCGTGCTGACCCACGACGTTGAGAGTGCCCGCGGGTTGGCCGATATGGAGAAGATCGCCGCGCTGGAAGAAAGCCTGGGCTTTCGTTCGGCTTGGAACCTGGCCTTGGATCAATATCCGATCGATTGGGAATGCGTGGCGCGTTTGCGCGCGCGCGGGTTTGAATTCGGGGCGCATGGCTTGCGCCACGATGGTCGCCTGTTTCGCAGCGCCGAGGATTTTCAGGCGCTCAAGCCACAAGTTGAACGCTTGGCCCGCGCCCACGACCTGCGCGGCTTTCGCGCCCCCTCTACGCTGCGAAAAGCGGAGTGGATTGCCAGCCTGGATTTCGACTTCGATTCCAGCTTCGCCGACAGCGATCCTTACGAACCGCAGCCGGGCGGGACCTGCAGCCTGTTTCCCTTTTTTTTGGCCGATTTGGTCGAGCTGCCCTATACCCTGGCCCAGGATCATACCCTGATACACCTGCTCCATCGCAGCCCCTTGCCGTTATGGATCGCCAAAGCGGACTGGATAGCCTCGCTCTCGGGGATGATCCTGACGCTGACCCATCCCGATTACTGCGCCGCTCCACCCTACTTCGAGGCCTACGAAAAACTGCTGCGCCATCTGGCCGGCTTCAAACAAGCCTGGCGCGCTTTACCCTCGCAGGTCGCGGACTGGTGGCGGCGGCGTGCGGCGATGCAACTGACGCTGGAGCAGGACGGTCCGCGCCTGTCAGGCGCGGACACCCGCGACGCGGTCATCCGGCCGGTGAGTGAAGAACCGTTGGCGGTCTGAGGAGTTTATCTGTGGCTCGCGCATTGATGATTGCTTACACCACGTACGTTCACGACGCTCGCGTCAAGCGCCATGCCCAGGCGCTAGCCGAACGCGGCGATCAGGTGGATTTGCTCTGTTTGCAAAATCCCCAGCAAGGGTTCGACCGCGGGGTCAACGTGATAGGTCTTCAGATCCGTCGCTACCGCGGTTCCAGCCGGGCCAGCTATCTGCGCAGCTACTTGCGTTTTTTCGCAGCCGCCACCATTCAGGCCGCGGTGCTCTCCAGGCGCCATCGCTACGATTTCGCGGTAGTCTGCACGATGCCCGATCTGGCGGTGCTATGCGCCCTGCCCGTGCGGCTAATGGGAAGCAAGCTCCTGCTCGACGTGCACGATACGATGCCCGAGCTGTACCGCGACAAATTCGGCGGCCGACGCGGGGCTCTGGGCGCCAAGTTGCTACACCTGGAGGAGCGCGTCAGCGCAGGCTTGGCCGACCGCGTGCTGGCGGTGCACGAACCTCATCGCCAGCGCCTGATCGCCGCCGGGATCGCTGCCCACAAGATAAGTGTAGTGCTCAACGTTCCCGACCCGCGGATTTTCGCCCCTCTGGTTCGCCCCGTTTACGAGCGCGAACGCTTTACCATCGTTTGTCATGGCACGATGGCACCACGGCTGGGAGTGGAGCTGGCCATTGAGGCAATCGCGCGTCTGCGCGAGCGCTTACCCACGGTACGCCTGCGGCTGATCGGAGGGGGGAACTATGTCGATGGGTTGCGCCAGCGCGTGAACCAGCGCGGGCTGGCGCCGTGGATTGAGTTTCACGCGCCGGTTCCCTTGGAGCAGCTGCCCGAGCTGCTCAATGAGGCCGACGTGGGGCTGGTACCGAATCGCAAAAGCAGCGCCACCGATCTGATGCTGCCAGTTAAACTGATGGAGTACGTTGCCCTGGGCATCCCGGTGATAGCCGCTCGCCTGCACACCATTCAATACTACTTCGATGACCAGGCAGTGCGTTTCTTCGCGCCTGGCGACGCCGACGGCCTCGCCGCGGCAATCGCCGAGCTGCACGCGCGGCCCGCGCTGCGCCAAAGCCTGGCCGAGCGCGCCTGCACCGTGCTGCGGCGGGTGAATTGGAGCGTGCAGCGCGAGCGCTATTACGAAGCGATCGATTCGTTGTTTCCTAACCGCCGGATAAACGCAGTGCCGGCGCCGAGCGAAGAAAGGAGAGTCTACGTTGAATAGCGGTAAAACTTTGGTGGTCGGGCTGGGTGAAGTTGGCGGCGCGCTGGCCGAAGTGCTCTCGCAACGCGAGCCGGTGCTGCGCCACGATCTGGAGCCGATGGAATTCGACGAGCCGATCGGGGTGATGCATCTGTGCTTCCCGTTCACGGACGCGGCCAAATTTCACGCCATCGCGCTCGACTACATCGCCAAGTTTCGGCCCGAGCTGACTATCGTCAACAGTACCGTACTGCCGGGTACCACGCGTACGCTGGCCGAGCGCAGCGGACAGGCGGTGGCCTACAGCCCGGTGCGGGGTAAGCACGCGAAAATGGTCCAGGACCTGCGTCACTATTTCAAATTCGTGGCGGCGTCCGATCCCCACACCGCCAGCTTGGCCGAAGAGCATTTTCAGAGCGCCGGCTTGAAGACCCGGCGCATGAACCAGATCGAGACCCTGGAGCTGGCCAAGCTGTGCGAAACCACCTACTTCGGCGTGCTGATCGCCTTCGCGCAGGAAGTTAATCGCTACTGTGAGCGGCTGGGCGGAGACTATTACGAGGCCAGCCAATTTTTCGAGGAGATCGATTTTCTCCCGCGTTGCCGCTACTTCCCCGGGATTATCGGCGGCCACTGCGTGTTGCCCAATATTGACCTGATGCTCCAAGTTGCCCCGGCGCCGCTGCTGGAGGCGGTGCGGGAGTCCAATCAGCGGCGCATCCGGGAGCTCGATCGTGACAGCGCCCCTAGCCGGTCGACCGGAACCAATGGCAATGGTGCGATGCTGACTCATCGGTGAGACGCACTGTGGCTTTCCGCGCTTGGCGGCGCAGATGGTCCTTGCGCGGACTGCCCGCGGTACGCTGTGCGCACGCGCTGGCAGAAGCGCCGGTCGACCGGGGCTCGCTTCGGTCCGAGCGCGAGGTCGGAATGGCTACTGGTTTGCATCCGCGTTCGATGAAACAGATTGCGCAAGAAGCGGCTGACAACCAAGCGGCTGTTTTGGAGAGGATGCCTTCGTATGCGCGTGGATAGTTCGCCGCAATGGCGCGATTTGCAAGAGTTGAGCGATGAGTACCGGCTGGATTTTCGCTTGCCCGAGCGCCGCCCGCTAGCCTTGATCCTGGATCGCCGCGCCGTGATGGCGATCGAAATGTGTCGCATTCTGGCCGCGAGTGGCTACGCCGTAGACGTCCTGGGCGAGGCCGGTTCGCCCGCGTTCCATTCGCGCTTCCTGCGTCAAGCGATGGTTTCGCCCCCGGTCCAGCTCAAGCAGGCTTTTCTTGCGCGGGTCAGCGAGGTGGTGGAGGAGGCGGACTACGACGCGATTTTTGTCTGCAACGAGGAAGTGCTCGAAGCCTTGCTCGACCTGCCCGCCGCCCGCCACTGGAGGGGGCTGGCGCTCACGCCGCCCGAGCAATTGCGTCAGGCGCTGAGCCGCAAGCAGATGCTGCGCGTGGCGGCGCAAGCCGGCGTGAGCACACCGCGCACGCTGGTGCCAGCCGATGAGGGTGAGCTTGAAGCGATGGCCTGGGAGTTGGGCTTTCCTCTGATCGTAAAGGGTGACCGCGGCGAGGCCGGCAACCACGTGCGGCTGGTCACGAGGCCTGCCGACTTGGCCGCGGCCTACGCGCAAATCGCTGAGTTGGAGCACGAGTTCGGTGCACCCTCGCTGCAGGAGTATGTGCGCGGACGGGCCTTTTCAGTGGGCGGTCTGTTCGATGGCGGAAGACCACTGCGTGTCTGTGCCCATCTCAAGCTGGCCGGTGTGCCGCCCCTGGGCGGCCTGACCGCCAAAGGCGTAACCATCAAGCTTCCCGGTTTGCTGGAGGCCGCCTTCGCGGTGTTCGAGGCGCTGTCCTACCGCGGACTGGGACATGCCGAATTCATCCAGGATGCGATGGGGCATTTCAAATTCCTCGAGGTTAATCCGCGCGTGTGGGGCACGCTGGCGGTGTCTCACTATGCCGGCGTGGATATGCTCGGGACCTATGCTGAGCTGGCCCGAGGCGGTCCGGTGGCGCCCGATCTGCGCTATCGTGCGGGTGTGCGCTTCCACCGCCTGTTGCGTGAAGCACGCCTCATCCAGCGCCATCCCTGGAGCTTGCCGCGAGTTCTGGCGGATTGCTGCAATCCGGCTATCCGTTCGGACTTTTGCTGGACCGATGCTGCCCCGCATCTGGCGGCCTTGTCGCTGCGCGGGAAAGCCTGGCTGCGTAAACCGTTGTTCTCGCGCGCCCCCTGGGTAGCCTGATTCAGATCTGGCGATCCGATCGGACCGGCTCAGGGACTGGACTGCAAGCGGCGGGTCAGTAGCGACGCCTTGGTGGCGAAGCCGGTGGCGCTGTCGTAGTCGTTATCGCGCAATGCTCCTTCGGCCGCCCCTAGAAAGCCGTTGGCTTGATCGTATAGCGCGGCGTTGGTGTTGCGCAGATTGCTCCGATCGATCGTAGCAAAGCGCGCCCTGGTCGCGTCTACCAACATCTCCGCTCGCGTGCGTGCCAGCACGGTCGGCTCGCCTTCCATCCCGACCGGTCGGGTCAGGACGGGCTGCGGAGGCTTAAGTGCCGGACCCGTGGTGGCCAGTTCGGTGGGCGGCAGCGCTTTATGATGGGTGTGATGATGATGGTAGGTAGCCGCGCGGGGTGGCGCCAGCCAATGATTGAAATTGCGCTGGAAATCGCGCCATTGTTGATCGCTCTGCGCGTCGCAGCCCATGCTGCACAAAAGCAACAGCGCGCAACTGCAGCGCAATAGCCGCGCGCGGCCGACCTGGATCGCGCCAGGCTGTTTGAGCCGTCTAATTCGCCGCCAAAGAGGAATCCACCGTACTCGCGCGCGGCAGTCGGATTGTGACGGTGGTGCCTTTGCCGGGGTTGGAGTCCACATCTATGATTCCCTGATGGAGGTCAATGGCGCGCAGCGCCAGGGCCAAACCCAGCCCGTTGCCGCTGGCTTTGGTGGTGAAGTAAAGCTGAAAAATCTGCTGCATTTGGGCCGGTTGGATCCCGCATCCGGTGTCACCGATCATTAAGCGGACGTAACCGTCGGTATCCAGCCGGCTGGCGACCCGCAAGCACCCGCCCTCGGCCATCGCCTCGATCGCGTTGTTGATGATGTTGGTCAAAGCCTCCTCCAGCAGGTCGCGATCCGCCTCAATCGGGGGCAGGTGCCGATCCAGATCGAATTCCAGTTTAACCGTAGCTGGAGTCAGCCGGCGTGCGGTTTCCTCCAGCAACTGGCTGGGATTCACTGGGGCCAGTTCCAGTTGCTGGGGGCGTAGGAAACGCAGCAGCGCATCCACCGCGCGGTCCAGCCGTTTTACTTCGCCGCGCAGGCCGGCGATGCGGCTTGCGCCCGGGCGCTGATGGGCAAGGTCCTCACTGAGCAGCTCGAGGTGAACGTTCATACTGTTAAGCGGAGTGCGAAGCTGATGGCCAATACCCGAAATCAAGCCGCCTAAGCGCGCCAGCCGGCTGGAATAATCCAAGGTGCGTTTGAGTTCCTGTACCGCTTGCATGTCGCGCGCGATGATGATCAGTCCGGCGGGTTCCGGCCCCTGCCCCAGCGAAAATATCGAGACTAATAAGCGCACCGGCTGCTCACCATCGGCCAGCTGAATGGGCACATCATTGGCATGGTTGCCGGTGGCGAAAGTGATCTCCACCATGCGCGATAGCGGATGGCCCTTGCCCAGCAAGGCGCGCAGGGGTTTGCCTTCCACCATGCCACCCGCGGGCAGTCCCAAACGGCCGGTTGCCTCCTGGTTGGCGAACAAGATGGCGCCGCGGGCGTCGAGCAGGATGACTGCGTCGGTTATCGAACGAAAAGCATCGAATAGTTGGCTGCGCTCATGCTCCCATTGACTGCGGTCGGTGCTGATACGCTGCGATAGTGCGTTGAACTTGTCGGCCAGCGAACTCAATTCGTCACGCCCGGCCACTTTCAGCGCCTTAGTCTCGCGCCCGGCTGCCAGCTCCTCGACTTCGACTGCGATGGCCGCCACCGGGCGTAGCAACAAGCTACCCAGGATAATTGCGCCAAGCAGGGCGAAGCCTGACACCGCGGCTCCGATCAAGGCGATGTGGGCCACGGCGTTATGTACCTCGGCTACGGTCAGGGCGGTGGACAGACCGACTCGAATGACCACGAAAGGTTGTCCGTCAATTTCCAGCACCCGCGTCATCTCGTAGGTTCCTCCGCCCCAGGCAAAGTAGATGCGGGCTAGCCCAAGCCACGAGGAAGCCAGCTTGAGCAGGGCGCTGAAGGGAGCGGCGGCGGGTAGATCGGCACTCAAACTTTGCGGCGGTTCGGACAGAATCGGCACTCCGCCGATGGTTTCCAGGCGCACGTAGACCACCCCCTGGGCAAAGGCCCCGGAGGATTCGATCAGGGTGCGCAAGGCGGGAGAGCGCTGCAGGGTGGCCACCACGTCACCGCGCGAGCCGGCCAAAGTGGTACGAACCTGCTCGAAAATTTCGTTGATGATCAGCTCGCCCGAGTTGGCCAAGCCATCGGCCATCAGCACGATGGTATGGTTTATCTGTAGGACGCTGACGGCTGCGATAATCAGCAGCGACCACGCTAGCAGGGCGGCCGCGATCTTTGCCCGCAAGCCCACCTTGTGCCCCCGCCGGCAGCCTCAAGCCACGCCGTTGCGATTGCGGCCCCGATAGCGGTCGAGCCGGTTATACAGGGTCTTCAGGCTGATACCCAGAATCTCGGCCGCGCGCGCTTTGTTGCCGCCTACTGCGTCGAGAGTCTCGAAAATCAGCTCGCGCTCGACCTCTTCCAACGACCGGTTTCGTTGCGGTGTGCTGACCCGCACGGTGCCAGGGTCGTTACCCAGATCGGCGGGCATCTCATGCATCGAGATCAGCGGCTTG
>Ga0209061_1001900_pt1 | contig 30310 bp, 16 predicted proteins | sample Coa_R1_10_FD_187157 | JGI IMG/M metagenome (GOLD analysis project Ga0209061, IMG submission 187157) | Surface soil microbial communities from Centralia Pennsylvania, which are recovering from an underground coalmine fire - Coalmine... | ecosystem: Environmental > Terrestrial > Soil >... | reverse complement strand
TACGCGAAGCGGCTTGCCACTCGCGGCGGAACGTTCGAGCAGTTCTCGCAGCTCTTCCACCCGAATCGTCTCTTCCGCCCCTTTAGTGAGGTATGCGAGTTGTTCATCAAGAGTCATAAAAAAGCTATCAGCGATCAGCTTTCAGCTATTGAGGATTAACAAATCATCGTGACAACCTTTGCTTTAGCGCTGGTATTCTAACTGGCGTACCACCCCTTATTCCGCCCCTTACCAAGGAGGGGAATAAGGGGTGTTGCGACTAGCGCCTCTTCAGAAAGAATGTCACGACAATTAGTAATCCTCTTCATTCTTCGTTGAAATCGATGCCTCAGTTGCCATCCTTTTTCATCAGCACACGGCGGCCCTGAATCCGGATTTGATCTTCGACCAGTAATTTGACCGCTTCAGGATAAATCCGGTGCTCCTGTTCCAGGATGCGCGCCGAAAGTGTTTCCACGGTATCTTCATCCAGGACGGGCACAGCCGCTTGAAGCACAATGGGGCCTGAATCGACGCCCTCATTGACGATGTGGACAGTGCAACCTGTCCACTTGACGCCATGCTCCAGGGCCTGTTTCTGCGCATCCATGCCAGGAAATGCGGGCAGCAGGGAAGGATGAATGTTCAGAATACGATTGGGAAACCGCTTCACAAAATCAGGGCTCAGAACTCGCATGAACCCTGCCAGGCAGATCAAATCGGTCTGAAGGCTTTCCAGGGCTTCCAGGAGTTCTCCTTCAAAATCCTCGCGCGTACGCCCTTGAGATGAGATGCACCGGGCATTCAATCCCATTTCTCTGGCCAGTTCGAGTCCGCGCGCTTTAGTGCGATTGCTGATCACGGCAACAATGCGCGCGGGGATTTTGCCCGAGGCAACATTCCGGGCAATCGCCTCGAAATTGGAGCCGCGCCCGGAAATCAGAATGCCGAGGTTTTTCATATTCGCCAGCCCAGGGGCGTCGCCTATTGGACCGCCAGGTTCACGGTTGTGCTGCGGCTTGTGCCCGTTTGGCCCGATGAGCTTTGTGAGGGGCTGAACGATCCACTGATGGTGATCGTATACACCCCGGAGGGCGAGCCGGTGGGTGCAGGGTTGCTTCCCGTGAATCCGTAATAGCCCAGATTGCACCCAGCCAGCAACAACGCCAGCAGCAGAAGCGCGCCCAGCGCCAGCCATGCCCGCTTGGGTCCTCGTAGCCAGACGGCCAGAATCAGGCTCAGCAACAGAACCGCAAGCAGCAACCCAAAGCTTAGTTCACTGCCGGGATGCTGTGGCGGAGGGTTGCGGCGCCCCCTGATTGGAGCGACGAGACCCTTGGAATGCGCTGTTGTCGTAACGGTTAAGCTCGCGGTAGCGGTCGAGCTTCCATTGAGGGTCACGGATTGCGGTGAAAAAGAGCAACTCGCGGCCGCCGGGAGGCCAGAACTGCAACTCAGCGAAACCGCCTGATTAAAGCCATTGACAGGCGTCAATGTCACGGTGTAGGTCGCGGACTGCCCCGCTGTAACTGTGTCCAGAGAGGGTGAGGCCGAAAGGGAAAAGTCCTGAAACTTAATGCTGGCATCAAGCGTTGCGGATTGATTGCCGCTGGTGCCGGTGACGGTGAAATTCAGCGGGTTGCTGGTGCTTCCGGAAAGGCCGCTTACCGTCATTGTCGTGCTCTGTCCGGGCGTGATCGAGGTGGGATTGAAAGAGCAGGTCGTTCCACTCGCGCAACTGAAACTGATCTGGCTGTTAAACGAAGAAAGAAGCGCCGAAGCGGCAATGGTGAGCGTCGTCGAAGTCGCGCCGATAATCGGGGTGCTGGAAGGGCCTGACGAGGAGAGCGAAAAGTCCGCAACCGCATCGCCATTCAGGTTAACGACAGGCGGAGTTTTCTCGTTATCTGTGAGGCTGAGCGCCCCTTTGTTGCTGTCGGTGGTGGAACTACTCGAGCTGCTCGAACTCGAAGCGCCCGTAGTTTGCGTGGGGCTGTAGGTGACGCTGATCGTGCAGCTCTGGGAAGGAGACAGTGTTGCCGGACAATTATTCGTCTCGGCAAAAGCGCCGGAAATTGTAATTTTTGTGATGGTCAGATCAGCGCTGCCGGTATTGGTAAGCGTCACCGTCTGGGGCGCGCTGGTGGTGCCCACCAACTGATTATTGAAATTAAGCGTGGACGGCGAAAAAGTAGCCACAGGCGCGGGAGTGGCTCCCGTGCCGCTAAGGCTCACTTGTTGGGGGCTTCCGGCAGCGTTGTCGGTGATCGAAAGATTGCCGGTGACGGTCGTCGTGTCTGTGGGTGTGAAAGTGACGCCGATGGTGCATTGCCCGCCACCCGCAGCAACGGTGTTCCCGCAATTGTTGGATTGCACGTTGAAATTGGCGCTGGTTGAGACGTTTGAAATGCTCAGAGGCGCGCTGCCCACATTGGTCAAAGTCACCGTCTGCGGCGAACTGGCCACATTGAGCCCCTGATTGCCAAAATCAATTTTCTGCGGGTTCAGCGCCACGGCGGGGCTATTTTGCGGGCTGATTTTCGCCACAAAGCCGTTGCCGGAAATACCTGAACTTGCATAAGCAGGCTGAAAGGCGCCGGCCACAGCGGGAAAATTCGATGAAGCTGTTGACCCGACCACATAGGCATTTCCCGAGGAGTCCACGGCGATAGCCTGGCCATAGTCGGGACCGCTGCCGCCCAGATAAGTGGAATAGACCAGGCCGCTGCCCTGAGGATTGAGCGCGGCCACAAACGCATTGGAACAGGGAGAACCGCACGCGCCTTCGCCTAGGGTGGCCTGTGTGGGAGTTTGTGTGGGGAAATTGGTGGAGGCGGTTGAGCCGATCACGTAAGCATTCCCCGCGCTGTCCACCCCAATCCCGTTCCCTTGATCCACGTCGCTGCCGCCAAGGTAGGTGGAATAAACCAATTGGGAGCCTGCGGCGTTCACTTGCGCGATAAAAGCATCCGTGTTGCCGCCTGGTGTAGTCTGGTAAGCGCCGCTGGTGGTGGGGAAATTGGGGGACTGAGTCGAACCTGTAATAAAGACATTGCCCCCGGCGTTCAATGTTAAACCGAGGCCTCGATCATCCCCGCTCCCGCCAAGATAAGTTGAAAAGACCAGTTGCGATCCGGCGCCATTCAGTTTAGCGACAAAGGCATCCGCGCCGCCGTTATTGGCTGATTGAAGCGGATTTTTGGTGGGGAAATTCGTGGAAAACGTAAACCCTGTCACGTAAGCTTCGCCTGCGCTATCGACAGCGATGGCTTGGCCGGAATCGGAAGTCGAGCCGCCCAGGAATGTGGAGTAGAGCAACGTGGCTCCTGCCGGGTCAAGCTTGGTAACGAAAGCGTCGGAGCCGCCCCCCAATGTGCCTTGTATGGCATTGGCAACCGGGAAGTTGGCGGATTGGGTTGATCCCGTGATGTAGGCATTCCCTCCCGAGTCCACGGCGATGCCTTGCCCGAAATCTCCGCCGCTTCCCCCCAGGTATGTGGAGTAGCCAAGAGCAGATCCTCCGGAGTTCAGCTTCAGAGCGAAGGCTTCGGAATTCCCGTTCCCTTGATAAGTTGTGGAGAACGCCTTGGAGGTGGTGGGGAAGTTCGGTGAGGAAGTATAGCCGGTCACATAAGCATTTCCAGAGGAATCGATGGCGATGCTCGTTCCCTTATCAAAACTGCTTCCACCGATATAGGTGGAATAAACCAGCGAGCCTCCGGATGGGTTCAGCTCAGTCACGAAAACATCGGAACCGCCTCCAGTCGCCTTCTGCTCTGGATTGGAAGTCGGGAAATTCGACGAAGTGGTCCCACCGGTGATGAAAGCATTGCCTGAGCCGTCAATTGCAATGCCTGTCGCGCTGTCGCTGCCGCTGCCGCCAAGATAGGTGGAGTACACCAGGGTCGGATCAATGATCAAATTTTTGCGGTGATTGTAAGGCCCTACCAGAATCCTAATATCACCATTCTTTTCAATAATATATCGGCTTTTGACGGATTGCCGGCGGGTCTGCTTTCCAGCGCCTATCGTTTGATAGGCGACAGGCTTCAGATAGCGGAATTCCCCGCCTAAAGCGTCTACCAGAAGGTTTCCCTGCGAATCGAGTCGCAACGGAACTGCGTCGCTCGGACCTTTGATATGGAAGCAGATGCGTTCAGGATTGGCGCCCGGAGAGATCGTAAAGTCGTATTCCAGTTGTTGCGGGTTGCCGTAGTACGTCAGGTCAATCCCTGGGTAGATATGCTGGTAGCGAACCTCGGCATAGTGGGGGATACCGGATCGCCAGAGTCGCGGATTGCTGCCAATGAAATAATTGCTCTTGCCCGGAAGCTCATCGAGCCCAGCCACTCGAACTTTTTGGCTTTGTCCGCGCAATTCCATGTGCAGCCAGGAGGAAACGGCTTCCGGATGGAAAGATGATGATGACGGACCCTGGTTGGGGGCCAAGAAAGACAGAGTCGCGCCACTCGATGTCAGGAAAAGCGTGTAATGGGGGCCGTGGGCGAGGAATTTCACACTCGCGTCAGTCTGGCCCTGATTCGGTTCAAAGCTTAAAGGTAATCGTGCAAACAGGTTCTGCGGATGCGCATGCGAAGCTGCAACTACGCTGTGCGCTGGAAGGGAGGCTTTCTTAATGCACTTTTCGGCATGAGATAAGGCCGCGGAGCTTCCCTGACAGAAGCTTGTGCCCGCGAAGAGAATGGATGCCATCAACAAGAGACCGGCGAGCGAAGCTGCGGTTCTACAATCTTGAAAAACTCCGCCTTTGCGTAGCCTTGAAAAATCCTGCCTACCCAAATTGAGCATCAATGAGCCCTCTCCTCACCCCAATGCCTCACCGGCTTTTCGTGTTGTGGCGGCGATTCCATGAGCGCCGAAAACTGTTGAGAATTCAAGATCAGGTCACAGACGCCGTCCACCAGAAAAAGCAATCGCCAAACCGTCCAAACTTTAATTTAGCCTAGTTTACTAGTCATAGTCTTTTCATTGCACAGGGGAAATACTTGCAGGGCGCGCATTCCCATACGCCCCTGCGCTCCTGGTCCGTAACGATCTGAGGCCCGCGGGGTCTATTCTCCGCAGAACAGGCTGTCAGTCTTTTTCAGCGACCCGCTAAAGGAAGACGACCGATTGAACGCCGGAAATCTCGAACCGCTTTCGACACCGTGGATTCTTGCACTGCACGAGGTCATCGCGCCGCAGCATGTAGGATCGCGCCTTGGTAAACCGGAGACGATCCTGCTCATCCACCGCGCCCCGAAGCGCCTTTTTCTTTTTTCGCACCAGCCAGCGGATTTCGTACATTTCGGTCTGATGGCAGTGGAGACAGGAAAGGGTCATGGGTTTCCGCGTTTCACTCTCCTCAAAGAAATCTCGTTCTTCCATAAACTTTTCATTTTATCCTCAAATAGCCGGGAACTCCAAGGAGTTCATCGCGCTAATGATTGAGCGCGCTGGCGCAGCCCTTCTGACACCCGCCATGCGGAAGGCGGATGTAAAAGCCGAACCCTGTCCGTGCCATACTTGTATGGCGAGGTAGTCATGCTGCTTGGCGTGGCTGGAGCGGAACCTGGAATCCGTGAGTTGGTAATTGGAGGAACTCCATACGTTGTGCTATACCGTGTTCGCGGCAGGAAAGTTATCATTCAAACGATTTGGCGCAGGTCTCTACAGAAAGAACCATGAGACAGCAATTGATCCAACATGCTTGATAGGGGCGTACGCATCGCAAAAAAACGATGCAAGCGTCACCGGCGGGAAATATGCGCAAGTGGAGTAACAGACTTCATGCACCCTGACGCTCTACTCTGAACCCACCACTCGCCGATAAACGTAGCGGATCTCCTGCTGGACCTCATGCATGCGACGGGCAAGGCTCTGCTGTCTATCTTCGAGCAGCCCCCAGCGGCGGGCTAATTCCTCGACCAGCGCGGCGTGGCCGACGTGTTCTGGAAGCCCGGGCGCAGACTTGCCGGTGACCATTCGGATAGCGTGATCCACTGAACGCAGAAAGCGAGCTCCGGCGTTGAGCGTTGCGGCATCCTCAGACCGCAGGATGCCGAGCGACGCCAGCATCCTGATCTGCTCCGGAGTATTCGAGGCTGGCGGAAGGTTCACGCGGCGTCGCAACCGCAGATAGGAGAGGGCGTAATCAATATCGTAGTAGCCGCCCGGAGCAGACTTGGGATCGGTGGGAGAAGAAGCGAGTTCTCTTTCCAGCCGGCGGCGCATCTGCTGAAGGTCGCTCTCAAGATCGGGAAAAGAACTGAAGCGGCTCAGAATCCGTTGCAGAGCATGCTCGGCCACCACCTGGCCAAACGCTGTATTGCCGGCCACCGGCGAAATCTTCAAATAGGTCAAGCCTTCCCAAACCTTGGCAGTCTCATCCAGATAATCCAATAGGTTGCCTTCGGTCACCACCAATTCCCCCTCCTGGCCAAGGGGCCGCAGCCGCGTATCGACGGCAAAGAGGGCGCCGTCGCTGGTATAGCTTGAAAGCACTTCGATAACCTTTTCGGCGCGGCGCGCCCAGAACTCAATATCCTGCTCGCTTGTTCCGGAAGGCACCACAAAAATAAGATCGGCGTCTGACGCCAGATCAAACTCCAGCAGCCCCAATCTTCCGAGGCCCAGAATGGCAAACGGCATGGAGGCGAGCGCCTGGGCCGGATCGGAGGCGCTGGAGAGCGGCCTGCAGACCATGTGGCAAGCGGTTGAGATCAGGCGAATGCCCAACGCGGACCAGTTTTTCAGGGCACTGAAAATGGAATCCATCGCCGCCCAATCGCGGCTGCTGAGGACCAATTTCTGCGCCCGATAATGGCGTCTCAAAAGCGCCATAAGCTGGCGGATGTCCCAGCCGGAATCGAGCATCCAGAGAAAAGGAGACGTCCCGGCGCGCCAGGCTGAAACCATATCGTCGCCTGGCGCACCTTCCAGTTGAATGTGCAACTGGTCAGGATGAGGGTCGGCTGGAGGCGTGGCAGCGGAATCCAGAGCGAGCATGTCCTCCGGGTGATGAATGAGCAATTCGGCCAGATAATCGCTGGCGCTGATCAGTTCCAGCGCCAGGCGCAACTGTTCAGGGTGTTGCTCGGCCAACTCGAACCGCTCCGAAGAGCTGAAGAGATTGCTTAGAAAACGCGTCGCGTTCTTCTGCGCCCGCTCCGGCACGGAAGCCTGCTGAACGCACTCGGCGAGGCCGGGGGACTGCGCGGAAAGAAAGCTCACAGCCTCTTTGTAGGAAAGGGCCACGCGATCCTCGAGGAGCGGCAGGGGGGCTTTCAGAGCGTAAACTTCGCCCGAAGGTTGTCTTGCGGCGCGGGGATGGATCACCTTCTGATAAATTTCATCGACACGTTTGAAAGTCTCTTGCAATTGCGCGGTAAGAACTGCGCCCGGGTGCAGAGGCTCCGCCGCATCGTTGGAGCGCGTTGCCCATGCCCGGCCCTCCAGACCCACGCGGCGGGCCAGCCTGTCGAGCGCTTCGGGGTCCGCAGGCAGGCGATGCGTCTGCTGACCTCGGTCGAGCTGGATGAGGTGTTCCACCTTGCGCAGGAACTCGTAAGCGCCGGTCAGCGCGGCGTAATCCCGATCCGAGAGCCAGCCTTTATCATTCAATTTGCGCAGCGCCAGCAGCGTGCCGCCCGAACGCACCCAGGGATCGTGGCCGCCGTGCAGGCGTTGAAGGCACTGGGTCAGAAACTCAATATCCCGAATTCCGCCGTGATGGCGCTTCACGTCAATGCCGCCCGCTCGCGCCTCTTTGAGTTTGCGGGAGAGGCGCTCGCGCGTGAACAGCACCGTTTCAATCGCTTCAAAGTCCATCGGCGAGCTGTAAATGTAGGGCTCAACGCCGCGCAGGAATTCGCGCGTAAGTCTTTCATCGCCCGCGGAATGCCGGGCTTTAATCAGCATCTGCAATTCCCAGTCGCGCGCGCGATGCTCGTAATATTCCAGGGCCGACCGCAGCGAAATCGTCATATCGCCCTGATCCCCTTCGGGCCTTAAACGTAAATCTACGCGGAACACCTGACCGTAGGGCGTGCTCTGCGTGATGGTCCGCGTGATGGCGTTGGCCAGACGAACGAAATATTCCTTATTCGAGATGATCGAATCCGGCTCGTTGCCGCCGGAGGTTTCGCCGTCGTGGGAATAGAGGAAAAGCAGGTCGATATCCGAACTGTAATTCAGCTCGTTTCCGCCCATCTTTCCCAGCGAGATCACGCTGAACTCGCTGCGCGCGATACGGCCCTGCGCGTCGCGGTATTGTGGCTCCCCATAGCGCTTGCGCAGTTCCTGATCGCAATAAATCAGCGCGTTGGTAACGATCACATCCGCCAGTTCGGAAAGCTCCAGCGTGGTTTCAGCCAGGGTGCTCATGCCCAGCACGTCTTTCAGGGCAATACGCAGATAAATCCGGCGCTTGAACTGCCCCAATTGCGCGGAAAGCCACGGATTCGGCGCGGCGGTGGAGAACCGGGCATAATCCTGCATGACATCCTCTTTGGACCGAAGCTTGGTAAAATTCTTGTCGCGGGCGAATTGAATGGGCAGGTGAGGCTCGGCGAGAAACGTTTCGGCCAGAAAACCACTGTACCCGAAAATGGCGATCAGATAAGTCAGCGCCGAAGGGTATCGCGCAAGGTCAGCCAGAATATCGGTCGGGGCCTTGCTGGCGTAACGCTCCAGCAGGTTCAGCGCGCCATCCGGGTCTGGAGATTGGGCGAGCAGGGAAGCGAGCGGATAGCGCAAAGAAGTCGGCAACAGCTTCTCGAGCTGGGCAAGGTTTGCTTCCGCTCGGGCGGCATCCTGAAAGGCGATAGTCGTGAACGCAGGCGGCATCGTAAAGGATTATACCTTGGATAGAAACCGCTTAAAGGAGCGAAACTTTTCAGACGGATTTTTTCACCGTTGTGATAACCTTGATTAAAACCTGATGCATCTATTGAGAGTGGCAAAGCATGGTGACGAGGCTTTTTCGATGGCGCGTTCCCGTCAGTGATTCTCCGTGCCGGGGACGGCGTCGCTACAGCCTGCGTTGCCACGGTAATTTGTAAGCCTCAATAGTTAAAGGAACATGGAGGAGGAGTCCTGGAATTCCTCAAATGATTCTTTTTTCACGCGGAGGGTGAAATGAAGACCAAGCCTCGCATCCTTCTGATCCAGCCCACGACGGTTCACCTTGACCGGACACCCCATAAGACGCGGCGGCGGCTGATTATCGGGCTGATGCTGCCCCTGATGGCGGGCCTCACGCCGCCTGAATACGACGTGACGCTCTGCGATGAGCGCCTGGAAGATGTGGATTTTGACGCCGGCTGGGATCTGGTCGGGATGACGACGACCATCGGCGCTTCTCTGCGCGCCTACCAACTTGGCGATGAGTTTCGCAAGCGTGGAATCCCCGTCGTGATGGGAGGATTCCATGCCACGCTTCAGACGGAAGAAGCATTGAAGCACGCAGACGCCGTGGTGCAGGGTGAATCGGATTACGTCTGGCCCCAGCTTCTTCAGGACTGGCGCGATGGGAAACTCAAGCGCGTCTATAAAGCGGACAAGCTGCATGACCTTAAGGGTCTGCCGCGGCCGCGCCACGAGTTGTTGAAATTGAAGCGCTATCTCTTCAAGGCTTTGCCTGTTCAGGCCACGCGCGGCTGTCCCTATCGCTGCTCGTTCTGCGAGATTCCAGTCTTTTACGGAGGGACATTCCGCACCCGTCCGGTGGGCGAAATTGTTGAGGAAATCAAGCAGAATATCAAAATCACGGGCTTCCGGCGCTTTCAGTTTATCGACGATCAGATTGCCGGCAAACACCGCTTTGCGCGGGAATTGTTCAAGGCGCTCATCCCGCTGAACATCCGCTTTTCCTGCCTGTGGACCATCAACTCGAATCACGACGAAGAATTGCTCGACCTTGCGGCCAAGGCGGGCGTGTTCCATGTGAACATTGGCGTGGAATCGATCAACCAGGACAGTTTGCTTTCCATCAGTAAGGTTCAAAACCACGTCAAAGACTACAAACGGCTTCTCCAGCGGCTTAAAGATTATGGCATCTATTATTCCCTGAACTTCCTCTTCGGCCTCGATGAAGATACGCCGGATGCTTTTGACCAAACGCTGCAATTTTTGCACGAGGTCAAGGCTCCGGAAGCGTTTTTCAATACCGTGACTCCTCGCAAAGGCACGCCAATGCGCGCGCAGCTTGAGGCCGAGGGCCGGGTGATTGTCCCTGATGCCGACATGTACACCAATAATTTTGTCTGCATGTTCATCCCCAAGAACATGACGCCTCAACAGGTTGAAGAAGGCGTATGGCGATGCACCAAGACGTTTTATTCCGCCAAATCCATGTTCAAACGCCTCCTGATGCCGCCCAACAAATACACAGTTCAAGGGCTCACCGAAAATGCGCTTTTCTGGTACGGGGCAAAATGCCATATTGACCCTGTAGACTATTATTGAAGCGTTCGATACTGTTTTAGCTTTCCGTAAACAGCCCTCAGCCGTCAGCAGGAAAGTTCTGGGACCGAGACGCTGAATGCTGACGGCTGTTCGCTCGCTCGGGATGACTGATTTATCGATTCTTTCTGCCCCTATCAGGAGATAATGGCTGATGAATTGCGAGATGGATTGGATTGCAACTCCAGTTCGGCGAAAAGGTATGGCGAAGCGAAGCGCACTATGGGCGGCAATCGCCCTTGGAATCATGCTGGCATGGACGCCTGCGTGCCCGGCTCAACTCGCTACGGTGAAAGTTCAGACGCAACCGCTTGGCCTGCGCATACCTCAGGACTTCCTGGGCTACAGCATGGAAGTTTCAATAAGCGGGCAGGGGTTGCAACCTTATCATGGGCGCGAGGCCAACCCTGTGACTGCAAGCGAGCAACCGCAGTATGCCCTGGGACGACCTGACGCGCCCAATCAGGGCTTTTTTCAGTTTATGCGCGATCTGGGTCAAGGCGTCCTGAGACTGGGAGGGAACAGTCAGGATAATACCTGCTGGGACCCTGCGCGCGCTCCTCATCCGGCTGAGTGTCGCGGCACGCTCACGGCCCAGGACCTTGCGCTCTTTTCGAAAGCCGCGGCGGCAACCGGCTGGCAACTGATTGTAGGCTTGAACCTGAAGCAGAATTCGCCTTCCTGGGCGCTCAACGAAGTGACGGCAGGCATCGCCCGGGAAATGAAGCCCGACGAGATTTTTGCGCTTGAAATTGGCAATGAGCCGGACTTATTCCGGCGAGGCGGCGCCCGGCCAGCCAGCTATTCTCCCTCCGATCATGTGCGGGATTTTCTGGGTTATCTGAATGCATTCCGTCAAAACCCCGTGGCGCGGCGCTATGGAATTGCAGGCCCCGCTACCTGCTGCGGCTGGCGCAACGCGCACGACCTTGAAACCTTCATCGACGGCGTTGGCGCTCATAATCTCAAGCTGGTGACGGTGCACAACTATTCAGGGGCGGTGTGCGGCGGCCGAACCGTGACCATTGGCCAACTGCTTGACCCTGCGCTGATGACCCGCTTCGACGGGAGCGCCAGAAGCTGGGTGGCTGCGGTTCACAGCCGGGGCCTGCCTATCGCCATGGCGGAAACCAATTCTGCTGCTTGCGGCGGCATGCCGGGCGTGAGCAACGCCTTTGCCTCCGCCGTCTGGGGACTCGATTACATGTTCCATCTGGCGCAGGATGGTTTCCGCTATGCCAATTTCCATTTCAGCTACCGGCCCGGGGGCGGCAGTTCCTACAACCCGATCGACACTTACGGCAGCCGGCAGGAAGGCGGGCGCTGGCAATATCGCAATGTGGCTGAGCCGCTCTATTATGCGATATACCTCTTTGCGAAGCACGCGGCTGGCGCTCGCCTGCTTCCTCTTTCTGTTTCCTCCAGGGCGAATGTGCGAGCTTATGCCGTCAGCGAGTGCGCGGGCTGCGACATCAACATTTTCCTCATCAATAAGGACGCCTCGGCTGCGGGCGAGGTGCGTGTCCACGTTGCCGGCGCCCGCAGAAACAAAGCCAGCCTGCTCATGCTGCGGGCTCCCAGCCTGGCTTCGCTTGCGCCGGAAGTCCGCTACGGAGACGTCCAATTCGATTCTGAGGGTCGCCTTCCTCAACCTCATGTTTCCACGCTTCAGCCGGATGACAGCGGCGACTGGGTGTTTGCGCTTCCCAATGCCAGCATCGCCTTGCTAACCGTGATGAAGTAGCGCAGGCTTCAGCCTGGCATCTGCTGCTTCCGAGGGCTACACTACGCGATTACTGAAACTTTCCTCCGGCTTAAGGTCGGAGAGTTACTACCAGCGCCCTCAGTCATTGCAAGAGCTTTCAGCAGATAATCGCCCGCCTCACGCGGAGCTTCCATGTCGAACCAGAAAGTTTGCTGGCCCAGTCCAGGCACGCTGAACGGCTGGCTGAGGCGGGAAATTTCTTTCTCTGTTCTCGCAAAAGCCAGGATGAGATCGCCGGATGCCTGTTGTGGCTGGTCGTTCACCATCATCACGGCGATGCGGTGCTTTGAACCGGTCGGAAGGGTGGGCTTCCAGAAGTCGATGTAAACGCCCAGGGGCTTGAAAGCTTCGCCCAGATAGTCCTTGAACTCGGGATGCAATTCGAGTTTCTCGACATCGCGGAAATGATCGCTGGTAAAGACACCCGGATAGGAACACGTAAGGTAAACAAAGTGCAGCACGCCGGCATAGTTCCGATAGGCTCGCCAGAACTCAGTCAGCCCGGCAAGCAGGTAAGCGTTCATCTCAAGGCGCTCCGCGGTGGTTGCATGAGGGCCAAGAAGCCCCTCGTAGACGCGGGTGGTAAGCTGGGTGGGCGAACCGTCGCGATTAAGCCAGAGCCAGCCATACTCATTGTTAATCATGGCATGACCCTGAGGCGGCCGGGCGCTGTTCTGAGAAATGCCCGACATGGTTTCGAGATCAGTCATCCGGAAAGGAGCTCCGGTTCCGAACTGGTTGCGGATGAAAAGGTACGGATGGTCTTCCACCGGATCGTTGGGACCTTCGGGGCCGTTATAGCTGTTTTCCCACGAGCGGTTGGAGAGATCCAGATTTCTTACCGCCGGAATAATGCTCCGGGCAAAGACCGGATCGAGCGTCTCATTATTCGCGTCCCAGATCACCACGCTGGGATGGTTCCAATTATCCCGCATCCATTCCTCGTACTCTTTCACCATTTCGGGGACGTCCCATTGACGACCGCTGTATCCCCATGCGGGACTTCCTGTCCAGACAAAGTACTCGTTCTGGATCAACAGCCCTGCTTCATCGGCAATATCCAGCCACTGCTCAGGGACGGGTCCGATGCAGAAACGGAACGCGTTCCAGTGCATTTGCCTGGGAATTTCGATCAGCAACCGCCGCAGCCAGGTTTCATTCCAGGGAAGTGAGCCGCTGAGGGGGTCTTCAAAAAAGCGATGCAGAGTGATGTTGGAACCCCGAAGGAAGAAAAGCTTGCCATTCAGGTAAGCACGCTTCGTCGCAGTATCAAACCGAAACTCCCGCATGCCGAAGCGCGCTTGAAAAGAGTCCCCGCCTGTGCTGGTTTCGATGACGTAGAGAAAGGGATCATCCGGCGACCAGAGCCGAGCATTCGGGATGCGGATTCTCTGCGTTTGCGTGGTCCGCTCACCGGGCTGAAGCCTGAGCTGCTGGCCGGAAGCCCGGGCGACTTCGCTCTCGCCTTTCCACGTCCTCACACGATGCGTCAGTCTGAAATCCACCGGCTGTTTTGCATAGTTCACGCAAACGACCTGCACGAGGATTTCTGAACTGGCAATCAAGGGAGCGACCTGCAAGGTTTCAATCACGGGGTTGTCGCTCACGAGAAGTGACACATCATCATAGATGCCCGGAGTCCACTTCCTTTTCTCAAAGTCTGTTCCCGTCGGCACGCCGATGGGCAGCACGCCTGGGTGAGCGCCGACGCGGACGGTCAGTTCGTTCTCAGCTCCCCAATGGATGGCATCGCTCAAATTGAAGAAGCCGGCGGTGAAGCAACTCAGATGCTCGCCGATTTTCCGCCCGTTCATCCAGACCGCCGTTCCGAACTGGGCTTTGTTGATTTTGAGGATCGCTACGTCGCTTTTTTCAGTCACCCGAAAAGTCCTGCGATACCAGAAGTAATTTCGCTTCTGAAGGGAAATTCCTGGGCTATCCTTGCCGAGCGAGGTCCACGTGGACTTTGGCAACTCACCAAACCGGACCAGGTTCCATATGTTTTCACGGCTTTGATAGCGATCCACGTCCGGAAACGCGGGTTTGGCCAGATGAGCCAGCCCGGGCACGGGAACCGTGTGTTCGAAATGCGCGGGTATCTCGTCGGGCGCGACGCTGTCTGCAATGCGCCACTCACCGTTCAGGCTGAATGTTCTTCTTCCGGCGCCATTGGGCGCTTCATCGGCAGGCGTTGCACGGTTGTATCCTGCTTCCGCATTCAGCATCGACGTGACGCCAATGGCTCCCACGGAGCCTTTCAGGAATTGGCGTCGCCCCAGCAAATCTTTTTTGCTCATTACGAATTACCCGTCACTACAGGGATCTGCAAATTACGGTGACAACATTATCCTGTAGCGGCGCTGTCCGCAGCGCCGAATAATCGCCGGTGGGGACACCGGCGCTACAGCCGGGGGCGTCGCTGTAATTTGCAGCGATCAATACGTTTTCTTGATCCTCGAAATGGCAAGCTGCGAGGGTTTTCTCAGCGGCCTCCCAAGGTGATGCTGTAAAAGCGTCCTGGTGCTTCTGGAGGGGAGGCAACCAATTCGGGCTTTCCACCCACCGCACATTCAGCCCGAACGTAATAATCCATCAGTGCGCCAAGGGACTCAGGATATCGAATTTCGCTGACAAACGTTCGTCTCCCGGCGTGCTGCATTCCTTGGCGATTCCAGCGGGAGGACTCTCCCACTCGCGTGAAGAGCGTCACGTTCCTGACCTCGCCGCGCCCGGGTACAACGGCGTGGATTCTTACAAGCTCGTTCGGGCGCAGGAGCGTCGGGCGCGTGGGCACGAAAATCCGGAGCCCGGCGTTGAGGTCCGGCTGGCGAACTTTCGCGAACAAATCTTCGACTTCCGGAGGAAGCTCTCCCAAAAATTCCTTCATCGACGCTCGCAAGCGGAACAGAGCCAGCCGTTCGTACTTGTTGTGCATCGATGCCAACTGACCCTGGTCGTTCCGGGTGCTGATGATCGGCTGATATTCCAGAAAGACTTGCCGGACAAGCGGCGCGAGCTTCAGCCAGAGAGGCACTCCTTCACTTTGAATTAAGGCTTTGGCCTCACCAGCTTTGCCCTGTCTCTTGAGCGCAAGCGCCTGTTCGAGCTTCTGATTCAGGTGGAATGCCAGCGACCACGACTCGGCATAGGCGGGCATGAACCCGACGAATCCTGCCAGGTAGCCAATTCGTTCGCGCTCAGCCGGACTCGTTGCCGCCTCGGCGAGACGCCGCAACTGGCTGGCCACTTCCGCCTGAGACCGCATTACGTTTTGCGGCGGCTCATAGCCGTTCCAGAACTGAAATGCTTCATCATAGTCGCCGGTGTATTCATGGATTTCATGATGGCCGTCTTTGATCTGGCCATCCCAGGAACAGAGAATCAGCCGGTCGCGATCCGTCTCATCCAGCAACTTGGCGAGTGAGGCGGCGCGCGGTTCACGCGCCTGGACGGCGGCAAACGACTGGAAGAACCGGGTGGGAGTCAAATCTTTCTGCCAGGAATATCTCGATTGGAACCCGGCGTCAGCATCCATGATGCGATGCCGCCAATGAATGCCCATCAGCCCCTGACAGCCGTATTTTTCCGCCAGGTCCATATCCCGAACGAAACGGTACACATGGAACTGCGGCAGCCACATGGCCGGATCGTCTTCAAGCCAGGGAATGGGCCACCGCTCGCGGCCCTCCAGCTTTCCAAACTCTTCGCTGACGGGGTCCCAGCCCAGGCTGTCGTTGAGCGCAGAAAAGATCACGTCCTCCGGCAGGTGTTGATGGAAGTAGGCGAAGTGCCGCACAACGCCGCCCCATCCCGAAATCACCATGCGTTTTTGCGGAGCGTGGCGGCGCAGGAAATCGTAGGCTTGCCGGAAGGGCGTGATGGAAAGGGGCACGCGCTCATCGCGGCTGGCCCAATTGCTGGCTTCATCTTCCCAGAGCCAGACATAATCGACCGTGGGATAGGCTTCCAGCAGCCGCCCCAGGCGCGTCTCCAGAATGTCTTTGGCGGCTGAGGATTCAGGATCGATTCGGGGGCCAGGAACCTTGGGATCCTTCGGCACATAATGCGCTTCCGGCGGAGTCGCCCGGAAAATTTCATCGGGAATCTGATAAGGTTCGAATCCCACGCCCGTGCGAATGCCCAAATGCTGGGCGTATCGGAAGGCCTCACCCCAAAGCTGCTGAGCAAATTCCTCGTCTTCCCAGCAACTCCTTGCCTGCGTTGTGACTTCAGACCCAAACACTTCACCTGCAAAGAACTCCGGCGCTCCCATTCCGTAACGCGAAGTCCTCTCAGGCAAATAGCCCCAGCGGTTTGTAGCCGTGGTGTCGGTGTAGGCGAGATGACCTGCACCGGCATACTCAAAAGAGAGAAACGATTCGGTCCACTGATTGGCGTTGGAATAGACATGCACGCCCAGCGTATTGAAGCGCATTCGCACCATCGCTTCGAGGTAAGCGCGCCAATCCTCACGGTTGTAGACCGTGACGCAATTCAAAAAATCAGGCCACGGAACCAGCCCGCGCACTTTGAAGCGCGGCTGCGCTCGCCATGATTGGCCAGGAGGGGGAAGATCAAGACTCTTTGCGGACTCCAGGGGATAGACTTCGCCATCCAGACCGAAGAAAGCGCCCTGACGTTCCAGGAAATCAAAGGTGGCGTAGAGCACAGCCTGCGATGTGGCCCCTCGCAGCGTGACTTGGGAATCCGCCTGATGAGAAATCTCGTAAGCTTCGGGATGGGCGAAGCGGCTCCGGTCAACTTCCAAGGAAAAGATTAAGCCATTGGATGGCAGGGTCGCTGATCCGCGAGTGGTCTCAACTGGCTCGCGGACAAGGCCTAGGTTGCGAAGACCGCGTGCCAATTCACGGGAAGCGAACATCTGTTCAAAACCGGAGTTTGGCTGGCGGATAATCCAGACCGTTTCGGTTGGGCTGAAGTTTGCCCTCATCTGCAAATCGCCCGGTGACTTATTCACTTGCGAGGCGATCCCGGCAGGGGAGGCCGCCACAGACGCTGGCTGGTGATTGGCAACCCAGGAGCCGGCGCCCAGACAAAGAGCCGTATCCTGCAGGAATTTGCGACGATCGATCGGTTTGTTGGCCATTCAGGTTCTCCGAAAGCCGAACTGAGTTCTGCTTGCATTTCGAGGACGGCGAAGCATCCTGGTATTTACACTGAATCGAACAAATACAGGGATTCTTCGCTTGCTGACCTCGTTTAGAATGACAGGCAAAGGCTCAGGGTGACAAGGTGGAGTCTGTGTGAAAGGATCGAACGATACACTGTAGATTCTCTCTTAATTTTCAAGTGCTGTCGCAGCGCCGAAAAACGCCGGTGGGGACAGCGCCGCTGCAGAAAAACGACGTCACTATAATTTGTGAACCTCAGTAGATGCCCGCGGAACGGGAGGGAAATAGCGTGTCTTAACCCCCGCGCAATCGCAGGAAGGTCGCCTCGTTAAAAGGTGAGCTTCAATGCCAGTTGCATAATCCGAGGATCGTAGGTGCTGGTGACTTGTCCAAAGCCTCCGGTCCCCAAAGTGGTGTCGACGGAATTGAAATTGACCGTATTCCAGATGTTGAACATTTCGGCTCTGAACTGCAAATTCATTCGTTCGTGAACACGGAAGTTCTTGAAGAAGCCCAAGTCCCAACTGTTCATCGGGGGACCCCAGATGGTGCCAACTCCGGTGTTTCCGTAGAAGCCAAAAGGCGGGGCAATATAGGCGCTGGTATTAAACCACTGGGCCACAGTTCCGGGCCCTGAGGTGTGCTGCCCCTGAACAGCGTTGGGCCGGGTCGCGAGGCCCTGGGTGGGTGAAGAGTAGCCCACCGTCAGCGGAAATCCTGTTTCAAGGGTGACCAGCCCTGTGGCTTCCCATCCTCCAAGCAAGGAGCCTGCCGCTCCCTTCAGGCTGTGGAAGAAGGGCAAGTTATAGACATAATTGAAAACCAGAACGTGCGCTCTGTTGAACGCCGCCGGTCCATATTCCGCTCTCAGGTTGTAAGGATTCTGCGGGCCGGAGCCTAATCCTTCTGCGCCCGATAGCGCCATGGTTTTTGAATAGGTGTAAGCCACGCCATAGGTCAACCCTTCCGAGAATCGCCGCTGCACATTAATCTGGAGCGAATGATAGATTGATTTCCCGACCGGAGTAATATTGCTGATTCCGGACCAGCCCTGAAAGGGGCGAACATAATCCGTTGAAACCCGCTGCTGGCAAGGGAAGGGCGTCGTGGCTGTGCAGGCGATGCGAGGATCAAACTGGTATCCCATCGCGGGCAAGGGCTGGTTGATATTCGCAACGTAATCCAAATGAGTGCCCCGGCTGCCCACGTAAGCTATGGACGCTGTCGTATTCGGAGAAAGCTGCCGCTGGATATTGAGGCTCCAGTTCTGCACGGTTGGAATGTCATAGATAGGGTCCAGGCCGTTCAGGGCCAGCGGTGTGAGCGGCGCCGCGACGCCCGCGGCCGGATTATCAAACGGCGGATTGAAGAATGTAGAGATGCTGGAGAATGGAGGATTGCCGACCAGGCGATATACGTCATTTCCTTCAATCCGGTAGTAACCGATCCCGTAACCTCCCCGAATCGCCGTCTTGCCGCTGCCGGTCGGGTCCCACGCAAATCCAAATCGCGGCGCGGGCGTATTCCAGTGGTCTTTCACCAGCCCGAGCGGCGTTCCGTTCTTCCCTGAAATGATGATGCCATTCAATAGGTTGCCTGAATTTGGAACAATCTGTCCGTTTGGCAGAACGGTTGGAGCCTGAGCCGGATTGTATTGGGTGGGCAAAAACATGCTGAGGTTTTGCCCATAAACATGCGGGATAAAGAAATAGCGCAAGCCCAGGTTCAACGTCAGGCGGCGTGTTGCCTTCCAATCGTCCTGAAAATAGGCTTCCGTCTGGTGGAAGTTGTAATACGGCTCGCGGAAACCTTGAAGCTCTCCGTAACTCACCGGCAGTCCCAGCAAAGCGTCCGCGATAGCGTTGCCGGTGAAGTGACCGTCAAAACTGTAGGCTCCCTGGCGCGATGGGGAAGTCTGGGACTGCACCGGCGTGATCGAGAACATCGTGGTGACGCCCATTTGCAGGCTGTGCGCGCCGGCTTCCTTCGTCAGGTCGTCCGAAGCCTGGCTGATATTGTGGTGGGCCCACCATGGCCCCCACAGCGCGCTGATGCCTCCGTATCCCTGTGAAAAAGACATGTCAGGAACCACGTTGAATCCCGGATTGAAGGGGTTCAACGCGCTGTAGCCCGATGGCAACTGGTACGCGCCTTGAATGGTCATTGCCGGGGTTGAGGATGCCGGATAGTTGCTCGCGTAGTTGTAAGAAATTTCGTTCAGCAGGCTGGGACTGATGATCGTTGAAACCTTGGCGATGAAGTTGCGCGAAGGAATGTTGAACTGCGAATGGAGCGTGGGAAACGCATCGCCGCTCCACTGCACGGTCGGGTCATTTTCCAGCCAGCTATCGTGGATAAACCTCACGAACGCCTTGATCTTTTCAGAAAAGTTCTGGTCCACCCGAATCATCTGCTCGCCCCAGTTCTGGCCTGACCGCGCTCCAGTGATGAAATTGAAGAAGCCTGGACTGTTGGGGGTTGGAAAATCCTGGTTGAACAGCAGCCTGACGTTATTGTTGATGCAGGCGGGATTGATCTGGCTGCCGGTGACGCAAGGTCCGCCGCCCGGCGCGGTCAGGGGCTGACCCGTCAGCGGGTCGGTCGGGTTGGTTAACGGTCCAACGCCGGTGAAATCGCCATTGCGCATGGCCACAGTAGGCGTCGCGGCAACCAGCGGCGATTCCGTGCTTTCGCGGATCCATTCCTGATCCCAGAAGAAAAAAGTCTTGGTCTTATCGGTGTTATAGTGGCCTGGGATGTAAAAGGGGCCGCCAATCGTGTAACCGTAATCGTTATAATGGAAAGGAGGCCGGGCGACGTTCGCCTTGTTCAGGAAGAATGAATTCGCATCCAGCGCGTCGTTGCGCACAAAATCATAAGCGTCTCCGTGAAACTCTTTTGTTCCGGATTTTGTCACGGCCAGAAGCTCTGCGCCGCCCGCTGTCCCGTATTTCGCGCTGTAGTTGCTGGTGAGGACTTTGAATTCCGCCAGGGTGTCAGGCCCGGGGTTGGTCATGGTCGAAGCCTGATTTCCCATGTCGGTATTCTGAACCCCATCGAGCTGATAACCGGTGTAGTGCTGGTCAAATCCATTCACGGCATAGCCTCTTTCGCCGTAAAAGCCTTTGCCAATCTCATCGCCCACGCCTGAGTCCTTGGTTGCTCCTGGGACAACCTGTTGGAGTTCCATAAAGTTGCGGTCAAGAATCGGGAGTTGGGTAATCTGCTCGGTTGAAACCGTGTGGCTGAGTTCGCCCGTCTGTGTTTCCACCTGTTGGATGGCGGCCGTGACTTCAACCGTCTGAGTGCTGGAGGCCAGCTTCAATCTGAAGTTCACGCTCACTCGGTCAGCGACGTTCAGAACAATCCTGGCGCTTGTGGCCCGTTGAAAGCCGGCGGCGCTGGCAGCGATCTGATAAGTCCCTACCGGCAATGCCTCCGCTACATAAATGCCGTCGGCGCCGGTCTTCAGCGTTCGGGCGACCACGCCTGTCCCTACGTTCGTGACTGTAATGATTGCGTTCGGGATCGAAGCCCCGCTTTGATCGGTAACGATACCTGTAATTGTGCCGCTCGTTTGTCCGAACGCTCCAGGGGGAAAAACCACGAACGCCAAAAAGATTAGAAGACTGACCAACGGGTCCCTTCGCTTGGATTCCATGATTCTTACCTCCCAGCCCATTGTTAATTTATTTTTGCAAAAACCACCGTCATGCAACCTGTTTATTACATAGTCGCTTATTTGCTATTGCGGGTGCGCTGCCTTGAAACAATTTTTCTTTGCGAACGCGCTTCTGAGGTGCGTGACATTCCGCAGGAGGGCTGTAACTTACGCGCCGAGGAAGACCTCGCATCTTTGGATGAAAGCGTCCGCCCAGGATCACGAATCTCCGTTAACGGTAACGTTTTTAGTATACAAGATCGATATTGTCAAGCGTTTTTTAAGTTTTGCCCCCTTGGATTTCCAATCTACCGTTCGAGGGAACGAGTTCAGTTATGCGACAAACTCAGCCTTCGCGCCGTGCCCGGGGACGGCTGCGTCAGGCGGCTCACTCCTGGGAGGGCGCAGAAGTTGTGAAAAGTCGGCGGACAAACATCACGCAAAGGGGCAAAGTGGCCAAGGTCTAAAAGGACTTGCGCTCCTTGGCGCCTTTGCCAGAGGTCGTTAATTTTAGCTTCATAGCCTTTCCGCACAGCCAGCGGCAAAGCCGCCCCATGCACATTTAATTTTGACAGCGATGTCCAGGAGCCGACCCTCCACGCTGCCTAATCTGGGCCGAATCCCATGCCGTCGAATTCTCTGGTAGGGGCGCATGGAATGCGTCCTGGGCCGGACGCCGCCCGCCCCTAAGTGGCTCCTAGTATGCCTCTCCCGACACCGGCCACGAAAACTGGGGCAATTGGGAATGAGCGGCATTTATTTTATAACAACATGGTCTCGCGGGGCGCTTATGAGTGGAGTCGTCGCCGTGATACGGGTTTTCTATAGTACACTGGATTTATTGAAGGACCTCGCGCGGCAATCCGAGCTTGAATGCGTTGTTGAGAATCGTCAAAACAAAAGGGAGTTCGTTTAACAAGTCATGGCAGTCAGAATCCATCCGCAGGATGTCTTGAAAGCATTGGCGGCCGTCAAGGATGTGAACCACGAGAGAGACATTGTTTCGCTGGGATTCGTCAGGGACCTTGAAGTGGGGGATAATCGCGTAACCTTCACGCTGCAATTGCCCGACCCCGCCAACCCCGCAAGCGGGCCACTGATGCGAAGCGCTGAAGAAGCGGTGAGAGGATTGGGAGTCAGGGACGTTCAGGTTCGTCTTGCTGCGCGGCCTTCTCCTGCGGCGCGGCCGCAAGCCAGCCTGATCCCGCAGGTGAAAAGCACGGTGGCGGTGGCCAGCGGAAAGGGCGGAGTAGGGAAGTCAACGGTGGCCGTGAATCTTGCCGTGGCCTTGCACCGGCACGGGGCCAAGGTAGGACTGATGGATACCGATGTCTACGGTCCCAGCGTTCCGCATTTAATGGGCAGCCAGCAAGGGCCGGTTGTCGTTGAGGGCAAGCTGGCTCCGCCGGAAGAAGCTGGCATCAAGATCATTTCGATGGGTTACTTCCTTCCGCAGGATGAGGCGGTCATCTGGCGCGGCCCCATGCTCCACAAGACCATCCATCAGTTTCTGGGCGATGTTCGCTGGGGCGAACTGGACTACCTCATCATGGATCTTCCGCCCGGCACGGGCGACATCCAATTGAGCCTTTCGCAAACAATTCCGTTGACCGGCGCTGTCATTGTCTCGACGCCTCAGGACGTGGCGTTAAACGTGGCCTCAAAAGCCATCGCCATGTTTCAAAAGCTCAACGTGCCGATTCTGGGAATTGTGGAGAACATGAGCTATCACGTGTGCTCTCATTGCGGTCAGCGCGAGGATATTTTCGGGCATGGCGGCGCTCGCGCGGCGGCTGCGAAAATGAAATTTCCATTCCTGGGAGAAATCCCGCTGGATATTCACATCCGCACGGAAAGCGACAGTGGAAGGCCGGTTGCGCTTGATGATTCAACCGCCTACGGCAAAGCTTTTCACGAAGTCGCGCGCGAGTTGATGAAGCAAGTTAAGTTTGCGCAGGCAGAAGCTGAGCAGGAGATTCACATTGAGTAGAAACCGCCATGAAGGTGTGAATAAATTAGGGGTCTGTCATCCTGAGTGATGGCGGAGGATTTAAATATTTTGTTTTCATTAAAAAACCAGGATGTTTCACCGCGTCCAGCATGACACATTCGAGATTTTCACACCCTCCAGGCGTTGCTGCGTTCTTCAAACAAAATCTCTCAGCCGCTTATTAACTTCCAATGGCCAGCATTCCTAAAAGAATCAAATTAGAGAGCGGAAACGATACGCTTGCGGTCGAATGGTCAGATGGCCATTTGAGCGCCTACGGATATCAATATCTCCGCGACCGCTGTCCCTGTGCCACATGCACCGGAGCGGAAGGCGGTTCAGCCAGAGCCCAGACTGCCGCCAATCCGTTGCCGATGTTCAAACAAGCACCCCGGCCCATGCGCGCGGAGATGGTGGGCCGTTATGCGGTGCAGATTTACTGGAATGACGGCCATTCGACCGGCATTTACACGTTTCAGTACTTGCGCGACCTGTGCCCATGCGCGGAATGTGCCGCGCTCCGCAGCGCCTGAGGATTGGCGGTAGACATTTTCCGCGAGCGCCATTTTTGTGATGACAAAGCCGCATCGTCTGATGCAGAATCGCGGTTCAGGTGAAATTTGACCTTGGCATGCGCCGCGCAATGAGGAAGCGGCATCCACATCGAGAGGAGACTTGGCGATGGTGAGCTTGGCGTCGTGGCTGATGTTTTTTGCAGGAGCGGGACTCTTGTTACCGTTGTTCTCCGCAGCGCCTGCGAGCGTAGGTTCCAGCCGGGGTTTGCTGCTGGTTGAGAACAAGGGGGAACACACGCTCGGCATTGTGGACCCCGAGGCGGGCAAGATGCTGACGAAGATCACGTTGAGCGGGGTCACGGGGCACGAAGTGGCGGCTTCCCCTGATGGCCGCTTTGCTTATGCCCCGATTTACGGCAATTCCGGCGTGGGGGCGCCCGGCTCAAATGGAAAAGCGATCGACGTGATTGATCTTCGCTCCCGCCGAGTCGCGCACAAGATCGATCTGCGTCCGGTGCGCCCGCACTGCCCTGTTTACGGCCCGGATGGCATGCTTTACGTTACCGCCGAGCTTGACCACGCGGTATATGTGATTGACCCGCATACGCTGAAAGTGGTGGGATCGATTTCCACCGAGCAGCCGGAATCGCACATGCTGGCCATCACTCGCGACGGCAAGCGAGGCTACACGGCTAACGTGGGGGCAGGGACGGTGACGGCGCTGGACCTGGAGAATCGCAAGCCCATCGCCGTCATTCACGTTTCGAGAGTTGTGCAACGCATTTCCGTGACTCCGGATGGCCGATGGGTCTTCACCGCTGACCAGACCGAACCGCGCCTTGCCGTGATTGATACCTCAACGAATCAAGTGAAGAGCTGGATTCACCTGCCTGGCGTCGCCTTCGGCACCACCGTTTCGCCCGATGGCCATTGGCTGCTTGCAACTTTGCCGAAGCTGAATCGAGTGGCCGTCATTGAATTGCCCTCGATGCGGGTTACCCGCACCATCGATGTGCCCAAGGCGCCGCAGGAAATCCTGTTTCGTCCCGGGGGGCAGGTGGCTTACGTTTCCTGCGATAGCAGCGCAAAAATAGCAGTCGTAAACCTTGAAGACTGGCGAGTGGAGAAGCTGATTGCGGTGGGCCGCGGAGACGACGGCTTGGCTTGGGCGTCGATGTAGCAACTACGCGGTTTACTGAGGATTACAAGTTATCGTGACGATGCCCGGCATACCTCGAAAGGGCGACGTGCCAGGTATGCGGATTTTTTAGATACAACATCAGGCTCACCGGCTGATTTCGAGGGTGGTCTTGATTCCGCTCCGCTTCTGTCCGAACCATTGGCGATACTCTTCCCAGGGCAAGCGGTTGGTGAGAAGCTTTTGCAGCGCTCCGGGTCGCGCTTTCTCGATGCTCTGGAAATCTTCAACGCCCTTTTTGAAATGTCGCGGATGGGCGTTGACGCTGCCAAAGACCACGTTGTTTCGCAGCACGAGGTCCTGATTGATGACGTCCGTTGGCTCCGGGCGGATCGCCGATCCGCCGGTTACGCTGAGTAGACAGAGAACGCCGTTTGGCGCCAGCATCTGCATTGCGGCAAAAACCACCGAGGATTTTTCTGTGGCCTCGATCACCAGGTCCGGCGCGCCTGTCTGCTTCGGCAAATCAGTCAGCGGAGTGTCCTTCAAGCAACGGTATTGGGCGCCCAGATTTTGGGCCGCTTGCGCGCGCGGGTCGGTGGCTGCTTCAAGGCTGGCCACAAACGTTCGCAAGCCGCGCAACGCCAGAAGCGCAGCGGCGAGCAACCCTACAGGCCCTGCGCCTATCACCAACGCGATCTGCGGCTGCCAGGTGATGCGTCTCTGGATCAGATAGGTGTGATCGATGCCCTTTTCCACGATCGACGTGGGTTCGAGCAGAACGGCGATATCCTGAAGCTCAGGTGGAATCTTAATGAGATATTGGGGTGATTCCACGTAATACTCGGCCATGAAACCGTGCCGGCCCTTGATGCCGCGTTCTGTATATTCACCGCTCGAACAAAAGTCCATCTCGCCGTGCTGGCAGTTAAGGCATTTGCCGCAAGGGCGGCGGACTGTGGAAACCACGAAGTCGCCAGGCTTCAAGCCGGCGCTGTTTGGGCCGACTTCTGCCACGACACCGAAATTTTCATGGCCCAAAATCAGGAAGTCATCGCCACGCGGCGGCTCCCCGTAGTTTCCTTCATAAATATCCGCGTCCGTCCCACAAAGCCCTGTGCGAATAACGCGAACCTTCACTTCATGGTCCTGTCTCGCGGGTTCAGGGACATCGCGCATCTGGATGCTGTCTTTCACATGAGGTTTTACGGTAAGCGCTTTCATCAATTCCCATTTTATGCCAGGCGGCGTTTCATGATGGCTTCTTTTTCAGCGGAATCTTTGCAACTGGGCACAATGAAAAAGTTTGGGCGAGTCATTATTCTTGTCGCAAGGCTCTTTCCTGTGCCAGAATACGGATGTCGGTCTTGGTTCGCCCATAAGCTGTTCATGTCGAATGGGGCGAGGTTTCTATGTGGGAGAGACAGTGCATCCGGATTTAAAGACCTTAATTGAACTCCAGCAGGTTGATCGGAGCATTTCTGAACTCACTTCCAAAATTGATTCATCCCCTCTTGAAATCCAGGCGCTTCAAGCGCAGATCCATGAATTTACGCGAGATCTGGATGAGAGCAAATCGCGTTTGAGCGCCAATCAGAAGGAACGACGCGATCTTGAAGGCGATCTTCAGACCATCCGCGCGAAAATTTCCAAACACAAAGACCAGCTTTACGAAGTGAAGACCAATGAGCAATACCGCGCCATGCTGAAGGAGATTGAGGGCGAGGAAGAAAATATTCGCAAGGTGGAAGATCGCATCCTGGAGAAGATGGTTGAGGCTGAGCAGATTGATAAGCTCATTCGCGAGGCCTCAGGCCGTCTGGATTCGGAAAAAGCGCGAGTTCAAAATGAGGTTTCGAGGCTCGAAGCCTTGCGGCGAGAATCCGAGCGGGCGCGCAATCAATCGCAGGCTCGGCGCGAAGAACTCGCCAAGGCCCTTAGCGAGGAGACTCTGGGACTTTATGAAAAATTGCGCAAGGCGCGCAACGGCATGGCGCTGGCGGAAGTCCGCGACGGGCTTTGTACAGGATGTCATGTGCGGCTACGGCCCCAGGCTTATAACGACGTTCGTTCAAGCGACCTGCTGTTGACCTGCGAAACTTGCAGCCGCATCCTCTATTACATTCCCCAACCTGAAAGCGCCGCGGGAGATGAAATGACTGCCGAGCAGCGGGCCGCCTTTCAGGATTAACTTGTTGTTTGTTTACCGTTCACGCAACTTCAAATTAATAGAGACGTATAACTTCCTATCCAGCGGGTACATTCTGCGGAAGGATGTGAAGTCTCTGAATACTTCCGCGCGATGATATCTGTTCTCTTGCCGCTTTCCGCGCAAGGAAATCACACCGAGTATTATCAGGGTGTCCCGCATGCCCTTTGATCCATTTCCATAAGATTTCGTGCCGCCTCGTGGCTTCGTCGAGTGCGCGCCATAAGTCCTGATTAAGAACCGGTTCACCTCCCAATTGGCCTTTACTGCTCTTTTTCCAGGAGTTAGCTTTCCATCTATTCAGCCACTCGCTAATTCCCCTTCGGACATACTCAGAATCCGTGTATAGAGTCACCATGCAAGGTTCCTTAAGCGCTGTAAGAGCTTCAATCACTGCCCTCAGCTCCATTCGGTTGTTTGTTGTTTTCTTCTCCGAGCCGTACATTTCTCGGACGAAGTTATCAAGGCGAAGGATGCAAGCCCACCCACCCGGCCCTGGATTGCCGATACACGCACCGTCAGTAGCAATGGTGACTTTTTTCATACATCATTACCTGGCTATCTTCTACTTCCATTGTAGAATAGCAGCAAACACGAGGTTTGAGATGCCCAATCCAATTGATGAGTTTGAGAAGTATTTCGCACCAAATTATCAAGTGACACGCAAATCTATCCAAGACGGAGAACGACTCACATTGAGTCATCTCGATCAGAGAGTGCATATTGATTACTTTCCATCTTCAGGAAAGCTTTGGGTGAGCGGCTCAAAGGGGTCACTAAAAGATAAAGTCAATGATATTGTTAACAGCTTTCGCTCTGATCCACAGTTTTTTCAAAAGCAGACCATTGGATCTGGACAAGCGAACCCTATCAGCTTGGAGCAAGAGATTTTGGAAGTCATAAGCTCTGAACTCTATAATTTCCTGCCCGAGCACGATAGGAAGGCAATGCTCGCGGCGTATCAAGTGCTAAGGGAATGTCCTTCGTTGCCTGACTTCTCTCCTGTTACAATGCCTGTTGCAAGAGTTTATGAGGGTTTTCTGGCAAAGGTTCTCGTACATGTGGGCATATGTACTCAAACAACCGTTGAGGACGCGAACTTCAACTTCCATAATGCGTTTGGCAGCAAAGATGCGAAGAAGTTCTGTGATAAGCTTACTACTCACCAAACAAAACTCGAAGCGATGAAGCAACGCTTGAAAGAATATCGGCACACTCATCTTCATAGCCAATCAAGCAAATTTGACCAATGCAATTCGGCTCAGAAAGCCAAGCGCTTCGCAAAACGCGTACTGGACGATATGCAAGCATATTATGATTACTGGAAAAATCACTTTGTGCTGTAACTTATAAACTCAAGTTTATTCCGGGCTCGCAATATTTTAATTCAGTCAGAGAGTTGTTCGTCGCCTTTCTGGAAGTTTGGCACATGGGTCATCTGTCACTCGCAACGCTGACCGAAGAAGAACGCATGTTTCAGGCAGCGGCTTATGAGTTCGCCCTGAAGGAAATCGGGCCGCACGTCCGTAAGATGGACGAAGAGGGTGTGTTTCGGAAAGATCTCCTGGATCAGTTTTTCGCCCAGGGTTTTATGGGCATCGGCATTCCGGAAGAATACGGCGGCAGCGGCGGAAGCTTCTTCATGAGCGTGCTGGCCATTGAAGAGTTTGCCCGCGTCGACGCCTCGGCCTCGGTCATCATCGACGTGCAGAACACGCTGGTCTCAAACGCCCTGTTGCGCTGGGGAACTGAAGAGCAAAAGCGGAAGTATTTGCCGCGCCTGGCGCGGGATACGGTGGGTTCCTACGCGCTCTCCGAGCCACAATCAGGCAGCGATGCCTTTGGGCTTGAGACGCGGGCTCAGGAAAAAGACGATCATTACGTTTTGAACGGCCGGAAGCTCTGGATCACGAATGCGAAAGAAGCGGGCCTCTTCATCATCTTTGCCACCGTCAACCGTGAGTTGGGCTATAAGGGCATTACAGCCTTTCTGGTAGAGTCGAATACGCACGGCTTCGCTGTGGGGAAGAAGGAAGACAAGCTTGGCATTCGCGCTTCTTCCACGTGCGAGTTGATCCTGGATGATTGTCTTGTGCCCAAGGCCAATGTTTTGGGAGAAGTGGGCAAGGGCTATAAAGTCGCGATTGAGACGCTCAATGAGGGTCGCATCGGCATCGGCGCGCAGATGGTGGGGATCGCCCGCGGGGCGCTCGGCCATGCCATCGCTTATGCGCAGCAGCGGAAGCAATTTGGCAAGCCCATTGCCGAATTTCAGGCCATCCAGTTTCAGATTGCGCGGCTCGCCACAGACATTGAGGCGGCGCGGTTGTTGACCTATAACGCTGCTCGTCTTAAAGATGCCGGTCAGCCGTTCACGAAGGAAGCGGCCATGGCGAAGTATTTTGCTTCGCAGGGTGCTGAGCGTGTGGCCTCAGAATGCATTGAGATTTTCGGAGGCTATGGCTTCACCAAAGATTATCCCGCTGAGAAGTATCTCCGCGACGCTAAAATCGGAAAGATTTATGAGGGCACGTCGTTCATGCAGCTTCAGACCATTGCCAAGCTTGTTCTTGGAAGTTCGTGACGGGGATCGAAGTCCGTAGACGGCCTTGGTTTTGCTGGCCGAGCGCGAGCGAAGCAACTTGGAAATTCGTGATGGAGATTGAAATTCTTTTGCCGGCTGCTATCTCGAATTTGAAATCTGAAATTTGAGATTTGAGATTGGCTGCGCCTTCTACGGCAGAAGTGCAGCGGGAAAATACAAAGGGCTGCTATCGCGTAGTCCGCAAATGGTGAAGTTGCGCGCGCACCTGGTTAGCATCGGGGGCATCAGGCGCGAGCTTCAGATAGGTTTCAAGTTCACGCCGGGCGGGCGCAGCTTGTCCTGCGCCTTCATACGCCAGGGCCAGTTCGTGGTGCGCGGCGGGTGAATCCGGCCTGACGCGCAGGGATTGTTCGCAGGCCGCAATCGCCGCATAAAAGTCGCTTTTCATTCGCAGCGCTTCCGAGAGCGCGATGTAGGCTTCCGCATCCTGAGGTTTCAGTCGCAAGTAGTCGTAATAGTTCTGGATGGCTCCTGAAAAATCCCCCGACTGCTTCAGCGCGTTCGCCAGAGCGAGGCGCACAGGCGCATTCTCCGCATCCGAGCGCAGGGCTTCACGAAACTCACTGATAGCGTCGCTGGTTTTCCCTACGCGCAGCCAGGCTTCGGCCAGAGCCTGGTGAGCAGAAGCCAGATAAGGCGTGGCTTTGAGAGCGGTCTGAGCCTCGGAAATTGCCTTCTCATACTGCCCGGAATGGAGATACGCTTCCGAGAGCTTTACGTGAGCCTCAGGCCAGTCCGGACGTTGCTTTAAAGCCTGCTCGATGGCGATGCGCGCGCCTTCCCAATCTCCCGATCGTTCGAGCGCCGCAGCCAGATCAAGCTCGCCGGCTGCATTGCGAGGCTCGAGAAGCA
>Ga0209061_1001899_pt1 | contig 30316 bp, 24 predicted proteins | sample Coa_R1_10_FD_187157 | JGI IMG/M metagenome (GOLD analysis project Ga0209061, IMG submission 187157) | Surface soil microbial communities from Centralia Pennsylvania, which are recovering from an underground coalmine fire - Coalmine... | ecosystem: Environmental > Terrestrial > Soil >... | reverse complement strand
GGCTCTATCGGGCGGCGGCCGCGCCGATGGCGCGGACGGTGTAGACGTCGGCCATCGCCGAGCGATATGCGCCCGATGCGAACACGTCGGAGCGTGGCTCGACCCCGGCAGCCGCGCCGACGCATGCCGATCTGATCGCCTGATCGTCGCGGACGGCCACGCCGCTCAGCGCGCGCTCCACACCGGTCGCCCGGAAGGTACGATCGCCGACACCGGTGATCGCCACCCGCGCCGCCGCGATCGTGGAGCCTTGCAGATCCAACTTCACCGCGATTCCGACGACCGCGTAATGCGATGCCGGGTGGGGGAATTTCACGTATGCCGAGTGCGGTGCGCTCCCGAAGCTGATCTCGGTCAGCACCGCGTCGGGTCCGAGCGCCGTCTCGAACATTCCGCGAAAGAAATCGGAGGCATTCACGGTGCTGGTTCCGCTGCGAGTACGAATCGTAAAGCCGGCGTCGAGCGCCAGCAGCGCGGCCGGATAATCGGCCGCCGGATCGGCGTGCGCGCACGCGCCGCCGATCGTGCCGCGATTGCGAACTTGCATATCCCCTATCTCACCGGCCGCGTCGTGCAATGCCGGAGCCGCTTGGCGGATCCGCTCGCTGTCGGCAATCGCAGCATGGGTTGCGAGCGCTCCGACGGTGATGCGATCGCCGCTCGCGGAGATGAGATCGAGGCCGGGTATGCGCGAGATATCGATCAGCATGGACGGCGTTGCCAAGCGCAGCTTCATCATCGGCAGCAAGCTGTGTCCCCCCGCCAGCAATTTGGCGTCGGGACCATTTTTGCTCATGAGGTCGAATGCTTCGTCGAGCGACTCGGCTCGAGCGTAGCCGAAGGCAGCCGGAATCATGAGGGCCCTCCCGCATTGTTGATCGCAGACCAGACTTTTTCCGGTTTTAGGGGCATATCGAGGTGCGTGACCCCGAGCGGCTGCAGCGCGTCGAGCACGGCGTTGACGACCGCGGGCGTCGATGCGATCGTGCCCGCCTCGCCGACACCTTTGACGCCCAGAGGATTCACCTCAGTCGGCGTGACGGTATGGTCGAGCTCGAAGCTCGGAAGATGCTCCGCTCGCGGCACGGCGTAATCCGCCAGCGTTCCGGTGAGAAGCTGGCCGTTTTCATCGTAGACGACCTCCTCGAAGAGCGCTTGCGCCACGCCTTGAGCGATTCCGCCGTGGATCTGCCCGCCGACGATCGTCGGATTGATGATGCGCCCGCAGTCGTCGACCGCAAGATACCGAAGAATTTTCGTTTGTCCGGTTTGCGGATCGACTTCAACCACGCAGATGTGCGTGCCGAAGGGATAGACGAAGTTGGGCGGCTCGAAACGGCGCGTCGCGTCGAGGCCCGGCTCCATCCCAGGCGGCAACCTGTCACCCATGAACGCGAGGAAACCGGCCTCGGCGGTCGTCATCGTTTTTGAAGGATCGCCTTTGATCGCGATCTTCCCGTCACGATACTCGACGTCGTTCGGGCTGGCTTCCCATTGATGCGCGGCGATAGCAATGGCTTTTTGCTTGATGACGTCGAGCGCCATCTTCAGTGCTGCGCCTCCGACGGCCGTACCGCGCGAGCCGAACGTGCCGACTCCGTACTGCACTTTGTCCGTGTCGCCGTGCACGACGGTGATCTGCTCCAGCGGAACGCCCAGTTCGTCGGCGACGATCTGCGCGAACGTCGTCTCTTCACCTTGTCCGTGCGGCGAAATGCCCGTCAGCACCGTAACCGCGCCGGTCGGCTCGACGCGTACCGTTGCCGAATCCCAGCCCGCGGCCGGCATCGCGGCGGACGGTCCCATGCCGCAAACTTCCACGTACGTGGAGATGCCGATGCCGAGAAAACGGCCTTCCTTGCGGGCAGCGGCCTGCATCCGGCGCAGGCCGGCGTAGTCGGCGGCACGCAGCGCGTAGTCCATCGTCGCTTCGTAGCGTCCGGAATCGTACGTGAGGCCCATCGCGGTCGTGTACGGGAACGCGTCGGCGGCGATGAAGTTCTTGCGGCGCACGTCGACCGGATCCAGCTCGAGCTTGCGCGCGATGAGATCCAGCGTTCGCTCGATCAGATACGTCGCTTCCGGACGCCCGGCACCCCGATACGCGTCGGTCGCCATCGTGTTGGTAAAAACCCCGATGCATTCCGTGGCGACGTTCGAGATGCGATAGCAGCCCGGTGCCATCAAGAGCGTCAGCGTAGGAATCACCGGCGTGAGCAGCTGGAAGTATGCCCCCAAATTGGCGACGACGCGCAGCCGCATGCCGAGGATCGTCCCGTCGTTCTTGACCGCAACCTCGACGTCGTCGATCTGGTCCCGTCCGTGGATCATCGATTGAAAGCACTCAGAGCGCGTCTCGATGAATTTCACCGGTCGGCCCAGTTTCATCGCGATCCATCCGCAAGCAACTTCTTCAGAATAGACGTTGAGCTTCGAGCCGAAGCCGCCGCCCACTTCCGGAGCGATCACGCGAATGTGATTTTCCGGCAATCCCAGCACGACCGCGAGCTGCGTGCGCAGCAGGTGCGGGATTTGCGTCGACGTTGTTATCGTCAACGCTTCATCGCCGGGATTCCACTGCGCGAGCACGCCGCGAGGCTCGACCGGAACCGGTGCGAGGCGTTGATTGACGAATCGTTGCTTGATCACGACGTCGGCGGACTTGAAAGCGCTCTCGACGTCGCCGGAAGCGATCGGCAGCCGGTAAGCCACGTTCGTGCCGAAGGCTTCGTGCACGAAGGGTTTGCCGTCGAGCGCCTTCAGGGGATCGACGACGGCCGGAAGCTCGTCGTAAGCAACATGCACGAGCTCGGCGGCATCGCGCGCCGCATAGGGATCGTTTGCCACGACGACGGCGACGGGTTCGCCGACATAACGCGCTTCACCGATTGCAAGCGGAGGATGCGGCGGTACGAGCAATTCCGTCATCTTGTGAGCGCACGGTAAGTCCTTGACGCCGGCCCGAGCCAAATCGTCGCCGGCGAACGCGCCGAAGACACCGGGATGACTCTTTGCCTCGCTCAAGTCGATCGAGCGAATTTTTGCGTGACCGTAGGGGCTGCGCACGAAAGCGGCGTGCAGCGTGCCGATGGTCTTGACGTCGTCGACGTAGGTGGCTCGGCCTGTAATGAGCCGCGGGTCCTCGCGACGCCGAATGCGGGCGCCGAAGAGTGTCGTGAAGGCCATCGCTTATTCTCCTCCGGAAGCGCCGACGGGTTCGGGTGCCGCAGGGACGCCGTTGCCCTTGCGTGCACCTTCGGGCACGCGTTCACGCAGCGCTTTTGCAGCGGCTTTCACGGCGCGGACGATGTTGTGATAGCCGGTGCAGCGGCAAATGTTTCCGCCGATGCCCGCCCGGATTTCGTTATCGCTCGGATCGGGATTGCGCCGAATGACGTCGATAGCGCTCATGATCATCCCAGTCGTGCAGTAGCCGCATTGCAGGCCGTGCTCGGCCCAAAACGCTTCTTGCATCGGATGCAAAGCCGAGGCTTCGCCGATGCCTTCGATGGTCGTTACGGAGCAGCCGTCGGCTTGCACCGCGAGCACGGTGCAGCTTTTCACGGATCGTCCGTCGAGTAAAACCGTACAAGCGCCACAGCTCGACGTGTCGCAGCCGACGTGCGTTCCCGTGAGCCCGAGACGCTCGCGGAGCAGATGGACGAGCAGGAGGCGCGGTTCGACGGAGAGTGACTCGCGCTTGCCGTTGACTTCGACGTCAATCGGGATCAGCGCCGGTTTCGCGGAAAGATTCGTCTGCATGGACGCTCTCCAATTCACGCGCAGGGTCGCGAAACTCGCACCCCCAGAAAGGAAAATCCTTCCGCCCGCGGGGGCTCGCCGCGCTCCGGCAGAAACACCCTCGCCCCATGATCGACATTCTGGAGACGCTCGAGCGCTGGACGCGCGAGGGACGGCGCGCGGCAATCGCCACGGTGGTCGCGGTTGAGGTGTCGGCGCCCCGCGATCCGGGCGCCGCGATGGCGGTGAGCGACCTCGGCGAGGTTGCCGGCTCCGTCAGCGGCGGCTGCGTGGAAGGAGCGGTGTACGAGGAAGCGCAGGACGTCTTACGAACGGGACGCGCGCGCCTCGCGACGTACGGCATCAGCGATGCTGAGGCGATTTCCGTCGGGCTGACCTGCGGCGGTACGATTCACGTGCTGGTGCGGCGCTTGGATGTGGAGATTCTTGCGCGCATCGCGGCCGCGGTACGGCGCGATGCGCCGCTCGCGCTTGCGATCCGGCTGGATGGTGACGAAGCGGGTGCCGAGCGCGTCGTCGGACGCGACGGTGAGGATGCGTATGGCTCCCTCGGAACGCCCGGCTTGGACTATGCGGTGACGGGCGAGGCGCAAGCGGTACTCGCGGCCGGCGGCAACGTCGTGCGCTCCTTCGGGCGTGACGGCGAACCGACCGGCGTCGACGTGCGGGTCTTCATCGGATCTTTTGCGCCGAAGCCGAATATGTACATCTTCGGCGCGGTCGATTTCACGCGCGCCATGGTGCATGCCGGCAAAGACCTCGGCTACCGCGTCACCGTCGTCGATGCGCGACCCGTTTTTGCGACGCGGCAGCGTTTTCCGCAGGCGGACGACGTCGTGGTCGCGTGGCCAGACGAATTCTTGAGCGGAGCGCCGATCGACGAGCGAACCGCGATCATCGTGCTGACGCACGATGCGAAATTCGACGTTCCGCTCTTGCGGGTGGCGCTGAGGAGCCGTGCCGGCTACATCGGCGCGATGGGAAGCCGCAGAACGCATGCCGACCGCGTGACCCGTTTGCGCGAAGAAGGCGTGAGCGATGCGGAGCTCGCGCGCATCAACGCTCCGATCGGTCTCGACATCGGTGCGCGAACGCCCGAAGAGACCGCCGTTTCGATCGCGGCCGAGATCATCGCGCTCCGCGCAGGACGCGAGGGCGGCCGCTTGTCGACCGGCAGCCAGCCCGTACACGCACCTTCTCGCAGCGCAATTGGTGCGAGGTAGCGCGTGATCATCGAGGACGCCTTCGAGGTCGACGCGCCGGTCGATCGGGTTTGGACGGTGCTCAAAGACGTGCCGCGCGTTGCGACGTGCATACCCGGCACGAAGATAACGGAGATCGTCGATGCCAAGACGTTTCGCGGCACCGTGGGCGTCAAAGTCGGTCCGGTCAGCGTGAACTACAGTGCGACGGTCGTCGTCGAACAGCTGGATGACGCAAGTCATCAAGCGAGGTTTGCGATCAACGGCGACGAGCTGCGCGGCAGGGGCGGCGTCCGCGCCGGTTTGGTTTCGCGCGTTGAGCCGGCGCCGACCGGTTCCCGCGTGACGCTCGAGGCGGACGCGAAGATCAGTGGCGTGGTTGCGACGGTCGGCGGGCGTCTCATCGAAGGCGTTGCAAAGAAATCGATCGCTATGTTTGCGGAAAATCTTCGAAAGATATTGTGACCGAGCCGCTGCCGCCGACCGAAGCGGTCGACGACGCCACCCGCGAGCTCGACGTCCTCTCGACGCACGATCTCGTCGAGGTGCTCGTATCGCGTCAGCAACGCGCCGTCGACGCCGTTCGCGCGGCAGTTCCGGCGATTTCTGCGGCCGTCGAAGCCATCGCGTCGCGGCTGGCTGCGGGTGGAAGCCTGCACTACGTCGGCGCCGGGAGCAGCGGGCGAATCGGCGTGCTCGACGCCGCCGAGGCGCCGCCGACGTTCGGAACGCCGCCCTCGCTGGTTCGGGCGCACATCGCCGGCGGTGCGGCCGCGCTCGTTGCCGCAATCGAAGGCGCGGAAGACGATGCCGCGGCTGCAAAGCCGCTCGAACGGGAGTGGCGCCGCGGCGATGCCTTGGTCGGCATTTCTGCCAGCGGCGGCGCGGCGTTCGTCGTCGAGGCCGTCGAGCGAGCGCGAACCGCGGGAGTCTACACCGTCGCGCTGACCTCGGTCGCGCACTCGCGGCTCGCCGGTGCGGCGGATCTCGCGATCGTCCTGCCAACCGGTGCCGAGCCGCTTGCGGGCTCGACGCGCATGCTCGCGGGGACGGCGCAGAAGATCGCCCTCAACGCGCTATCGACGGCAGCGATGGTGCGGCTTGGGAAGACGTATGGCAATCTCATGGTCGATCTCGTTGCGACGAACGAGAAATTGCGGCGCCGCGCGTTGCAACTGGTGCGCGACGTCGGAAAGGTCGATGCGACGCGCGCGAGCGCGCTGTTGAGCGCTGCCGGCGGCAGCGTGAAGGTTGCAATCGTCATGGCGCGGCGCGGCATGGACGTTTCGTCGGCGCGCGATGCTCTGGCGCAAGCCGGCGGCCGGCTGCGTGCCCTGCTCGAAGGTTAGGCGTCTAAGAGACGAATCCCAGCCGTTCGAGCATCGCGTAGTCTTCGGCGTCGAGGCGGCCGCTCGTCGTGAGATAGTTTCCCAGAATCAGACCGTTTGCGCCGCCGCGAAAGCCCAGCTCTTGCAGACCTTGGAGCGTGATCTCGCGGCCGCCCGCGAGCCGAATCAGCGCGCGCGGCATTGCAAGGCGCGCGAGCGCGATGAACTGCAGCGCTTCGGCCGGATCGAGCACGGCCCGGCTGCCGAGCGGCGTCCCGGGACGCGGATTGAGGAAATTGACGGGAACTTCTTGCGGATCCAGCTCTTGCAACGCTGCGAGAAAGTCGAGCCGGTCCTCCATCGTCTCACCCATGCCGATGATGCCGCCGCAGCAAAGCTCGAGCCCTTGACGCTTCACCCGCAAGCACGTCTGCCAACGTTCCTCGAAGGTGTGCGTCGTGCAGATTCGCGGAAAGAAGGCGCGCGAGCTCTCGAGGTTATGGTTTACCTTGTCGACGCCGGATTCCGCGAGCGCAGCGACGTCGGCGTCACTCAAGATCCCGAGCGAAACGGCGACGTGCAGCGGCAGCTCCGCCTTGATGTGCTTCACCGCTTCGATCACGCGGGCGAGCAACCGTGCGGAAGGGCCGCGCACGGCGACGACGATGCAAAACTCGCTCGCACCGCGGCGTGCCGCGTCGCGCGCCGCAGCAAGAAATTCGTCGACCGTGGCAAGGCGCTCCGGCTCGACATCCGTCGCAAATCGCGCGGCCTGCGAGCAGAACGCGCAGTCTTCGGAGCAGCCGCCTTTCTTCGCGTTGTACAGCACCTCGAGAGAGACGTGATTGTCCGCCGCCGCGTCGCGAACGGCTCCGGCGAGAGAAAGCAGCTCCGTCGTGCGCTCGACCGGCCAGTTCGCCAGCTCGCGCAGCAACGCGCGATCGGCCGGTAGCCGGGGCAGCAGTTCGTCTACGACGGGCAACGCTTGCATAAGACCTCTTCGAGCTGCAGTGCGCATTGGGCGATCGCCGTTGCGGCCGAATCGTGCGGCAGCACCGCGAGCACCGCTATCTCCTTGGACACGCAGCGAGCGACGTCCGCCCGATACTCCTTGGGCGTCTCTTGCCAGCGGTCGACCAATATCGCACCCGTCGTCCTGCAGCCTCGCGAGCGCAAATACTCGGCCGTCAAAAGCGTGTGGTTGATGCATCCGAGACGCAGGCCAACGGTGACGATCACCGGCAGGCCGGACGCTGCCGCCAGATCGGCGAATGTTTCGTTCGCGTTGAGGGGAACGGCGATGCCGCCGGCACCTTCGACGACAAGGGCGCCGTCGATTCCCTCGATTTCGGCGGTAAGCTCGGAACACGTTACGGGGGCGGCATCTTCCGCCAGCGCCGCGCTGTACGGATCGGCGGGCTTGCGAAATCGATGCAGCTCGCGCGCGTGGGTTTTCGCGCGGAGATCGTCGCGCAGATGAGCTCGCACCTGGTAAAGCGCTGTCTCCGCGTCGCCGGTCTCGCCTGAGAAAAATCCGGTTTGAACCGGTTTGACGATCGTTACCGGCGTCACGGGTGAAAGCGTCCGTCGCAACGCAAGCGCGAGCGCGGCTGCGACGCGGGTTTTTCCGACGTCCGTGTCCGTACCGGTGACGAAGAATCGCGGAATCATGCCAGGGCCGCGAGCAGGCGATCGACGTCGTCGTTCGTGTGATCGGCGCGCAGCGTGACGCGCAAGCGGCAGGTCCCTTCCGGGACGGTCGGGGGACGTATCGGCGGCGCGTTGATGCCCTGCCGCCGAAGCCGTTCGGCGAGCTCGAGCGTCGGCTCGACCTCACCGACGAGCACCGGCACGATCGGTCCCATGCCGCTCGGGACGCGATAGCCCCGCGCGGTTAAACCTTCGCGCAGCCGCTCGGCGAGAGCCGACAAGCGGGCTCGTGCTGCGACCGCATCGCGCGCGAGCCTCACGCCGGCGCGCGCGGCGTCGGCAACCGCCGGCGGCAGCGCCGTATCGAAGATGAACGCGCGCGCGCGCGATTGCAGATACGCGATCGCGACTTGCGGCCCGGCGACGAATCCACCGTGCGCGCCGAACGCTTTCGACAGCGTGCCCATCACGACGATTCGTGGATCGCGGATTTCGTACGCGAGTCCCCGTCCCTCAGGCCCCAGAACGCCCAGAGCGTGCGCCTCGTCGACGAACAAGATGTCGTCCGGTCCGAGTGCCTGCGCGATCCGCGGCAGATCCGCCGCATCTCCGTCGACGCCGAAAAGCGACTCGGTCACCACGAGCGCCGGCTCGCCGCCGCGCCGTTGCTGCGCGAATTGCAGATGGGGATAGACATGACGTGCCAAGTGCGTCGCGCGGATTCCGTCGATCAGCGACGCGTGATTGAGACGGTCGGACCAGCACGCCTGCACCGCTGAGGCCAGCGCACCGATGGCCCCCAGCGCCGCGTGGTAACCGGAGCTGAACAGCAAGGCGCACTCGCGGCCGGTGAGCGCGGCAAGCTCGCCTTCGAGCCGGTCATGCTCTTCGAACGCGCCAGCCAGCAAACGCGAACCGCCCGACCCGACGCGCCGCGCGCCGTGAAGCGCCGCGACCACCTCCGGATGCACCGAGAGCCCGAGATAATCGTTCGAGGAGAAGTCCAAGAGCTCGCCGCGAGCGTAATCGCTCGTGGATTTCACGGTGCGGCGCAAGCCTTGCCGTTCCAGCTCTTCGAGGCTCTTCTCGATGCGCCGCAGATAGCTCATCGCGTGGCCTCGTCCAAAACGGCATGCAGCGACGACGTGAACGATGCAAGCTCCTCGATCGTCGATGCGAGTGGCGGTACGAGCTGGATAGCATCGCCGAGGGGCCTCGTGAAATGACCGCGCTCGTAGAGGCGGTCGGCCACCGCCCACGCGCGGCTGCGTTCGTCGTCGAGCGTCAGGAACGACGTCTCCAGCTCGATGGCGCACATCAAGCCCGCGCGGCGAACCTCTCGGACGGCGCGATGCGACGCGAGCGGCGCCAGCCGGTCCTTCAAGGCTTCGGCCGAGGTCGCCGCATTCGCCAGCGTGTGCTCGCGCTCGAAGAGCTCGAGCGAGGCGAGCGCCGCCGCGCATGCAATCGGATTTGCGGCGAAGGAATGTCCGTGATAAAGATGCCGCCCGGCCGCGAATTCGCCGAGGAAGGCGTCGTAGATCCATTCGCGCGCAAGCGTGGCGGAGAGCGCCAGCGTGCCGCCCGTCAATCCTTTGCCCAAGCATAAGATATCGGGCTCCAAGCCGAGCGGAGCGAACGCGAACATGGGACCCGTTCGGCCGAAGCCGGTTGCAATCTCGTCGACGATGAGCAGCGGCCGCGCGTTCGCGCGCGTTCGGCCGAAGCGCAACGGTGCGTAGTCGGAGGGCGGCACGATCCGCATCCCGGCGGCCGCCTGGACCGTGGGTTCGACGATGATTGCGGCGACGTCTTCGGCGCCGAGTGCGCCGGCGGCACCGGCGTACGGAACGCTCTCGAACAAGACCGAAGAAAAACGCTCTTTGAAGAGCGGGATGTCCGAGACGCTCATCGCGCCGATCGTGTCGCCGTGATAGGCGTTTGCCAGGCGAATGAAGCGCCGCCGCCGGGGCTGCCCGATGTTTTGCCAATATTGCAGGGACATCTTCAGCGCGGCCTCAACCGCGCTTGCGCCGTCGCTCGAAAAGAAGACGCGCTCGAGACCCGTTAGGTCCGCGAGGCGTTCGGCGAGGGTGATGGCCGGAGGGTTTGCGCCGCCCAGGGCCGTTGCATGATCCAGCCTCGATGCCTGGCGCGCGACCGCCTCGGCGATGTGCGGATGGCAGTGACCGTGGATCGTCGTCCACACGGACGAGATCGCGTCGAAGACGCGGCGCCCGCGTGCGTCGACGAGCGTGCAGCCTTCACCGCGCACGAATGTGCGTTCGGCAGGATTGAAAGCCGCCATTTGAGTGAACGGCAGCCAGAGATGCTCGCTTCGCAGCTTAGGCCGCGAGATTGAGCGCCAGGCGAACCGTCGTGCCGTCTTCGGTGCGTTCAAGCTGCACGTCGTCGCTGAGCGCATACATCAACGGTAAGCCGCGGCCGCGGTCCGAGAACGCCGTCGTGGCTTCGGGCATCTCGAACTTCGGGACCCAGCCTCCCCGATCGGCGATCTCGACGGTTATCGACGCCGAGCGGCGACGCGCGCGCACGGTGAACTGCTCGCTCCCAAGCCGCGCGGCGTGCTCGATTGCGTTGTTCGCAGCTTCGCCGACGGCGACGAGGAAATCGAAGCTGCGCTCGTGCGCAATGCCCGCTTCGCGCAGCATGCGCGCCACCATGTGGCGCGCCCGTCGCGCCGCGAGTGCGTTGCAGGGCAGCGTCGCTTCGATGTCACGAATCGGCGTCGGGGATGTGGCGACGGTGAGCACGGCAATGTCGTCGCGTTGTCCGCCGGCGAGCGTGCTCGCCACGAGTGAAAGCGCGGAGCGCTGCTGCGTGCCGCGAGCTTGCCGCTCGAGCGCGGCCTGCATCCGCGCTTCGGCGGCGATGAGATCGCGATCGGATTCGATGAGGCCGTCCGTATAGAACGCCAGAATCGAGCCGGGCGAAAGGATGAGGTTGCGGCTGGCCCACTCGACGCTGCCGGCCGGAAAGCCGATGCCGAGCGGAACGTCCGGGCTCTCGAGCCGGACGATCGTGCCGTCCGCTTTCGCCAAGAGCGGCGGCGGGTGTCCGGCCGAGGCGTAAGAGAGCTCCATCGTCAACCGGTCGAGGACGGCAAAGAGCGCCGTGACGATCGTGTTGGGTTCTCCAAGTTCGACCGTTCCGTTCGCGAGCCGCAGAACGTGGCTGGGATCTTGCTCTTCGATCGCCGCCGCGCGGATCGCTTCGCGGACGCGGCCCATCAACACCGCTGCTTCCAAACCGTGCCCACCGACGTCGCCGATCGAGAGCGCGATCCGCCCGTCCCCCAGATCGAACGCGTCGTACCAGTCACCGCCGACCTTGGCTTCGTCGGTGTCCGGTTGATAGACGGCGTCCAGCGTCAGGCCGGGAACGCGCGGCAATACCGGCGGGAGGAGCGCGCGCTGCAGCGTGTCGGCGATGCGGCGCTCGCGCTCGTACAGGAGCGCGTACGATACTTCGTTGCGCTTTTGATCGTCGATGTCGGTGCACGTACCGAACCAGCGAACGATGCGGCGGCTGAAATCGCGCACGGGATTGAGCCGTGCCAAGAACCAGCGGTACGAGCCGTCGTGCCGGCGCAAACGGAACTCGCCCTTGAACGCGGCACCCTTACGAATCGCGGCGCGCCAGCTGTTCAGCGTGCTCGAGAAATCGGTTGGGTGCAGCGCCCGCGTCCACCCTTCGCCGAGCGACCCCTCTTCAGTCAGCCCCGTGTATTCGTACCATTCGCGATTGAAGAAAATCGCCAGCCCGTCGGGTCGCGTCGCGCAAACGATGATCGGAAGCGCTTCGGCGATCTGCCGCCACTGCGGAAGCTGCGGCGTGGTTACGTTTGCTGGCATAGCTCGATGAGGACGCCGCCGGTGGATTTTGGGTGGAGAAATGCGATGAGATTGCCGTGAGCGCCCTTGCGCGGAGTCTCGTCGATGAGCGAAATGCCGGCCGCCCGCAGGCGTGCGAGCTCGGCCGCCAGATCCGGCACCCGATAGGCGGTATGATGCAGTTTCGACGGCGCGTCTCCGCGGAATCGCGCGACCGCAGAGCCTGCGTCGAGCGGCCGCAGCAGCTCGATGATCGAATCGCCCGTGCGCAGGCCGACGGCTTCGACGCCTTGATCGGCAATCGTCTCGCGGTAGGCCTGCTCGAATCCCAAAACCTCGGTGTAGAGCTTCAGGGCTGATTCGAGATTTTCCACGACGATTGCGACGTGGTCGATCGGATAGGATTTCACGCCACGACCTCGTGCGCGGTATAGGAGCCGAAAACGTCGCGAAGACGCGCGGCGATCTCGCCCACCGTGGCGCCTGCGTCGAGCGCTTCGATGAAGAGCGGCATCAGGTTGTTCGTTCCTTCGGCGGCCGCATGCACCTCGCGCAGGCGCGCTTCCACCGTCTCTGCATCTCGTTCGGCACGATAGCGGTGCAGGCGTTCGACCTGATCGCGCTCGAGCGACGGGTCCACGCGATGCAGCTTTACGCTCGCGCCGTCTTTCTGATCTCCGAACGCGTTCACGCCGACGACGATTTGGCGGCGCTGCTCGATGGCGAGCTGCGCGCGGTAGGCGGACTCGGTGATGCGCTCTTGCATCCAGCCGCTCTCGATGGCGGCGACGCTGCCGCCTCGAGCGTCGATCTCGGCGATGAGCGCCTCCGCGCGGCGCACAAGCTCGTTCGTCAGTGATTCGACGTAGTACGAGCCGGCCAGCGGGTCCACGACGTCCGCGACGCCGCTTTCGTAGGCGATGATCTGCTGCGTCCGCAGCGCGGTGCGCACGGATTCCTCCGTGGGCAAAGCCAGCGCTTCGTCCTTCGCATTCGTGTGCAGCGACTGGGTGCCGCCCAGCACGGCCGCCAGTGCCTGCAGCGCGACACGCACGATATTGTTCTCCGGCTCCTGCGCGGTGAGCGTCGAACCGCCGGTTTGCGTGTGAAAGCGCAGCATCTGCGAGCGCGGATCGTTCGAACCAAAGTCGTCTCGTACGATTTTCGCCCACAGCGTTCTCGCAGCCCGGAACTTGGCGATCTCCTCGAAGAAATCGTTGTGCGCGTTCCAAAAGAATGAGATGCGCGGCGCAACGCTATCGACAGTTAGCCCGCTGTTCACTGCGGCGCGCAAATACGCTTTGGCGTTGGAGAGGGTGAACGCGATTTCTTCGACCGCCGTCGAGCCCGCTTCACGAATGTGATAACCGGATATCGAGATGGTGTTCCATTGCGGAACTTCGCGGGCGCAGTACGCCATCACGTCGGTGACGAGCCGCATGGACGGGCGCGGCGGAAACATGTACGTTCCGCGCGCGGCGTATTCTTTGAGGACGTCGTTTTGCACGGTGCCGCCGAGCTTCGAAAACGGAATGCCGCGCCGGCGTGCGACGACCAGATACGTTGCGAGGATGATCGAAGCGGGGGCGTTGATCGTCATCGAAACGGTGACGCGGTCGAGCGGGATGTCCGCGAAGAGCGTCTCCATGTCCGGCACGCCGTCGATCGCGACGCCGACTTTTCCGACTTCCCCACGCGCCTGGGGAGCATCGGAGTCGTAGCCGAGCTGCGTCGGCAGATCGAACGCGACGGAAATTCCGGTCGTTCCTTGCGAGAGCAGATAGCGATACCGCGCGTTCGATTCGCTTGCGGTACCGAAGCCGGCGTACTGCCGCATGGTCCACAGCCGCCCGCGATACATGTCGGAGCGGATGCCGCGCGTGAACGGGAACGTCCCCGGCGGCGGCGCCGCGTGAGGAGCATCTGCCTGTTGATAGACGCTCTTAAGAGGGATGCCGCTGGCGTTCGCGTCTCTGGGACGGCGGCGATCCGTCGGCTCGGAGCTCACGCCTGCGCCTTGCCAGCCCTTTAGGCCGTTTCCTTCCGGCAAAACCGTTTCCTCATGCAAAGCTCAGGAGCTCGGCGCCCGCCTCGACGGTCTGCCCTGCGACGACGCTGACCTCCCGAATCGTCCCCGCTCGAGGCGAACGAATCTCGTTCATCATTTTCATCGCCTCGATGACCGCGACGAGCGCGCCCGCCTCGACGTGCTCTTGCGGCTTGGCGTTCACCTCCACGACCACGCCGTGCATCGGTGCGACGATCGCGTTTTCGTTCGTCTCGGATTTCGTTTGCCGCGCCGCCAGTCGTGGTGGGCGGCGCGCGGGCTGCGCGCGCGCTTCCGCAGGGCGATCCACCAGCCGTACGCGGAAGAGCTTGTCGTTCACCTCGACGCGCATCACCTCGCCGTCCCGCTGCGGCACGGTTGGCGTCGCCGGTGGCGCTTCTTGCGGTGTCAGCCGGGCGGTCGCCGCAAACGCCTCGAGCGTTGCGGTTCCGTACGATGCATCGCGCACGGACGGCTCGTCCTTGAGCGCTCGCAGCAACGGAATCGTCGTCGCAACGCCTTCGATGTCAAACTCGCTGAGGGCGCGCTGCAGGCGCTCGCACGCACGCCGGCGCGTCGGCGCCCAAACGATCAGCTTTGCGATGAGCGAGTCGTAATCCGGTGTGATCGTCATGCCTTCGAACGCGGCCGAATCGACGCGCACGCCGGGACCGCCCGGCTCGCGATACCGCACGATCGTTCCCGGAGAGGGCGCGAATCCGCGAGCGGGATCCTCGGCATTGATGCGGACTTCGATTGCGTGCCCGCGCAGCTCGATTCCATCTTGATCGTAGCCCAACCGTTCTCTGCACGCTACGCGAATTTGCTCGCCGACCAAATCCATCCCGGAGACCATCTCGCTGACGGTGTGCTCGACCTGAATGCGCGTGTTCATCTCGAGAAAGAAAAACTCGTCGCCGGTGACGAGGCATTCGATCGTGCCCGCGCTGTCGTAGGCGATGGCCTTCGCGGCGCGGATTCCCGCTTCGCGCATGCGCGTGCGGACGGCATCGGAGATTGCCGGCGGCGTCTCTTCCCAAAGCTTTTGGTGCCTGCGCTGCAGCGAGCAGTCGCGCTCGCCGACGTGCACGACGTTGCCGTGCTTGTCGGCGAGTATTTGCAGCTCGACATGCTTGGGATTGTCGAGATAGCGCTCGGCATAGATCGTGCCGTCCTTGAAATAGGCTTCGGCTTCGCGTCTGGCGGTTGCGAAGGCAGGCTCGATCTCGTCGAGCGTGCGCGCGACCTTTAGACCCTTACCGCCGCCGCCGGCGGCCGCCTTGAGCGCGAGCGGCAATCCAAATTCCCGTGCGGCGCGCCGCGCCGCCGCCGCATCGGGGATGGGCTTTAGATCGCCCGGAACCACCGGCACTCCCGCCTTCACCATCGCGGCACGTGCGCGCAGCTTGTCGCCCATCGCATCGATCGCGTCGGGGTGCGGTCCGATCCAAAGCAGACCCGCCGCGATCGCGGCGCGCGCGAATGCGGCGTTTTCGGCGAAAAAGCCGTAGCCGGGATGAATCGCATCGGCTCCAGCGCGCTTGGCGACGTCGAGAATCTTCTCCGCGTTCAGGTATGTTTGTCCCGGCGACGTGCCGGTCAACGCATAGGCTTCGCCGGCGTAACGCACGTGCGGCGCGTCGCGATCGGGATCGCTGTAGACCGCGACGGTCGCGATGCCGATTTCGCGCGCCGTTCGCATCACGCGCAGCGCGATTTCACCGCGATTCGCGACGAGAAGCTTTTTAATCGTCATCCCAGATGTATTGGTGAGCCCATCCCAGCTGCGGCGCTCCGTCGTAGTTTCTGCCGGCCATTTTCCATCGTGAACTCGCGGAAACGGGCGGTGGCGGCGCGGAACACGCCGTCAGGACGGCAACGATGGCCGCGGCCTCTGCCTCCGAGGGCGCCGGTTCGATTTCGAGCTGGCTCAAGTCGGTTTTTGTTCCAAATGCATTCCCAGAGCATGATACCCGGCGTCGACGAAATGCACGTCCGCGGTGACGGCGCGCGAGAGGTCGCTGGCCAAGTACACGGCGGTGTTGCCGATGTCTTCGGGCGTGACGTTGCGGTGCAGCGGCGCGGCCGCACCGACGGCATCGAGCATCGAGGAGAAGCCCTTGACTTGCCGCGAGCTGGCCGTCTTGATCGGGCCGGCGGAGATTGCGTTCACTCGAATTCCCCGTCCGCCCAAGTCGTAGGCCAGATATCGGACGATCGACTCGAGCGCCGCTTTCGCGATTCCGGCGAGGTTGTAGTTGGGGACGATTGTGGTCGAGCCGTAATAGGTGAGTGCCATGATGCTGGCGCCGTCGCGCAAGACGTCCTTGAGGGCTGAAGTCAATCCAATGAGCGAATACGACGAGATGTCGAGCGCAAGCGCGAAGCCGCTCCGCGACGTATCGTAGACTTTTCCGGCCAGGTCTTCCTTATTGACGAAGGCGATCGAATGAACCAGTGCGTCCAATCCGCCCACTTCCCGCGAGACGTTCTCGGCCAGTCGGCGCAGATCGTCGTCGGAAGATACGTCGCAGGGCCAGCACGGCGCCGCGCCCAGGTCCGAGGCCAGCTTCTCGACTTCGTCTTTAACCCGTTCGCCTTGGTAGATGAAGCAAAGACGCGCACCATGCTGGTGCATCGCCCGCGCGATTCCCGTCGCAATCGACCACCGGTTGGCAACGCCCGTGACGAGCGCCGTCTTGCCCTCAAGCAACTTCATAGCGGAATGTTTCCATGCTTTCGCCGCGGACGTTCGACGCGTTTGTTCGCAAGCATTTCGAGCGAGGTCGCGATGACCCGGCGCGTCTCGCGCGCCTCGATGACATCGTCGACGTAGCCGCGTCGCGCGGCGACGAACGGATTGGCAAAACGTTTGCGGTATTCTTCGATCAGCTCGGCAGTCTTCTCCGCGGGATCGGCTGCGTCGGCAATTTCGCGACGGAACAGGATCTTTGCCGCGCCTTCGGCGCCCATGACGGCGATCTCCGCCGTCGGCCAAGCGACGTTCACGTCGGCGCGAATGTGTTTGGATGACATGACGTCGTAGGCACCGCCGTATGCTTTCCGCGTGATGACGGTGACCTTGGGAACGGTTGCCTCGGCGAAGGCGTACAACAGCTTGGCGCCGTGCTTGATGATGCCGCCGTACTCCTGCGCGGTTCCCGGCAAGAATCCCGGGACGTCGACGAACGTGACGAGCGGAATGTTGAAAGCGTCGCAAAAACGGACGAAACGCGCCCCTTTTATGGAGCTGTCGATGTCCAGTACGCCGGCGAGCACGTCGGGCTGATTGGCGACGATGCCGACGGAGCGGCCCGCGATGCGCCCGAACCCGATGACGATGTTTCGCGCGTAGAAGGGCAAGATCTCGAGAAATTCGCCCTCATCGACGACCGCAAGGATAGCACGCTTGATGTCGTACGGCTTGTTGGGCGCGTCCGGAACCAGATCGTCGAGCTCCGGACAAAGACGCTGCGGATCGTCCTCGGTTGCGAAGACCGGCGGATCGTCGAGATTGTTTTGCGGGATGAAGGATAGGAGCGCGCGCGTTTGCGCGTTCATCTCGTCTTCGTCGTGCGCGACGAGATGCGCCACACCGCTGCGCGTGGCGTGGGTCATCGCGCCGCCCAGCTCTTCGAAGGTTACGTCTTCACCGGTCACCGTCTTGATGATCTCAGGTCCCGTGATGAACATCTGGGAGATGTGTTCGACCATGATCGTGAAATCGGTGATCGCGGGCGAATATACGGCACCGCCGGCGCACGGACCGGCAATCAGGCTGATCTGGGGGATGACGCCGGAGGCTTGCACGTTGCGCCAGAATATCTCGGCATAGCCGCCCAGGCTCACGACGCCCTCCTGGATCCGTGCGCCGCCGGAGTCGTTGATGCCGATCATCGGACAGCCCGTGCGTGCTGCGAGATCCATCATCTTGCAGATCTTCTCGGCAAACGCTTCACCCAAGGATCCGCCCAGAACCGCGAAATCCTGCGAGAAGAGGAAAACTTGCCGTCCATCGATCAGCGCGCGTCCGGTAATCACGCCGTCGCCCAGAAACTCGCGTTCGTCCAAACCGAACGCGGTCGTGCGATGGACGACGAACGCATCGAACTCCACGAAAGAGTCAGCGTCGACGAGCGCTTCGATGCGTTCTCGCGCCGTTCGCTTCCCGCGGCTATGCTGGCGCTCGACGGCCTCCGGCCCGGCGGGCGCGGCAGCCGCAGCCCGCATCTGCGCGAGCCGTTCGCGGGTGGACGAACCTTCCATCAGAGGCCGGCTTCCTTAACCGATCAGCGGTTCTTGGTGCTGCCGCACGGTTTGCGCTAGCTTATCCAGAAGCCCCGGTGCCTTCGGCGCCTCTCCGTCTTCACGCTCATTGCGGCGAAGTTCGCGATACGCTTCTTCGAGCAACGTCTCCGGCGGAATGTCCTTTTCCGGCGTGCGCGTCGCAACGCCGGCCCGCATTTGCAGGTCGCCGGTCCAAATGCTCGCGTTCGCTACGTCGAGAGCACCGACCACGCGGATCATCTCGGTGGCAATCGCTTGGGCGCCCTCAATCTTCGTGTTCGGCAGGATTACGACGAATTCGTTGCCGTGGCGTGCCAGCATGTCGGAAGCACGGGAGGCGCAGGAGCCCAGCGCGATTGCGACCTGTGTCAGCATCTCGTCGGTCCAGCGGCGATTGTAGCGGTCCTCGATCTCGGCCACGACGAGCGAGAGCGGCGCGGGCGTTCGGATGGCGCGAGACCATTCCATGTGCAGCCGCGCTTCAAACGCGCGCCGATTCGCGACGCCCGTTGCTTCGTCGACATCGGTCAGGGCCTTGAGCTTCTCGAGCTGATTGGTCCGCTCGTGAATCATGTTGCCGAGCAGATGCGTGTCCTGCAGCAGCCGGCGGGTAATCAGCCGCACGAGGTAGAGGCCGAATTCGGGATTTTGGAAGTAGAGCTTGAGCACGGAATCGGTCGGCATGTGCAAGCTCTCGACGTCGGTGACACAAACGGCCGAAAGCGAGCGCTCCATCGTAGGCGAGAAAATCGCCATCTCGCCGAGCAGCTCTCCCGAGCCGACGGTGACTTCGATTTCGGGCAGGCGCACGGTACCGCTGACGATATAGAGCACGTCTGTCTGCGGATCTCCCTTGCGGAAGATGTATTCGCCCGCGACGAATTTGCGAGGCTGCATGAACGGACGCAGCCACTCCATCGACAAATCGCCGGTCAAAGCGGCCTGGACCTTCTTGGTGAGGATGCCCAGCTCGCGCAGCCGCCAGACGTTCAGCGGAAGCAGAATCGCAAACAAAACGACGACCGGCCATTGCCGAACGAGCAGGCCGTAGACGAGAAAGGCGGCGCTGCTGAGGATTGCCAGTTGGCGCAGGTGCACCGGCGCGCGCATGAAAAGCGCCGCCAGCCACAACGCCGCGGCGACATACCCGAGCACCAGAGGCGCGTACGCGATCATCGTCGTTGCCTCATGGAGTTAGCGGCCGCCCGGCGGGTGCCCTCCGGCCTTACCAGATGCCCAACTGGAGCTTCACGTCGTCGCTCGCCATCTCTCGCGGATCCCACGGAGGATCGAACGTGATATCGACCTTGGCGCTCTTCACGCCCTCGACGCCTTCGACTTTTGATTCGACCGCCTGCTTGAACATCGGGCCGACGGGACACATGGGCGACGTGAGCGTCATCGTAACGGTCACGTTTTCTTGCTGAGGACCTTCGCAGTCGATGCCGTAGACGAGGCCAAGGTCGAGTATCGGGATGCCGAGTTCGGGATCGGCAACCTCCTTGAGCGCTTCTCGAACTTGGTCCGGCGTCGGCATCGTGTCCTCCACTTCTTGGACAACATCGCGTCCGGATCGGTTACGAATATCGATATCTCGGCGTAACGAGGAAGTAGACCACCGTAAGAGTAAGGCCGCTCGCGAGCTGCACGGTAAACGGTGCAGCGTGAGGGCCGCGAGCGATCGGACTGCTCCTCAGACGACTCGGGCTCTCGCTTGTTGTTCTTACGCCTTTGTGCGCCGGACCTTCGCAGCAGTGCTAACAGGCTTCGCAATTCCGACGTAATAGAAAATGAGCCATGCCCCGCAGAAGTACTCTCGCCTCTCATTCCGCCGGAAAGCGCGCCGGCGGCAATCACCGGCCCACCGTAGCGCCTCGTCCGTCGCTGCGGATCGCGACCGTGTCGCACACGCTCGACGTCCGCCTCGCCGAACGGCTGCGCGAGTTCGCCTTCCGGCAGCGCGTGAGCGAAAGCGCCGTGATCGAGCACGCGCTGCGCACCTTTTTTGACGGAGGAAGCGACGTCGAGCTAGGCTCGGAGCTGCGCCGCGCCGGCGCCAGTTTGAGACGCCGGGTCTAGCGGAGCGGAACCCCCTCGGTCGGCGGCTCCGGTCGAGGGCTTTGGCTTGCGGCCACCTAAATGGTCGGCATGGCGAGGCGTCTGGCTGCGCCCGGCGCGAGGTTGCGGGTCGATCCCAGCGTCGCGTCCCCCACCCTCAAGCTCTCGGTCAACGTCTCCGAGGAGGTGGGGCTGCGCTTGCGCCAGGTCGCTTTCGAGCACCGGCTCAGCGAGAGTTCGATCGTCGAAGTGGCCCTCGGGCTGCTCTTCCGTAAGAGCGATGGACCATCGATCGGAGCGGTCCTGCGCCAGCACGGTGCGACCTTACGCCGCAAGCGTCAGCGAGGAAGAGATTAGCGCCTGAAACTCGGTTTACAAACCGAGGGTCTAGGGTTTAATCCTGTCATGCCTTCGACCACAGCGGGACCTACGAGACGGACGCTCTGGGTACAGAAGGTTTCGCAGGGCCTTGTACGGAGTATCGCGGTATGTCAATGTGGGAGCCGTTCACCGAGAGAGCACGACGCAGTATCGTGCTCGCGCAAGAAGAAGCGCAACGGCTCGGAAACAACTACATCGGGACCGAGCACATTCTGCTCGGGATCATCTCTGAAGGGGAAAGCCTCGCTGCCAAAGTCCTCGAGACGCTCGGCGTCAACCTCGCAAAGGTTCGCCAAGAGGTCGAGGCAATCGTCGGACGCGGCGGCCAGACCGTTCAGCAAGAGATGGTGTTCACCCCTCGGGCTAAGCGGGTCATCGAGCTGGCTTTCGAAGAGGCGCGTCAGCTCAACCACAACTATATCGGGACCGAGCATCTCTTGCTCGGGCTCATTCGGGAAGGCGAGGGCGTAGCGGCCCGCGTTCTGACCAATCTCGGCGTCGACCCCGCGAAAGTCCGCGTGCAAACGACCTCGCTGCTTGGCGCAGAAGGCCAGCCGCCGGCTCCCAAAGGCAAGTCGAAGACGCCGACGCTCGATGCATACGGCCGTGACTTGACGGCGCTGGCCCGCGAGAACAAGCTCGATCCGGTGATTGGACGCGCGAACGAAATCGAGCGCGTCATTCAAATTCTCTCGCGGAGAACCAAGAACAATCCGGCGCTCATCGGCGAGCCCGGCGTCGGTAAGACGGCGATCGCCGAAGGGCTCGCGCAGCGCGTGGTCAAGGGCGACATTCCCGAGCCGCTGCGCGACCGCCGCGTGATTACGCTGGATCTCGCGGGTCTGGTTGCGGGGACGAAGTATCGCGGCGAATTCGAAGAGCGGATGAAGCGCGTCATGGACGAGATCCGCGGCGCCGCCGGGGAGATCATCCTGTTCATCGACGAGCTGCACACGCTCGTCGGTGCGGGGGCGGCCGAAGGCGCCATCGATGCCAGCAATATCATCAAGCCTGCGCTGGCGCGCGGCGAGCTGCAGTGCATCGGCGCTACGACCCTCAACGAATTTCGCAAGCACATCGAGAAAGACTCGGCTCTCGAACGCAGGTTCCAGCCGATCATGGTCGGCGAGCCGACGATCGAGGAGACGATCGAGATCCTCAAAGGTCTGCGGGATCGTTACGAGGCGCACCACAAGGTGCAAATCACGGACGAGGCCCTGGCCGCAGCCGCGAAGCTGTCGGATCGCTACATTTCCGATCGCTTCCTTCCCGACAAGGCGGTCGACCTCGTCGACGAAGCGTCATCACGCGTGCGTCTGCAGGCTACCCTTCCACCGCCTGAGATCCGCGAGGTCGAAGCCGAGATCCGCAAGGTCAAGGCCGAGAAGGAAGCCGTCGTCAAATCGCAGGAGTTCGAAAAAGCCGCCGCCATCCGCGACCGTGAAGAGAAGCTGCGGCTGGAGAAGCAGCGCCTCGAAGCGGAGTGGCAAGAGCGCAAGTCGCAAACCGACAAGATCATCAAGGTCACCGAAGAAGACATCGCTCACATCGTCTCTTCCTGGACGAAGATTCCCGTCAGCAAGCTCGCACAAGCCGAAACCGAGAAGCTGCTGTCGATGGAAGACGCGCTGCACAAGCGCGTCATCGGACAGGACAATGCGATCTCCGTCGTTACGCGCGCCATTCGCCGCTCGCGTGCGGGCCTCAAGAACCCGAAGCGCCCGATCGGTTCGTTCCTGTTCCTCGGTCCTACGGGCGTCGGCAAGACGGAAGTGGCTCGCAGCGTCGCAGAATTTCTCTTCGACGATGCCGAGGCGATGATCCGCATCGACATGTCCGAGTATATGGAAAAGTACGCAGTTTCGCGTCTTGTCGGCGCGCCTCCGGGCTACGTCGGATACGAGGAGGGCGGGCAGCTCACCGAGGCCGTGCGGCGCCGCCCGTACTGTGTCGTGCTGCTCGACGAGATCGAAAAAGCGCATCCAGACGTCTTCAACCTCCTGCTGCAGGTTCTCGAGGACGGCCGGTTGACCGATTCTCAGGGACGGGTCGTCGATTTCAAGAACGGCGTCATCATCATGACGTCAAACGTCGGCGCCATCGGAATGCAGACGTCGACGGAGATCGGATTCCGCCCGCAAAAAGACAGCGGGCAAACGGACGAGCAAGCCTACGAACGGATGAAGAACAAAGTGCTCGAGGAAGTCAAGCACACGTTCCGTCCCGAGTTCCTCAATCGGCTTGATGAAGTCGTGGTCTTCCACCAGCTGTCGCGTCCTCAGATCGAAGCGATCGTCGGGCTCGAGCTGGAGAAAGTCATCCGCGAGGTCAAGGCACAGGATATGTTCCTGGAGGCTACCGAGGAAGCGAAGGCGCTGCTCGCACGAAAGGGTTGGGATCCCCAATTCGGTGCGCGCCCCTTGCGTCGCGCCATCCAGCGCGAAGTCGAGGACGAGCTGGCAGAAGAGATGCTGCGCGGCAAATTCGGTGCCGGCGATCGCATCTTGTGCGAAGTCGATCCGGATAATCCGGATAAGCTCCGCTTCAGCAAGATTCCGACGATCGAGCCGCCCGCAGCGCCTACACCGGAAGCTCAGCCGGCGTAAGTTGTCCTGACACCGTTCGTGACGTGGCGATCGAGGCTGCCCGCTTCGATCGCCACGTGGTTTTCACGCGACCTAGTCGCGCCCGCGCTGGCGCTGATCGGCGAGGGGCGCGTCACGCTCGAATCCGTCGACGACGATCGAATCGTCGCGGTAGTTCGGTCGAACGGCTCCGCTCCGAAAGTTGCGATCGAGTGGGCCGGCGGCACCGGCCCGCAGGGGCTCCGTCCGGTTTGCGCGTGCGGCGGCCGCGGGGTTTGCTCGCACGTCGTTGCGGCGCTGGAGGCAGTGCGAACGCACGTCATCGTCTATGAAGACGCAGCGTCCGGCGCCGAGGACGCCGCGCTCGACTGGCTTCCGCCGCCCAGCGCCGGCCTGCAACGCCGGGCACGAAAGATTTGGCCCGTATTCTCCTCTCCGGACGGCGCGACGCTCGCGTGCTCGCTCTTCTTGGACACGCCCCGGCTGCGCGGCGTCGTTCGCGAGGGCGAAACTGTCGCTGCGATGCTCGAGCAGACGCCACCGGATGACTGGGACGAGTTCGATCGCAGCTTGCTGCGTGACACCTTACTGCGCGATGCCTTTGCGGCACGCGCGAATCCGCGCGCGCTCGCGCAAATCATGTTCCGGTTGGCGCGGCATCCGCGGCTGCGCTTCGATGACCGGCCGGAGCAGCACCGTCATCCAGAGGAGCTGCTCGCCTTTGCGATCGACGGGCGAGGCGTATCGCTGTTTGTGCGGATTCGCGGTGCGCAGCCCGTTCCGTACTTGCTGACGATGGAAGGCCGAGAGCTGAACTTGCGGCGAGCCTTGCTGCTCGACGGCCCGCCGGCGTGGATTGCCGACGCCGAAGGCGCCTACTTGCTCGACGGCACGCTGGACGTATCGCGCGCGGCCCGTGCGATCGCCGCCGCGCGCTCGGGCGAGGATGGAGACCCAAACGCGCAGCCGTCCGTCGAAACGCTGGCGCGCGTCGCGGGCTTTCTGCCGTCGTCCGAGCGCGAGCGTTTCGGCATCGAGGACGCAACCGATACGGTCGCTCGATTGCACATCACGTGGCGCAAAGGTGTGCTGCTCGTGCGGCCACGGCTGTACGACCGCGTCAGCGGCGCTTCGATCGATGCCGGCTCGACGTCCACGATCGCGAGCACCGGATCGCGGCTCGTACGTTTCGCCCCCGAACTTTCACGGGGATTCGTCGATCGTCTCAGTGCGGCAGGCTTCGTTCCGCGCCTGGACACGGACCATCCCACATTCGGTCTGCACGGAGCCGAACGAGCGGCCGCGTTCGTGTGCGCGACGCTGCCCGATTGGAGCGACGTCGAGGTAGAGCTCGACGATTCGGCTTCGTCGGTGCAAGTCTCGCAACGGGTGAAGCTCGAGCTCTCGGCCCGCAGGGACGGCGCTCGCGAGGATTGGTTCGAGCTCGACATCGGCGTCTCGATCGGCGACGAGGAGCCGCTAAACCGCGATGAGCTCGCCGCGATCTTGCGCGGCGACGGCCACTACGCCGACGTTCGCGGCCGGCTCGTCGACGTGAGGGCTCTGCGCGAACGCGAAGATCTCTTGCGCGAGCTGCTCGAGCATAGGAAGAGCGGCATGGCCGCGCTCGTCGCGCTGCGTGACGAAATCCACGCGGCGTTCACGGATGTACGTTTGCCTGAAGAGGTGGAGGCTCTGCGCGAGCGCGTTCGCGGTTTTTCGGGTATTCCTCAAGTCGAGCCTTCCACGGCGCTTGCCGAAACACTGCGCGAATATCAAAAGCGCGCTCTCGATTTCCTAGAATACCTTGCGGAATTCCGTTTCGGCGGCATACTGGCCGATGACATGGGTACCGGTAAGACGCTCGAAGCGATCGCGCATATCGACCGGAGGCGCGAGAAGGATGGAACGGCACCGTCGCTCGTGATTGCACCGACGTCCGTCGTGCACACGTGGGAAAACGAGATATCGCGTTTTGCTCCGCATCTGCGCGTGCTGCGGCTGGAATCCGGAAACGGACGCGCAAGCCGCTACGATGATCTCGAACGTTTCGACGTAGTGATCACCTCCTACGCGCTGGCGCGGATCGATGCCGAAAAGCTCGCGTCGATTCACTTTCGTACCGTCATTCTGGACGAAGCGCAAAATGCGAAAAATCCCTCGTCGCAAATCTCAAAGGTCGTGCGCAGCCTGCGAGCGTCGCATCGTTTCGCGCTCACCGGGACTCCGGTCGAGAACTCGCTGCGCGACCTCTGGGCGATCTTCGCCTTTTTGGAACCGGGATTGCTGGGTAGCGCAAGCTCGTTTCGAGAGCGCTTCGAGCTTCCGATCGCAGCCGGCGATGCGACCGCGGCTTCGCGGCTGCGGGCCCGGCTCGAGCCGTTCCTGCTGCGCCGGACCAAAGAAGACGTTGCGCCCGAGTTACCCGAGCGAACCGAAACGGATATCGTCGTCGATCTCTCGCCGGCTCAGCGCAAGCTCTATCGCGCGATCGTCGAAGCCGCGCGGCGGGACATTCTCGAGGGCTGGGACGAGGGCTCGCCGCATGAGCCTCTCCGCGTGCTTGCGGCCCTAACCCGTCTGCGGCAGGTTTGCGCGCACCCGGGACTGCTTTCGAAAAGCTACGCGGCCTTGCCGGAAAGCAGCGCGAAGTTCGAGGCTCTCTGCGAGACGATCGACGAGATCCTCAGCGGAGAGCATAAAGTGCTCGTGTTTTCGGCGTTCGCTTCGATGCTGCATCTCATTCGCGACGAGCTCACGCGTCGCGAGATCCCGTTCGGTTATCTCGACGGCTCGGTGAAGGACCGCGACCGCCGGCAGCAGGTTGCCGCTTTCATGAAGGAGGGCGGCCCGCCGGTATTCCTGTGTTCGCTCAAGGCCGGGGGCGTGGGCTTGACGCTGACGGCCGCGGATTACGTCATTCTGTACGACCCCTGGTGGAATCCGGCAGCAGAGCGCCAAGCAATCGACCGGACGCACCGCATCGGACAGCGTCATCCGGTAACCGCCTACCGTCTCATCGCCAGAGGGACGGTGGAGGAGAAGATTCGTGCCCTCGCCGCGCGCAAGCGTGCGTTGTCCGAGGCGGTCATTCGGGCCGACGCCACGATGGCAAAGACGCTGAACCGGGAAGACTTGGAGTTCCTCTTGAGCGAACCCGATTAGTCACAACTCCAGGAGAGACGCGCATGAACGAGCGAACGAGTTACGTGCACGGGGCCAGCGATGTCCCGTTCATCGGCGATACGATCGGAGCGCACCTCGACGCCGTCGCCCGCCGGTTTCCCGACCGCGATGCCGTCGTGTCTTGCCCTCAAGGAATCCGGCTGAGCTATGCCGACCTGCGCCGCGTCGCCGAAGAGTTTGCTCGCGGCTTGATCGCGCTCGGCGTCGAGCACGGGGATCGCGTCGGGATTTGGTCGACGAACAATGCTGAATGGGTGGTGGCCCAATTTGCCACCGCCAAGATCGGTGCGATCCTCGTCAACGTCAACCCGGCGTATCGCACGGCCGAGGTTTCGTACGCGTTGCAGCAGAGCGGCGTCAGCGTGCTGCTGACGCAGGTGCGCCACAAGACGAGCGACTACGCCGGTATGCTTGGGGAAGTGCGCGGAGCGCTCGGGGCGTTGCGCCAGATCGTGTTCATCGGGGACGAGCCTGCCGGCATCGAGCTGGAGGCGCTGCGCTGGAGCGACGTCGTCGCGCGTGCGGCAGAGGTCGGACCCGACACGCTTGCGGGCCGGCAGGCGCGTACCCAGCCCGACGAGGCCATCAACATTCAATACACGTCCGGCACGACCGGCTTTCCGAAGGGTGCCACCCTTTCACACCACGGCCTGCTCAACAATGCGTTTTTCATCGGAGAAGGCTGCGGTTACACCGAACTGGACCGCGTCTGCGTTCCGGTTCCGTTCTATCATTGCTTCGGCATGGTGCTCGGCACCCTGGCGTGCATGACGCACGGCTCCGCCATCGTGATACCGGCCCCGACCTTCGAACCGGCGGCTACGCTTGAAACGGTCCAGCGCGAGCGCTGCACGTCGCTTTACGGCGTGCCGACGATGTTCATCGCCGAGCTGTCGCTCCCGAATTTCAAAGACTACGATCTCTCGTCCTTGCGTACCGGTATCATGGCGGGCTCGCCGTGTCCGGTCGAGGTGATGAAGCGCGTTCAGAACGAGATGCACATGCCGGAGGTGACGATTGCGTACGGCATGACCGAGACGTCACCGGTGAGCTTTCAGACCGGTAAGCACGACTCGATCGAGAAGCGCACGACGACCGTGGGGCGGGTGCACCCGCATGTCGAGTGCAAAATCATCGACGAGCATGGGCGCATCGTTCCACGCGGGACGCCGGGTGAGCTATGCACGCGCGGTTATCTCGTAATGCTCGGCTATTGGAACGATCCGGAAAATACCGCCCGGGCAATCGATGCGGCGCGGTACATGCATACGGGCGACATCGCCGTCATGGACGCGGAAGGCTACGTCAACATCAGCGGGCGCATCAAGGACATGGTCATCCGCGGCGGCGAGAACGTCTATCCGCGGGAGATCGAGGAATTTTTGTACACGCATCCCGGCGTAAAGGACGTGTCGGTCATCGGCGTTCCGGACGAGCGCTACGGGGAAGAACTCTGCGCTTGGATCGTCCCGCAGCCCGGCCAAACGGTGGATCTGGCGTCCATTCAAGAATTCTGTAAGGGGAAGATCGCGCATTACAAGATTCCGCGCTACGTGAAAATCGTCGACGCTTTCCCGATGACCGTCACCGGAAAGGTGCAGAAGTTCAAGATGCGCGAGGCGTCGATCGCGGAGCTCGGGCTCGAATCCGCCGCAAGGATTGTAACGGCCTAATCAACGCTGCGGACGACGATCGGCGGGTCGCGCACCTCGCCACGGCTATTGAAGCGGATCGTCCCGATGACCGTCACAAAGCGGTCGCGCCGAAGGAATGCAGCCGGATTGCCGCCGACGCGCGCAACGTCAACGGCGATCTGCGTTGCCGCGTAGAATCGCAGCGCCGCATCGGTCGCGGCGACGAACGCGCGGGCGTGATAGCGCCGTGCAAGCGCCCGTATCGCCGCGGTTCGAACGATTGCCGCCGGTTCGGCGCGCCAAAGTCTCCCGGCTTTCGAAAACGCCGTCGGATCGAAGCTGCGCAGTCCCATCGCTCCCACGAGCGTGCCGGGCCCGGCACGGCGGGCCGTTCGCGCGCTGCAGAAAATAGGATCGGCTTCGAGGGCGGTTGCATAGACCGCGTCGGCATGCTCGACGCAGTCGTCGACTGCGCGTCTTCCCAGCGTCGCATGCTTCGCCGACGAATCGACGGCGAGGAATGCCGCGCCTTCGGCGCGCGCTTTCGACGTCCCGTCGTCGATGACGCAGGCGCGCGGTCCCCAGCGCCGGCGCATCCATGCATAGGCGGACGCCGCAAGCTGCCCGTCCGACGGAGCCAGCTTGAAGACACGCGTGCCCGTGTCGCTCGGCTCTCGGGCCGTGCCGCTGAGCGCGACGGAGTTCTCGGCTGCCAGAGCACCCGCTTCGGCGCGCGCGACGTTCGAGCGCAAAGGACCGACGATGACATGGATCCCGCGTGCGGCAAGATGCCGTATTTCAGCCGGCGCGGCCGCCACGTCGGCGTCGTTGTCGGAGCCTTCATCTTGATGCGGATTCTGAACCGGAGCGGCGCCGCGCGCGGCTGACAAGCTGACGCCGGCGCCGCGCGAACGGGCATCGCCGAGCGCAACGCTAATCGCATCTCGCATGCGCACGCCTTGCGCACCGTCGATTCCGGTGACCGGAAGCTCCAGGCCTATCCTAACGCGCGGCGGCGCCGCCGCGCCCGCTCCAAGTGCAGCCAGCGCGAAGACGCCGCCCAGAAGACTAGCCGGCAGGCGCCGTTGCCAGGCTGTCCGGCTGCGAACTGCGCTTTACCTCCATGAGACGTACCGGCCGCAAAACCGCGACCGCCAGCACGGCAGCCACGATGTTCATTACCGCGGCAATCAGGAGAACTTCGCTCCAGCTGCCGGTCGCGTGCTTGATGACGCTCGCGACCGGCACGATCAGCGACCCCGTGCCTTTGGCCGTGTAGAGCATGCCGTAGTTCGTCGTGGCATACTTTTGACCGAAATGATCGCGCGTCGTCGACGGGAAGATGCTGAAGATCTCACCCCATGCGAAGAACACGAGACCGGAAAGCAGCACGAACGTACCCGGCGTCGTTCCGAACTTCATCAGAGCGAAAATGCCGAGTCCTTCGATGAGGAAAGCCCAGAACATGGTGACTTCACGGCCGGCGCGATCGGAGATGAATCCGAGCAACGGACGCGTGATGCCGTTCATGATGTTGTTGAGCGAGAGTGCAAACGTAAGCGCCGGCAAGGTGATGCCGATGAAGGACAACGGTGTGTCTGCGACTTTGAAATCCTTCGCGATCGGCCCGAGCTGCGCGACGGCCATCAAGCCGCCCGCCGCAACGAGGGCGAACATGACGTACATCACCCAAAACGTTCCCGTTCGCAGCGTTTCTGCCGGCGCGTAGTCGTGCGTTCCCTGTAGCACGGTGGGCTTTTTTTGGTCTGCCGGCTTGACCTTCGGCGGCGTGACCAGCATGGCGCCGGCGAGCACGATGATCGCCGCTTGCAAAATGCCGAAGAAAAGGAACGTCGGCCCGGGCCCGCTCGTCTTGATCATGTGGCTGAGCGGAATGATCGTGAGCGCCGCACCGGCGCCGAACCCCGCCGACGTGAGACCTGTAGCCAAACCGCGACGGCCTGCGAACCACTTGAGCGCGTTGCCGATGCACGTGCCGTAGACGATGCCCGCGCCGATGCCGGCCAGGATGCCGCCGGCGTAGAGCGTCTCGAGATTGGCGGCTTTCGAATCGACGACCCATGCGAGACCCGCCAGCAGTCCACCGGCGATGATCATGATGCGCGGACCGAAGCGGTCCACCAGCGCAGCTTCGAACGGCACCAGCCACGTCTCGGTGAGAATGAAAAGCGTGAATGAAACCTGGATGGCCGCCTTCGTCCACGCATGCTCTTTGGCGAGCGGGTTGACGAACACGGTCCATCCGTATTGGTAGTTGGCGACCATCGCCATGCAAATGATGCCGAGGACCACCTGGGACCACGGGTTTCTGAGACCCGTGT
>Ga0209061_1001895_pt1 | contig 30404 bp, 24 predicted proteins | sample Coa_R1_10_FD_187157 | JGI IMG/M metagenome (GOLD analysis project Ga0209061, IMG submission 187157) | Surface soil microbial communities from Centralia Pennsylvania, which are recovering from an underground coalmine fire - Coalmine... | ecosystem: Environmental > Terrestrial > Soil >... | reverse complement strand
CGGCGCCGGCGAACGCGACCGACAGCGTCTCGCCGCGCGCGTGCTCGCCCATCAGGTAGACCGCCGGGTACTTCATCGTCACCTTGGAGCCGATGTTGCCGTCGATCCACTCCATCGTGGCGCCCTGCTGCGCGACGGCCCGCTTGGTCACCAGGTTGTAGACGTTGTTGCTCCAGTTCTGGATCGTGGTGTAGCGGCAGCGCGCGTCCTTCTTCACGATGATCTCGACCACCGCCGAGTGCAGCGAGTCGGACTTGTAGATGGGCGCGGTGCAGTTGTGAACCGCGAAGCCGAACGCCAGGTAGCTGTCTGGCTCCTCGATGTCCAGGTTGTAGACCAACTCGTCGGCGGTGCGAACCGAGTGCTTCTTCACCGGGACCAGGAAGTATTCGCCGGCGTCGCGTGCCTGGCGCGGCCCGTGCCCGCCCTCGGTCCACTGCAGCTGGTACAGGTCGTGCCGGACCACGTCCCGGCCCATGATCTGCGCCGGCCCGCCCGCGCGCCGCAGCTCGATGGTCGCGTAGCTGCCGAGCCTGGCCAGGATCGCCTGGAGCTGGAACGCCAGCTTCCGCGAGGTGGTGTGCACCCGCTTCCAGGTGGCGCCGCCGCGCTCGGTTACGTTGCCATCGCCGCGTACGTACGCGGCGATGAGCTCGCGGAGGAAGACCTCATCTTGGCCCATCAGGTCCGCGGACAGCGACTTGCGGTAGGACCTGTCGCCGATGTGCTGCTTCAGCGCGTCATAGCCCGCCTTGGTGTAGACGAGCACGCGGGCCTCGTGCTTGTCCTCGTTGTACAGCACGGATCCCTCGGCGTCGTAAAGCTCCTTGCACGCGCGGCGGACCTCGTCGATTTCGTCGGTTTCGTCGATGTTGAACGAGAACTGCAGCGACTTGCAGCCATTGGTCAGGCTGGCGCTGCCCTCGGCCAGGTAGTAACCGGCCAGCCGGGCGAACGCGAGCGCCATCCGGGTCCGTGCCGGACGGGGCCGGGGCTTCGGGAACACGAGGAAGTCGCCCTCGCGGACGTCCCTGGCCGGCATCCACCGCGGCGTCGCGGCGATCAGCTTGGCGCTGTTCACCTCGGGCTGCCAGCCGTTGCGCGGCTGCCGCTTCACCAGCACTTCGGCACGCGGCACGATGAGGACCGGGTGCTCGTCCGTCACCGAGAACGCGTTGGCCGGTGACATGGGCGTCAGCGTGTGCAGGTTGCCGTGCAGGTCGCGTACCTGGAACGCGGTCACCCGGTGGGGGCGTCCGTCGTGCCCGAGCACGCGGTCGCCGACCCTGACCTTCTCGATCGGGCGCCAGTCTCCGTCGGCCATCTCGATCAGCTCGCCCGCCGGCAGGCAGCCCTCCACGTAGTGCACGTAGGAGCCCTCGTCGGCGATGATCAGCGTCCGCTCGAACTGGCCCATGTTCTCGGTGTTGATCCGGAAGTAGGCCTGCAGCGGGATCTCTACGTGCACGCCCTTCGGCACGTAGATGAAGCTGCCCCCGGACCAGACCGCGGTGTTGAGGGCGGCGAACTTGTTGTCGCCCGGCGGGATCACCGTGCCGAAGTACTCCTGGAATATTTCCGGGTGCTCCCTGAGCGCGGTGTCGGTGTCGAGGAAGATGACGCCCTTGTCCTCGAGGTCCTCCCTGATCTTGTGGTAGACGACCTCGCTGTTGTGGACCACAAGGCCCTCCGCGACGAAGTTGTGCGGCCCGTCGACCTCGATGTCAAACACCGGCTCGATCGTGGATTTCTCCACGGAAACGACCGGCACGAAACCGAGCCAGTCGTTGCGGTGCTTCTTGAAGGTCGTCCCGTGCGCGCTCGTGAACGAGTGGTGGTACCTGCGCCCGCCGAGCCGGGAGAGCCGCTTCGGGTTACGGCAGCCGAGACGGCCGGTGTCCCCCACGATGCCCAGCCGGAACGCCCCGCCCATCCGGTAAGGAGCATGCCGATTAGGCTGGGTGAAGCCCCAGGGCCCGGACGCGATCAGGCCGCTTAGTTCCGCGAGGTCCTGAGCCTGCTCGATCAGCGGCGCGCTGACGCAGGTAAGCAGCACCGAGCCCGGGGCATCGGACCTGATGTAGCCGTCTGCGTCTACCCAGCCGCCCAGGAAGGCCAGACGCTGATCCTCAGGCAAGCCGAAGACCCAGTCCGGCACGCGCTTGCTCCGTGCGGTCCCGTGGAAGCCGAGGCGCCAGAACCAGTCGGTCAGCGCCTTGGAGTTGATCACGAGCCTGAATGCGTCGGGAGCATGAACCTTGATGCCGAACTGCTCGCCGACAACCCTGGCGACCTCGGCCCGCAGCTCCGCGTCGGCCTCGGGGATGGCGAACTGAACCCGGTGCGTCTTGCCGGAATCCTGAAGGTTCCCGTCGCCGATGAACAGGCCGAGCAACCACATGAGGTCGGCGTTCGTCTCGGCGGGCACCCGGCACGGCGTCTCCAGGTGGTGCTTCTGGGTGGGAAGCGTCGGGAGCAGGTAGGGCTTGCCGAACCGCGGCAGCGACCGCGGGACCGCGATGAGGTCGCCCGTGCGCAACTCGCCGACGGTGAGCCACTGCCTGACCCAGCGCCCGCGGCGGCCGCCCTGCTTCTTCTCGTTCCGCAGCGCGAGTACCGGATGGTTATCGGTCGCACAAATTGCCCGCGTCCCGGCCGTTACCTTGTACGTCTGGCGGACTCCGGTCTCCGCGATTGCGCGGACCGGCGCCATGACGAATCGCTCGGTCTCCTCGTCATATGCGAAGACAGTATCGCCGGGCTCGATCTCCTTGATCATGGCCTGGCCGCGATTCGCGGTCCAGACACGAGTCGTGGAAATCAAGCATTCGTACTGAGCCGCCACTCCAGCGATGAGCCTCTGCTTTTCCGCCTCCGGGATGCCGAGCTTGTCGTAGGTGTTCCTGATGTCGGCCGGCAGCTCGTCCCAGCTCGCGGCCTGCTTCTCCGTGGAGCGGACGAAGTACTTGATGTTGTCGAAGTCGATGTCGGACAGGTCGGCGCCCCAGGTGGGCAGCGGCTTGCGGGTGAAGTACTTCAGGCCCTTCAGCCGCATGTCCAGCATCCACTCCGGCTCGCCCTTGCGCGCCGAGATGTCGCGGACCACCTCTTCGGACAGGCCGCGGCGCGCGGACGCGCCGGCCACATCCGGGTCCGCCCAGCCGAACCTGTACCTGCCCAGCCCCTCGAGCCGTTCCTGCGCGGTGGTGGTCATGTCAAGAGCCCTCCGGACTCAGTAGTTGCTTCGGCGGCGCCGGCGTTCGGCCGCCGGCCTGGAAAGATCCCCCCGTGTACAACCGCTCCCGGCGGCCTGGCCTTCCCCGCCTCCGGGCCGGGCAGGCCGGTGACGTGCGTGGTGCAGATGCCGTCGCCGTGCGCGATCGTCGCCAGCCGCTGCACCGCGGTGCCGAGCAGCCTGCCGAACGCCTCGGTCTCCGCCTCGCACAGCTGCGGGAACTCGGCCGCGACGTGCGCCACCGGGCAGTGGTGCTGGCACAGCTGCTCGCCGGCGATGCCGCCGATCGCGGGCGCCGGGCCCGCGGAGGCGGCATAGCCGTCCGCGGACAGCGCCTCGGCCAGCGCCTGCACCCGGCCCCTGAGGTCGAGGTCGCCCCGCGCCACCACGGGCGCGTACCTGCGCTCCAGGTCGGCGACCTGCCTGCGGGCGAACTCGCCGACCACCTGCTGGCCCGCGGTCTCGGCGAGGAACCGCAGCGCGCCGGTGGCCAGGTCGTCGTAGGCGTGCTCGAACGCGCTGCGCCCTGCGTCGGTGATCACGAAGACCCTCGCCGGCCGGCCGCGGCCCCGGTTCCCGTACGTCCTGGCCGTCCTGGTCTCGATCAGGCCCTCGGCCAGCAGGTTGTCCAGGTGGCGCCGGATGGCCGCTGGCGTGAGCCCCAGCTTCCTGCCCAGCGTCGCGGCCGTCGACGGGCCGAGCTCCAGGATCAGCCGGGCCACCTGGCCGCGGGTGGGCCCGGCCAGGCCCCGCGGGTCCCTGGCCTCGGCCGCCCGGACGTTTTTCACAACACCATTGTGCCGTAAATCGGGCGGTCCATGCAAAGTTTTTGGCAACACGGACGTGACGTAAATCACGCTCGCGGTCCGCGGGGCGCGTCGCCGAGGCGGAGGACCCGCTCGGCGTTGCCGCCGGCGATCTTCGCCTTGTCCGCGGGGGCCAGCGGCAGCGCGTCGAGCAGCGCGCGGCCGGCCGCGCTAGAGCCGAACGGGTAGTCCACGCTGAACAGCACCCGGTCCACGCCGAGCACCTGCACCGCGCACATCACCGGCGGGATGCTGAACATCCCGCTGGTCGTCACCCAGATGTTGCGGCCGAAGTACGCCGACGGCGCCATGGCCATGGTGTCCACCCGGAGCATCGCGTCGATGCGGGCCAGCTGGAACGGAAGCATCTCGCCGCAGTGCCCGAGGATCATCCTGAGGCCGGGGTGACGGTCGAACACGCCGGTGGCGATCATCCGCAGCGCGTGCAGGCCGGCCTCGGCGTGCCAGCCCCAGGAATTGGTCGCCAGCCTGGTGGCCACCGCGGGCGGCAGCCCGCGGTACAGCACCTGGTGCAGCGCCTCGGGCGGGGGGCCGGGATGCAGGTAGAGCGGCACGTCCAGCCGCTCGAACCGGTCCAGCAGCGGCTCGAACGCCGGCTCGTCGAGGAACGCGCCGTTGCTGCCCAGCGTGCTGTGCACCAGGGCGCCGACCAGTCCTAGCTCTGCGGTGGCGCGCTCCAGCTCGTCCGCGGCCGCCTCCGGGTCGGCGGTGGGGAGGGTGGCGAAGCCGGCGAACCGGTCCGGGTAGGCGCGGACCGCCTCGGCGAGCTGGTCGTTGGCCCGGCGGGCGCGGGCCACGGCCACCGCCTCGGCCAGCGGCTGCGCGGCGGGAGGCGCGTGCGAGATGACCTGGACGTCGATGCCGTTCGCGTCCATGTCGGCCAGGCGCGTGCTGCCGAGGTCGCGCAGCAGGTCGTCGATGTGCGGCCCCCACACCGCCAGCGGCCCGGTGCCGGGCGCCGCGGCCAGTTCCGCGGTCCAGAAGTGCTCTTCGAGCGCAATGGTTTGCACCCCGCCATTGTGCCAACACCGCCGGCCGCTCGCGTCCCGGCCGGCTGCTGCGAACGGCCGGCGGTGGCTCGCTCCGGGCCCGCTCTCCCCCGAACCGGGCGGCGCCCGGCCGCGTCTTACCGGGTGGCACCCCGCTGAGCGGCCGGCACCCTCCCGGGTGGCACCCCCGCTGACCGGGCGGCACCCCCGCGCTGCGGCATCATTACCACGTGCCCCGGGAACGAACCCGGTACCGGAGAACCCGGAAGGACCCCATGCCACCGCCCGAGATCCCCGACCTGCTCCAGGTCCCCGCGGCCGGCACCGTGATCGTCGCCAGCGACCTGCACCTGCCGCCGGTGCGCAGCGATGTCTCCGCGCGGTCGTGCGAGCTCCTGGCCCGCCGCCTGGCCGGCGAACCCGGCCCGGTGACCGTGGTGCTGGCCGGGGACGTGGTGGAACTGCTCGGCTTCCCGGAGGCGAGCGCAGCCGACATCCTGCGCGCGCACGAGGACCTGTGCGCGGCGCTGGCCGCGGTGGCCGGCCGCGGCGGCCAGGTCGTGTACACGATCGGCAACCACGACGGCGACCTGGCCTGGGACGTCAAGGCGGCCGACGCGGTCCGGGAGATGACCGGCGCGCGGCTGTGCCTGGCCGCGGACCTGGTCCTGCCCGGCGGCCGGAAGGTCCGGGTGGAGCACGGCCACCAGCTCGACCCGTTCAACTGCTTCCACGACGCGCGCAACGCGCTGGACACCCCGATCGGCCACCACGTGGTCAGGGAGGTCATCCCGCGCATCGAGCGGCTGGGCCGCGGCTGGGTGGACGGCGCGCACGAGATGGCCGACCCGACCGACTTCCCGTCGTTCGTCGCGTCCCGGCTGGTCTACCGCAAGCTGGCCCGGCACCTGTGGTGGCTGATCGCGCTGCCGGTGGCAATCCTGATCCTGCTGCGGATCCCGGAGGTCGCCGAGCTGCGGTCCCGCTACCCCGACACCGGCGTGTGGGTGCACCAGGGCACGATCCTCGGCTACGGGGCGGTGGCCGACCTGGTCGTGCTCGCCGCGGTCGTCGCCGTCCTCGCGCGCCGCGCCTGGACGGCGATCAGCGCGCTGGCGCTGGACGAACGGGGGTACGGGCAGAACCGGGCCGCCCGGCAGCGCGCCGCCGACCTCGTCGCCGACGGCTACCACGGGTTCGTCTCCGGGCACACCCACCACCCGGAGCTGTCCGGCGCAGGCGGGGCCGGAGTGGCCGGCGGGGCCGGCTTCTACGCGAACTCGGGCTCGTGCACCGCGGTGGTGGAGGCGGCAGGCGGCCGGCTCGGCCTGCCCCCGGCGTACGTGCGCGCCCAGCAGGTCTGCTGGGTGGAGATCGGCGGCGGGACCGCGGACCTGATCGCGGCCCGGGTCGCGCTGCCGGGCGCGACCCGGCTGGAGCGGTTCGCCGCGCGCGCCCGCAACCCGTACGCCGAGCAGCCGCTGCGGGTCGCCTCCTGGCCGGCCGGGCCCGGCTGGCCCCGGCCCGCCGCGAAGGCCGCGCGGCGGAAGCCGGCGCCGCCGCCCGGCGCTTGACCGGGACCGCCTGACGCTGGCAGCGCGGCCGGCCGAGGTCAGCGGCCGCGTTGCGCCCTGGCTTCCTCCACGGTGAGCTCGGCTGCCGGGTCGGCCTCCAGCCGCTCGTCGGGGATCGGCAGGCCGCTGCGCACCGACCGGCCGTAGCTGCCGTCGTCAAGGCGCCGCAGCGCCCGTTCGATGGCGTCCAGCCGGCTGCGCAGGCTGTCCGCGACGGCGTCGTCGGTGCCCTCCGCGGCCAGCGGCTGCGCCGCGTCGCCGGTGTCACCGGCCGCGCTGTCCACCTCGGACTCGCGGTCCTGCCGCAGCGCCGCCTGGGTGCCGGCCAGCAGGCCGCGCACCTCGTCGCGCTCGGCGAGCAGCAGCGAGCGCGCCCGTTGCGGGTCCATCGGTCCCTCCCTCGGTTCGCTTGGCGGTTCCGGGCTCACCCGGCGACCTGGCGGGCGAGCAGGGCGATGCCGTGGCCCCACTCGGTCAGCTGGGCGGCCGGGAGGTAGGCGGTTCCGCTGGCGGTGTGGTCGTCGCCGGGGGTGGCCAGGAACCGCTCGTGGCCGGACGGGTCGATGAAGTAGATGACCGAGCTGTGCTGGACGTCGGCGTTCGGGCCGGCGGCCTCGACGGCGATGTGGTACCCGGCCCAGGAGGCGCGCAGCGCGGCGAGCGGGCCGGTGACGAAGTGCCAGTCCGGGATCGCGTCGAGGCCGTGCTCGCGGGAGAAGGCCGCCATGTCGGCCACCGTGCGGTGGTAGGGGTTGACGTTGATCGCCAGGAACACCACCCGCGCCGCCACCGCGCCGAGGTCGCGGTAGGCGTCGACGAACTCCGCCGAGACGATCGGGCAGATGTCGGTGCAGTGCGGGTCCATGAACTCCAGCACCACCGCGCGGCCGCGCAGGCCGGCCAGCGAGACCGTGCGCCCGGCCTGGTCGGTGAGGGTGAACCCGGGCGCGGCGGGGCCGGGCAGCGCGGACAGCCCCATGAGGCTGACCAGGGAGTCGGAGACCGACGCGGGGATTCCCCACGGGCGCAGCGCCTGCGCCTGGCTGCGCTGCCGCCCCTGGATCAGGACGTAGCTGACCAGCGCGGCGACCAGGATCACCGCCACCCCGGCGGCCAGGTACGCCGCGGCGGGCACGCGGCGGCGCGGCGGCGGCGATCCGGCCTGCGTCGGCGGTGCTACGGGACTGGACGCCATACTAAATCAAGCTTACCGCGCCGGGACCGGGGTCCGGGTGTACTACGAGCGGTCGTAAACTCGCGTGCGTGGGCACGGGCGCCGGGCCCGCCGTCGAGATCGGCGGGCTCGTCAAGCGGTACGGGCAGACGGCCGCCGTGGACGGGCTGTCGCTGACGGCGGCGCGCGGCGCGGTGACCGGGATCCTCGGGCCGAACGGCGCCGGCAAGACCACCACGGTGGAGATCTGCGAGGGCTACCGGCGGCCGGATTCGGGGACGGTGCGCGTGCTCGGCCTGGACCCGGTCCGCGACGGCCGCGCGCTGCGGCCGCGGGTCGGCGTGATGCTCCAGTCCGGCGGCATCCCGCCGGCCGTGCCCGCAGCCGACTACCTGGGCCTGCTGAGCCGGTTCCACGCCAGCCCGATCCCCCCCGCCGTCCTGCTCGACCTGGTGGGGCTCGCCCCGGTGGCGCGCACCCCGTACAAGCGGCTGTCCGGGGGGCAGCAGCAGCGGCTGTCGCTGGCCGCGGCGATCATCGGCCGGCCCGAGCTGGTCTTCCTCGACGAGCCGACGGCCGGCATGGACCCGCAGGCCCGGCACGCGACCTGGGAGCTGATCACCGAGCTGCGCGCGGCGGGAGCGAGCGTCATCCTGACCACGCACTTCATGGAGGAAGCGGAACGGCTGTGCGATCACGTGGCCATCATCGATCACGGGCGGCTGGTGGCCGCCGGCGCGCCGGGCCAGCTCACCGGGACCGTCGGCCAGCTCAGGTTCCGCGCGGAGCCGGGGCTGAACACCGACGGCCTGGTCGCCGCGCTGCCGCCGGCCAGCGCGGTGAAGGAGTCGCCGGCCGGCCATTACGTGATCGAGGTGCCGGGCACGGTGGACCCGCCGCTGCTTGCCGCGGTGACGGCATGGTGCGCGGAGCAGGGCGTGCTCGCCAACAGCCTCCGCATCGAGAGCCGCACGCTGGAGGATGTCTTCCTCGAGCTGACCGGGAAGGAACTGCGCCCATGACGGCAGCGCAGCAGGCCGCGCCGCTGTTCGCGCCGGCGCCGGGGGCGGCGCCGCTGCGCCGGATGATCGCCGCGCAGGCCGGCCTCGAGCTGCGCACGCTGCTGCGCAACGGCGAGCAGCTGCTGCTCACGCTGGTCATCCCGCTGCTGCTGCTGGCCGCGTTCGGCCTGGAGCCGCTGGTGAACGTCGGCGCCGGCCTGAGCAGGCCCGACTTCCTCACCCCGGGGATCATCGCGCTGGCGGTGATGTCGACGGCGTTCACCAGCCAGGCCATCGCCACCGGCTTCGAGCGCCGGTACGGGGTGCTCAAGCGGCTCGGCGCCACCCCGCTGTCGCGAGCCGGCCTGATCGCGGCCAAGACCGCGACGGTGGTCGCGGTCGAGCTGCTACAGGGCGTGCTGATCCTGGCGGTCGGCCTGGCCATCGGCTGGCGTCCGGACGCCAGCCCGGCCGCGATCGTCACCGCGCCGCTGCTCATCGGCCTGGGCACCGCGGCGTTCAGCGGGCTGGCGCTGCTGATGGCGGGCACGCTGCGCGCCGAGGCCACCCTGGCCGCAGCCAACCTCGTCTACATCGTGCTGCTCGGCGTGGGCGGCGTGGTGTTCCCGCTGACCAGGTTCCCGGCAGCCGCCCGCCCCGTGCTCGAGCTGCTGCCGACCGGCGCGCTGTCCACCGGCCTGCGCGACGTGCTGCAGCACGGCGCCGTCCTCCCGGCGGGCAACGCGGTCACGCTCGCGGCCTGGGCGGCGGTCGCGATCGCGGCGGCCGCGCGGACGTTCCGGTGGGACTGACGCCCCGGTTCACGCCCTGCCCGGCCCGCGGCCGGGTGTACGCCGCCTCGCGGACGGTCCGCGCCGCCGACGTCACCCCGTCCGGGCGGCTGCGCCTGGATGCCTTCGCCCGCTACCTGCAGGAGGCCGCCGAGGACGACGTCGCCGAGGTCGGCTGGCAGCCGCCGTACGACTGGCTGCTGCGCCGGTGCGCGGTGGCGGCCCGCGGTTACCCGGCGGCCGGGGACCGGGTCACGCTGCGCACGTTCTGCACCGGGACCGGGCCGCGGTGGGCGGAGCGCACCACCACGCTGGCCGGCCCGGCCGGTGACCTCATGCAGGCCACGGCCGTGTGGGTGGCCGTCGGCCGGGACGGGGCGCCGGCCGCGCTCGGGCCGGGCTTCCACCGCCGCTACGGCGCGGCCGCCGGCGGGCGGCGGGTCAGCGCCCGGCTGACGCTCCCCGCGCCGGGCCCGGCGGCGGCCGGCCGCCCCTGGCCGGTGCGCGCAAGCGACCTCGACCCCGCCGGGCATGTCAACAACGCGGTGCAGCCGCCGAGGACATCCTGGCCGGGCTCGGCTGGCTGCCCGCCGTCGCCGAACTGGAGTACCACCGGCCCATCATCCGCGGGGACACCCCGCGGCTGCTGGCCGACCATGCCGCCGACCAGGTCTTGTTCTGGCTGGTGGACGGCGCGGGCAGGCTCGCGTCCGGGCGGCTGGCCAGGGTGCCCGCGCGGGCCGGCTGACCGCCCCTCCGGCCGGCGAACCGCTGGCCGGAGCCGGGTAGTGTGGCCTCCCAGGATGAAGGACAGCGCCGCCGCCGCGGGCCGCCGTGAGCATGCAACCGGGGACCGGCAACGTCCCGGCGCCGGCTGGCCCGGGCCTCGTGACGTCCGCCGCCGGCGCCGGGTGGAACTGGCGCTGCCCGCCGCGATGGTGCTGGCCGGGATCGTCTCGGTCCAGTCGGGCGCGGGCATCGCCGACAAGCTGTTCGGCGAGATCCCGCCGGTGGCGGTGACCGGGCTGCGGCTGTGGACGTCCGCGGTGGCGATGGCCCTCATCGCCGGGAGGGGGCTCCCCCGCGCTCTCGGTGACCTGGCGCGGCGGCGGGCGTTTGCCGATGCCGGGATCGCTATGTCGTTCGGCATTTCGCTTTTGATTATGAATTTCTCGATCTACCAGGCATTTGCGCGGATCCCGCTCGGAGTGGCCGTCACCATCGAGTTCCTCGGCCCGCTGGCCGTGGCGGTGGCCGGGTCGCGGCACCTGCGCGATGTCGGCTGGGTCGCGCTCGCCGGGACCGGCGTGGCGCTGCTGACCCGGGGCGGGCACGGGCACCTGGACCTGGCCGGGGTCGGTTTCGCGGGCCTGGCCGGGGCGTGCTGGGCCGCCTACATCGTGCTCAGCTCCGCGACCGGGCGGCGCTTCCCCGGCTCGGCGGGCCTGGCGATCGCGATGGCGGTCTCGGCGGTGCTGGTCACGCCGCCCGCGGTGATCGCGGGCGGCCGCGCGATGCTCCGTCCCGGGGTGCTCGGCGCCGGGGCGGCGGTCGGCGTGCTGAGCTCGGTGATCCCGTACCGGCTCGAGCTGGAGACGCTGCGGCGGATGCCCATGCGGCTGTTCGGGGTGTGGATGAGCCTGGAGCCCGCGGTGGCGGCGCTGATCGGGCTGGTCCTGCTCGGCCAGCACCTGAGCCCGGTCGAGTGGGCCGCGATCGGCTGCGTGATGGTCGCGTGCGCCGGGGCGGCGCAGGGCTAGGGGCTCTACGATGATGACGTGCCCGCCCTATCGCCCCGGGGGGACGACCCCGCGGGATCCCACCGCTCACCGGTGAGCTCCCCGCCCCCGCCTACCCTCCTGGCCAGGATCGCCGACCCGGTGCTGTCGCCGACGCCGCGGTCGCTGCGGCAGTTCGCGCTGGCCGGGGTCATCGCCGACACGGTGATCATGTCGACCGGGGCCGCGGTCCGGCTCAGCTCGTCCGGCCTCGGCTGCCCGGACTGGCCGCGGTGCAGCGCGGCGGACATCGTGGCGAGCAAGAACGCCGGGCAGACGCTGCTCAACACCTGGATCGAGTTCGGCAACAGGCTGCTGAACTTCCCGCTGGTCGTCATCGCCGCGCTCATCTTCATCGCCGCCTGGCGCTACCGACCCGAAGCGCCGGCCGGGCTGCCGCCAAGGAGGCGCCGCGGCCTGCTGTGGCTGGCGGCCGCCCAGCCGCTGGGGGTGGTGGCGCAGGCGCTCATCGGCGGCATCGTCGTGCTCACCAAGCTCAACCCGGCAATGGTGTCGGTGCACTTCCTGGTGTCGGCGGCGATCGTCGCGGCCGCCGTCGCCCTGCACCTGCGCTGCGAGCAGGCGGAAGGGGCAGCCGGAGCAGCGCCTGGTCCCGGGGTGCGCGCCGAGGGGCGCGTGCTGGCCGCGGCGCTGGTCGCGGTGACCTGCGCGATGCTGGCGGCGGGCACGGTGGTGACCGGGACGGGGCCGCTGGCCGGCAACGCGGCGGCGCCGCGGTACAAGCTGCCGCTGGAGGGGGTCACCCAGCTGCACGCCGACATCGGCTGGCTGATGGGCGGGCTGGCCGTCGCTGTCGTGATCGGCCTGCGGATGTCCGGAGCGCCGGCCCGGGCGGTGCGGGCCGGCTGGATCATGCTCGCCGCGCTGGTCTCGCAGGGCGTGATCGGCTACGTCCAGTACTTCACCCACCTGCCCGCCGGGCTGGTGTGGGTGCACGTGACCGGGTCGGTGCTCGTCTGGATCGCGGTGCTGCGGCTGTTCTTCATCGCGGCGCGGACCGGCGCGCCGCGGCGCCGGGACGCGGCGCGCGGGCAGCGGGAGGCCCGGGACGCGGCGGCTCCCCGGGAGGGGCTGCTGTCCCGTTCACCCAGGGGGCTGCCGGAGCCGCTCGACCGATAGGCTCAATCCCATGAGCCACCCCACGCCACCGTCATCCGATCTTGACTGGACGGCGGCCGACGGCCGCGCCGTCGACCTGATCCGGGTGCTGGCCATGGACGCGGTGCAGAAGGCGGGCTCGGGGCACCCCGGCACGGCGATGAGCCTGGCGCCCGCGGCGTACCTGCTGTTCCAGCGTGTGCTGCGGCACGACCCGGCCGACCCCGGCTGGCCGGGCCGCGACCGTTTCGTGCTGTCGTGCGGGCATTCCAGCCTCACCCTGTACATCCAGCTCTACCTGTCCGGGTACGGGCTGACGCTGGACGACCTGAAGGGCTACCGCACCTGGGGCAGCATCACGCCCGGGCACCCGGAGCGCGGGCTGACACCCGGAGTGGAGACCACCACCGGCCCGCTCGGCCAGGGCCTCGGCAACGCGGTCGGCATGGCGATGGCCGCGCGGCGCGAGCGCGGCCTGCTCGACCCGGACGCGGCGCCGGGCAGCAGCCCGTTCGACCACCACGTCTACGTCTTCTGCTCCGACGGCGACATCGAGGAGGGCATCAGCCACGAGGTGTCCTCGCTCGCCGCCCACCACAGGCTCGGCAACCTCATCGTCGTCTACGACGACAACCAGATATCCATCGAGGACGACACGAACATCGCGAAGTCCGAGGACGTCTGCGCCCGCTACCAGGCCTACGGCTGGCACGTGCAGCGGGTGAGCTGGCGCGGCCCGGACGGGTACCACGAGGACGTGCCGGCGCTGTATGCGGCACTGCAGCGCGCGCGGGAGCATGCCTGGGCGCCCTCGCTGATCGCGCTGTCCACGATCATCGCCTGGCCGGCGCCGCACAAGCAGAACACCGGCGCCGCGCACGGCGCCGCGCTCGGCGCCGACGAGGTCGCGGCGACCAAGCAGATCCTCGGCTTCGACCCGGCCGTCGACTTCCCGGAGGAGCCCGACGTGATCCGGCACGCCCGCCAGGTCGCCGGGCGCGGCAGGCGGGCGCACGCGGCCTGGGACGAGTCGTTCGCCGCGTGGGCACGGGCGAACCCGGACCGCAAGGCGCTGTTCGACCGGCTGGCGGCCCGGCGGCTGCCGGACGGCTGGGCCGCGGCGCTGCCGTCGTTCCCCGCCGACGGCGCGCCGGTGGCCACCCGCAAGGCGTCCGGCACGGTGCTCACCGCGCTCGCCCCGGTGCTGCCGGAGCTGTGGGGCGGCTCGGCCGACCTCGCCGAGAGCAACCTCACCACGATGGAGGGCGAGCCCTCGTTCATCCCGGAGGAGCACCAGACTAAGATGTGGCCCGGCAACCCGTACGGGCGCACGCTGCACTTCGGCGTCCGCGAGCACGGGATGGGCGCGATCCTCAACGGGATGGCGCTGTCCGGGCTCACCCGGCCCTACGGCGGCACGTTCCTGGTGTTCAGCGACTACATGCGGCCAGCGGTGCGGCTCGCGGCGCTGATGGAGCTGCCGGTCACGTTCGTGTGGACGCACGACTCGATCGGCCTCGGCGAGGACGGCCCCACCCACCAGCCGGTCGAGCACCTGTGGGCGCTGCGCGCCATCCCCGGCCTCGAGGTGGTCAGGCCGGCCGACGCGAACGAGACCGTGGCCGCCTGGCGCACCATCCTGGAGCGGGCCAGGCCCGCGGCCCTGTGCCTGACCAGGCAGGCCCTGCCGGTGCTGGACCGGTCCGCCGGGCTGGCGAGCGCCGAGGGCACGGCCCGCGGCGGGTACGTGCTCGCCGACGGCGGCGACGTCATCCTGATCGCCACCGGCAGCGAGGTGCCGATCGCGCTGGACGCCAGGGGCCAGCTCGCCGCGGACGGGATCTCGGCCCGGGTGGTGTCCATGCCGTGCGTGGAGTGGTTCGGCGCGCAGGACGAGTCCTACCGCCGCGAGGTGCTCCCTCCCGCCATCAGGGCCCGGGTGTCGGTGGAGGCGGGCATCACCGCGCCGTGGAAGTTGTTCACAGGAGATGCGGGGCAATCCGTCGGGATCGACCACTACGGCGCCTCCGCCGACTACCGCACGATCTACCGGGAGTTTGGCCTGGTGGCCGAGCGGGTAGCCGCTGCCGCACGAGACAGCCTGGCGAGGGCCAGGACGCTGTGATCTCCCACGAGCCCACCCTCAGGAAGGAATCGCGATCATGCCAGCCGACGTGCTAGCGCAGCTGTCCGAGGCCGGGGTGTCGGTGTGGCTGGACGACATCAGCCGCGACCGGCTGCGCACCGGCAACCTGCAGGAACTGATCGACCGGATGCACGTGGTCGGCGTGACCTCCAACCCCACGATCTTCGATCACGCGCTGTCGACCGGGGACGCCTACGACGGCCAGATCGCCGACCTCGCCACCCGCAGGGTGACCGTGGAGGAGGCTTCCCGCGCCATCACCAGCTACGACATCCGGTGGGCCTGCGATGTGCTGCGCCCGGTGTACGAGGCGACCGATCAGCTCGACGGCCGGGTGTCGCTGGAGGTGGACCCCCGGCTCGCCCGCGACACCGCCAGGACCATCGCCGAGGCGCGGGCGCTGTGGTGGCTGGTCGACCGGCCGAACCTGTTCATCAAGATCCCGGCGACCGCCGAGGGCCTGCCGGCCATCACGCAGTGCCTGTCCGAGGGCATCAGCGTCAACGTCACGCTGATCTTCTCGCTGCGGCGCTACGGCGAGGTGATCGACGCGTTCATGGCCGGCCTGGAGCAGGCCGCGGCCGCCGGCCGTGACATCTCCCAGATCGCCTCGGTGGCATCCTTCTTCGTCAGCCGGGTGGACACCGAGGTCGACGGCAGGCTGGACAAGCTGGGCAGCGAGGAGGCCAGGGCGCTGCGCGGCAAGGCGGCGATCGCGAACGCGCGGCTGGCGTACGAGCTGTTCGAGCAGCGGTTCGCCGACCCGCGCTGGCAGCAGCTGCGCGCCAGGGGGGGCCGGATCCAGCGGCCGCTGTGGGCCTCCACATCGACGAAGGACCCGGCGTACCCCGACACCATGTACGTCACCGAGCTGGTGGCGCCGGACACGGTGAACACCATGCCCGAGGGCACCATCCGGGCCGTGGCCGACCACGGCGAGCTGCACGGCGACACCGTGCACGGCCGCTACGACGCGGCGCGGCAGACCTTCGCCGACCTGGAACGGCTCGGCATCGGCTACGACGACGTGGTCCGGGTGCTGGAGGACGAGGGCGTGGCCAAGTTCGCCGCGTCGTGGAACGAGCTGCTCGACACGATCAGGACCAGGATAGGGCGCTGAGTCTGAGATGACCGAACTGGCTGAGACGGCGGCTGGCAGCGGCCCTGCCCCGGCCAACCCCGGGGTCATCGCCGCTTCCCGGGCCGCCGAGGTCCGCCGGGGCAACCCGCTGCGCGACCCGCGGGACCGGCGCATCCCCCGGGTCGCCGGGCCGTGCGTGCTCGTCATCTTCGGGGTCACCGGTGACCTGGCCCGCAAGAAGCTGATGCCGGCCGTCTACGACCTCGCCAACCGCGGGCTGCTGCCGCCCGGGTTCTCCCTGGTCGGCTTCGCCCGCCGCGACTGGGAGGACGAGGATTTCGCCCAGGTCACCTACCAGGCGGTGAAGGAGCACGCGCGCACGCCGTTCCGGGACACGGTGTGGCGTCAGCTGTCCGAGGGGGTCAGGTTCGTCCCCGGCGAGTTCGGCGACGACGCGGCGTTCGACAGGCTCGCCCAGACCGTGAGCAAGCTCGACGCCGAGCGCGGCACCGGCGGGAACTACGCGTTCTACCTGTCGATCCCGCCGAGGTCCTTCCCCGATGTCGTGCAGCAGCTCAAGCGCAGCGGCCTGTCCGAGGGGCACGGCCGCGGGTGGCGCCGGGTGGTGATCGAGAAGCCGTTCGGCCACGACCTGGCCAGCGCGCGGGAGCTCAACGACATCGTGGACCGGGTCTTCCCGGCGGAGTCGGTGTTCCGCATCGACCACTACCTCGGCAAGGAGACGGTGCAGAACATCCTGGCGCTGCGCTTCGCCAACGAGATGTACGAGCCGATCTGGAACCGCGGCTACGTCGACCACGTGCAGATCACCATGGCCGAGGACATCGGGATCGGCGGGCGGGCCGGCTACTACGACGGCATCGGCGCCGCCCGCGACGTGATCCAGAACCACCTGCTGCAGCTGCTCGCGCTGACCGCGATGGAGGAGCCGGTGGCGTTCGACGCCGACTCGCTGCGGATGGAGAAGGAGAAGGTGCTGTCGGCGGTCCGGCTGCCCGCCGACCTGGCGACGGGCACCGCGCGCGGGCAGTACGCGGCCGGCTGGCAGGGCGGCATCCAGGTGCCCGGCTACCTGGAGGAAGAAGGGATTCCCGCCGATTCCAGCACCGAGACCTACGCGGCGCTGCGGCTCGGCATCGACACCAGGCGCTGGGCCGGGGTGCCCTTCTACCTGCGGACCGGCAAGCGGCTGCCGCGCCGGATGACCGAGGTCGCGCTGATCTTCCAGCGCGCGCCGCACCTGCCGTTCGCCGCCACCGACACCGAGGAACTGGGCCAGAACGCGCTGGTGATCAGGATCCAGCCGGACGAGGGCGTCACCGTGCGGTTCGGCTCGAAGGTGCCCGGGACTGCAATGGAGGTCCGCGACGTGAACATGGACTTCGCCTACGGCGAGTCGTTCACCGAGTCGAGCCCCGAGGCCTACGAGCGGCTGCTGCTCGACGTGCTGATCGGCGACCCGCCGCTGTTCCCCAGGCAGGCCGAGGTCGAGCTCAGCTGGCGGATCCTCGACCCGGTGGAGGAGTTCTGGGCCGAGGCCGCCAAGCCGGAGCAGTACCCGGCCGGGACGGCCGGCCCGCCGTCGGCCGAGGCGCTGATGGCCCGGGAAGGGCGCTCCTGGCGCCGCCTGTAAGGCAAGGGGGCCGTGATGACCATCGACCTGACCGACACCAGCACCGGCGCCATCTCCGCGGCGCTCACCCAGGCGCGCCGCAGCCTGGGCGGCCCGGCCATGGGCATGGTGCTGACGCTGATCATCGTCACCGACGAGGCCGGGCAGTACGACGCGGTCCGCGCGGCCAGCCAGGCGGGCCGGGAGCACCCGAGCCGGGTGATCGCCGTCATTACCCGCAGGCCCAAGGCCGAGTCCCGGCTCGACGCCGAGATCCGGATGGGCGAGACCGGGCCGGGCGAGATCCTGCTGCTGCGGATGTACGGCCCGCTCGGCCAGCACGCCGACTCCGTGGTGGCGCCGCTGCTCGTCCCGGACGTGCCGGTGGTCACCTGGTGGCCGGACGAGGCGCCGCCCGCGCCCGGCAAGGACCCGCTCGGCAGCGTGGCGCAGCGCAGGGTGACGGACGCGGCGTCGTCCGACGCGCCGAAGGACGTGCTGCTCACGCTGGCCAGGGCCTACCTGCCCGGTGACACCGACCTGAGCTGGACGCGCGCCACGCCGTGGCGGTCGCTGCTGGCCGCGACCCTGGACCAGCCCTACCCGGAACTGCGCGGCGGGCAGGTGCTCGCCGAGGCGGGCAACCCGAGCGCCGACCTGCTGGCCGCCTGGCTTGAGCTGCGGCTGGGCATCCCGGTGCGGCGCGGCGACTCCGGCGGCCCGGGAATCACCGAGGTCAGCTTCGACACGCCGGACGGCAGCATCGTCATCTTCCGGCCGGACGGCAGGACCGCGACCCTGTGCTGGCCCGGCCGGCCCGACCGCCGGGTGGCGTTGCACCGGCGCGACCTGGCCGACCTGATCGCCGAGGAACTGCGCAGGCTGGAACCCGACGAGATCTACGCGGAGACGCTGCGCGCGCTGTCCGCGGGGGCGGGGGCGGGGGCGGTCCGCCCATGAGCGTGCCCGAGATCCTGGTCCACCGCGATGCCCAGCTCCTGGCGAAGGCCGTCGCCGCGCGGCTGGTCACCAGGCTGGTCGACTCGGTGGCGGCGCGCGGCACCGGCTCGGTGGTGCTGACCGGAGGCGGCATCGGCACCGCGGTGCTCGCCGAGCTCGCCGCCGCCCCGGCCAGGGACGCGGTCGACTGGCGTCACCTTGACATCTGGTGGGGGGACGAGCGGTTCCTGCCGGCCGGCCACCCGGAGCGGAACGAGACCGGCGCCCGCTCGGCGCTGCTTGACCACGTGGACGTCGACGCGGCCCGGGTCCGCCCGATGCCCGGCCCCGACGGGCCGGACGGCGACGACCCGGAGGCGGCCGCCGCCAGGTACGCGTCGTGGCTGGCGGCGGCGACCAGGCCCGAGGACCACGCCCCGGTGCCCGCGTTCGACGTGCTGCTGCTCGGCATCGGGCCCGAGGGGCACGTCGCGTCGCTGTTTCCCGGCATGCCGGCGCTGTACGACGAGCGTCCGGTGGTGGCGGTGCGCGGGTCGCCGAAGCCGCCGCCGGTCCGGCTGTCGCTGACGCTCCCGTCGATCCAGGCCGCGCGGGAGGTGTGGATCATCGCCTCCGGCGCGGAGAAGGCGGACGCGGTCGCGCTGGCGCTGTCCGACGCCGGCCCGGTCCAGGTTCCCGCCGCGGGCGCGCGGGGCAGGCGGCGGACGCTATTCCTGCTCGACTCGGACGCGGCGGCCAAGGTGCCGCCACAGATCGGCCGCCAGGGCGCCCACTGACCGTTCTCCCGGCCGGCTGGTGAAGGCCAGCCCGGCGGCCAGGCAGGCGGCGGGCACCGCGGCGAGCACGTACCGGTAGCTGAACCCGGGGAGCATGGCGGGCACCACGATCAGCAGCGCGGCCACCAGCCAGGGCAGCAGCACCGGGCCGCCGAGGCGGCGCCAGCGGGTCACGACGCCCGCGGCGCCGATCAGCACGATGACGCCGAGCAGGGTGCCGCGCAGGTAGACGTACCGCTGGTAGATCTCCAGCAGCCGCTGCCACGGCCGGACCGCGCGGGTGAACCCGAGCCCGCCGCCGGCGAAGTCCTTCTCCGCCACCTGGATCTGGCGCGCCTGAAGGTCCTTGCGCTGGCAGCTCGCATCGCAGTAGTGCCCGGGCGAGGTGCCGGGCAGCTCGGCCGGGGTGGCGAACCAGGGAATCTGCCTGGTCAACTCCGGGCCGGAGACGAACTGGAAGGCCGGGCCGTTTCCGTACCAGCTGTGCGGATCCGGCTGCCTGGTCCAGCCGAAGGTGTGCAGCGTGTCCCCGGCCACGGCGCTCAGGTAGGCGCCGGGCTCGGCCTCGATGGCGCGTTCGGCGAACTTCTTCAGCTCGGCGTTCATGACGACGGTGAACCGCCGCGCGGTGTTGGCGCCGAGCTTGGCGTACAGCGGCGTCCAGGTGTGCTGATAGGGCCGCATCTCGACGTCAGACCAGATGTACTGGCCGGCGGGCGGCCGGTACTGCGGCTTGACCGGGTCGCACAGGTAGCGCAGGCCGGCCGGGACGTTCATCTTCGAGCACTCCGCGAACGTGCTGACGCGGCTGTACAGGAAGGCGCCGGTGGACTCGGTCAGCGCGTACTTGCCGTAGTGGTGGTGGAACCAGACCATGTACCCGCCGACCGGGATCAGGGCCGCGACCGCCAGCGCGAGCAGGCGGCGCCAGCCCGCGCGCCGGGCCAGCATCCCGACAACGAACACCACGATCTGCGCCTCGCCGACCGACCTCACGATGGTCGCGTACCCGATCAGCAGCCCGGCGGCCGCCGCGGCGGCGACCGAGGGCCGGTCGCTCCAGCACAACAGCGCCACCGCGATCGTCACCAGGAAGATGAACAGCGGGTCGGCGGTGACCATGTGCTCCAGGTGCAGTTCGTAGGAGTCGAACAGCACGGGCAGGGCGGGCAGGATCGCCCCCCACCACGGCAGCCCTCGGTGCCGCAGCAGCGCGTAGATGGCCACGCCCATCCCGGCGCCCATCGCCGCCTGCAGCAACGCCACGGGATACCAGCTGTGCAGCGGATACAGGAGGTAGAGCAGGAACGGGTAGCCGTTGGGCCGGACCTCGTCCGGGACGCGGGTGATCGCGTCCTGGATGTAGTTGTAGGAGTCGTTGAACCACAGCATCGGCGGATAGCCGAGGATCACGATGATCCGCGCCACCACGGCGGCCAGCAGCACGATGCCGAACTGCCAGTGGCCGGCGGCGGCGCGGACCAGGCCCGCAGGCAACGGGCCTGGCCGGGCCGCGAGCGGCCGCTGCCCGGGGACGACCCGCTTACTGCCGGTGGTCGCGTTCGTCAACGACCGCCTCCCGAATTCCTCGAAGCCCGCCCGGCGGTGTCCGCCCGGGCCGGGGATGGTCCCGCAGCCCTCGTGCGTTCCGGCCGTTTCGCTGATCCCGCAGGCCCCGGATGATGCAGCAGCCCGACCCTAACCTGCATCGGCTGACCCATGGTAGCCGCCGGCTCCGGCCGCAAGCGACCATTACCGGGTAATGGCGCGCGCGGCGCGCCGGTCGCTACCCACGGTCAGCCACGACGCCCGTAGCCCACCCGGCAGGCCAGCAGGCAGCCGAACACCACGACGAGCGCGACGACCGCATCCGGTGACCCGGCTGCCGCCGCGATCAGGATCCAGGCGATCATGACCGGCAGCAGCCTGCCAAACGGCCGGTCGCGAGAGGATTCGCCCGGGCCGCCCAACGGTGCGGTGCGTGAGGCCCGTTCTCGGGCCGGCGCCGGGCCGGGGACCCTGGGCAGGTTGGCGCCGAGAGCGGGCTGGACCGGGAGATCGGCGGTCAGCTCCCGCAGGTCGGCCCAGGTCTTCGCGGCGTAGGCGGCCGAGACCCGCTGCTCGAATTCGTCCAGGGTCAGCCGTCCGTCCGCATAGGCGTCGCGCAGGATGTCCACAACGCCGTCGCGTTCGGCGTCTGATGCGCGGATCGAGCGGTCGGTCATCGGCTATCGGCCCTTCGCTGCGTGCTCTCGATCCTACCCGTGGGATTCGGGGGTGATCCCGGCGGGTAAACCAGCGTTTGGGTCTCGCCCCGCCACCGCTGCGGCGTTACGCTATGGGCAAATCTTTCGTCTGGTCAATCTGTGCCAGATGTGACCAGAGAATGATTTGGCGCGGGAGACTTTGTTTTTCACGCCAAAACCGCACAGAAGCCGGGCATCCGCCCTCGGCTGCCGCGACGGCACGCCGATCCGGCGGGCGTACCATTCCTTGATGAGGAGGGGTCCTTGTGAGCGTCAGCGACGAACGCACGATCCAGCCCAGTCCCACCGTTGCAGCCCCCGCTCCGAGGGTCGCCGACCCCGCCGCGCTCGGGCTGGCCGCATTTGCCCTCACCACGTTCCTGCTGTCCGCCAAGAACGCCAACTGGATGACCCACGCCACCGGCAGCGCCTGGCTCGGCTACGCCTTCGCCTACGGCGGGACGGCCCAGCTGTTTGCGGGCATGTGGGAGTTCGCCAACAGGAACGTGTTCGGCGCGGCCGCGTTCTCCTCCTACGGCGGCTTCTGGATCGGGCTGGGCCTGTGGGTCCAGCTGGTGGTGAACCCGACGGTCGCGGCCGCGGCCAAGGCGCCGCGGACCCTGCCGGCGACCGTCGCGGCGCTCAACCACGACGTGGGCTGGATCCTGCTCGCGTTCGCGATCTTCAACACCTACATGCTGGTGCTGAGCACCCAGATCAACATGGCGGTGTTCCTGGTCTTCCTCACCCTGGAGATCACCGAGATCATCCTGTTCATCGGCAACTTCCTGCTGGGCTCGGCGTCGACGTCCGGGATCGTGCAGGCCGGCGGCTACGTCGGCATCGTCACCGCGCTCGTCGCCTGGTACACGTCGATGGCCGTCATCTCCAACGGCATGGCCACCAGCAAGCTCAGGTTCCCGGTGGGCCGGGCGCTCACCGCGTTCAGCCGCTGACCCTCGCGGCCGGAGCAGCGCCGGGGCCGGGCCAAGGCCCGGCCCCGGCGCTTGCCCGCCTGGCGCCGACGGCGGGTCCCGCCGGCGGCGCCGAACCGCCGGGAGGCGGGGAGCGCGCCCGGCGCGCGACGGCAGGCGGATGCGGCGGCGGCCGGTGCGGAGGTCGCCTCTCGGCGAAAGGCGCGACGCGGCTCCTGCCGGACGGTATTCCGCGAAGGCGGTAGGTGCGGCCCGGGGACGCAGCCGCACCGGCCGGAAGTTGCTAACGCCTGCGGCGGCGCCGGTGTTCCCGGCGCGCCGGCGGCGGCCCGCCGTCGTACGGGAACGAGGAGACGGTCCGGCCCTCCGGCGCGTCATGGTACTCGGCCTCGCGGTAGCCGTCCTCCTGGTAGCCTGCGGCGCCGTACCCCCCGGCATCGTCGTAGCCGCCCGCGCCGTCGTAGCCATCCCCGCCTTCGTAGCCCGGCGGGCCGTCGTAGCGGGCCTGGCGGCCGGCGCCGCCGGCGTAGGAGTACCCGCCGTATCCCTGGCCGGAGCCGTCGTCGTCCGGATAGCCGCGCTCGGCATACCCGTACCCGGGGTATCCCTGACCGGGATAGTCGCGTGCCTGGTAGCCATCGTCGCCGTACCCGGGCGGCTCCGTGTAGCTCCCGGAATCCCGGTAGCCGCCGTAGTCCCCGTGGCCGGCGACCTGGCCGGCCTGCTCCGGGTACCCGTAGCCGCCGTGGTCGCGGCCGGTGTAGCCCTGCTCGGCGTACCCGCGATCGTCGTAGCCCCCAGGCTGGTAGGGCTGCCGCTCGTAGCCGTGGCCCCGGGCTTCGGGATATGACTGCTCGTCGTAGGCCGGAGCGGGATATGCGGGCCCGGAGTAGGCGGAGGCCTGGTACCCGCGGTCGCCGTATTCCTGGTAGGCCTGGATCGCCTGCGTGTCCTGCCCCTGGTAGTCCTGATCGGGGTACGCGCGGTCCGCGGGCGCCGCCTGCGGGTACTCGCCTTGTCCGGGGTACTGGGCCTGGCCGCCATATCCGCCGCCGGGCTGGGGGTCCGCGTAGTACGCGGGAGGCGGCAGCGCCCTGGGGGACGTCGCGCCGCCCGCAGGCTGATCCTCGGGCCTGGCCGGGCGGAAGTCGCCGGTGACCGGGCCGGTGAACTCGCCGTCGCGGGCGCCGGAACCCGGCAGCGCCGTCAGCCTCGGATCGGTCGGGGCGCCGGACAGCTGGCGCGCGAGGCCGCCGGTACCGCGCTGACGGTCGCCTTGTGCGCCCTGGATGCCGCGCTGCAGGGCGTCGATCAGCCTCGGAAGCTCCTCGAGCGGGAGGCGGAAGGTGCCGGTGCAGGTGCCGCCCTGCCAGATGCTGAACACGGAGATCCCCGTGTCCGCGTACCAGCTCAGGCGCATGCTGCGGGAACTGCCGCGCACGTCGAAGAAGACCTCGCCTAGCCGGGGCAGTGGCGCTGCGTCCGGCGCTGACATGCTGCCCATCGCGGCGTTGCTCCCTTCCCGTTGCCCAGTCCGTCACGCGGACCCTGCCCAGCAGGCTAACTCCAGGCAGGAAATCAGGGAGGGATTTTCGGCACCTGCGTGCGCGGCAGCGGCCGGGGATGGCATCATGGTCGGCGGGCACGCAGCAGCCCGCGTGAACCGCCGCGCCGGCGCCAGCCGTTCGGTATAGTGACCGTTTGCTTCACGCGATCGCCTTACCTGGACACGGGAACACCGCGCGACAAAGACGCGTTCTATCTTGCAACGGAAGTTTCCAGGCAGGCTGGCTTGCGTGCGCACCGGCCTGACTCCAGACTAACGCACGATCTGCGATTGCATTGTGGTTGAGGTGATTGATCCGATGTCCCAGGTACGTCGGCAGCCGACCGTGCTCCCCCGCCCTAACTGGGGGTGGCAGGATGCTGCCGCGTGCCGTGGCGAGGACCTGCTGCTCTTCTTCGGTCCTGACGGTGAGCGCCAGCCGGAGCGGGAGATCAGGGAGCGCAAGGCCAAGGAGATCTGCGCTGCTTGCCCGGTGCGGCTTGACTGCCTGAACTACGCTGTGTCCCGCCCGGAGAAGTACGGCACCTGGGGCGGCCTGAACGAGGAGGAGCGTGCGGCCGAACGGCGCCGCAGGATGCGCCGCGCGAACGCTGCCTGAGCGGGATCGCCGGGGATCAGCGACGCCACCCGGCGGCGTCGGCCTCGCCGAGCAGCGCGAGCACGTCGGCGTCGCTGAGCTGGCCGAATGACGCATACCACTCCCCCACCGAGGAGAAGCTGCGCGGCGTCGCCAGGATGATCACCTGGTCGGCTTCGTCGCGCCATTGCTGGGCCGCAGGCGGCGCGACGGGCACCGCCAGGACCAGATGGGCCGCCTGCGCCGCGCGCAGCGAGCGCAGCGCGGCCCGCGCCGTGACGCCGGTCGCCAGGCCGTCATCGACGACGATCACGCACCAGCCCGCCACCGGCGGCAGCGGCTTGCCGCCCCGGTAGACCCGGACCCGCCTGGCAAGCTCGGCCTGCTCGGCCGCCACCACGTAGGCCAGGTCCTGCGGCCGCAGCGACAGCCTGTCAAGCAGGCGCGGGTCGTAGACCGGCTCCCCGGCCGCGGCGGCGCCAGGCATCTCCGCGACGGCCCCCACGCCGAGTTCCGGCTGCAGCGGGTAGCCGATCTTGCGCGTGACCATGACGTCCAACGGCAGCCGCAGCATCGTGGCGACCTCGTGCGCCACGGCCACGCCGCCCCTGGGCAGGCCGAGCACCACCGTCCGTTCGGCCCAGTCCTTGAGATCCACGGTGCTGTTGATCGCTTGCGCCAGCAGCCGCCCGGCCGCATGGCGGTCCGCAAAGGGCAGCACGACGGGTGCCGGTGACTGCTCCGTCATGCCCGGGATGTACCCCGTCGCGAGGCAGATGCACTGCCCGGGCGGGCCACAATGGGATGCATGATCTGCACGGCGTGCCGGAGGCGCCAGCACGGCGAATGCCCCGGCGGCACCTGGTGCGACTGCCAGCACCTGCCGTCGGCCGGCGCCGGTGCGCCGGCTCCGGAGCCGCCGCTCAGCTGGATCCGCCAGGGGTAGCCGCAACCGCCTCGATGAGTAGCAACTGTCGCCCGGTCGGCGGCTCTCCGGGAGGTAGCGCGTCGGCCGTCCGCGTGCTGGACGCCGGCTGGACAATCGGGAACGTTGCATGTGATAGTGACGACATGAGCGTTTCGGACCCGCTGCTCGTCGTGCGCCGCCACGTCGACCTCCTGCGCGTCCGCAGCGCCATCTGTCGCGCCCGCTGACCGATCGCCGCCCGGAAGCTGACCGGGCGCGCGCGATGCCGGGCGCATCCTTGCTGGTCGATGCCGTCGGAGGCGGCTGCGCGCCGCCGCGCCCGCGGCGGGGCTGGCAGGGCCTTGGCTCGTCGCGACGCGCGCGCCCGGCGAACCGAAGGAACCTGGAGATGCCAGTCGCCACCCGAAGCTACCCGAAAACCCCGGCCCCGAGGCGCAAGCGCGGCGAGGGCCAGTGGGCGCTGGGCTACCGCGAGCCGCTCAACAAGACCGAGGAGAACAAGCGGAACGACGACGGGCTCAACGTCCGGCAGCGCATCATCGACGTCTACAGCAAGTACGGCTTCGACTCGATCGACCCCGCCGACCTGCGCGGCCGTTTTCGCTGGTACGGGCTGTACACGCAGCGCAGGCCCGGCATCGACGGCGGCAAGACCGCGGTGCTGCAGCCCGAGGAACTCGACGACCGCTATTTCATGCTGCGAATCCGCATCGACGGCGGCCAGCTCACCGGCGACCAGCTTCGCGTCATCGCGGACGTCTCCCGCCGGTACGCGCGCGGCACCGCCGACGTGACCGACCGGCAGAACATCCAGCTGCACTGGGTCGAGATCGAGAACGTCCCCCAGATCTGGGACGCGCTGGAGTCGGCGGGCCTGAGCACCACCGAGGCGTGCGGCGACACCCCCAGGGTGATACTCGGCTGCCCGCTGGCGGGGATCGCCGCCGACGAGATCGTTGACGCTACGCCGGAGATCGCCGCGATCGCCGACCGTTACATCGGCGACCCTGCGTTCTCCAACCTGCCGCGCAAGTACAAGTCCTCGATAAGCGGCTGCGCGGCGCAGTGCGCCATGCACGAGATCAACGACGTGGCGTTCGTCGGGGTGGTCGGCGCCGACGGGGAGGCCGGGTACGACCTGTGGGTCGGCGGCGGCCTTTCCACCAACCCGATGATCGGCAAGCGCCTGGGCGCGTTCGTCAGGCCGGGCCAGGTTCCCGAGGTGTGGGCCGGGGTCACCGGGCTGTTCCGCGACTACGGCTACCGCAGGCTGCGGCACCGGGCGCGGCTGAAGTTCCTGGTGGCGGACTGGGGACCGGGGCGGTTCCGCGAGGTGGTGGAGAAGGAGTACCTCGGCTACGCGCTGCCGGACGGGCCGCCGCCGGCCGCCCCGCCGAACGGGGCCCGCGACCACGTGGGCGTGCACCGGCAGCGCGACGGGCGCTGCTACGTCGGGTTCGCGCCGCGGGTCGGCCGGCTGTCCGCCGACGCGCTCGACGTCGTGGCGTCGCTGGCGGCCAGGTACGGCAGCGGCCGGGTGCGCACCACCACCGAGCAGAAGATGGTCATCCTCGACGTGCCGCCCGAGCGCACCGGCGACCTGGCCGCCGAGCTGGGTGAAGCGGGCCTGCCGGCCGCGCCCAGCGCGTTCCGCAGGCACACCATGGCCTGCACCGGAATCGAGTTCTGCAAGCTGGCGATCGTGGAGACCAAGCACCGGGCCGCCGGCCTGATCGCCGAGCTGGAACGGCGGCTGCCCGGCTTCGACGTCCCGGTCACGATCAACGTGAACGGCTGCCCGAACTCCTGCGCCAGGATCCAGACCGCCGACATCGGCCTGAAGGGTTCGCTTGTCACCGGCCCGGACGGCAGGCAGGTTGAGGGCTTCCAGGTGCACCTGGGCGGCGGCCTGAACGGCGGCGACGGCTCGGCCTCCGGCTTCGGCAGGAAGGTGCGCGGGCTGAAGACCACCGCGGACGAGCTCCCGGACTACGTGGAGCGGGTGCTGCGCGCGTTCCAGGCGGGCCGGCGGCCCGGCGAGAGCTTCGCCTGCTGGGCCGCACGGGCGAGGGAGGAGGAGCTTTCATGAACGCGCGGGCCGTTCCGTTCTACTGCCCTTATTGCGGCGAGGAGGATCTCGAGCCGCAGGGCGCGACCGACGGACAGTGGCATTGCCGCAGCTGCACCAGGACTTTCCGGCTACGATTTGCCGGGATGGGAGCAACCCCGTGAGCGCCGTCCGGTACCGGCCGGCGAGCGCGGGCCCTTTTGCGCCGGTACGAGAGGCCGGCGGCGCGCAGGACGTGCCGGGTGGCGCGAACATCGCAGCTCGCACCGTGAGCCCCGTCGTCTCCCGCGGCCTGGCGCGAGAAAGCCTGGAGGACCCCGAACACATGCGCATCCTCGCCGAGCAGGCCGCGGAGGATCTCGCCGAGGCGCCGGCCGAAGACGTGATCCGCTGGGCGGCGGACACGTTCGGCGACCGGATCTGCGTCACCTCCTCGATGACCGACGCCGTGATCATCCACCTGGCGGCGGCCGTCCGCCCGGGCATCGACGTGATCTTCCTCGACACCGGCTACCACTTCGCGGAGACGATCGGGACCAGGGACGCCGCGGAGGCCGTGTACCCGATCAACCTGATCAACGTCACCCCCTCCCGGACCGTCGCCGAGCAGGACGCCGAGCTCGGGCCGAGGCTGTACGGGCGCAACCCCGACCTGTGCTGCTACCTGCGCAAGGTGGAGCCGCTCGAGCGGGCGCTGGCGAGATACGACGCGTGGATCACCGGCGTGCGCAGGGACGAGACCAGCCAGCGCCGCAACACCGGGGTCGTCGAATGGGACGACAGGCGGGAGATGATCAAGGTCAACCCGATCGCCGGCTGGTCGCAGAAGCAGGTCGACGACTTCATCGCGACCAACGGCGTCCTGGTCAATCCGCTGGTCTACGACGGCTACCCCTCGATCGGCTGCGCGACGTGCACCTCCCGGGTGGAGCCGGGCTCGGACCCGCGCAGCGGCCGCTGGGCGGGCACCGGCAAGACCGAGTGCGGCATCCATGCCTAGCGGCCAGAGGATGCTGGTCGCGGCCGCGCACGGCAGCGCGGACCCGCGGGCCGCGGCGGTGACCGCCGACCTGATGACGGTCGCCGCCCGCCGTGCCGCCGCCCGCGGCCTGGACGTGCCCTGCCTGCGTGCCGCCTACCTCGGCCACGCGGCGCCCTCGCTGGCCCAGCTGCTCGGCACGCTGCGGCCCGGCGACCAGGTGACCGTGCTGCCGCTGCTGCTGACCGCCGCGTACCACAGCAAGACCGACATCCCCCGCGTGCTCGCCCGGTTCCCCTGGCTGCGGATCAGCTACGGCGGCACGCTCGGCCCGCACCGGCTGCTGCTGCGCGCGCTGGAGCGGCGCCTGCTCGGCCAGCCCGGTGCCGCCTCGGCATGCCCCGAGCACACCGGCGTGGTGCTGGCCGCCGCCGGGGCCAGCGATCCGGAGGCCAACCTCACCGTCGCGCGGCTGGCGGCGCGGTGGCAGGCGAGCGGCCGGTGGTTCGCGGTCCGTCCCGCATACGCGTCCGCCGCAGTACCTTCCCGGGGGGTCGTCCCCCCCGGACCCCCCAACCCTTCCCGGGGGGTCGTCCCCCCCGGACCCCCCAACCCTTCCCGGGGGGTCGTCCCCCCCGGACCCCCCGGCCCTTCCCCGGCGGCGGCGGTGGCCGGGCTGCTGCGCGACGGTGCGCGCCGGGTTCTGGTCGCCAGCTACCTGCTGGCCCCGGGGACCTTCGCCGACCGGATCAGGCGGTGCTGCCTGGACGCCGGCGCGGCCGCGGTCGGCCCGCCGCTCGGCGCGGCGGAGGAGGTGGCCGACGTGCTGCTCGACCGGTACGCCGAGGCTTGCTCGGCGGCGACCGCGGCGGCCTGAACGGCCGCGCCCCGCTCGCTCCCCCGGCCCGCCCGGGTCACGATCGGGCGCCGGACCGGCTTCCGGGCTTAGTCTGTCCCGGTAGGCTCTGCTGCGCCCGAATGCGACTGTGGCTGGCGACGAAGGGGGCGAATGCGAACCTGGCCGGGAGCGCCCTACCCGCTCGGCGCGACGTGGGACGGGTGGGGCACGAACTTCGCCTTGTTCTCCGAGGTGGCCGAACGCGTCCAGTTGTGCCTGTTCGACGAGGCCGACGACGGCAGCGGCGCCCTCACCGAGACGAGGGTGGAGCTGACCGAGGTCGACGGCTTCGTCTGGCACGGCTACCTGCCCGGCGTCGGCCCCGGCCAGCGGTACGGGTACCGGGTGCACGGACCGTACGACCCGTCCCGCGGGCTGCGCTGCGAGCCCTCGAAGCTGCTGCTCGACCCCTACGGCAAGGCGGTCGAGGGCGATGTGCGCTGGGATGAGTCCCTGTTCGACTACACCTTCGCCGACCCGAGGAACCGCAACACCGCCGACAGCGCACCGTGCATGCCGAAGAACGTCGTGATCAACCCGTTCTTCGACTGGGGAAACGACCGCAGCCCGCGGATCCCCTACCACGAGACGATCATCTACGAGGCGCACGTGCGCGGGCTGACCCTGCGGCACCCGGCCGTCCCGGCGGCACAGCGCGGCAGCTACGCGGGCCTGGCCCACCCGGCGATCATCGAGCATCTGCGGCGGCTCGGCGTGACGGCGGTCGAGCTCATGCCGGTGCACCAGTTCGTGACGGAGCAGGGCCTGGCCGCGCGCGGCCTGGCCAACTACTGGGGCTACAACACGATCGGGTTCCTCGCCCCGCACAACAGGTACTCCTCCGCCGGGCAGCGCGGCGAGCAGGTCGGCGAGTTCAAGGCGATGGTCAAGGCGCTGCACGAGGCCGGGATCGAGGTCATCCTGGACGTGGTGTACAACCACACCGCCGAGGGCAACCACCTGGGCCCCACGCTGTCGTTCCGCGGCATCGACAACGCCGCCTACTACCGGCTCGACGATGCCGAGCCGTGGCGGTACCTGGACTACACCGGCTGCGGGAACAGCCTCAACGCCCGGCACCCGCACGCCCTGCAGCTGGTCATGGACTCGCTGCGGTACTGG
>Ga0209061_1001891_pt1 | contig 30450 bp, 61 predicted proteins | sample Coa_R1_10_FD_187157 | JGI IMG/M metagenome (GOLD analysis project Ga0209061, IMG submission 187157) | Surface soil microbial communities from Centralia Pennsylvania, which are recovering from an underground coalmine fire - Coalmine... | ecosystem: Environmental > Terrestrial > Soil >... | reverse complement strand
ATGGCGTTCAGTCGATGGATACGACCGCGGCAACGCCTACCTCGCACGTTGACGCCTCCCGCGCCTGGGAGATGGTCGACCGTCTACTGACCGCGGGGTTCGAGCTGGAATGGCTTGAGACGCTCCTGGACCTCCCTAAGGATGCACTCCTAAAGCGTAAACCGCGAATGCAGCTGCGACGTATACGGAACATCATGGCACTCTACGCCGAGCTCTACGAACGCGTAGCAACGCTTCGCGACCTCTCACACCATGCCGCATAAGGAAGCCCCTTTATGATCACCGGTCTAACCGAAGCCGAAAACCAGCAATTTGCGGAACTGCGCCGTGAATTCGTCGTATGCCGCAAATGTAAGGTCAAGGCGCGAAAAGGCAACGCGCAACTGTATTGTCCAGAGTGCACGGCTCCGATGATCACGCCGACGTGGACGACCCAAGCGTCGTTTCCGACGGTGAACGCGCTGACGGAGAAACCGAAGCCGACGAACCAGACTCCAACACAGAGAGTGCGGATTCCCGGAACGGGAATATGCGTTTTGTGTCATCGCGAGGGAGATAGCATGAAGGGTGAAGGGCTGAACAAATCGTGTGCGGATACTGCCGCCTGCGCGGCACGCGTGAAGATCCAACGTCCCGAGGCTAATCCGGCTACCCACGTCGTCAAGAACACGACACCGGCTCAGGCGCTCATCGATCTCATGCAGGCAAAGTGCAACAGGCGCGCATGGAATGGCCCATTCGAGCTCGGTGACGATCTTACGTTGCCGCTCGTCGCAGCACAGGCGAGGTACGTCGTCTTCGGCAAGCCGGGTTGCGGAAAAACTCACGCTTCTGCCGTCATGATTGAGAACTGTGTTCATAACAACGTCCCGGAGTGCGCGATCGACAAGCTCGGTCGCCTCTGGGGTGTCCGCGCTCGCGGTAGTGGCGATGCGTTACCCATCCCGATCATCGGTGGCATCCACGGCGACATTCCACTCCGCGCCCTCGATGCGGTCGCCTTGGCGCAAATCTTCGCAGAAGGACAATCGCTCCTCCTCGATGTCTCCTTGCTGACGAGCGAAGACCAGCAACAGTTTGCAGCCGCGTTCTTTACGGAACTCCTGCGCGTGCTGCGGCGACCCGCGCACGTATTAGTCGAAGAAGCGGAGTCCTTCGCTCCCGCATTCAGCCGTGCGAAGGCACACTTTGCCTCTCAAGGCGCGACGACGCTATGGGCGCGACAAATCCGAAACTTCGGCGTTGGCTGGACCTTCAGCACGCAACGCCCGCAACTACTCCATCCCGATATCGTGGACGCCAGTAGCGTGTTCATCGCGATGCAGAGCACCGGCGAAAACGCACAGGGCGCCATCCGCAACGACGCGCGCACGCGCCTGGGCCGGACGATCGCCGACGCAATCATCGCCGAGGTCGGTCAGCTGGGCCGCGGGGAGGCATGGCTCATGCCCGATGCCGGATGGCTTGGCCAAGACGCCAGCGCGCCCGTACGCTTCCGCTTTCGCGAACGCACGACTTACGATTCGACGCGTGTACCGCAAATCGGAGAGCCGATGCCCGAGGATCCATCCCTTGCCCCTGTCGATCTTCGGTCCTTCGAACGCCTGATAACCGAGATGCATATCGATCACGATGCTCTCCAGAAGCGCCGAGCAAGGAAACGTCAATTCCGGCGCGCATCCTAATCGGTTGCACGACGCCAGCGCGCGCACCAAGGTGCGAGCGTCTTTCCTGATACGCAATCCCGTATTCTTCGAGGTGATGACATGAGCCGTAGCCGTCGCAAAACGCCCGTTCACGGCATCGGAAAGGGAAGCGAGAAGCTCGCCAAGCGGTGGTGGAATCGCCTGTTCCGCCGGGATACCAAACGAGCACTCGAGCGTGACGCGGAAGGGGCGTTGCCGATGAACATCCACAAACACACGGAACTGTGGGACGGGCCAAAAGACGGGAAAATGCACCTCGATCTGAATGACCCCAGCCAACGCAAACTGATGCGAAAATAAAAGTCATGGGTTTCTTCGATCAACGCACCGGCAGTATCTCCGACCTGCCGGCCGAGATGCAACTCTTGGCCCAATACGCGACAGAGCAACTCCAGGCGCGCCTCGCTCGCCTCAAGCGCGGTCGCGATTTCATGCCCTTTTTGGTGACGCAATCTCCCGCGAACGAGATCAAGATTGTCGACCTTCAAACTTTGCCAAAGGGCGGCTTCCATCAGAGCTTCGCGCATCAACGTGAGCTCGGCGAACTCATCGCACGGCTCAAGCCCGTCGCGCTCGTCTACGGCTATCCGGCATGGGGCGTCCATACGCCCGAGGGTGACGAACAGCGCCACAAGATCGTCGAGCAATACCATGGTCGCATGGGAACGCATCCCGACAGCTTTGAGATCGCGTGCCTGACCTTCGCGGACACCCGTATTGGCGGGCAAATTACCTATGAGATTATCCGCGGCGATCGCTCCGCGAAGACGGGACGGAGCATCATCTACAGCAGCGCGCGTAAACGTGACGACGTCAAAGGCGTCATTATGGACTTTCTTACAGCCGCGCTCCGCCTGGTCTCTCCGAACCACAGCGCCGATTAGGCCACCGTTCTGGGCGAACGGGTTGCGCCCGCCCAGAACGGAGCAGACGCCATGTCAATTGCAACCAGCGGCAGTTTTCTTGTCGCCGACGACCCCATTCAGATTCGCTGCCTGGCCTCCGACCTCGCGCAGCGGCGCGTCGACCGACGGTCGATCTTCAGTTGCGTGACGGAGATCGTTCTCGATAACGATCATCTCACAATGCATGCGGTCTGGAGCCACCGCGACGATTTTACGCTCGTGACGGACCACATCCGCACCACCTATCCCGACGCGAAAATCTTCGCAACCTATACATCGGAAATCGATCCGTACTCTGCAAGCTGCCAGCAGTTCGGCGGCGGCATCGAGGCGCGAGAGGGCGAGATGACCGCGAGATGCACCGAGTGCGCCGCCACAGGCGACGGTCAGCTCGCGCACCGTGCCGATTGCAGCGCCCAGCAACTCGACGTCAATAACGGCGAATACCCGGAGATCGAGTGGGTTCCGTCCTTTGAAATCGATCCTGCTCTCGCTCGACTTCTCCCGTAAGCGCGCTTCATGTCAACAACCACCTCAAGTCGGTATCTCATCGTCGACGAGGACGCAGCGATCCGACATCTCGCAAACGATCTAGCACAGCGGCGTACCGACTCCACCTTGGCATTCGACTGTATCGGAAGAGTAACGTCTGGCGATGGCTATCTGACGTTTTCCGCGGCACACGTATATCGTGACCACTTCTCGTCGGTACTCGACTACATCTGCGCATCATATCCGCACGCGAAGGTCTTTGCCACCCACAGTTTCGAGTACGAGCTGGAGTGCTCGTGCGAACAATTCGGTGGCGGTATCCCATTCCGCAGCGGTATGATGATTGCAACCTGTACGGAATGTCGACGCCGGGGCGATGGTCTCATCCGCCATAAAAAACGCTGCAGCGGGTTTGGTCTGGATCCCTACGAGGATGGACAGCCGGACGTCCTCTGGACGCCGTCATTCGATCTCCATCCACATCTCGCAAGACATCTTCGCAGCGCAACATAACCGCGTACGCGAGTAGGAGAACCTACACCGACTCCGTTCCTGGGCGGCCGCTCCGGCTGAACCGCCCAGGACGGAGTTTTTGCGTTATGCCGCTCATACTCGAAGCACACCTGATTATCGTCGACGCGCCGGGACAACTCGCCGCATTGTCCGCAGAACTCATGTTACGAACGCTGCGCGGCGACCAGCGGTTCGCATGCGTTGAGGGCGCGTGGATGGATATGGACGCGCTTCGCGTCGAAGCTGCGCTCACGATCACGCCTGATCTGGGGTCCAAACACGCGCCGGCGACCGCTTCCGCGATTGAACGATTCGAGTCACTCGTTGATGCGATCGAAGAGGCATATCCCTCTGCGAAAACGCTTTGGATGTGCGGCGGGAACCTCGCATCCATCGTCCCCCTGTGCCGGCAATCCGGCCGCGGCGTTCCCTTGATCCAGGGACATGTGCTGTGGATTTGCGAGGACTGTGAAGCGCGTGCCGTTGGCCTCGCTCCCCTGATACACGCCACGACCTGCAGCGCTACCGCCTACCCGCCGGAGAGCGACTACCACCCGCGCATCCTCGCCAAACCGAGCTTTCAGCCGGATCCGGCGTTCGCGCACCACGTGTAAACATGCATCCACCATCATCCGATAAACCGACGCAGGGCCAACTGATTTACCCGCTGCTGCGCACGCTGCAGGCGCAGGGTGGGTCCGGTCGTTCCGTCGAGATCGCCAACGCTCTTGCCGATACGGTGCAACTGCCTGACTCGGTCCGCAATGCCGTCGCGGAACGCAACGACGGTCGCATCGAGAACCTGTGGCACAAGCATGTGCGCTTCGCAAAACAGAAGGCCGTGGCTCTTGGCTACGTCGCCTCGGAACGCAGTCACGGGAATTGGCAACTCACCGATGCCGGCTTCGAGGGTCTTTCCAAGGCGCGACCGGCGATCCTCGTCGACGTGCTGCGCGAAGCCGACGGAACTCCACGCGCCGTTCGCATCAACGTGGCGATCAGCGTTCCGACGACGCATCTACTCGTGCATGGTGACGCGCGTAGGATGGACTGGATTCCGACGGACTCCATCCCGCTGATCTGCACATCCATCCCGTATTTTGACCTCAAACGCTACGGCGATTCCGCATGGCAGCTCGCGACGATCAACTCGTTTGACGCATTTCTCGCCAGCATGGAAGACGTGCTGCGCGAATGCTATCGCATCTTGATGCCCGGCGGACGCGCAGCGATCAATGTGGGTGACGTTCTTCGCAGTCGAGCGAAACATGGGTCACACCATCTGTTGCCGCTGAGCGCGGAGATCCTCACGCGCTCGACGCGCATGGGCTTTCACATGCTCAACGGGATTATCTGGGCAAAGGAAGGCAACTGCACGTCCGAAAGCGGCGATAGCAGCGTACTGGGTCAGCCGGGCCAGCCCAACGGCATCATCAAGCTTGCGACCGAGCAGATCCTCATGCTCCGTAAGCCCGGCCCATACCGCAAGCCCACGCCACACCAGATTCGCGACTCCGCGATCGCGCCGGCCGACTACCAGCGATGGTTCTCGGCAATCTGGACCGATATTCCCGGCGAAAGCACGAAAGGCGACCATCCCGCACCCTTCCCCGTTCGCCTCGCCGAACGCATCGTCCGGATGTACTCTTTCGTCAACGACACGATCGTGGACCCCTTCGGTGGCTCCGGCACCACAAGTGTCGCGGCAGCGCACGCTGCGCGCAACAGCATCTACGTCGACGCCGAACGTCATTACGTCCGTGTTGCAGCACGCCGACTCTTGAGCGCCAACGCGGCGTAGACGTACAATGATGCGTGAATGCCGATGAAAAATGTCACACCGCGACCTGCGCTTCCCTTCGTCCCGCGTGGCTTGGATCGCAACTCGTACCTTGCCGGCGTCTTCGATGCGCGACTGGAGCAGGCGGAGCGAACGCATTGGCGCGAGCGCGGATACCGCATCGATCAGCACACCGGTAAGCTCGTCGCGCTCGATGGCGATGCATCGTGAGGCCCTAGTATGAGCAGGAACAAATACGCACGGGACACCGGCTATGCGCAGATGGTGCGCCCGCAATCCGTCACACAACCCGGTTACGCGATCCGCTGGCGCGGCCGGTGGTATCGTACCGAAGACGGCGATTACGACGCGGTGGTAAAGATGCGAGCGGCCTTTGAGCCGCTCGATTTCGGCTGGCGCCGGTGCCTGGACCATTTGGAACGCGAGCGCAAGCACTTTCGCGATCTCCCTCTTTTCGATTTCACGTGGTTGGATGCGCCCAAATCCCAAGCCGAGCGCTGTCTATTCGCCGGCAAGCATGACCATGGTGTGTGCCTGGCAGCGTATCAGCGGCGTGACCGCGAAGCCGACGGGAGCGATTTTCAACAGTATCGGCGCACACAGATCGCCGAGATGCGTCCGTGGAGGCCCGGCGATGACATGACGGGCGTGTCGGTATCTGCAGAAGATGCGAAAGCGGGCTCCCCAAAAGATGGCGACATGATCGCGCGCAACCCGAAGAATCACGCCGACCAATGGCTCGTGGCTGCCGCGTATTTTGCCGAGAACTTTGAACCGATATGAGCGCCTTGCAGAGCAAATCTGACCACTCCGAAGAACCGGACGACAAAATCCTGTCGCTGAGCTCATCGCAAGTCGAGGCGATTGGACTGGGTGGATGGATCCGGTACGCCGGCCGGCCCGAAGACCTCAGCGCCAAGGAGCGGTTCCATCACGGATATCAAATCCTGTGCGCGGGATTCCTCGCTGCGTGGCCGCTGAAGAAGACGAGCTGACCGCATGAGCGCCGAGCGTTGTGCGACGTGCGGTGCAACAAAAGGGCGGCACTACTTTTTCACCAGTCCGAATACCGGTGAAACGGTAGGACACTGTCCCCAAAAATATCAGCCGAAGCGTCGCTCCGGCCCTCCCTACAAAGAATGGTCGGGGAGCGTGGCAGGACCCGACGACGGCACATGGCCGTATCGGCAGCGCGGCGTTCGGCGACCTCCTCGCAAGCGCACGCAACCTCACAAATCCAAGAAGGCATGAGCGTAAAGCTAATGCACACGTTGCCGAGAATCGTGCGCCTTGTCGTGTTCGCGTATCGCTGGCTGTGCGGACAAGCGTTTTATTTCGGCCACGGCTTGCGCATGCATTGGCCAATTTTCTGGATCTACGCCGATGGCGATCGCTACGCCCACACGATTGTCTGCGAACCATGCGCGCGCGCGTACGTCGTGACCGACGGCACCATCCGAGGCGGCGCCGAGCTCCAGCCGATACTGGAGGTGCTCCGTGACACGCGCTCTGCCCGTCGCTTCCGGCAAAACCCCTGAGCAATCGGCCGGCGCCCCACGCGCCAGCCGGACGCTGTCCGCCAAACCGACGGCAAACCTATACCGTCCCCAGCCTCAGGCGCTGAGCGTCATAACGGCAAGAGGGAAAAATCCGAGTAGTACGTGATACGATGAACTCGGGAGACGGGAATTCGGCGGTCCCCCTGGGCCGGGCGCTCTGCGACGGCCCGGGGAACACGAGGCCGAGCACCATAGGAAGAAAGGCAACAATGGCAGGATCATTCAATCGCATCACGCTCGTGGGCAATCTCGTGCGCGATCCGGAGATCAAATACATCAACAGCGGTGCGGCCGTGACGAAGTTCACGCTGGCCGTCAACCGTCGCAACAAGAACAGCGAAGAGGTCGACTTCATCGACTGCGTCGCGTGGGAAAAACTCGCGGAAACCGTGAATACGTACGCGAAAAAGGGCGCCAGCATGCTCGTCGACGGTCGTCTCTCGATTCGGTCGTACGAGACGAAAGAGGGCGAGAAGCGCAAGGCCGCTGAGGTCGTCGTCAACGTCATGCAGCTGCTCGATCGCAAGCCCGCGGGCAGCAACGGCTCGGCCAACGGACACGCCGAAGTCGCACCGACCGCCGAGCCTGGCGAAAACGCCGCAGAGCTCGAGTCTGAGATACCGTTTTAGAAGGCCTCTGAAACGAGTGAAAAACCCTTACCACATAAGGGATTTTCGTGAAACAGGGAGCGCGTCGCGCTCCCTGTTTGCATTTCCCCTCTCTCACATATCGTTACTTCGTTGCAGGTCATCTACATGAAGCAACACGCAAACTCTCCGCTCGTCGTAAACTTCTTCGCCGGACCTGGGGCCGGTAAGAGCACGCTTGCTGCTGCGCTCTTCGCAACGCTCAAATGGCGCGGCGTGCTGTGCGAGCTCGTCTGCGAATACGCTAAAGACAAGGTCTGGGAAGAGCAGCACGGCATCCTCCAAAACGGCTACTACGTCTTCGGCAAACAGTTGCAGCGACAGCTCCGGCTCTTGGGCAAGGTCGACGTCATCATCACCGATGCGCCGATTCTGCTCTCGATCGCGTACAATACCGACAATCGTGCTTTCCAAGCAGCCGTCTTCACCGAATTCGAACGCTTCCGCAATCTCAACTTTTTCGTCAAACGCGTGAAACCGTACGTGCAAGTCGGGCGCTACCAAGACGAAGACGGCGCGCGCCGCGTCGACGATGACGTCCTCGCGGTCCTCAAGGCCTACAAGGTCCCCTTCATCGAGATCACCGGCACGCAAGACGCCGTGCCGACGGTGGAATCGCTGATCACGACGACCCTCTCGTCGCTACGCGCGAGCTAACGGGCCCCTCCTTTGGCGCGACCGGGCGCGGCAGGTTCCTGCGAGCGCGCCCGTGACGCTCACGACCCGGCATCATCCTGATGACGGAAGACAAGGAGAAAATCGTCGGCCTGACCTGCCGCCACCGCATCGATTTCACGATGCGACCGGACGCTACGACGTCAGCACACCGCTGGCGCCGCGGCATGCACGCCACGGGAGCATGCTGCGCGGACCGACATCCGCATGCTTCGTTCCCTCTTCGCACCGACGGTGCTCGCCTGCGCGTTCGCTCTCACCCAGCGACCATCAGCCCTCGATCGGCCGTTCACGCCGGCACCGCACGTCCATCACGTGGCGTGGAAACACACCCAGGTGCTCGTCACCGCCTACGTCGTTGGCTCGGACCGCTCATGCACGAGCTCCTCTGCGCGTACGGCAACCGGAACCAAACCGACGCTGGGCACCGTCGCTGTCGATCCGGCCGTCTTCCATCTCGGACGGACGATCTTTCGGATTCCCGGCTACGGCTATGGCATCGCACGGGACACGGGTGCGTACATCCACGGTCGCCACATCGACGTCGTGCTGCATTCCTGCGCACATGCGCGCCGCTGGGGTGCTCGCACCCTCGTCATCGCGTACGCAACGGTCAAGTAGACCCGGGAAGCCGTGGGCGTACGAAGCCGGTGACGTACGCCCACGGAGGTACCGTCACATGCACGAGTTCGAAATCGTCGTTGCACCACAGCACCCTGCGTACGCACGCATCGCAACGCGTTTTGCCAGCGCTGCGGATACCTCCGCGGAAGCGCGCTTTCGCTACCAACTCGCTCATCCGAACCACCACGTTCTCAGCTGCCGCGCGGTCGTACCGTGGAGCACGCACAAGCTCCTTGCCGTTCGCGACTGCACACCTTCGATCGACTTGCGAATCTGAGCGCCACGGCGCACGATTCCTAGCTCGACACTCTGGCCATGCGCCGTGAAAGATTCATGAAACCCACCGAAGATTCCAAATCGAAGAAAACCACCAAGCCGTCCAAGCTCGACCTCCCGTCCGGCGTGGATTCTCGCGTCACCCGGCGCCGCCGTGTTCCGGAGTTTCTCGACGACGTCATCGGCCGCTACTGGACCAACGGCGCCTGGCAGTAATGGACGGTCTCGTGCGCGTCGCATACCGATTTCGCGACGCAAACGATCATAACGAAGTGCAGCAGGGACCACATGTCCCTCCCGGATCCATTCCGGCCATCGGCGACGTCCTGACGTTCGCGACGCAGCCCGTCGCGTGGTCGGAGTATCGCTCGTGGTCAGTTCAGGACCGTGAATGGCACAATCCGACACCGTCCAGATTTGGAGACGTCACGCTCATGCTCATCCCAAAGCCGCTCCCACTATGACGCAACGCATCTACCTCGCGGGCCCTTCGGTCTTCATGCCGGATTGGCGCATTCGGCGCGACGCGATGCAGGCGGCCTGCGCTGCCCGCGGAGCGGTGGGACTCTACCCGCTTGACGCCGCCGTGCACCCGACTCCATCGAAATTTGCAACGGGCGTGCGCATTTTTGAGGCGAACCGCGCGCTCATTGACTCTGCGGCAGCCGTCATCGCCGACCTATCCCCATTTCGCGGCCCGTCCGCGGATCCGGGCACCGTTTGGGAACTGGCTTACGCGTTCGGATGCGACAAAGTCGTCGCCGGTTTCACCGCTGATCTGCGCCCCTACCACGAGCGCGTTACGCACGATCGCGATTTTCGCGATGCCGCCGGCTCCACGGTCGAGGACTTCGATATGGCCGACAACCTGATGATCGCCGGATGCCTTGCGATTTCCAACTCGAGCATTTACCTCACCTTTGAAGACGCGCTCGACCGCGTTCTCTACAATCTCTCGCAGAAAGCGTAAGGGAGCATTTCACCATGCAACACGTCATCGACGCCCTGGTACTCGGCTACACCGAGGTTCTGAACGCAGACCCACGCGACAATCCCGACGAGATGGCGTGGATCAAGGCCCTCGCCGCATGCGTCGATCCCGAATGCGAACAGCAAGACCTGCGCTACAGCGAACTGATGGTCCACAAGGCGATCGGGTACATCGCCCGCGGTGAGGTCACCGTTCCGCCCATCCATGAGCAGCAAGAGCAATGCTCCAAGCGGCCCATCGTGCTACAAGCCTCCATCAGCGAGAACGAAGACGACCTGTCTCGCAGCGAAATCCAGCAAGGCCTGGCGCACTTCGAGCTCGAGATGGACGTAGTCGGCGACGACGGCGAGGAGCACGAAGTCAAGGTGCTGCTCGAAAGCGGCGCAGCGGTCTAACGTCGATGGCGAACTACACCGCAACGGCTGTCAGTAACTACTTCGCGGTCAAAGACGCCGACGCGTTCACCGCAACCTGCGAGCGACTCGGTCTGGAATACTCCAGCACGACGAAGGATGATCGAACCCTTTACCGCGTCTCCGGTCCGAATGATGATTGTGGGGCCTTCCCCCGATGGCTGCCCAGCGACGATCCGGACGAGGACGACATCACCGTCGACTTCGTGCGCGAGATCGCCGCGCATCTCGCGGACGGCTGGGTGGCGGTCTTCATGGAAGCTGGTGCAGAGGGCTCTCGCTCGGTGACCGGCGTCGCATGGGCTTGCAACAATACGGGCTCGGTCGTCACGATCGACCTTGACGATATCTACGGGCATGCACTGATGCTGGGCGACCATTGCACGAAGGCATTACCGATCATCGTCGACGCCCGAGAGACATAAATGTCCAAACCGCTCGTTATTGTCGAGAGCCCGTATGCTGGCGATATTGAACGTAACATGGCCTACGCTCGTGCGGCAATGCGCGACTGTTTGACGCGCGGCGAAGCGCCGTTGGCTTCCCACGTTCTCTACGCGCACAGCGGGGTGCTCGACGACCTCGATCCGGTGCAACGTCAATCTGGAATCGATGCAGGGTTGGCCTGGGGCCGGGCGGCACATCTTACGGCGGTGTACGTGGATTTGGGTATCTCGCGAGGGATGGAAGAGGGCATCGCTGCGGCGCACGCCGCCGGTTGCGAGGTCGTGTTCCGATCGTTGCCAGCGTGGGCAGCCAGCGCATGAGCGAACGCAACGTCCGTATGACGCCACTCGGGTACGGTAAACCGATCGTCATCGATGTTGCGCGCGCGATGCGGGTCCTCTCGGACTACGTTAGCGACGTCTCGCAGGCCGAAGCTGGTGTCATTATCTTTCGTCACAACGGCCGCTGGCAATCGACGATTCGCGCCGATGCGCTCGTGGAAGCGCTCCTCGATGAAGACCGTCGGGAGCAGGTGTTGACGCTGTCGCCGTTACCGACGTGCGCGCTGTTTCCGTCGTGGTGGACGCCGGACCAACCCTCCGCGTGGCGCGCGATCGACCCTGACTCCGATGAGGAGCTGCGCGATACTCGCTTTTTCGCGCTCGCGGACGCGCAGAGCCGTTACCCGAGCATCGCCTTCGAACGCGTCGTCGTCGACGCGCGGACCGGCGAAGAACTCTTAGCGCCCGCAACGGACGAGTGAGATAGAGCGTACGGTGATGCCGTACCGACGGCGAACGGCATCACCAGAGATGGTGAAAGCCGTCCTAGAGCCAGCGCGCAGATACGGTGCGAGGGCTCACCACACGGGGCTGAACGTTTCGACACTCGGCACCACGACGTGTGTAAGCAGGCGGAGCTGCGAGCACTCCTAAAACGATCGCAAACCGCATAACTGCGGACACTCGTATCCCCGTCGCTGCCTAAACCGCGGTGACACGGTCATGGGAGAGGTCGCTGCAATCGACTCCCGGCCGCCACAAAGCTGCAGCTTTGGCGCAGAGTTTGATCCGAGAAGCGCTGAGCATGAACGGGATCTGCATCTGATGCGATCGTGTCGCGACGAGCGCGTCAGGTAAAGATAAAATCACGACTGAGCCTGGAGAAAGCACACGCGCGGACGAGTGGACCCGGCGTCGTTGCCGGCAGCTCCACCAGCGGAACTCCGGGGTCGGCCTTCAGGCTGACGCCCGGCACGAGGTTCGAGCCCTCTGGTTCCGTCTACAACTTCGAGGACCGCACCCAATGCGGTCCTTTTTTTTCTGAAAGCGGCGCAGCCAGTACCGGTGCGCGCGATCACCGGCTGCGCAAAGGAGAATCGACCGATGAAGATGCTTGGACAACTCTTTGCCGAGAACGCACAACGACCGACATTGCACCTGTATGCCGCGGTACTGACGCTCGCGGGCGCTCGTGTGTGCCGCGCTGTCAATCTTGCAACAGTCGCCGAGAACGAAGCTGGCCCCGAGTTCCTTGGGATCGTTCGGCCGGTGCTCTGCACGCGGGCTGCGATGGAGACGCTCGCGGGAACGTGCATCGGTTCGATGTTTTCTACGTCCGAGCCGACGCCGGCGCAGGCGGTCATGGGAAGCTACGTCGAGGTGCTACCGCACATCGAGATCTTTGTGCGGGAAGCGGAGTCGAAAGAGTTTCAGGAACGCTCCAGCGCCGAGAGCCGGGCGCAGCTCGCAAAGCTGCATCGCCAACGCTTGGGCGTTGAGCGTACGCCCCGTGGCCGCCGTGCACGTGAGGCCGCGCTGGCATAACCAGCGTAAGCGAGTCCGGCGGTGCGACCGGGGAGTTTTGATGAACCTACGCGGGTTTCGCGGCCTTCTGTCAAGATTTCGCGCATCTGCGCGCTTTGTCGGCGCCGGGGCGTGATCCGACGCACGAGCGAAACAGATTCCTAACGCTTCAACCGAAGTTGTACGTGACACGTGCGCGTATACTAACGGCATGAGTATGACCACCGGACTCGTCGCCCCACCGGCGCCGGCGGGCTCATCCCAGCCGCCGCCGCAGACCCCGCACGCCGGGCTTGCTTCCCAAGCTCCGGCACCGATCCGCACCGGCCTCGTCTTTCCTTCCGCGCCAGCAGACATTTCCAACGCTACGGCACAGTGGACAGATTTGTGGGCGAACGCCTACACGCAAACATGGGGACTTGGCGGATCATCGCTCTTCGGAACGTACGCGTAATCGATAAATCCGTCCTGAAGTCGCGATAGCTGATGCGCTCGCCGGGTTGGAGAGATACCTGTCATCGCGTGCGGGGCCTTCGGTCGCACGCACGCGATGAGGTAAAACATCATGAAAACCGGCAAAGGCAATTTCTCCTCGACCGAGTTTGACTCCATTACGATCGAGCGCGAGATCGGCGCGACGTACCGCGAAGCCACGTTCGCGGTCTACGGTCACGGTCAGTACCCGGAGTCCAGCGTGAACGCCGGGCGCCCCATGCGCTGCTACATTCGAGGTGGATTTGCGACCGCAGCTGCGGCGCACGCCGAATTTCCGATGGCGCAGGTGATCGGCGGCAGCAGCTACGTCGAGGACCAATTCACGGACCTTCCTGGAGACGATGATCCGAATCCGCTGGGCGAGCGTCGCGCCATCGTCGCCATCAGTTAATCGTCAGAATAGAACCGTTGCTCTTCGCTGCCATCGTGCCGAGAGCAACGGTTTTTTTTCTGAAAGGAGCTTGCCGATGTACGACCGCTGGTTCAAGATTCGGGTTGGCGAGCCGCTTGCAGCGCAAGAGCGCAGCGGGAGTATGACGCGTACTGCGCGCGCTGAGGCGCTCTATAACTACCTCGCATCTCGCGATCGGAACGTCGGCGCTTTGTGGGCCACGTCCTGGACGTACCGCGCCATGAACGCGTGTATCACCGCTGGTGCCTTCCAGTAGGACGACTGGCCGCGTTTCGACGCGATTGTGATAGAGTAGGCGTTGCGCAAGCGTCGCGCAGATCGGCGTCCGACGCTTTGCTTCAAGGAATCATCATGAAAAAAGCTCGCAAAAAGAAAGTTGCGATTGGCCGAAACCTCCTGGCTGTAGCCGCCCACTTGCGGTCGGGAGCGGGCCCGGTGCCGAATCGCCGCAGCAACGGACGGATGAAGACGCGCGGCGCACAGAAACGCGCGGCGCTGCGCGAGCATGAAGGCGCACGCTGACGATCTGACGCTGCGTATCTGGGTTGCGGAAGCGACCGCCACGGCGCCAAGCGACTGGCGCGAGGTGCCTTCCTTTGCCGTCAGCCGCGGGATGAACCGTGCATACGTGCGCGCCGATGATGCCGCCGGTGATGGCGAGTGCATCATCGTCGTCGTCGACGATCGTGAGGTCGAGCTGTGGCGTGAGGCCCGCGAGGGCGATGGCTTCTCGCGCCTTTCAACGTTTCGTCTCGAAAAGAGGTCAGCGTAATGGATTCTCAGGCCTGCAAGTTCGGCGAGGCGATTCGTGAAGCCGCCTATCCACCCGAAAACGGCTACGGGTTCTATTCGAACTTCACACCGCGCGACGGCTGGAGCGACGTCCCGGTCAACTCGCCCCTTCATACGCGTGCCATCTCGGCGCTTGGACTGTCGTACCGGGTCCAAAACGGTCAGGTCGCCTACGGATTCTTCCCCTACAACGATGCGTATTTCGAGGCGTTTGAGATCACCGTCATCAGCGACGGCTCACGCTTGCTCGCGGGCTACTGGGACGGCGACGGCATCCTCGTTGCCGCCGATCTCGCGAGTGACACCTGGGTCGAAAATACGGACTGCAAGTGCGACTATTACTGGCGATCGATCGTTGCGCCGCCGGCACAGCCCGTCCTGGGGAACGTCAGCGTGCGCGCCGATGCGGGCGATGCGAAATCTGCCGCCGCGCGAGCCCAAGAAGCGACGCTGGCGAAACTCGCGAGTGCATACCGCGATGGGATGCCGGATCCAACCGCGCCATGTCGCACCTGCCTGGACGGCGCGATCGCAATCATCCCCAGTTGTCCCGGCTGCAATCGGGATCCGTACGAAGCATCGACCTAAGCGGTCCCTTGCCGTTGCTCGCCAATCGAACAGGAGCTATGGAGTATGAATATTACCTATGTCGTCCATGGACGTCGCACGAGTGAATCCTGGTGCGATCAGGCCAATCTCAGGGTGACTCATGGACCTGCGGAAGAATTAGCGCGACTCCATGGCGACGAGATAAATGACGTACCGCGGATTGCGATTGCCTGGTTCATAAAAGAAGGCGTCAAACCGGGCGATACAACCCATTTCATCACTGTTCTCGAGGAAGCCGAAGACGGCACGAACATGGGAAGCCGCATCTTTACGCCAAGCGACTTTATGAATGGGTCTAGTCTTGGAGATATTCTTGGCGCCGGAAAGCGCGACATGATCGCGATTAGCGAGCAACTTGTCGAAAACGGCCGCAAGCGGGGCGTCTTCAAACGCGATTCCGAAACCTTACCGCCTGCTCTTCAAGGGCATCCTGATCTCGCGTCAGTCGACTTGCGAATCGGGCTTACTGGGGCGATGAACGATGTCATTGACGCCGCATTCTTCGACATTGTGTGCGGCTTTGATCAACGAGGCACAACACTCATGTTGTCGCTCGATCATCTCTTTGAGGGAGTTATTGAGATTGAGAGTGACGATGCGTTTCAGCGTCGTTTTGCTGCAACGGCGGTGGTCGTAGCAGATCGTATGGCGCAAAACGAGCCATTTGAGCTGAACTCGCTGGCGGAAGAGATCGTATTCGCGGCAGCATTGACTCAAGTCGTGAACGCCATACCCGACGATATGATGATTGATGAGGAGGGGGCGGACGGACTCGTGGCCCTTGCTGAACGGTTTCTTCATAATGAAGACTTGCGAGAGCTTACGGTTGCCATGATTCGCGATGAAGAATACAATGAGGACTTGAATGACAACATTCTCGCGATGCCATCACGTTGGTACGACGATGCGCCGAAAACCGGAATTGTGGCAAGCTACGGCCCAGCTGAGGCGAGTTACATTAGCGAGATTCGCTTCGGTACGACATGAGTGATTGTTCGCCTGAGCGACTTGCTCGGATTCGAGCGTTTGTCGCTGACGCGAGCATCGATATGGATCAGGCCCCGAACGTCGATTACGCGCGTCTACTTGCGGATCCGTGGGAGGCCGGCGAACCGCTCAGCCTCCAGGTGCAGCAGCGGTGGGCGAACCCGGTCGTCGTCTGCTGGATATGCGGGCAGTACGATCTGGTTGCGGACCTTTTCGCTCGAGACGAGCTACATCGTTTCTCGATAAAACGTCTCACCACGTGGACTGGTCATCTTCGAACTATTGGATGGTCTAACGTTACGGCGAGCACGCGGATCGATGTTGCCAAGCCACCCGATATCAGTGACGATGTTTGGGCCGAAGCTCTTGCTTGGGAACGCGACATGGTTGCCGCCGGTGCACGATTTGACAGACAAGCGTGGGAGCTTGATGTTAACGCGTACAGGGCATTCCTCGAGGCGAGAATTCAGCAACGCCTGTGCGGAATTGACTACAGCAAGCCAGTGGTACAGCTGTGCCGCGATATTCGCCTTACCAATAGCGACAATATCGACGAGCTCGATCGTGCCGGATCACGCACGATTACCGACTATCTTACAGCCAGCGCAGAATAGCGACTAAGCCAACTTCAAGCGCCGATATGTGACCTCGCGCTGCGCGTCCTTGCTCATGCGGACGCGCAGCTTGCCGCGCGCGCAGGAGAGGTTTTACGTGCATCAAGAGTCGGACCCCATCCAGCAGCAAGGTCGGCACCGCCCATGGAATGCGCTCGATATTCGCAACGATTGCGATACCTGGGTGTGGCACGTCAAATGGAAGATGCCAAATTACATCCGTGAACGGCACCTCAAGCTTGCCGAAATCCTTGAAAATCTGCCCCTGGAAGCGCGCAGCCTGACGCTGCCGCTCACGCGGTTCGATATCCAGACGGTCTGGTGCGCCCCCAACTTCGGACTCGACGGCACGGAAGACGGTTTTGTCGCCTGCCCTGTCGGCATCGCCAGCATGCATCCGTGGTTCCGGGAACATGGATTCGTTCTCACGGACGACTTCCGTGTCTCTTTCGCCGGCACATACGACTGGGACGCGGTGTCCGCGTTCTTCGATATCCCGCCTGGGCATGCATCACATCTCTTTAGCGGAAAGCATGGGCCGCAATCGCCGCAACGTATCGCAGCGTGCATCCGCGAATTCGTCGCCCTGCACGATAGCATGCCGGACTACCCCGGCGACGAGGCTTCCGAAGCGCTGGCTGTCTGTGGTCACGACGAGCTCTGCAAGGCGCAATCTGCCGCTGAAGCGGCGCCCATCATCGAGAGGTACGTGCTGCGCGCACGTGCGGCCGCCTCATCATCCTGAAAGGACTACCCGTAATGGATCGCCTGTTGTGGGAGCGTTCGCTGACGCTTGGCTTCTGCCGGCGCTGTCGCCGGGACCGGAAAGTCGCCTGCGATTGTGCTCCCGAGCGCGTCAAGGCCGACCTGCGCGACGCCATCGCCTATACGCGCACGACGCGCCTAGGTCGGGTCTACGTGCGCCACACCGCGATCGGTACGCACAACGCGCTCGAGACCCACGCCGAAGCTATCGCGCTGCTCGAGCTCGTCGGTGAAGTGCGTCGCAAACTTTACGGCAGCTACACCGGCCGCGCCGACACGGCGCAACTCGCAGGCGCGACCGCCGCCGCGTAAGCGCGGCGCGATCGCTGCTGCACCTGTCGTAGCCTTCTGCTCGGCCGCGCCCCGAATAAGCATGCCCTCCGCATGACTTACTCCACCGTGTCGCGATACCGCGATGCTATGACACGTCTCGTGGTACTCCTGTTCGTTGTCGCATCGTGCCTGAGAGTGGCGCCGGCTGCCGCAGATACATCGACTCCACCGCCGGAGCTGCGGAAGATGTTCGAAGAGGGAGAGTACCAGATCAGGGTGCGCCGGGAGTGCAACGACGCTGCCAGCGATGAGCGCTGGACCGACGCCGTTGAGCCGTGTTCGGAGGCCGCAAAGGGCGAAGAGCGTGGCTACCGTATCCTTCGCGGACATTATAACGGTGCCGCGCAGCAAGACCTCATGCAAGCAGCCCTATACTGGATAAAGACCGCAACCGCAGTCTCAAATCTTCAATATCGCACCGAAGGTCGACGCATCATCTACCACATCCGCGACCTCCTCGCGCAAGTCAACGAAGCAGACCTGGCTCGCGATGATCGTGAGTACAAGACGCACTACGTGCAGGTCTATCACGACATGCGAGACACGATCTCCGGCTTTATTAAGAGATTCCAACAGTAATCGCGCCCGGTGCGGCAGCTCGGATCCCGTAAAGCTGCCGCAGGCCAACAGGAGAGCGCGTGAGATGAGCCTCGTCGACGCGACGCATACCAATCAGCAGACGCTGAGTCCGCTCGAAATCGAGGTCCAACTCCTCGCGCATGACCTCAGCACCGCAAAAGCTGAGAAGGCCATCCTCCTTGGCGACGTCCAGGCCCTTGCGCGCGATGCCCGCGATGCGATCGAGATCTACCGAGCGCACCAGAACGACGTCGCACTCGACGCCGCAGTCGAACGGCTTGACGCGATCCTTAGGATCGAGATTTCGAGGACGTAGGCGCGGCGGCATGGTCTGCGTGAAGCCGCCGCAGGAGAATACCCAATGGAAACTACCGTTCACGACCTCGATCAACGCTTCCGCGAAGCGAGCGCCGAGCTCTTCAATGCCGTCGGCAAAGGCGCCATTCGCAGCGCCGGCGCAGAAAAGGCGTATAGCGACCGCTATAACGACCTGGTGAAAGCCGGTCTCCGGCCGCGTCTGCGCAGCAAGTACCGGGCGAGCTAACGCCGATGCCTAGCAAGGAAGCCGAAAAGTGGGACTTCGTGGTCGTAACGGAACGCTGCACGGAACACGAGACGGCGATCATCCTTAAACGTAACGGCCAGCCCGCCGGCGCGCACCTCCTCGATCGCAAGCACCTTCCCGCATTCGGCCAGCTGCTCGCCGATGCGAACGCGCACGCGCGCGCGATCGCCAGCCGCTAACCGCTTTCAAGACGTGCCCGCTCGGAAACTGCGCCTCTGGCGTTGCCACTGGACGGGTACCCCACTGGCTGCCTGTAGGGCCGACCTGTAACGCTGAGCCTCCGTCTCGCGCAGGGTCGGTCCTACACAGTCCAGCCGCATCCTTCATCGACCTCCTCCGTGCGGATCACCACGGCGAGCGGTCCGTGGGCGTCCGCTCGCCGATTGAAAGGATGCCGTATGGGATTGCAGTTCATCAACGCCATCTGCACGCACTTGTATCGCCTTGCGCCGCTCGTCGACGCGCTGTACCGGCCGTGGCTGCTCTTCTGGCTCTACGTCGATAGCCGTATCGACGGCGCCGAAGTTCGCAACCAAATCCGCGCGTACCGGACCGGCTGCGCCGACGACGCGAGTTGGGACGCTTCGATGCAGCGCATCACACACGGCTACCGCAGTCGCCTATCGTGGCTTTCGCGTACGCCAGCCGTGCTCCGGATGTTGCTGCTTGCGCCCACGCGCACCGCTCACTTCCTTCATCGCACCAACGATGGATGCGTCGATGACTACGGACCGTATTGCCCGTGCTTGCGTCCGACAGAACTCTGCGTCACATACTGTTGCACCTACAAACATGATTGCAATACGGCAGTGTGCGTCCATCACGGCCAGACCATCGCACATACACGTCCCCTGACGCCGTAGTCGTTCCCCAGAGAAGAAATCTCGCGCCGTGCTTCGGCACCGACGCGAGATTTCTATTTTGAAGAAAAGTGAAGGAGTAGTCAGATGATTCCTCAGGCACACGTTGCCGACAAGGCCTTCCACACCGTCAGCGCCGCCATTATCCGCGAAGACGCCGGGCGCATCGCCTTTGCCGAAGAGATCGCGGATAACGCCGAGCGTCACCGCGACATCGACAGCACGATCGCGCGCGTCGAACACTTGGAAGAAACGATCGACATCCAGGGTTTCCCGACACCCAACATCGTGAAGAGAACGATGCGGGCGCGTCACGCGCACGAGTAGATGCACCGGCTCCACGACGCGGACGCTTGGACGGATGAGCAGGCGGCAGCCTTTATCCCAGCGCCGCTGCAGGCAGCCGCGCACAGCTTGCTCCTGCTTTGGCGCACGCTGACGATCGGCGCCGCCATCCGAGAGTTCTATGTCTGGTATCGCGCCGAGTTTTCGCGTCCACCGGACCAGCAACACTACGGTCCGCTCGCACTTTGGAGCGATGGGACGTACGGATACGAAGGCCCGCACACCCTTGGGGGCGGCGATAACGCCTATTCCTACGGCGCAACCCACGGATGCGACGCGCTTTTCGTCGTGTGGCACAGCGACGACGGCCTCGAGGATCTCACTTACGCCGACGTTCTGGACGGCATTCGCGCGGGCGCACGTAGCGTGCTGCGCGAGATGTTGGTGGAGGCACCGCTGCGAGCGGCGACTGGACGCCTGCGAAGTCTCATGTCTTCGACACAGCGCGCGCGAGAACGATAAGCGCAAGCGCAACGCGTGGCGGCACGCGCCACGATGAGCCGAGAGACGAGAGGGACGTGCGTGTAATGCCGGGCGGCCTGTTCAGGCGTAACCGCCCGGACAACACGACGGGCACGCTAGGAAAGTGAGATCAAAACCACTATGCTCAACCTCTCGATTCGCTCGGGCCGCGTCGTTGCGGATGCCGTGACCACCAGCGACAAGCAGAAGACGACGTTTTCGCTCGCCGTGAACTACGGTCGTGGCGACAAACAGAACGTCAGCTTCTTCGACGCCATCGTCTGGGGCAACTACGGTGCGAAGATGGCACAGTACCTCAAGAAGGGCACGCACATCATCGCTCGCGGTTCCGACAAGGTCGAATCGTACGAAAAAGACGGACAGAAGCGCAAGTCGCACACGTTCGTCGTCGACGAGATCGAGCTGCTCGGCTCGAAGCGTTCCGCTGAGACCGCGGCTGCCTAAGCGCAACCGCACCAGCGATTCTCCTCAGCGAGAGCGGCGAACGTAGGGGGCTCACATCCGTGGGCCCCCTCTTCGTGTCGCGACAGGCACCCAATCACGAAATCGACGACCGGAACGAAAACGGCGGCGACCGCAGATACTGGTGAGCGTCGCCGCCGATGGAGATGCTCGACCGGAATGGAAGAAGCCGACGCTTTCACGCTTCGCGCTGATCGCGTGCCAGGCACCGTTCCACCCCGTTGGCTCGACTCAGTCGTCCGAGTCAACGTCGTGCCCTGATGGTGTAGACCAACGCCGCTCGCGTGCGAACGGCGACCGGGTGACGATCCCCGGAAAGGGCTCCCGGACAGCGGCCGGCTTACGCCGATCCCGAACTGTCCCCTACAGCGCCGCCTCGTATGGCCCACGCGTCCTCACGGTTTCCGTGATGCATGCAACGGGCTGTCCAGGCGGCGGTCTGTGCAGCTCGCCCACCTCGTTGTGGATGGAGTCCCGAATTCGTCCGGCGTTGCCGAGACGGCTTCGAACCGCACTCCGCTCCCTGGAGTGACAGAGAAGGGCGCCCCCAGGGGCGCCCTTCTCGCATTCTGCTCGCCAGGCGTACGTGCTACATGCCACATTCGAGGGGCCAAATCGCACCCGGCGGCTCTGCCTCTGCTATGATGAAGCCGCCCCGCCCATCACCTGAGGTTCGTATGGCAGGTCTGATCGTCTTCAAAAGTTTGGAGGAGGCTGAGCGCAACGGATACCAGCCGTTCGATCGCACGAGCAACGGCTATCTCGTGCGCACGCGAACGGACGCCGGCTGGGCCATGGCGATCGTCGATCTCACGAAACGCCGCAGCGACGACTCCCGGGAAAGGGAGAGCGTGGGCAGATGAGTCGCCCGAATCCCGAGGAGATGGAACCGATGGACGATGCGATCGTGACGGTTACGCACGAAGATATTGACGCGCACGCCGCACAGATTCTGCGCGAGTGGAGCGCGGAAGGATTGATCGAGGCCGCCTGAGGTCCACCGTGGCGTTGCCGATCGTCCTGACCAACGCCACGATGAAGGGATCCGCAATGGCGAAACCGGCAAAGAAGTTGCGCGACAAAGCACGCCTGCGTGCACGTGAACGCGAAGCGCCCGCGAAAGCTGCCGCTAAAGACGAACGCAATCGTCAGCGGTTGCGCGCCATGGTGACGCACGTCCTCGGCGTCGATCCGCAAGAACTCGGTCTGGGAATTTTTGCCAAAGACTCCCCACGAGGTCCATTGCGATGAAGGTTCGGGCACTGGCCGTCGCTGCCGCCGCCGGCGGGCTTGCGATCGCAGCTCACGCCACGTCGTCCACGGAAATTGCGATCCCGGTCCGGCGCGACGAAGCGCCCCGCGTCGTCGTCTTCGCGCAGGATGAGAAGAAGCCGCACAAACGCCACTCGACGCTGTTCAGCGAAAGCGATTCGCGCGGTTACGTCAAGCGCGTATGCGCGCGCCGCGCGAAGAACGTGGCTGCACGCAAAACGCGCCGACAGCAACGCCGGCAGGTACGTCGGTAGGACCTTTCCCGCGGCGGCTCCTGACGGACGCAAGCCGCCGCGAAGGAGTCAACGCTGATGCAATCGATCTGCCCGAAACACGGCCCCTTCCTCGAAGATAACGAAGGCGAAGGTTGCCTGCGCTGCCTCTACGAGTTTGAGAAGGCCGCCGAGAATGCATGGCTGACGCGCGCGGAAGCCGGTGACGCTGAGACGCGCGCCGACATTGAGGCGTTTGACGATGTGTTCCCGTTCGGATACGTCACAGACTACCTCCTGGACGAAGCCGTAACGTGATTCGCGCCACCGAGAACGCGTGCAAGCGCACGCGCAATCGCGTGCGCGAACACCCGGAGCTCGTGGAGCTGCGGCGGGACGTCGTGCCCATCATCGACGGCCGCGAAGGCGTCCTCTTTCGCTGTTCCTGCCATCCTGAAAATCCGTGGGTCGGATGGCTGCCGGCCGACGAAATCGTATGCGAGCCACGCGCTCGCGACCAGATCAACTGCAACGCGAGCGCGTAGAAAGACCGCGCACCGTACGGGACGACCGGAGAACGTGGGAGTTCGCACCGAGGTAGTAGCCGCAAGGCGAATAACGGAGCGCCCATCAGTAGCCGAGCGTACACCGCCGTGAAAAAACTCGATCCGGCGTTCCACGATCTTCCGATCGGGCCAGAGCCGGCGATTGTGATCCGTCAGGATACCGTCATCCCAGGTTGAGCCGCCGTTTTCACGGCGGCTTTCGCGTTGCCACGCCTTCTGGCGACGAGCAGAACGACGCACCCGCGTTTCCCATATTGCAACGCGAGTGCGTAGAAAGAACGAACCCCGTAACGAGCAGATCGGAGAAAACGGAGAAACGGGCGGGAGCCGCAAGGCGATGAACGTCCGCCGCCATCGTACCCGAGACGTTCAGGGCAGCCCGCTGGTAATCGGCGGGCTTCGCGTTATCCCTTCACCTTCAAGGAGCCGTTGCGATGCAACGCACGCAAAACATCGTCGCCGTCCACAACGGCATGGGCATGCGCTTTACGCATACCTACACGGTCGAACCGTACGACGATAACGACCCGGTGCGCATCGCTCCGATCGACGTGCTGAGCGCGTGCCCAGATTGCGGTGCCGACTATTTCATCCTTGGACGCGATGCCGTTCCGGCCAAGGTGAACTGCGGTAATTGTGGGCTGGATTTACGCTCGTACTATATCGCGCACGAGCGTATCCGCTATAACACGTATCTCTATCCCGAATCCGTGCAAGAGAAGGCCCAGCATGTTTGATGTAGTCACGATTCCGGCGTATCGTTGCGCGGCAACGTGCGCAAAGGTGTTCGATCTGGTGACGACGATGAACGGCGCCCCGTCCGCCAGCCAACGCGAGAGTTTCCTGCGCTATTTCACGCAAGACGAGCGTAGCAACACGCTCGAGTTCCGCATCGGCGGCAAGCTGGGCTTTGGCGGAAAGCTGACCCGCAGCCGCGGCCGCTGGCAGGTGAGCGCGTACTCCGAAGACCTGACGCCGGAGCGCCAGATGCTCATCGACGTCATCAACGACGCCCTCATTCAATACTCCGTACCGAGTCGAGCCGTCGCATGCTGACCGACCTGGAACGTGTGGAGATCGAGCTGTTGCGGCTTGACCCCGTCGCACAAGAACAGTATCTCGTCGAGGAGGGCATCGTCTGCAGATCGTGCGGCCATGCTCCCCATGCGGGCACGGCTTGCGGCAGACGCTTCGTCAACGGCCCGCTCTATGGTGCGCTCTGCACGTGCTTCGGACGCCCGAGGACATGATGGCCGCGACCACGCCGGACGAGCTCGTCGCGCTGCGCTATCGGGCTCTCCTGCTGCGCGGCTTCGCTGCGACGCGAGTGCTCCCGCGTACGCCATACGCTCCGCCCATCTGGGTCGATTCGCATCAGTCCCTCACAGCGGTGCCCGTCGACGTCCATGACGGCGTCATCCTCATTGAGGATTCGGGTGCACCCGCGCTTGCGATCGCTGGTTTTCCGCGCTCCGTCTTACGCCTTCGCTTCGACGACGTCGTGCCCGGACACACGACCGACTCGCGTGGCCAGGGACTTGCGCTATTCAGCGACGCCCACGCCGACGCCATCCGCACGTGGTACACGCGCTTCGCGCACGAGCGCGGGATCCTGCACATCGCCTGCCTCGCCGGCGTCTCCCGCTCTCGAGCAATTGCCGCAGCGCTTCTGCGCTTACGCGGTGATGACGACCTGCGGCACTTCCAGGACGGACAGCCCAACGGCCACGTGTACGTGACGATGCTGGGCCTGCCACCGCTTGACGACTATCGCGACGCGCTCCAGGCTGCGCACGCTGGAGCGCCGCTCCCAGCGATCACCTTCTGATGATAGGCCCCGATCCCGCGAGCGAACGCACCGCGCTTATCACGGCGGTCTTTGAGCGCGATAGCGTGCGCGCACGCCAACGCGGCTGCACCATCGTCTGCCGTAACGAAACGACCACCCGCGACGGGATGTGCTGCTCCTGTCCCGCCGATCTCTGCTGCGCGCAGGCGACGGCCTTCAGTACCTACATCGGCGATGCAGATACCGCGGTGTGGGAGACGGCGCGCCAGGTGGCGCGCGAACGAGCGCACGACCTCATCGCTGCCGCGAACGACCGACGACGCGCAACCTCCGAGAGCGCCTGTACAGGCTGAAGACGCTCTCGGAATGAGGGGAGAACACCATGATCAACGTCACCGCGCTGCAAACCGCTCGCGAATTTCTCAGTCAGCACCCTGACGAGACGGCAACGCTGCAGCGTAACGTGCGCTCCGCGCTCTCCCTTGGGCGCTCGGACCTGCTCAAAGTGCACGTTGGCGCGTTCATCATGCCGATTTCGATCGAGCCGCCGATGGACGACGTGACCGCGCACGTTGTCGAGTCGCTGGTCCGCAAACACAACGAAGCCGCCCAGGCGTTCACCCGGCGCTAAGGCGAGAGGGAAGAATCATGCATATCAACGAGGCACGCCGGCTCGTCGCCGGCGACCGCGTCTATGTCGTGCCGCCGTCGTTGCGGTATGCCGTCGTCGCCACCGTGCGACGCCCGATCGGACGGATGCGGGACCTGGAGATGTACGAGGTCGTCGACGAGCACGGCACGATCCGCGCGCTCGACGCCACCAGCATCTTTCACGATGGCGCACGCGCGCAAGCCTACGCGCACAGCCGTCCCGCCCTCAAGGAGTACACGGCATGAACCGTATCGCTCTCGCCCTCGCGCTCGCGATTGTAAGCCTGGCGCTGACGCAACCCGCCGACGCGCAGGTGCGCGCCGGAATCGTCAACCCGCAAACGGGACCGGTCTACGGCTCACCCGTGCAGGTCGAATCGTGCGAACTGGATCCCCAGATTCCGATGGTTGCCCGTGCCGGCATTACCGCCGGACTGGGCGTGCTGGCGGCGCGCATGAACTCGACGCTGGGCTACATCGTCGCCGGAACCGCCGGAGCCGCGATCGTCTCCGGGCAACTCGAAAGCGGCGCGACGCTGCGCGTCACGCTCGCCAACGAAGGCAACGTCCCCGCCGACCTCGTGCGCGTGCACGCGTTCGGGACGACGGGTGAGGTCTTCGAACGCTCGACGCTGCGGCTCGAGCCGGGGCAGGTCCAGACGCTGCGCTTCAAGGTCGCAGGCGCGACCATGCAGCCCCGTCAGACCAGCTGCACCATCGACCTCGTCCACTTCGTTGACGGCTCGACCTGGTCGGCGCAGGCGCATCCGCAGCTGCGATAGCACGTCGTTTTGGTACGCTCGACGCCGTTTTGGCGTAAGATGCACGTATGAGGTACACCTTCATGAGCCGTATCGCCACCCCGGTCCAGGAACGCGTCTACGACGTCGTCGAGGACCAACGCCGCAAGCCGCTGATCATCGGCCTGACGGCCGCAACCGCCCTGCGCGTGCGCGAAAGCTTTCTCTCCTGCGGAAAGAAAACGCGGATCGTCCGACAGCGCTCCCGCGCGTTCGATGAAACCGGCTCCATCGTCGCCTCCGATCGCCCGGACTACCGACCGCGGCCTGCCGCATAGCATCGAATGCCGACGGTCCCCGACCTTCGCTGGGAAACCATCGCGCTGTACGTCATTGCGGACATTCTCTTGACCGTCACGATCGTCATGATCGCCCGTATCGACTCCCCACGCTAGGTGATTGATGCGGCGGTTCATTGATGCCGAGAACCGCCGCACACAAGGAGATGCGACCATGTCTATCACGTGGAAACTCACGAACGACGAACTCGCGACGCTCCGTACCGTCGTGCAGCATCTCCGCAAGGCCAAAGAAGCCTGCCGTGGCTACCTCATGTCGCCCTTCGACATGATCCAGCAACTCTCGGTGGATATCCACGAACGCTACAACGTCGGCGAATTCGAACTCTTCCCTGAGGAAGAGCCTGAGATGAAAGCGCGCCGATACGACCACCGTGACCCGATTACGGGTGACATCATCGAAGTCGACTTCGACTTCTATGTCCAGGCTGCAACGAAATGCTGGCCGACACTGTCAAGCGACCGTCGAAAAGTCGCACGGCATCCGCTCTCCTCCCTCTTTGCCGTCGCGAATCTCGCGGTCGGCGAATCCACAGAGATCGTGGCGATCGACGGGATGTGTTACGTTGTGGAGCGTACCGCATGAGCGGGTTCTCGTTCGAACGCCACGCGACGTCCAGAGTCGCTTGGACGCTCGCGTCGCTGCGCGAGCTCGCCTATCGTGCGGAAGTGCGTTTCCAGAGCGTCGTGTGCGTGAATTGCGCGCACATCCGGGTGTACCACCGCGATGCAGGGTGCGGACGGTTTGCCTGCGCGATGGCACATGACGGCGGCGTTCGCGGCATCGCCGGTTGGATGCTCGATGCCGCGTGGCAAGGCTACGAACGCTGGAGCACGCGCGAGACGCGACGTCGCTTCGAAAGGATCATCAAGACGCGATCATGTTAGGCATCCTCAGTCTCTTTTTCGGGGTCTGCGCTCGTCTTGGCGGCATGGCCTTCGGCGTCGGGCGCGGCGGCGTCTGGGTCGGAAAACGTATCGGCCCCATGCGCATCGGCTTTGACATTTTTCGCTTTCGCCGTTAAGGCGAAACGGACAGGCGACCGCATTGCGTGACGGTCGCAGGTCCAGACTCGACAGCGCCATCTTCCCCTCGATGGCGCTGTCGTCATGTCACGTACCGAGCGCCAGAGTAATCCCGTGTGCACCAACGCGACAGCCTTGTCCCGGTGAAGGCCGTCGCGCCGAAGGAGATCGTCGATGAGTCAGCACCAAATCGACCCGCGGAATCCCAAACACATCGCGATCGTCGGTTACGACAGACCTCACAACAATTTCTTCGGTATCGTGCATAACGATGATGGCCCGATGCATTGGGTGTCGGGAGAGGCGACGCCGCAGGCCCTCGCGGAAGCGATGGACCCGTTCGCGGTGGTCACGCCGAAGATGATCGACGTGCTGCTCGCCGAGCAACGCGCCGGCGGCAGCAACGCAGCGTACGACCACCGGACGTTCGACCCTATCAGCGGGAACGCGGAGGCGTAAGCAATGGCAGTCGTCGTGTGTCTCCGCACCATGGCCGGCGGCGTGACGCCGGCCTGCGATGATTGCGGCATCTTCCTCTGCTGGGATCTCGCCGAGGAAGAATACCTCGAAGACAAGGCGTTTTGGGATGCGTGGAAATGCGAGGACTGCAATGGCGGCCGCATGTCCCTGCGCGCCTGGCGCGAGCGCCACGGAACGTCACATCGTCATGCGACGCCCGAGCGTCGTGCAGTCGTCGCATGAAAGGAACCCAAAGTATGCGCTTCGCCGTCTGTCACGCGATCACGCCCACCTTTGGATTGACGAGCCTCGGCTCACCCGACGCGTTTCGCGTCGTCGCGCGCGGCGAGCTGACCGGTGTCACCGATCTCGAGGCGTGCAATCACGCATGGCTTGCGACGAACACGATCGAGCGGCCGTGGTACGGACCACGTGCGCAGGGCTTCGGTTTGACGAATGTCGTGCCCGCACGTTCGACTTCCGTCGGCGATCTCGTGAAAGTCGAAGACGAGAAAGGGGAGCGCGTGTATCAAGCCGTCATGGTCGGCTGGGAACCGTACAGCGGCCCGCTGGAGCTCGGATGAGATCGGCATTCGACGATCCGGAGACGACCGTCCCGCCCTCGCCGGAAGGCGTCTATCTTGCGCCGCACCTGCAGCAGCATTATCGCAGCGACCTTGGCGGCACGCTCGTCGTCATCAGCTCGTGCTCGCGCGGCATCGAAGACGCGATTATCGAGCAGTACCGCCAAAGCACGTACCTGCCGAAGATCGGCCAGCCCGTGCTCTTGCGCGTTCGACCAGTCTACGCCGACGATGCAGCACGCTCGAAGAATCCGAGTTTCGCGCTGGCTGCGCTGCGCGAATTCATCGAGATCTGCATGGAATGCCATCCTGACTTTCAGGCACCACGCGATCAGCAGCGGACGCTACAGTAGCGCTCTGCGCCGGCCGGTCTCTGCGAGACCGCCGCAGAGAGGGTTGAAACGATGAGTCAGACGTTTACGACGCATTTCAGCACGCGCGGCCATCCGCTCGTCTACACCGGCCCGCTCCCCGAGCCCGGGCGGCCATCGATCCTCACGATCGAGAACTACTGCAAGTGGTACGAGCTCTGGCTCGTCACGCCGAGCGGCGTCGAGAAGGTTGCGTATGACGGCACCATCACGTGGTTCGACCACGTGCCGAGCCCCGCGCACGTTCAGGAATTTGCCGAGCAGCACGGCTACGAGATGGATCTCGAGGCGATCGAGTTCATCGCCGGGCGTTTCGTGCTCGAGGTGGAAGGCCGGGAACCCGAGTTCCTCGGTTCGCAGACGTGGCGAATGGACCGGATGCTCCTGGGCGCGCTCTTTCGCTATATTGCCGAAGACCCGCTGCATCTGACGCAATTCCTCGCGTCCTACGACTTCCGGCATCCGGACCTCGACGAGAGCGACGTAGCCGAGTTTCGGCAGGCGAAAGCGCACGCGATCGCCGGCCGCTACAAGAGTCTGCGCGGCCGGTTTGGTATCGGCGATTTCTGAATCGTCGCTGCCGCGTACGATCGCCGCATCCGGCAAATCGTCGAAGGCACCGCACGAGACTACAGCACCTGCGTCAATGGCATCCGCTCCTGCGGGTGCCTTTCTTTTTGAGACGAGCGTGCGGCGGCCGGCCGCGTTGCGGCCACCGCACGTAAAGGAGTCTCGATGGAAGAGCAGCGCCACATCTTCATGCCGATCACGGAAGATCACGTCTTCCATGACGATCCGCGCATCGGCCGGTGTGCCTTCAGCCTCTGCGGACGCGAACGCTCGCACTGGACGCACGACGTCACGCCGAAGATGCTGCATGACGCGCTCGTGCGCGGCGAAACACTGGATGCCGACGGGAATCTCGCCGAAGCCAAGATGGCGGTGTGGGAATACGTCGCGCTCCTCGAGCAGCACGCGGAGAATCTCCGATACAAGAACGACGTGCTGCAGAGCGAGCGCTGCGGCTTTCGCTTTCACCTCGCTCGCTTCTGCCGGTGCATCGCAGAACGCATCAGCTACAAACGGCACCTGTTGACGGATGAGATCGACGCCTATCTCGTCACGTCCTCGCGTACGCGTCTCGCGCTCGCGCATACGCTCCAGCGCTGCGCGCACATCATACTGCACGGCCCCTTCGCTCCGTTCCCGACGGATGAGACCGACCCCATACCGTTCTGATCGCTGATCGGACGCGACGTTCACCGG